>Ga0209515_10001195_pt1 | contig 44730 bp, 42 predicted proteins | sample Subgroupgradi54m_FD_187454 | JGI IMG/M metagenome (GOLD analysis project Ga0209515, IMG submission 187454) | Subsurface groundwater microbial communities from S. Glens Falls, New York, USA - GMW60B uncontaminated upgradient, 5.4 m (SPAdes)... ... | reverse complement strand
CGAAACCTACCCGCAGCACGCGCAGCCGCTCCCGCCGAACCGTGCCGGAGAGCTGCATCGTCCGGCTCTCCTTGAAGTCGAATCCTGTATGGAGGTCCAGGGACAGCCCCGTCTCATCCAGGAGCGGTTGGGACAGACCCAGCGAGTAGGTTTCGGAGGTGCCGTTGACTCCAAAGGGTTTGAACTGGCGCCCCGGGGCCACACGGGAGTGGCTGAAGCCGAACGTGGCGATCGTCCCGGAGGGCGTGAGGGGCACGAGGTATTGCGTGTACAGGGCGCCGAACCGCTTCCCGAACACGGTGCCGACGATGACGCGATCGTCCAGCCCCAGCAGGTTGTTGTACCCCAGCGAGAAGCCGTAGCGGTACCGTCCGATCGACGGCGTGCCCTGGTTGTCCCACTGTGAGCCGACGTGGAGGGGGAAGTGCTCCGTCACCTTCAGCACGACATCGGTTTCCCCTGTAGCTTCCCCTGGTCGTAAGAGGAGCTGGACCTGATGGTCGGGGTGGGTGTTCATGCGCAGGACCGCCGCTCGAATCGGTTGGTAGCGCAGGACCTCTCCTCGCTGGATCGGCCAGTACCAGAGGATCCGCGTGGCGTTAAAGTAGCGATTGCCCTCCACGAGCACCTTGCCGAGGCGGCCCTCCAGGACCTGGATGGTGACGCGGCCTTCCTCAATCCGTTGCGGGGGCAGGTAGGCGATCGTGGTGAGGTAGCCGCGGCGACGGTAGTCCTGCTCGATCGCGCTCACCAACCCTTTCAGCTCGGCGACCGTGATCTCGCGGTTGCGGTAGGGATCAATCTGCGGGGTGAAGGCGCTGGCGGGGAGCGCCGTGTTGCCCTGGAGGATGACCTCCTTCAGGACGAAGCGGGTCTCAGCAGGAGGGGGCTGCTCGACGGGCTGCGGCTGGCCCTCAATCGTGGGCTCTCGATGCTCCGGCTTGAGCCGTTCGTCCGCCTCTTTCTTGATCCGCTCTTGAACGACCCCGGCCTCAGACGCTGGTTCTTTTGTCTGATCTGCGCGGATCGAAGGCGTCAACCAACAGGTGAGGAGCATCACCGCCACGGTGAACCTCCCCACCTTTACAGGTGGGGCTTCGACTGTTTCTCGCTTCGCGAGCGACCCACCATTCCTCCACGGTTTATTCCGTTCGATGCGCCATCGAACGGGACGAGCAGCCGTGCCCCCACCACCAACCAGTTGGTGTGGGGGCGTGGCTTCCTGTAAAGGTGGGGGGGTGAACCCCATCCCAACTGGTTGGAGCGGGGTGACGGGAAGGGATGGGACACGCGATGGGACCTTCGTGGGAATCAACCGCCGGAGCCGTTCAGCGCACACCCGCATGGGAGTGGCAGTAGTGTACCGATCCGGGCTGGTTGGGTCAACAGTGCTCATTCCTGAGAACGTGTCGAGTCAAGCGGAATCACGTACTCGCCAGGCTTCGCCACCTTAAAGGTTGAGCGGATGAGGCCCTCGACGTAGGTGGGATCCGACTGCAGCCGGGCCTGCTCCTGAAGTAACTGTTCGTGTCGAACCGCAAGCTCGGCGAGTGTTCGCTCAAGCCGGCGCTGCACCAGCGAGAGGCGAATACACTGGTAGGCGCCCGGGCCGAACAGACACAGACCGATCGCCCCGATAACAACGAATTGACGCGTTCGTCCCGATCGCTCGTTCATCGATGGAAGAGGGGCCAGAGTCTCCCCGCGTAGATCGCCCGCCGGCCTAACAGCTCTTCGATGCGCAAGAGCTCATTATACTTCGCCACCCGCTCGCTGCGCGAGAGCGATCCGGTCTTGATCTGCCCCGCGTTGGTGGCGACGGCAAGGTGCGCGATGGTCACGTCTTCCGTTTCCCCCGAGCGATGTGAAATGATCGTCCCGTAGCGGGCGCGCCGGGCCAGGTCAATGGCCTGCAGCGTCTCGGTGAGCGTCCCGATCTGGTTGACCTTGATGAGAATCGCGTTGGCCGTGTGCTGGGCGATGCCACGACGCAGCCGCTCGACGTTCGTGACAAAGAGGTCATCCCCAACGAGCTGGAGCCGCGCGCCCAACCGCTGGGTGAGGGTACGCCATCCGGACCAATCATCCTCCCCCAAGCCGTCCTCAATAGAAATGAGTGGGTACCTCGAGGCCCAGCGCTCGTACTGGGTGATCAACTGTGTGGCCGTCACTCGTTTGGTCGGGGCGCTTTTGATGAGGTGATAGGCCCCGTGATCGGCCCACTCATGTGCCGCGCAGTCGAGCGCGAGCATGACCTGCCGGCCCGGCCGGTACCCCGCCTGCTCGATCGCCTGCAGAACGACCCGGATCGCTGCTTCGTTCGATTGCAGGTTAGGGGCGAACCCTCCCTCATCGCCCACCGCCGTGGCCTGGTGCCGCGCTTTGAAGATGTTCTTCAGCGCCGCAAATACTTCAGCGCCCATGCGTAGCGCCTCGGAGAAGGTCGGCGCGCCGATCGGCATGATCATGAACTCTTGGATGTCGAGCGTGTTATCGGCGTGCGCCCCGCCGTTGACGATGTTCATCAGGGGGATCGGTAGGAGACAGGCGCGAGGCCCGCCGAGGAAACGGTAGAGCGGCATACGGCGGCTGGCGGCCGTCGCCTTCGCCGCAGCGAGCGACACACCGAGGATCGCGTTGGCGCCGAGGTGCGATTTACTCGAGGTGCCGTCGAGCGCGCAGAGCCGTTCATCGAGGCGCGCTTGGACGGAGGCGTCGAATCCTTTGAAGGCGCGGGCGATGGGCCCGCGCACGTTCGCCACCGCCCGCAGCACGCCCTTTCCGGCGAAGCGCTTGCTCGTCGTGTCGCGCAACTCCAGCGCTTCGTGGGTTCCGGTGGAGGCTCCTGAGGGGACGGCGGCGCGGCCGCAGGAGCCGTCGGCGAGGACCACATCGACTTCCACCGTCGGCTGGCCGCGGGAATCGAGGATTTCACGGGCCGTGATGTGTCGAATGCGCGTCGAACCACGCCCCCGGCCCACCGTCGGTGGGACGGGGCGGGGTTCCGCCCTACGCGTCAGCGTGCGGCTCGACATCTTAGTGTGGATTATACGGGAATCTCCGTTACCGGACAAGCGTTCGTTTTGTTACTCCATAACCGGCTGATTGCTAAGACTTTATCAAAGTTTAAGAAGGATTGAAAAACACTCACTGCGTTTGACACCGATTCTGCAACGTGATATAGTTGAAGCTGCGATGAAACGCCAACGCAATCTTGTCGAACAAGTCCGCCTCTTCTTCGAGCTCCACTGGATCAAGGTCCTGATCGGGCTGGCGCTCGTGGGCTCGATTATCTGGCCGGTGTTCGCGCTGATCACCATCGACTCCTACCAGCGGTCCTACATCCTGGCCTTTGCCTCGCTGACCCCGATCTCGGCGATCTTGAGCGCGGTGGCGTTCGTCGTGCTCTACAAGCAGGCCTTCATGGGCGGGGGCATCTTCCAGTTTTCGAAGTCGGCCATCAAGGGCGAACGGGTCAACGTCAAGTGGGATGATGTCATCGGCATGGAGGAGGCCAAGCGAGAGGCGTGGGAGGTTGTCGATCTCCTCAAGGACCACGCCAGGGTCACGCAGATCGGCGGGAAGGTCCTGCGCGGCGTGCTCCTCGTCGGCCCGCCGGGCTGCGGCAAGACGTACCTCGCGAAAGCGATTGCGACCGAATCCGGTCTGCCGTTCCTCTCGATCTCCGGCTCCGAGTTCATTGAGGTCTTCGTCGGCACCGGGCCGGCGCGCGTCCGGAAGCTCTTCCGCAAGGCCAGGCAGCTGGCCCGCGTGGAAGGCGGGTGCATCATTTTCATTGATGAGCTCGACGCGGCGGGGAGCTCCCGCGGCGTCGACCTGGGCTTCGGCGCGCAGACCGAGCGGAACAACACGGTCAATGAGCTCCTCGTCCAGATGGACGGGCTCGAGAGCGCGAAATTCAACGTGGTGGTCATCGGCGCGACGAATGCGAGCGAGAGCGTCCTGGATCAGGCGCTCCTGCGCCCCGGACGGCTGGACCGCAAGATCTACGTGGACCGGCCGGGCCTCGACGATCGGGAGAAGCTCTTTCAGTTTTACCTCTCGAAGGTGAAGGTGGATCCATCGATCGACGTCGCACGCCTCGCCCGTCGGTCGGTCTGGAAAACCCCGGCCGAGGTTGAAAACATCGTCAAGGAATCGGCGCTGATCGCCACGAGGAATAAGCGCGAGGTCGTGACGTTCAAAGACCTCTCGGAGGCGCTGGAGCGCATCGAACTGGGCTTCAAGCGCCGCCGGAAGATGAATGAGGAAGAGCGCCGGCGCATCGCCTACCATGAGGCGGGCCATGTCGTTGTCACGTATCTCTTGCACCCAACCGACGATGTCTTTAAAGCCTCCATCATCTCCCGACGCGACGCGCTGGGCGTCGTCTACCATCAGCCCCGCGAGGAGCTCTTCACGTCGAGCCGCAACCGCATCCTCGCCAACATCAAGGCCGCGCTGGGCGGGTACGTGGCGGAAAAACTCAAGTTCGACTCCACATCCGACGGGGTGGCGGCCGACTTTCACAACGCCATCACCCAGGCCCACAACATGGTCTGGCGCCTCGGGATGGGGACGAACGGCTTCGTCGGCGACTACGAGGCGCTCTTGAGCTCGTGGGCGTTTCGAGGAGAAGGGGCCGGCGACCGGCTCTCAGATCGCACCAAGGAGCGGTTGAACGAGGAGATGCAGCGCATCCTCTCGCAGTGCGTCAAGGACGTCGAGGCGCTGCTGCGGAAGGAAGACGTCCTCCTCGAGCGCTTCGCCGGCGACCTGCTCAAGCGGGAAGAACTCGAGTACGACGATATCGCCGCGATCTTCGCCGAATACGGCAAGCAGCGCGTCTTCCCTCCTCCCGTCTCCGCTCCATCCTAACAGTGAGAGTTCTCGATGATCCCTGCCGGCCGCCCCTTGTGTGTTCTGCTCATCAGCGCCATGCTGCTGGCTACAGGGTGCAGCAGTCGGCCCACCTACCCCAAGGCTCATCTCGCTGAATCGCTCCAGGCGCTGCTGAAGAGCGACCATCTCAACGCCTCCGTTCGATTCATTGACCACACGCTGGCCGTGCATCTTAATTTTCCCGGCACCCTGGCGCAGAACGGCCTGCAGATCGGCATCGGCCCGGCGTTCGATGAGGCCACCCGCAAGCTCATCACCGCCATCCACCGGACTCTCTTGAGCAGCGACGCGGATGTCCGCTTCTACGTCCTGCTGATGTCGGACCCCCAGGTCCCGGGCGCCTATCTCACGTTGGTGCGGTACATGGACGATGTCCGCCGGGCCAACGCCCAAATGCTGGACACGCCGGAGATCTTCGCCCGGACCGTCGTGGAGCTGAACTTCTTGGGCCCGCAGGGGTTGACGATCGACCAGTACGTGCCCCGGGACATCCAGTTGGAGGAGTTCTTGAGCTGGCAGCTCGCCCGACGCATCCAACACCAGCTCACGGAAGAATTGCAGACGGTGGGCATTGCGAACGTCGGCCGATGCGGAGGGAAGTTCCAGAACGGGGAGTTCGCCTTCACCCTCGACGTGGCCCCCGCCACACCCGCCCCCCTCGATGAGGCCACGATCCAGAAGGTCTTCCTGAGCTCCACGAACGTCATCGCGAAGGTCCTCTCCAGTTACCACTTTGAGGGCTTTGAGGCGGTCCGGCTCATCCATGCCTCCACCGGCCGCAGCCTGCTCCTCCCCAAGACCCGTCTGGAACTCCTCAGATAACGCACGCAGATGGCCGCGCCTGATCCGCGGAACGCAGTGTTGTACTGTCTTTTCTGTGGAGCCCCCCGGGCAAACCCGGGGCACCGAGCTCCACCCCCCAAAGGGGGGCGACATCCCGCACCCCCGGACGAGTCCGGGGCCCGCTGTGCGGGTCGCGCCCGGCTCCTTGCCTCATCCCACCGGCTGGTCTGTCGCTCGTGCCATGCGGTGTTCCTCGTGGAGCGCAACGAGCGTGGCTGTATCGTCCGAATTGAGGTCGACGACTGCGGCGGCGGCCCGCAGTGCTGCCAGCAGCGTCAGCCGTTGGCGCGGGCGCGCGATGCCGACGGCTGATTCATCAGGGACCGCACCTCGGCCGGCTGCGGGCACCGCGATCGAGCCGGGCGCTGCGAGCCGCAGCCCCGCGCGGCGGAACCGGTATTGATGTGCTGGAGCGGCGGCAAGGACAGCGCACTCGCCCTGCAGGCGGCCCTGCGCGATTCATCGCTGCGGGTCGAGGCCCTCCTGACGACGGTCACCGAGGGCTACGAGCGCATCAGCATGCACGGGGTGCGCTGTGCGCTGCTCGTCGAGCAGGCGCAGGCGGTCGGCCTGCCGCTCGAGCAGGTCCGGATTCCCATCCAGGCCTCAAACGCCGCCTACGAGGCGGCGATGCGCGCGCTCCTCCAACGCTATCAGGCCCGCGGCGTCTCACGCGTCATCTTCGGCGATCTCTTCCTGCAGGACATCCGCAGCTACCGGGAGCGGCAGCTCGCGACGATCGGGATGCGCGGCCTCTTCCCGCTCTGGCTCAAGGAGACGCACTACCTCGCCCACGACTTCATCGCCGCAGGGTTCCGGGCGATCCTCGTCTGCATCGATCCCAAGCAGATCGACCCGTCGTTCTGCGGCCGGGAGTTCGATGAGGCCCTGCTGGCGGAGCTTCCCCCGAGCGCCGATCCCCGCGGAGAGAACGGCGAGTTCCACACGTTTGTGTACGATGGGCCGATCTTCCGCCAGCGGCGGGTCCAGGTGGTGCGGGGCGAGGTCGTCCATCGAGACGGCTTCTAGTTCTGCGACCTGCGCGCCCCCGGAGCGCGTTGACATGGCGGCGCGCCCCGTCCTGCTCCTCGCGGCGGCGCTCATCGGGTCGCCCGTCGTATTCGCTGCGGAACGATCGAAGGGAGACCCCACGGGTCTCACCTCCATCCACTGGACCTTTGATACGGATCGGATCGGGGAGGCGCCGGCGGACTTCTCGTTCGCGAAAACCGGGGAAGGTCGGGTTGGCCGCTGGATCGTCCAGGCTGAGCGGGACGCCCCCAGCGAGGCGTTTTACAACCTGCTGTTGCGCTAGGAACTTGAGACCGCGAGAGATACAACTTGTGTTAATCAAGCTTTTCAGAGACGACTTTAAGCTCCTCTCCCTCATCGTTGATTAGGCTAACTTCAGCAGATGGGTGTCCTTCCTTGAGCGAAGGGATGACGCGTACAGCAGCAAATCCCTGGTTGGCTTTGACAGCTTTCTCGATGATTTCACGAAGCGACACTGTCGCTTTGGCCATCGCCGCGCTCTGGTTCTTGGCTGCTGTCAGATCGTCACCGCTCGTAATCGCCTCGACCTTGGCAATTTTGCCTGTCATGTGATCAATGATCACCTCTGCGAATTTGTCTCCTTTCATGGTGTAGACGGACAGTTGCAGCTTGCCATCCGCTACCTCAAATTTTCCTGAAATTGGCGTGCCTTCAGACTCGCTGGCCGTAAGCCCCTGCGCTAAGGAGACCTTGGCGCGCTCCAGCGCCTCAGCCAGCTCATAGCGTTCCTTGTTGCGGTCTTCAGCACCCTGCGCCGTATAACCTCCAACCGTCCCCACCAGTACTGCCGCAGCCAGGACCCCGAGCGTTTTCCTCATCCCGCCCTCCTCAACGTTGATACCATCCCACGACGCGTTCGGAAAAGTGCCTTGACACCGAGAGTGGAAAAGATACAGTAGTATCATAGCAACGATTCATATGATGCGCAATCCATATGGGTGACACTCGCAAGGGCCGCTGGCTGATGCTGATTCATCAGCTGCCGCCTAAGCCCAATTATTTCCGGGTCAAAATCTGGCGGCGGCTGCAACAGCTTGGGGCCGTGGCTATCAAGAACTCCGTCTATGTCCTGCCCAATACGGACCAGTCGCATGAGTCCTTTGAGTGGGTCATGCGGGAAATTACCGCAGGAAAGGGCGAAGCCTCACTGTGTGAAGCGCAGTTCGTTGAGGGGTTGAGGGACCATCAGATTGAAGACCTGTTCAAGACTGCGCGAACGGCGGACTATACGCAGATTGTCGAGGAAGCCCGTCAACTGGCCAAGGCCCTTGCGGGAACTTCTCAGGGGAATGATCGCTCTCAGTATGAAGGGCATCTCGTCCGGTTGAAACGGCGTCTGGCCGCCATCGTCGACATGGATTTCTTTCAGGCTCGCGGACGCGGGACAGCCGAGTCATTGCTTCGGGCAATTGAAGACCGGTTTCACTCAAAGGAGTCTCCGAAGGCGTCGCACGGGAAAGGGGTTGGCAGCCCGACACGATTCAAAGCCCATACCTGGGTGACACGCAAGGATGTCTACGTTGATCGGATGGCGAGTGCGTGGCTGATTCGGCGGTTTCTTGATCCGCGGGCTCGATTCAAGTTTGTGGAGGGAAAAACCTATCAGCCGAATGCGAAGGAAGTCCGCTTTGATATGTTCGAGGCGGAGTTCACCCATGAAGGCGATCGGTGCACGTTTGAAGTGCTGATGGAACGCGCACATCTCCATGACCCGGCACTTCGGGAAATCGCCGAAATCATCCACGAGATTGACCTCAAGGACAGCAAGTTCTTCCGAGAGGACGTGGCGGGGTTTGAGCGAGTGTTGGCTGGAATCGTCAAGGCACACAACGACGACCACACACGTCTGGTGCGGAGTGCGGCAGTCCTTGATGATACCTACGCGTATTTTAAAGAAACGAGGCGATAGAGTCGGAGAAACCAGACCATGAAGTGGGTTACTCGTGAACGAGTCAAAGTGGATCGCGTGGCGTGTCCCTGGCTCATCAAGAAGTTTGTCGATCCACAGGCAGAATTCCTTTTTGTTCCCGCAGAGACGGTGATGGACGTCGCCCAGAAGGAGAGCGCCATCCCATTCGACGTCCCAGGGGCTGAGCTGGGACATCATGAAGGAAAATGCAGTTTTGAAGCCATTGTTGAGAAATACCGAATCGAAGACCCGGCTATCAGACAGCTCGCAAGAATTGTGCACGGAGCTGACGTGTCAGAAGACCTCTACCAACAGCCGGAAGCAGCGGGGCTGAGAGCCATCGCTGAAGGTTTCAGGCATCTTCAATTGAAGGACGACCAGGAGATCCTGGCGAAAGAGTTGATCGTCTATGACGCGCTGTATGCGTACTGCCACCAACGGGTGACGCCATGAGGCGTGCCGTGACAGGACAGCGGCGCTATCCGTCCCTCGTTGGGCTGATCGCAGCTGCCAGTACGGCTCTCGGGCGGAATCCAACTGTTTCCGCTGGTGAGCAGGTTGTGGTGGTCTACGTCAGCGAGGATCAGGTGTTCTCTGAGCCGATTCTCAAGGACTTCGAGCGGGATACCGGCATCAGGGTCAAAGCCGTCTACGATACCGAAGAGGCGAAGAGCACCGGCGTCATGAACCGCCTCCTCGCTGAGAAAAACAATCCACAAGCCGATGTCTACTGGGCGAATGAGCCTATCCGGGCTGAAGTCCTCAAGCAACGCGGCATTTCAGCGCCGTACGTCTCTCCAAGTGCTCTGGGAATTCCTGAGATGCTTAAAGACCCAGAAGGATATTGGACTGGCTTTTCAGCGCGGGCCAGGGTGCTGGTGGTCAACGCCAACGTGAAGGATAAACCGACGTCCATTCAGGCGTACACGGATCCGCGGTGGAAGAATCAGGCGGTGATGGCCAATCCGCTCTTCGGTACGACGACCGCCCAGGTGGCCGCACTCTTCACGGTCTGGGGGGAGGAACGCGCCAAGGCCTTCATGCAGGGTCTGAAAGCCAACGGGGTCAGGCTGTCAACCAACAATGGAGAAAGCGCGGATTTCGTGGCATCCGGAGAAGCCGCATTCGCGTTGGTGGACAGCGATGACGGGGCCAGCCGTATCGCCCAGGGCAAATCCATCGCGGTCGTCTACCCCGACCAAGGTCCCGAGGACATCGGCTGTCTGTTAGTGCCGAATGCCGCGCTCCTCATCAAAGGGGCCCCGCATGCTGAGAACGCTAGGAAATTGATCGATTATCTGCTCTCAAAAGAGACGGAGCGCAAACTGGCTTTTGCGGCGTGTGCACAACTCCCGCTCCATCGTGGCGTTGAGACGCCACCCACGGTGAAGCGCATTGAGACCCTCAAGCTGATGCCAATTCATTACGCCGAGGTAGCAAGAGTCCTGGAAGCCATTCAACCGTTCTTAAAGGAGTGGGCTGGGTATTGATGACGCGGCGGGTCGTCTCGGTACTGATCGTCTTGCTGCTTGTCGTGATTGGGCTCCTGCCACTGCTCGTGATGTTCGGGCAGAGTCTCATCGTGAACGGACGGTTCAGCACGGAGTTCTACCAGGCGTCGCTGGCTTCTGCCCGTACCTGGGTCTTGTTGGGCCATAGTGTCGCCCTGCCCTTGCTCACGACGCTCTTTGCCGTTGTACTGGGTGTGCCCCTGGGGCTCTTGCTGGGGAAGACTGACCTGCGTTACCGAACACTACTCATGGCGCTCTTCACCATCCCCCTGCTCGTGCCTCCCTATATCATGGCCGTCTCATGGTCCTACGCCTTGGGGGGTCGAGAAGGGCTTGTGGCACGATGGCTCGGCGTGCCCATGGCTCAACAGACCTCTGCGTGGCTGTTTGGGCTGCCGGGATGCGTACTGGTGCTGGGCTCGACGTTCTTGCCCATTGTGATGTTCTTGACCAGGACCTCGTTGCAATCCGTGAACCCTCGCTTGGAGGAAGCCGGCAGACTGGTTTCTGGATGGTTCGGAGTGCTCACAGGTATCAGCCTCCCCACGGCGCTCCCCGGCATCCTCTTGTCGGCCATCCTCGTTTTCCTGCTGAGCCTCGGAGAGTTCAGCGTCCCGACGTTTCTCAGATATTCGGTGTTCTCCGTGGAGAGTTTTACGCAGTTTGCTGCCTTCCACGAAGTCGGAGCGGCCACCGCGAGTGCGACCCTCCTTGTCCTCATCGTGCTGCTCATTCTCGTCGTGGAGCGCCGCTACATTCGCAGACCGCTCGCTTCGCTTCAGCCAATATCTGACCGGGAAGAAACCGTTCCTATTGCGTTGGGAGCGCTGCGGGCCTGGTTGTTTATGCTTGTCTGCCTTCTGTGTGGTGTGCTGGTTGTCGTCCCGCTCCTTGTGCTGGTCATGCAGTCCGCTTCTCCCGCGATCTACGTTGACGCCCTCGCGCGAGCTGGTGATAGCCTCCTCCGCAGCATGGCCTATGCCGCCCTCGGAGCCTCGTTGCTTACCATACTTGGATTCTTCTTGGGGTATTTTCTCGCTCGCCGGCGGCTTCCATTCTGGCAGGCGCTTGATTTCCTGACCATCGCCCTCTTGACACTCCCCAGCACCGTGATTGGCGTTGCCCTGGTCACGCTCTGGAATAGACCTGCGACCATCTTTATTTACGCCACGCCGCTGATCGTGCTGTTCGGCTATCTGGCACAATATACCGCCTTGACGAGCCGCATCACCGTCGCAGCGCTGAACCGAATACCTGCGTCGATGGAGGAAGCTGCTGCAATGGTCGGGGCAGGATGGCTTCGACGGGTGGGCTACATTCTTGCACCGCTGGCCAAACGCGGCCTGGTGGCGGGATGGCTGGTGAGCTATCTCTTCTGCCTGCGGGATACCGGCATTACCATGATGGTCTATCCCCCAGGCGGTGAGACCTTGCCGGTGCGGACATTCACCTTAATGGCGAATAGTCCGCCCCGTCTCATTGCGGCCCTTTGCCTGATCATGGTAATGGCGACCCTCATTCCGCTGGGGCTCTTGCACGGGTTTGTCAGGCCACTGAGGGCTGCGCGGTGAAGCTGATCGAGTTCCACGCGGTCTCAAAAACCTACGAGGGACGCGTAGCGGTCCGTGATGTGTCACTCTCAGTTACGCAAGGTGAGCGGTTGGTCATCGTCGGCCATTCGGGGTGCGGTAAAACCACCCTGCTGCGGCTGCTGGCGGGGTTGATCGCGCCTGACACAGGCAGCATCACCATCAATGGCGATCGGGTGGCAGCCGATGGCCGCAATCTCAAGGAGCCGGAAGAGCGCAATCTTGGCATGGTGTTTCAGGATTTGGCGCTCTGGCCACACCTGACCGTGACGGGCAATCTGGAGTTCGGGCTCAAGGCCCACAAGATCCCAAGAGTTGAACGGGACACGCGCATTCAGGGCACCCTCGCACTAGTGCAGATGGAGCCCTACGCCGCTGCCAGCCCGGCGGAGTTGTCAGGCGGCCAGCAGCAGCGTGTGGCGCTGGCCCGTGCGCTCGTCCTGCGTCCCAAAGCGTTGTTGATGGACGAGCCGCTCTCCAATCTTGACTTTGAGCTGAACGGCCAAATGAGACAGGAAATCCTCAAGCTCCAGCAGGCGTTGGGCTTCACCCTCCTGTACGTCACGCACAATCCTGATGAGGCGTTCGAGATTGGGACGCGGCTTGTCGTAATGCGCCATGGGACAATCGAGCGGATGGGAGGGGTGGAAGAGATTAGGGAGTATTTCAAGACGCTGTCCAGGCAACTTGGTTGAAGGAGGGTGAGACCATGAGCATCATTCGCGCAGTCGGCGTGGTCGCGCTTGTGGGAGCCAGTGTCGCGTGTGGCGTGTCGAGGGTCGTGCGTGCCGAGGACGCGAAGCAGACAGACACGAAGACCTGGACCTTTGACGCGGATCGCGTTGGTGAAGCACCCTCGGGTTTCTCATTCGGTAGGACCGGCAGCGGTGCGCCAGGCCGATGGATCGTGCAGGCTGACAAGGATGCGCCGAGTCCCCCGAACATCCTGGCGCAGGTTGATGCTGACCAGACGGACTATCGGTTTCCAGTTGCGGTCGCCAATGAGCCGATCCTCAGGGACATGCGCCTATCAGTCAAGTGTAAGGCCGTCTCTGGAGAAGTGGACCAAGCCTGCGGACTGGTGTTCCGTTATCAGGATGAGAACAACTACTACGTAACCCGTGCCAATGCCCTGGAAAATAACATCCGGCTCTACCATGTGGTGAAGGGCGCCAGGCGTCAGTTTGCTGGGTGGAACGGTGCAGTCACGACAGGCGTGTGGCATGGACTCAAGGTTGAGGCGCAGGGTGATCATCTGCTCGTATTCTGGGATGGGCAGAAGATCATGGATGCCCATGACCAGGCCTTCTCTCAGGCAGGAAAAGTCGGCGTCTGGACGAAGGCTGATTCTGTGACCTATTTTGATGACCTGAGGGTTGAGCCACTTGAGCCCTGAACCATTGAAGCCATTTCCACAGACAGAGCAGCACAGCGCTCAGACGGTGCCGTGCACGCTTCGTCAGTTCCTCGGCTACTTCTTGTACCTTGGTACCTTCGGCTTCGGCGGGCCGATTGCGTTGGCTGGCTATATGCAAAAGGATTTGGTTGAGCAGCGCCGATGGATCAGCAAGCAGGACTATGTCGACGGGCTGGCCTTAGCACAACTCGCTCCCGGTCCCTTGGCGGCCCAGCTGGCGATGTATCTCGGCTACGTGCGGGCAGGTGTTTTCGGCGCAACGATAGTCTCGCTCGCGTTCATCTTGCCGTCGTTTCTCATGGTGCTGGGGATTTCCTGGCTCTATGTCCGCTTCGGCGGGTTGGCCTGGATGCAGGCGCTGTTCTACGGGATCGGTGCCGCCGTCATCGGCATCATTGTGCGCTCCGCCTATAAACTGATCAAACTCACGCTTGGCCGGGATCAGGTGCTCTGGGGCATTTTCCTTATCTCCGCACTCGTCACAGCGGTCACGCAGACGGAGGTGGCCTGGTTGTTTTTCCTCGCTGGCGTCATCTATTTGGCCATCAAAGTGCCCATGCGGCGGTGGCTGGCGACGACGGCCTCAGCGCTTGGGCTGGCGGCCGTGCATCGCGCTGCGGAGGCGGCGAGTGAGGCGATGGTGCCGCCCACCGCCGCTCGACTGTTGGGGTTCTTCGCCAAAGCTGGCGCGATGGTCTTCGGCAGCGGCCTGGCCATCGTGCCGTTTCTCTACGGCGGGGTCGTCAATGAGTATCACTGGCTCACTGAGCGCCAGTTCATGGACGCCGTGGCCGTCGCCATGATCACCCCTGGCCCGGTGGTCATTACCGTGGCGTTCATCGGCTATCTGGTGCGTGGGCCATGGGGGGCCAGCCTCGCCGCGCTAGGCGTGTTTCTGCCAGTGTATCTCTTCGTGGTGATTCCAAGCGGGTGGTTTAAGAGACACGCCGCAGATCCTCGGCTCAATGCGTTTATCACAGGCGTCACAGCGGCAGCGACGGGAGCAATTGCAGGAGCATGTGTCCTCCTGGCTCGACGGGCGGTCATGGACGTGCCAACAGCACTCATCGCCCTCGTGACACTGATCATCCTGATTAAAGCGAAGAAAGTCCCTGAGCCATTGATCATTGCAGTAGCGGGAATCGCCGGGCTCCTCTTATTTCCAGGACTCCGATAAGGTCTTGGTGTATGAGCCCATGAAAAAACGAAAACCCCAGGAGATCGTTAGACGCACATGGGTATTCTCCCTCATCGGATTGTGGCTAATCGGCCATTGTCCAGTGGCGTCTGCCCACAAGGAAGACTACCTCGATGAGACCTTCGTCTATGAGACGATTGGCAGGCACGTGGCGGAATTGGAGTATCGTGCGCGGTTTCTGCACGAGAGTCGGCGTAAGGAAGGGGAAGAGCTCTGGACGAGCACGCCCGTGGTCGAGTTTGGGCTGACGGACCACACCATGATCGAGCTGGCGAGCGATTGGGGGACCGCGCGCAACTTCACGGAGTTCGGCGGAGCCTTCGTGCAGCTCCGCCATCGGTTCGGGGAGGAGGGGACCTACCCGGTGGACCCGGCGCTTGGGCTTGAGTACGAGACGGAACGGGAGGACGGTACCCTCGGGCATTTCCTGATACCCACCCTCGTGCTCTCAAAGGATGTCGGGGAGTTCAACGTCACCGCCAACGCGTTCCTCAAGCGGGGGTTAGATAACGCCACGAGCAAGCCCTGGGAGTTCCAGTATGCCTTCGGACTCCGCTATGGACGCCACGGCGTGCGCTGGGGGGCGGAGATCAAAGCCCTCGGGGTCGACCGGCGCTACTTCCTCCCGCAGGTCACAATTCCCATCACCCATGACTTGACCCTCAAGGTAGGAGCAGGCAGTCGCCTCTCCCGGAAAAGTCCAGAGTTTCTGGCGGAGTGCCTCGTGGAATGGGAGATTGGTGAGAAGACCAAGAAAAACGAGGAGCGGTGAAGCGGTTCTCTGCCGAAGGTGTGATCGGCGCACGCTTCTTAGATCGGGCAGCATTCGACCTACTTTCAATAGTCGCCAAAGGTTCCTCGTCGGAAATGATGATATTTCTGAGACTCCGTAGAACAATAGCCTGGATGCTGCCACAATGAGTCCAGCATGCCATCGTCGGTTCTCAATAAGTCCTTTGTAGTCGCTATGTTCGTGAAGGGTACGGATGGCGTGCTGCAGATCATCGGCGGCATGCTTCTGTACGGCCTGAAGCCCGGTACCCTCCACCAGGCGGCTGCGTTGCTGACGCAACGCGAGCTTGCCAAAGATCCTCGAGATTGGCTGGCTCTGCACCTGTTGGCTGCAGCACAGCAACTCGGCGACGCGAGGCTACTCGGTGCAGTCTATCTCTGCATACACGGGGTGCTCAAACTCCTCCTCGCCGTCTCCCTACTTCGAGGGGTTTTGTGGGCGTATCCGGCCATGATCGGCTATCTGGTGCTGTTCATTGGGTACCAGCTGTACCGGTATAGTTTCAGCCACGCGGTAGGCTGGCTACTCCTCGCCGGGTTCGATGCGGGCATCATGTGGCTGACGTGGCGTGAATACCGTGCATTTCGACAACCAGGCAGTTGATAATGAATCGACCTCTTTAAAGCAGCCAGCGGTTCCGTGTTGTTTAGAAGCTAATTCCCAAGGAAGGGAGGACAGGATGCAATGCATTCGTACGCTCTCTGCGCTTGTCATTGGATCATTCGTCGTGAGCCAGGTCAGCATCGTATCTGCGGGCGAGACAAACAACACCACGGCAACATCAGCCTCGGCACTGCATGAGCGGATCGAAGTGCTCACCGGCATGAAGGGCAAATTGAATGAGAAGGAAGGCGTCTTCAAAGTCAGCTTTCCCCGGACAGATATACATGTGAAGGTTGCCGGGGTCACCATGACGCCGCCGATGGGATTGACGGCGTGGGCCGCGTTTAAGCTGATGGACCAGCATGCGATGGTCATGGGCGACATGGTGCTTCTGGAGGATCAAGTGAATCCGGTGATGAGCGCCGCGTTGGACAACAGTTTGGATGTGACCGCGCTGCACAACCATTTCTTCTGGGACTCTCCCAAGGTCATGTTCATGCACATCGGCGGCTCGGGTGATCCGGAGCAGCTCGCAGCAGCCGTCGGTAAGGTCTTCGCGACGATGAAAGGCACGAGTGGCGGCAAAGGCCAGAAGCCCTTCGCGAAGCTCGATCCGGCCCACACGAAGCTCGACCCGAAGAAGATTGACGACGTGCTCGGTGTGAAGGGCGAGTTGAAAGACGGCGTCTACAAGGCCACGATCGGCCGGTCGACGACGATGGATGGCCAGGAGATGGGCAATGCGATGGGCGTGAACACTTGGGCCGCCTTCGTTGGCAGCGATGAGCGTGCCGTCGTTGATGGAGACTTTGCGATGTTGGAGTCCGAGCTCCAGCCCGTCCTGAAAGCCCTGCGAGGCGCCGGCATTAACATCGTCGCGATCCACAATCACATGACCGGCGAATCGCCGCGGATTATATTTCTTCACTATTGGGGAATTGGCTCAACGACGAACCTGGCGACCGGCTTAAAGACGGCCTTGGACAAGCAGCAACGATAGACGCATGCAGGAACGACGAGCCATGCACGGATCAGGGAGGGGACGAATCTGGCCGATGCTGGCCTTGGTGGCCCTCACGGGAGCAGGACCGGCCTGGGCCGCTTTGGCGCCGGCTGAGAGCGATGAGTTCAACGGACAAGCGGCACCGGATTTCGTGGTGGAGACGGTCACGGGACAGACCGTCAGCCTGAAGGGCTACCAGGGACATCCGGTGTTGCTCAACTTCTTTGCCAGCTGGTGTCCACCGTGTCGGGCGGAGATTGCCGAACTCCTGCAGCTGCAGGAACAGTATGGTCCCGCCGGACTCTCGCTGATTGGCGCGGCGGCCGATTCAGCCCTCATTCCAGAGACATCCAAAAAGCAAGAGCACGACGATGTCGTCGCCTTGGTCACACGGTTGCACATCTCCTATCCGATCGCCATCGCGCACGCTGAGCTGCTCCAGCCGTATCAGTTCAAAGGCATCCCGACGATCGTCTTCATCACCCGCACCGGTAAAATTGCCAAAGTCTTCTACGGCTATCACTCGGCGGCTCAGATCGAGCCGGTCATTCGACAACTCTTCTCCGAGCCACAAGCTCCATGAGGAGCCATCCGGTTCTTCTGGCTGGCGGAGCAGAACGGTTGCTCAAGCCCTTCATCCAACTTGTCACGGCGCCGCCTCAGCAATGGCATCCGCTGATAATCCATTTTCCCATCGTGTGCCTGATCTTCGAAGCAGTACTGTTGGTGGTCTTCTCGTTTCAGAAGCGGCCGGAAATCGAAGCGAAGGCCTTCACGCTGCTCAAACTCGGCTGGTGGTCTCTGCTCATCGCTGCGGCAGGCGGGATGCATGACGCGGGGCTCAATCTGGGTCCTGGTAATCGATTCGTCCTTGGCCTGCAGGACCGATGGGACAACCTATTCCGATTTGAGAGCTCGATCACGGTGCATGTCTGGCTTGCGGGTCTGCTCCTGGGTGTGACGCTCTGCCGTCTGCTCTGGAGATGGCGGCGGGGGCCGCAAGTCTGGCAGGGCCCGGCGAAGTATTGGTATAGTGGGCTCACAGGATTCGGCATCTGGTGTCTGTTCGCCATGAGCTATGTCGGCGGGCTCATCAGTCACCGCTAAGCGTCTTCGGGACACTCGAAGCCCGTTGCGGGTTGAATACTCATGTCATCTTCAGTCCTGAAAAAATCATTCAAGACAGCGCTGGTTATAAAGGGTATAGATGGCGCGTTGCAGGTGCTTGGAGGGATGCTCCTCTACTGCCTGAAGCCAGGTACCCGGTAGGATAATGTGGTTGCTATACATGTGTGAACAGACATGAAACGCTGCGGCCTCTACATTCGAGTTTCCACCGAGCGCCAAGCCAAGGTCGAGGAAGGCTCCCTCAAGAACCAAGACCAGCTCCTGACCCAGCACGTGGAGCTCAAGCACAGGATGAACGGGGAGCAGTGGCTCATCGCGGACCGCTACGTTGATGAGGGCAAATCCGCCAAGGACACCAAAGGCCGCCCAGCCTACCTGCGGATGATCGAGGACGTCAAGCAGGGCCGGATCAACACCGTCCTCTGCGTCGCCCTGTCGCGGATCAGCCGCTCCACCCGCGACCTCCTCGACATGATCGAGTTCTTCAAGGCGCACGACGTGGACTTCATCTGCCTCAAAGAGGACTTCGACACCACGACCGCCCAGGGCAAGTGCTTCGTGACGATCATGGGCGCCCTCAACGAGTTCGAGCGTGAGCAGACCGGCGAGCGCATGCGCACCTCCATCTTGGCGCGCGCGGAGCGCGGGCTGTGGGGGGCGATACTGGCGGCGCTCGGGGTCTTTCTTCCCGTCTACCTCTTCGTGGTCATTCCGAGTCCGTGGTTCAAGCAGCACGCCAAGAACCCCCAGCTCAACGCGTTCGTCAGAGGGGTCACGGCGGCCGCGACCGGGGCGATCGCCGGCGCGTGTGTCGTGCTCGCGCAGCGGGCCATCGTGGACCTGCCAACCGCACTCATCGCCATCGTGACGCTCGGGCTCTTACTGAAGGTGAAGCACGTGCCTGAACCGCTCCTCATCCTCGCCGCCGGAGTAGCTGGTCTCTTCCTCTTTCACGGCACGCGCTGAGTTGACCGGACATAAACCGAAAAGGCCGTCAGGACATCCCTGACGGCCTACGTGTGACGTGACCTTCAAGCAATCCGAGTTACCGGCGACGTCCACCCCCACCACCGTGCGGCGCACCGCCTGCATGCGCACCGACGTGAGGGGCGCCGCCACGAGGGCCCCCACCACTTGGCCCGTGGTGCTCCATCCGTTCACCGTGGTGCTCCAACCGCTGTCCCTGATGCTGCATCCGCTCGCCACGGTTTTCCCGGTGCTCGCCATGATGCTCCAGTCGCTCACCGGCGCGCTCATGGCCGCTGGCCTCGAGGCGCTGGCCGGCGTTCTGCATCCGCTCGCCCTGGCGCTCTAACCGCTCGCCGCGGTTCTCTCGATGCTCGCCCGCGTTCTCGAGGCGATCCCCTCGATGCTCCAACCCCTGAGGAGACGGCGGGGGGACCGCGCCTCTACCCACATCATGCCGGAGATCACGGGTGTCCGCATTCCGGTCGCGGCGGTCTTGGTTCAGGTCTCGGACATCCTGACGCCGGTCCTGGCGATCTTGGTGGAGCTCATGCAGGTCCTGGCGCAACGCCTGACGATCGCCGGTTCTCAGGTCCTGACGGATCTCTCGTTTGTCCTGATTGATCCCGCGCTGATCGTGCGCGATCTCCCCTTTATCCTGATGGATCTCGCGCTGGTCGTTCCGGAGCTCGCGCCGATCCGCGCGCACCTCGGGAGTGGACGCCGGGGGCAACGGTCCTGGTCCGCGGCCCGGACCAACGCCCGCGTCCCGTCGCAGGTCGCGCTCGTCTCGCCGCAGGTCCGCGCGGTCATGACCGAGCTCCGCCTGATCCTTCCGGACGCCCTGCCAATCCCTTCGGAGATCCTGCTGATCCTTCCCAATCTCCTGCCGGTCGGCTCGCAGTGAGCCTTCATCCTTGCGAAGCTTCTCGAGGTCTGCCGTGCGCTCCGTGTGGGTCTGCTCCCGAACCTGCTGCATCTGCTGAGTGACCGCCTTGGCCTCACCCGTGTTGCCGCTTTGCATCGCGGCTCGACGCTGGGCCTCGAGGCCGGACATCTGCTGCTGGTAGGCTTGCTTGTCCTTCGACATCTCCGACAGGTCGCCGCGGACCGCCTGCCGGTCCGTCTGGGTTTTCTGCTCGTCCTGCCGCAGGTCTTGCCGGTCTTTCTGCAGCTCCGAGTAGTCACGCTTCAGGTCTTGCGCATCCTTCTGGACATCCTTCCGGTCGCCCTGGATCGCCTGCTCGTCATGCACAGTCGCCTGGTCCTTCCGGACATCCTGCCAATTCTTCCTGAGGTCTTGTTGGTCTTTCCAGGTTTCCTTTCGGTCCGCCCTGAACGCCTCCTTGTCCGTGCGTAGTTTCTCCAGGTCGGCCTGTCGCTCCGTCCGGCCCTCCTGGCGGAGCTGCTGGAGTTGCTGCGTCAGCGCCTTGGCCTCATCAGTGTTGCCGCTTTGCATCGCGGCTCGACGCTGGGCCTCGAGGCCGGACATCTTCTGCACGTAGGCCTGCTTGTCCTGATGCATCTCGGTGAGGTCCCCACGAACCGCCTGCCGGTCCGTCTGGAGCTTGCCCGCATCCTGCTTCAGCTCCTGGCGGTCGTGCTGGATGTTTTGGTAGTCCTGCTTCAGGTCTGAAACAACCGGACGTGGAGGAGGTGGCGTGGCTGGCTGGCTCACAGAAGGGCCCTGTGGCTGGTCTGTCTGCTGAACGGCTGGCTGGTTCTGCGACGTGTCATCCGCGGCCCAGCCAGTGACGCCCCACGCCCCACACAGGATGATGCCGACGAGCGCCCGAACTCCGACAAACCGTGCTCTCCGATCCATGGTGCCCTCCTTTCGGGATCGCTGACCCCGTGCTACACGCTAGTGAGAGTATACCAGACCCTTCACGTCGCCGACAACTACCACCAGACCCCGTGTTCCACTCTACTCTATTAGACGCTTCAACCCAAAAAAGGTTTACGGAGGAAACAAACGGCCGTCAGGATCGCTCCTGACGGCCTCAGGTGGAAGGAGGTGAGGCTTGGGTTAGCGGTGGCCGCCGCCCCCCGGGCCCCCGGGGCCGCTTCCTGGTCCACCACTACTCGGTGCCGCAACCTGACGAACTTCAGCGCCTGCCGTGGACACGCTACCCATCGGCCCTGAGACGTTCTGCGCCGACATGGATCCGGATGGGTTCTGCGAGTGAGTCCCGGCGTCTTGCCGCATGTGGCCTCCGCCGGCTTGCATGGCGGTTGCGCCGGTTGGCGTTCCCCCGGAGCCAGGCTGGCTTCCCATGAGGGTGCTGTGACCCGCTTGGACATTCCGGGTCCAGCTGTCGCCCGATACCCCTTGTCCTCCGCCGCGCATAGCCGGCGTCCCGGTCTGCGAACCCTTCAAGAGGTTCTGCACGTCGCTCGGAACCGAAAGCGTATTCTGCTGCGGCGCGCCCGACCGGTCGGTCTGCACCCCTCCGGTGCCCATCACCCCGAGCCGCTGCAGCTGTTCCGACATCCCCGTAGCCGGCTCCGCGGCTCCGCGCGGCGACCCGCGCTCACCCGTCATCCCGAAACCGCTTGTTCCAACGTCGCCAGGTAGTGGGCCGAAGATCTGCCGGCTCTCGGATCCCCCATCGCCGGCGCTGCGAAGCGACTGCTGCAAGCCCTGGGTCAACGGCTCGGCATGGCCCTGCAGGCTCTGCGAACCCATGGTGCCCATCGAGGATCCGGTTGCACTCATCGGTGCACCCGAGCCGGCTTGACCCGTCGACATCGCCCGCTCACCCGACATCCCGACGCTGCCCATCGATGGCTGCGTGGCCTGCGAGTTCTGAGACATCCCAGCGAGGCCGGTCGGCATCGACTGCGCCCCGGCGCCACGCACCGAGTCTGCGCCGCCCGCCTGACCGCCCGGCTGCGATGGCGAACCCTGCCGGTCCTGAGAGACCCCCTGCATCCCGATCCCACCGTCCAGCATCCCACCGCCCATCGACCGCTCCACTTGACCCGCCCCTGCGCCCTGCGTGAGCGCCTGGCGGTCGCTCTGTCCGGCTTGGGATTCCTGTTGACCGCTGGGGCGCTCCTGCGTCATGGCGCGTGGCTCCGACTGGCCCATCTGCGGCGCAGCTGACCCGGCTTGTCCCATCGTCCCCATCATCTGCATCGCGGCATCTTTCAGATGTGCGCCCTCCCCCATCGGCTGTGGGGAGGCCTGCGGGTCTTGCGACATTGCGCTCATGCCGCCCGGGCCCATCGCTTGGCCGCCCTGCGTCTGTCCCTCGCCTTGCGTGAACGCGTGTTGGCGGTCGTAGGGGGTGGCCGGCTGGTCGTGCGGCATCTCGACACGGCCTGTCAGCGACGTCGCCATCGGCGCATCCTGAGGCACCGACCCGCCGGTGAGGCTGGCGGGGATCGTCTGGTGTCGGTCGGCCTTCACACTCTGCGCGGCGGTCATGGACTCTCCAGCGCTCACACCGCGCTCCTGCGATTTCACCGTTTGACTGTCTGGCTGCTGCCTGGCCTCGCGGGCCTCCTGGGTGGCCTGCGACCAGTACCGATCGACTTCATCCTGCGCCCAACTGGTGAGGCCCCACGTTCCCGCGAGCGTGACGCTGACCAGCATCACCACACCGACGCGCTGCCATCCCCGTGCCATCCTGGCCTCCTTTCACTGAAACTGTAATCGTTTTGTTAAGCCACCGGAATCACGTACTGGACGCGTACGTGGAAAGTATACCTGACCCTGCTGACCATCAACAACAGACGCGGATTTTCGCGGATTCATCCGCGTCCCCTGATCGGAGGCGTCAGCACCTTGGACTGCTCCCTCGAGGCGGGCCCCGGCCTCCCGTGGCTTGGCATTCCTCTCAGAGGTCAGGTAGTGTTGTAAGAGGGCCGTACAGTGCCCGTGGCGCAGCCGTGTGCGCCGTACACCCATCAAGGAGGTGGGAGGGGATGACTGGGAAGCCACGCATCTTAGTGGTGGATGATGAGCCGCTCATCGTCAAGATGCTCACCAAGCACTTTGAGGCGGAAGGGTTTACCGTGCTCGTGGCCCGGGACGGCTATGATGCGCTCACCAAGGCCCGCGCCGAGTCGCCCGACCTCATCCTCCTCGATGTCATCCTCCCCAAGCTCAACGGCTATGAGGTATGCACGATGCTGAAACAGGACACCCGCTACCAACGGATCCCGATCGTGATGCTCACGGCCAAGGGGAAAGAGAAGGACCAGCAGCTGGGGAAGGACTGCGGGGCTGATATCTACCTCACGAAGCCGTTTCGTATTGAGCCGCTGCTCGAGCAGATCCGCTCGCTCCTCGGCACACCGAACCCCTCTAACGGGACGGCCCTCCCCTAAGGGCAGGCGATGACCACCACGCGACGCTTCAAGCCGTTGCATGAGCTCCTCCTGGAGCAGGGTGTCGTGACCCAGGAGCAGCTCGACGGCGCGCAGATGCACGCCGAGCAGAGCGGCCAGCCCTTGCGGCGCGTCATCGTGCAGGAAGGCCTCATGACGGAGGAGGCCCTGACGGAGCTCATGGCCGCCCAGGCCGGCCTCCCGACGGTGGATCTTGCCACCCACCTCATCAAGCCCGACGTCATTCAACTGATCCCGGAACCCCTAGCCCGGCGGCACACCCTCATCCCGGTCTTCAAGATTGCCGAGACGCTCACCGTCGCGATCGCCGATCCGTTGAATTTCCTCGCCCTGGACGAGGTGCGCCTGAAGATCGGGAGTGACCTGAAGCTGGTCGTCGCGAGCGAATCAAGCATCCGCCGGGCCCTCGACCAATACTACGGCTCGCTCGAAACCGCCCAGGAAGTCTCCAGGGCGATCAAGGCGGCGGAGCAGCCTAAAGACAAGAGCGAGGGTAAGCCCAAGAAGGAGCCGCGGGAGGGAAAACGACTGGGGAAGAAATCCGAGGAGCCCGGTCCGAATAATGGGGAATTGGGCTTTCTTGAGGATACGGTGGACGCCAGCGAAGGGCCGGTCATCCGCTTGGTCAACCTCCTGGTGATGCAGGCCGTGAAGGAGCGCGCGAGCGACATCCATATCGAGCCGGGGGACGGCGTCCTCCGGACTCGGTTCCGCATCGACGGCATCCTCCATCAGATGCACGGGCCGTCAAAGGCGTTGCACGCGGCGGTGGTCTCCCGCATCAAGGTGCTCGCCGAGATGGATATCGCCGAGAGGCGCAAGGCCCAAGACGGACGCTTCCGCTTGAGCCTGGACGGTGAAGAGGTCGACGTGCGGGTTTCGGCCATCCCCACACCGTTCGGGGAGAAAGTCGTCATGCGCCTGCTGCATCAGTCGGGGGAGATCATGGATCTCGGACAGCTGGGCCTGGCCCCGGAGGACCTGAAGATCTTCCAGCAGCTCATCCGCTCGCCCCACGGCATCATCCTGGTCACCGGCCCGACCGGCTCAGGGAAGACGACGACGCTCTACGCCGCGCTCCAGATGTGCAACGACTCGCAGAAGAACATCGTCACGATCGAGGATCCGATCGAGGCGCACCTCTCAGGGATCAACCAGGTCCAGGTCAACCCCAAAGCCGACATGACGTTTGCCAACGCCCTCCGCGCCTTCCTCCGTCAGGACCCGAACATCATCATGGTGGGCGAAGTCCGCGATCGCGAGACGGCGCAGATCGCCATTCAGGCCGCGCTCACCGGACACCTCGTCTTCTCCACCCTCCACACCAACGACGCGACGAGCTCCCTCAGCCGGCTCGCCGAGATGGCGACGGACCGCTTCCTCATCACCTCGTCGGTCATTGGGATTTTGGCGCAGCGCCTCGTGCGCATCATCTGCCCGCGGTGCAAGGAGTCCTATCAGGTGACCGCGAAGCAGGCGAACGAACTCCAGCTCAAGGAGGGGACGATCCTCTACCGGGGCAAGGGGTGCGCGGCCTGCCGGCAGAGCGGCTACAAAGGCCGCATCGGCATTTTTGAATTGCTGCCGATGACGGAGGCCATCAAGGATCTCGTGATCTCGAAGGCCCCGGATCACGAGCTCCGTGAGATCGCCAGGAAGCACGGCATGCGGACCCTCCGGGAGGACGGGTTCGCCAAGGTGATCACCGGCGTCACGACCGCCGAAGAGGTCATCCGCGTGACCCAACTCGAGTAGCGCATGCCACACGTGACGAATCGGACTGGGATCGCGCGTGCCCGAGTGTCGGTCGGCGCGCAGGAGCCGATCGGCCTGGCCCCGCTTCCCGACCCTTCGACGCAGCCCACGGCCTTTGGCCGTGGGCCCTTGCTCAGGGTCGTCCTGAGCGAGCGAAGCGAGTCGAAGGACGACGGCGCCGCGACCCCGCCCCTCGCCTCTCCCACCGAGGTGCAACGCGCCCTCCGCGATCCGCTCTCGGACTTCAACGTGGGCCTGGCGCTCATGAGCGTCATTCCCCTCCTTTTGTGCTGCTACCTCATCACGGTGAAGTTCTTCTCACTCAATATCCTCGTCGGCCTCAACGCCTACTACTTCATGCTCGCCGTGATCACCGCGCTCGTCGGGATCATCATGGGGCGTCGGGCCATTCGGAAGATCGTCCAGCAGCTCGTGGAGGCCAACCTCCGGGCCGCGCAGCTCTTGTCCGAGCTGACACGGGCCTACGAGCGGCTCCAGCAGACCAACGCGGCGCTTGAACAATCCCATGAGGAGTTGCGGACGACGCAACTGCACCTCATCCAAGCCGAGAAGCTGGAGGCGGTCGGGCAGCTCGCGGCCGGCGTGGCGCACGAGGTGAAGAACCCGCTCATGGCCATCCTCCTCGGCGTGCAGTATCTTGCGAAACACCTCTCCGGTGGTTCGGAATCAGGCACGGAGGAGACCGCCGCGATCCTCAAGGACATCGAGGAGGCCGTCCAACGGGCAGATACAGTCGTGCGGGGGCTGTTGGACTTTTCCGCGCCGGAGCCATTCCTTCTCGAGGCGAAGCCGCTTAACCCCGTGATCGAGCAGGCGCTTGACCTGGTGAAGCACGAGCTGGACGAAGCGCGCGTCTCCCTCGTCACGGACCTGCCACGCGACCTGCCGCCCGTCCGGTTGGATCTCAACAAGCTCCAGCAGGTCTTCGTCAACCTCTTCATGAACGCGATCCACGCCATGCCCTTGGGGGGCGCGCTCACCGTCCGCACGTACACGAAGCCCTTGTCGGTTGTCACTGAACGTGTCGGCCGCCGGCGCTCCGACCGGTTCAAGATGGGCGAGACCGCCATCGTCGCCGAGGTGCTCGATACCGGACGGGGCATCCCCGAGGACAACATGGCGAAGCTCTTCACCCCGTTCTTCACCACCAAGCCGCCCAGCCAGGGCACCGGGCTGGGCCTGACGGTGACGAAGAAGATCGTCGAGCTCCACGGCGGCACGATCGAGGTCACCAACCGCAAAGAGGGCGGCGTCAAGGTCACGCTCATGTTTCACGCCTCCCCGGATCCGACAGGGATCGACGGTTCGCCGTCGTGACGTCCCACCTTTCCCCCGATCCTGGGCCCCTCCACATGGTACTGTCCGAATTTGATCCTTCACACCACAGAACCACAGAATCCCACAGAGACACAGAGAGCGGCTCGTCGGGAATTCTCTGTGTTTCTGTGGATCTTCTGTGCCCTCTGTGGTATCGACTGGAAATTAGGACACTACCCTCCACATGAGCCGCTTCTCCGAAGGGGGGCGGTCTGCTATAATCGACTCGACCGACCCATGAACGCGGTCGCGTGTCATGGGGCGAACACCCCAACCGATGGCTGACAAACCTCGTATTCTCCTCATCGAAGATGAGCCCTCCCTCCTGAAGACGGTGGCCAAGCGGCTCGAGATGAATGGGTACGCGGTGTCGGTTGCTAGGGATGGGGTGGAGGGACTCCAGCGCGTTCGGAGGGACAAGCCGGATCTCGTGGTCCTGGACGTCATGATGCCGAAGCTGAACGGGTTTGAGGTGTGTCGTATGTTAAAATTCGACAAGACGTTGAAACATATTCCCGTTATTCTCTTCACAGCCTTAACGCAGGACAACGACGAACGGGTGGGCCTTGCGTGCGGGGCGGATGCGTATGTCCGGAAGCCCTTCAAACCACAGGAACTGCTGGATCAGATCAGCGCGTTGCTCAAGCGCCCCTGGCCGGCGGGGGGCAAGGTCTGATGCGCCTACGAGGTGCTCACCTTCCCGTGTCTCGCGCCATCCGACTACCGGCCGGTCATGCAGCCCCCGTACGTCTTCATGCATGATACGGATCAATCCTTCGACTCGCACCACGGCCTTCCCTAGACGTGGCTCGGGACACCTTCGACCGTCGATGGACCCTGAGCGAAGTTGAAGGGCCGGCCGTGGGCTCGCTCAGGATTCCGCCCCACGGGCGGATCAGAAGGCACCACGGGCTCCCCGACCCGACCCGTGCGGAGGCCGGGGCGGGCTGCCCGTGGGGCTCCATGAACGGTGAGGGCCGGACACAGGGCCTCAATGCGTCGATTGCCATGAATTTCGCTTCGCGAAATTCATGGCTCGTTGGTGTGACGCTCGTCGCGCTCCATGCGCACCCACTCCTTGCGGGCACGGACCACGGTCAGCAGGGTGCCCGTCAGCGGATCCAGGTGTTTGACAGCCGAACCGGAGCGGTGGTACTGATGGATCAGGTGCAGAAAACCGAGGCGGAGTGGAAGCGGCAGCTGACGCCGGAGCAATACCGCGTGACGAGAGAGCAGGGCACCGAGCCGCCGTTTACGGGGACGTACCATCACCACACCGCAACAGGGATCTACCGGTGCGTCTGCTGCGGGATCGACCTGTACAGCTCAGCGACCAAGTTTGACTCGGGCACGGGCTGGCCGAGCTTCTGGGCCCCGATCGACGAGCACAACGTGCGCTACGCAGCAGACACCAGTTGGTTCATGCGACGGGCCGAAGTCCTCTGCGCCCGGTGCGGCGCACATCTGGGGCACGTGTTTGACGACGGGCCGCCCCCGACGCGCAAGCGCCACTGCATCAATTCCGTGGCGTTGCAATTCCAGAAGACGCCGGGTCACGCGGAGCGGGCTGCGCCTGGCCCACAAGGCGGGGCGACGCCATGAAGATGGAACGGGTGGAAGGATGGGGGCGTGGGCGGACCGTGACATCGTGGCTCAGTGTCGCCGCGGTGGCTGGTGGCGCGGCGTTCATCCTCTGGAACCTCGCCGCCGGGGGGTCCGCGGTGACGGCGACCTTCAGTGTCGCGCCATCAATCATCCGGAGCGGCGAAACCGGCACCTTCCGCTACCGGATCACGCACAACGTGGGCTGGAAGCCCGTGGGGATGGCGGGACGCCGCACGACCTTGACGATCGCCCCATCGGCCAACGGCCGGATCGTGTCGCTGACCGACCACGAGGGGAACGTGTTGCTGGTGAACGCGGCCACGGGGAGTTGCACGACGGACGAGGCGGGTGAAGTGGTCGCGGTCGTCCTCGTGAACGCGGCCGGCCCACTGACGCTGTCGGCGACCGACACGCGTCAGCAGACCACAGAAACCACCAGCTTCAGCGGGATTCCGTAGAGGATCTCGAGGCTTACAGTGTGGTGACGTTAACCGCCTGCGGACCTTTGGGGCCCTGGCTGACCTCAAACTCGACCGACTGGCCGTCACGAAGCGACTTGAAACCCTCACCCTGGATCGCTGAGTGATGGACGAACACATCCTTTGAGCCGTCCTCAGGGGTGATGAAGCCGTACCCCTTCTGATCGCTGAACCACTTGACGGTTCCTTTTGCCATGTCCCGATCACCTCCTCTCCTGGACGCTGTGGAACTGCGTCCGATCACAATCTGATTCCACTGATTTCAAAACCTCGAGATGACACCGCATCAGCACCACCTCTCTGCCGTGCCGGGCACGGCACAGGCAGGCAGAATCGCCACAGCAACACAGCGAGGTTCAGACGAGTTTCCTCTGGGCCTCTGTGCCTGCCTGCCGAAGCCTCGGCGCAGGCAGGGATTTCTGTGTCTCTGTGGCGTGAAGGATGGTGTCGAAATGAGTTCTACCAGGATCGATGGCGGGAGCCGCGATCCCGACCAACCTCAGGTCGGGCCTCATTCACCACAATCGCCCGTCCCTCAATCTGCCGTCCGTTGAGCTCCTGGATGACCTTTTTCGCATCCTCGTCGCGTCTCATCTCGACGAATGCAAACCCTCGGGACTTGCTCGAGAACGGTTCGGTCACAAGCCGGATATTCAGAATCGTGCCGTTCACTGCCACCACCTGCTCCAGGGCATCCTGGGTCATGGAGAGTGGGAGATTCCCCACGTAGAGCCGTTTCCCCATCGAGGCCTCCTCCAATGAGCACGCAACCTTACGGAGCCCGCAGGGCGACGTAAGTTGCTGTGCGAATTGAACCCCACACCCAGCGGTAGAAACGACATGGCTCGCTGGAACGCACCCCCTACACCCACTCGCATCCGGCATGCCCGAACCACACCAACGCTGGGTGTGGGGTCACATTCGGCCTCGGACTTACGTTCACTTCGTTCCGTAAGTCCGGGCCTCATGTGACCTCGTGTCTGACGAAACACAAACGGCCGCAGGGCTCGCTTGCAGCCCCACGGCCCACTGAGACTGAAAGTCATTTTATCCTATCGCGCTTCGGGCATGCCGTCAATGAAAATCCAGGTAGTAGGTCAATTTGACGTCCACACCACAGAGACACAGAAACCCACAGAAGCACAGAGACCCATCACGCTGGGGTTCTCTCTGTGTCTCTGTGGAATTCTGTGCCCTCTGTGGTGTGAACCAGCAAACTGACCCATTACCAAAATCCGACTACACAGAAGCACAGAAGCCTGAAGAAGAACCATCTCCAACACCACAGACGCTGATTCCCACGGATTGGTATGCGGATTCTCGCGGATCATCCCTGCCTGCCTGTCTGCCTGCCTTCGGCAGGGGCAGGCGGGCGCCGCGCAATCCCTAGCGTCTCTGTTCGGCGCGGCAATCCAGAGGTGGCATCCACAGACATCCACGTTTCTGGGCCTGCGTGGCTTCTGTGTCATCTATGGTGTGACGGGGTTGTATGAAATGGATTCTACCAACATCTGCCGTGTTAATGATACAATCGGCGTTATGGTGCAGGACGTGCCCGAGCAGAAACCTGCGATGAGCCGTTGGGGGCTGCCCCTGGCCCTCCTGCTGGCGCTCTCGAGTGTCGGCTGCGGGGGCTACTGGCCGATCCGGCGCCCGCGGAGTGACCTGTGGTCGCCCACCACGATCACGCGACCTCCCATCGAGCTACCCAATAGAACCCTGGAGGACTACCCCGGCCGCCTCGAGAAAAACGGAGTGTCGGTGGCCGTTGAGCTCATTGATCCATCCCGCACCCAGGGGCTGTTTCACGCCGACTTGGTCCGGGATGGCGTCCAACCCCTGATGGTCGTCATCCACAACGGCAGCGATCAGGCCTACGTGTTCAGCAAAGCCAACGTCGACCGACACTACCTCCCGGCCGAGCAGGTCGCACGGTTGGCCTATGTCCATCCGATCGAAACCATCGCGCACCACATCAGGTGGCTCGCGTTTCTCGTCCCAGGGGTCGTCTTCGAAACCGTCATTGAGCCCGCCTCCACGCTCGATTTCCCCGGGATGGAGGAGGCCGCCCGTCGGCCGGCGATCCCGGACAACCGGAGCACGAAGGCCGATTTCCTGAACCACCAGATTGCCGATGCAGAGGTCTTGCCGGGCCACTCCCTTGCGGGTGTGCTGTTCATCCGCCCGCCCAAGCTTGGGAGCCTCATCCCGGTGACGCTCGTCAACGCGCAGACGAGGCAACCGCTGGTGTTCGAGATCCCGACACCGCCTCCTCTCTACACGGTTGTCCGGAAGTACACGCACCCCTCCCAGAGGGTCTGGGATGCTGCGGTGAAGGCCGCCGCCCGCCTCCCAAGCTGGCGGGTGGTCTCGAACAGTCCAACGAGCGGGGTCATCACTGTGCGCAAAGGGATGCCGTTCTTGATGTGGTCGAACGCCGCACGGATCACCATTGCCGTCCAGAAGATCAATCCTGGACGGACGCAGGTGACGCTGGCGAGCACGATCCCGTGGGCCGACAGCCGAGGCTATGGGGAGCATAGCCCGACCATCGACAAGTTTTTTGAAGCGCTCGACCGCCAGTTGCCTCGCAGGAACGTTCGAGCGCCGCGGCCCCACCGACGGCTAGGCGGGCACGTCCCGTCCGCCGCATCAGGGCCAAGCGGCCGCATCGAGATCCGTGAGAGGAGCGGCGCGGCGACCTACTGACTGTCCTCCTGCGCGGGATGGCACCGTCGGAAACCTGTCCTTGACAGGTCGGCGGACTGCGAGTACACTGAAGAGAATCTGATGTGTCGCCGGGCGTGGTTCCAACGGCTCACGGGCATCTTGCTTGGCATCAGCGCAGTGGCGCTGGTGTGCGTGGTGGCCCTCCCCGGTCGCCAGTTCCACACCGATCCCGATGCGGTGGCGGCGACCGATTCCTTGGAGTCCGACGACTCCTCAGGGACCCATGGTTTCTCCCTGTGGTTCTCAGCGACGCCCCCAGCCTCACTGGTCATCCAACCGGCCACCCCCTTCGTGGCGGCGCACGCCTTCCCTCAGCGTGCGGTCGCGCGCACGAGCCTCATCATTCGGTCGACCGCATCGAGGGCTCCTCCGGTCCTCGCATAGGCCGCCTGTCGAGCGTCGCGCCACGTTCAACGTGTGCCGCGCGACGCTCCTTCAGATGCTCGACGGGCAGGGAGCGGTGCCACCATGAGGAATCCTGCAGGAGAGAACGCTAAGGAGATGCTGGTGTTGCGATGAAACGACTATGGGGTGCAGTGTTGTTCAGCGCGATGGTGCTGGGAGCGAATGCGGGGTGGGCCGCCGAGACGCCTCCCGCCGGCAACACGGGCTCCACCACGGCGACGACGAAGGCGAAGGCGTCAACCAAACCGGCCGCGAGCCACAAGACCTCGACGAGGACGCATGTGAAGGCGTCCAAGCCGAAACCGGCGAAGGCCAAGACCGGGACGGTGAGCCAGCCCGCCGCCGCGCCGGCTGCCCCGCCAAAATCACCGTAAGATCATCAGACGTTGAGTCGTTGACGCTCGTGGCCATCCCGCTCGAAGGATGGCTGTCAGCATCATGAGAGAGGAGTGAAACGATGCACTGCCGTACAACAGGTGGGTTCCTATTTGTTTCGATGGTCTGCGCAGCGGCCTTCGCCGCGCTGGCTGCTGAGCAGACCGGGGATTCCATGGAGCGCAAGGCGACGCCGGCGGCGAGCGCACCGTCGGCTCAGGCGTCCACCGCGCCGTCTCAGCCAGCGTCAGCCGCCCCGGTACAGATGGCGATGGCGGGAGGGTCCATCCGTGCGCTCGATCTGAAGTCCGTGCCAGCGACCCTGACGCTGGCTGCGAGCGACGGGAAGACCGAGTCGTTTATGGTCGAGCCTGGGGTGACGATCGCGTGGAAGAACGGTCAGGCGATCCAGCTGAGTGAGTTGAAAATCGGTGACACGGTGAAGGTTCGCTCGACGGCGAAGGACGGTCGATCAGTCGCCAAGTCGATCCAGGTGGAACCGGCACCAAAAACGACGGCGGCTTCTCCTGCCTCTCCCTCGACGAAGACGCCCTACTGACACAACGGTTGTCTGAACGAAGCCGTGGCACACCCTGCCACGGCTTCGCCATTCCCCATCGCCTCCGAGAAGAACGTGGCGCAAGTCCCAGGCGGATTGCTATAATCGCGGTATGATCACCCGTCCGCCTGCGCCCCGGTACGCTTCGTGGGTCGCGGACCTCAGCGTGTTCATCCTGCTGGCCGCCGTACTCTATGGCCTCGTGCGCGTCGCCAGGCACTGGCAGGCGCCGTTACAGCCCCAGGTGGAGATCGACCTCAGCCTCTGGGCGCTGCCTGGCTACACCCTGCTCTCGCTTCTCCGCGGCATCGCCGCGTATGGGTTGTCACTCGGGTTTGCGCTCACGTATGGATACCTCGCGGCGCACCGCCCTCGCGCGGAACGCATCCTGCTCCCCCTCTTGGATATCTTGCAGTCGATCCCCGTCCTCGGATTCCTCCCCGGGCTCATCCTGGCCCTCGTCGCGCTCTTCCCCAAGACGAACGTCGGGCTGGAGCTGGCCTGCATCCTCATGATTTTTACCGGGCAGGTATGGAACATGGCCTTCAGCTTCTACCAATCCCTGCGCAGTATCCCCAGCGAGCTGCGGGAAGCCGCGCAGGTGTATCAGTTCAACTGGTGGCAGCGCTTCCGCCGCGTCGAGCTGCCCGCCTCAGCCATGAGCCTGGCCTGGAACAGCATGATGAGCATGGCCGGCGGGTGGTTTTTCCTCATGGTCTGCGAGGCGTTCACGCTCGGCTCGCACGATTTTCGGCTACCGGGGCTCGGAGCGTATATGAGCGAAGCCATCGCGCACCGCCACGTGCCGGCCATCCTGGCCGGGATCACGGCGATGGTGCTGATGATCGTCCTCGTCGACACGTTCCTGTGGCGGCCGGTGCTGGTCTGGGTCCAGAAGTTCCGCATGGAGGACACGGCGGCCACCGAAGTGCGGGAATCCGTCGTGTTGAGCTGGCTCAGACGCTCCTCGCTCGCGCACACCGCGATGACGCGCCTGGCGCACCCCATCAGTGAGTGGCTGGCGACCCAAGCCATCCCCCGTCAGGAATCGTCCGTCCAGCGTCCCGGCCGTCGCCTGGCGTTCAGCCCCGTGCGCTTCCTCAACGGACTCGCCGCGTGCGCCGCCGGCGTGACGGTGGTGTGGGCCGCCTGGCGTCTCGCGCACCTCCTCGTCTATCTGCCGTTCTCTGAGTGGGTCCAGGTCCTGGGGGGCGCGGCATTGACCTTCCTCCGGGTGAGTGTGGCGGTCGTCCTTGGGAGTCTCTGGACGGTGCCGGTTGGGATCTGGATCGGACAGTCCAGGCGGCGGTGTGGCCGGCTACAGCCGGTCGTGCAGGTGGCCGCGTCCTTCCCGGCGCCCATGCTCTACCCCATCATCATCCTCGCCCTCTCGAACCTCGGGTGGAATTTAGGCGTGAGCTCCGTGGTGCTCATGCTGCTGGGCACCCAGTGGTATCTCCTGTTCAATGTCATCGCCGGCGCCTCCGCGGTCCCTGAGGACTTCCGGGAGGTGGCCCAGGCCTACCACTTCACGCCGGCCCAACGATGGCGGATGGTGTGGTGGCCGGCGGTCTTCCCGTACCTCGTCACGGGATGGGTTACGGCGGCCGGAGGCGCGTGGAACGCGAGCATCGTGGCCGAATACGTTTCCCTGCGTCCCCAGCAGGTGTTCGTCACCCACGGCTTAGGGTCGTTGATTTCGGCCGCGGCGAGCCGGGGCCACTACGATCTCCTGGCCGCCGGGGTGCTGACCATGGCGGTGGTGGTGGTGCTCATCAACCGCTATCTCTGGAAACCGCTGTATCGGCTGGCCGAGACCCGCTTTGCGTACTAATGCCTGACGCCTCCGGTGGCAACGCGATCCTGCTGACCCTCTCAGGGGTGGAGCGGACGTTCAGCCTCCCGTCCGGGAAGGTCTTGCCGGTGCTGGCCGATATCGATCTCACCCTGCGGGAGGGGGAGCTCGTGGCCATTTTGGGCCCGTCGGGATGCGGGAAATCCACGCTCATCCGGATTGCCGCCGGGCTCCTCCCGCCAACCGGCGGCGAAGTGCACTACCGAGGCGAGCTGGTCGTCGAGCCTAATCCGCACATCGCGCTGGTCTTTCAGCAGTTCGCGCTGTTTCCCTGGTTGACGGTGGCCCAGAACATCGAGCAGGCCCTGGTCCCGCTCGGCCTCGACCCCCAGGCCCGCTCCCAGCGCGTGGCGGAGGTCATCAACTTGATCGGGCTGGATGGGTTTGAGGAAGCCTACCCGCGCGAGCTCTCCGGGGGAATGAAGCAGCGCGTGGGGATTGCCCGCGCGCTCGCCGTCCAACCGGAGCTGCTGTGCATGGATGAGCCGTTCAGCCAGGTGGACGCGCTGACGGCTGAGACGCTGCGCAACGAAGTCGTCAGCCTCTGGCGAGACCGGGAGAAGTACCCGCAGTCCATTTTCATGGTCAGCCACGATATCCAGGAGGTGGCCTTCATGGCCAGCCGCATCCTCATCATGACGGCCCATCCCGGTCGGATCAAGACGGTGATGGAGAACCCGCTGCCCTACCCGCGGGATCCGCGCAGCGGTGCGTACCAGTCGCTGGTGGACCACATCCACGGCATCATCACCGGACTGTACCTTCCCGAAAAGGAGCTCGAGGTTCCTGTGGCGACCGTTGCGACGAGCGCGCAGGGACCGGTCCCTCAGGTGGTCGCACCGATTCCTGCGGTGGGGGTGCGGGAGGTCGTCGGGCTAGTGGAAGCGGTCATGACCCGTGGGGGGGACGTGGAGTTCTTCCGTCTCACGTCAGAGATGGGTCGAGCCTTTACCCGGGTCCTGCTCGCCGTGAAGCTCGCTGAGCTCCTCGCCTTTTTGGAAACGCCGAAGGATCGCCTCGTCCTCACCGACCTGGGGCGCCAGTTCGTGTCGTCTCCCCGCAAGGTCCGCCGGCAGCTCTTCCGCCAGCAGCTCATGCTGGTGCCGCTCGTCAAGCGCGTGCGGGAGATGCTGGAGCACAGCCCCGAGCACCGCCTCGCGGAAGACGTCCTCCTCGAGGAGCTGGCGATTCAGTGCCCGCAGGAAGAGCCCAAGCGGGTCCTCCGGATCCTCCTCAACTGGGGCCGGTTCGCCGATCTCTGGACCTACCAAGCGGCCACCGGGACCCTCACGATCGACGGCAACCAGCGTCATCCGACGTGAGGCAGCCCAAGCCCCGTGGATCACCTCGCACGGGACACGACACCGATGACGAACCCCCACGAGGTCATCATCCGTCCGTACGCACCACGCGATCGGGACGCCGTGCGGCACCTCTGTTGTGAGACCGCGGATCGCGGCGAACCGCTCGAGCGATTCTTTGGCGATCGAGAGGCGTTTGCCGACCTCGTGACGGGCTACTACACGGACCACGAGCCTCAGTCCGTCTGGGTCGCGGAGCATGCCGGGCAGGTGATCGGCTACCTCACCGGATGCCTGGACACCCGTCGGCACTCGCGGATTCTGGCCACTCGAGTGGTGCCGACGGCCCTGCTGAGGGCCGTCTACCGAGGAACCCTGCTCTCCGCGCAGACCTGGCGACTCCTGTGGGCGGGAATCCTGACGTGGGGGCATGGCGTCCTCCACATGGCTTCGGCGGACGCCCGCCAGCGCCCGCCACAAAACATGGCGAGTCCGCCACGGACTCTGGCGGAACCTGTGGCAGGCGGGTTCGGTGGGCACGTGTCGCTCAAGGACTACCCGGCGCATTTCCATGTGGACATCCAGCGAGGGTTTCGCCGTCAGCAGGTCGGGCGTCGTCTCGTGGAACGCTTCTTCGAGCACGCGCACGCGGCTGGTATCCGTGGGATTCACATCGCGGTGCGGGCCGATAATCCGTCTTCGCGCCGGTTCTTTGAGCGGATGGGGTTCACCGAACTGGCCCGCTGTTCAGTGACGTTCCCGCAGGGCGCATCGTATGAGGTCCACGACACGATCGTCTATGGGAAACGTCTGCCCTCACGCTAACGCGATGCGGCCCTCGGCGCATGCGCACCGGTTGGCGATCCTTCGACTCGCACCACGGCCTCCGGCCGTGGGCTCGCTCAGGATTCCGCCCCACGGGCGGATCAGAAGGCACCACGGGCTCTGCCCGTGGGGCTCCATCGCATGGGCCTGTGGAGCGTCGGCGTGGCTCTGCGGGCTCCAGCTCAGCGTGGCCGCTGACCAGCCGCCCTGGCCCAGCGTCCAGCTCACGCCCGAGGACCGCATCCTCATCCTGGCGCCACACCCAGACGATGAAGTGCTCGGCTGCGGGGGGATTATCCAGCGCGCCATGGCGATGCACCTCCCCCTACGCCTCGTGTTCTTTACCTACGGCGACAATAACCAATGGTCGTTTCTGGTCTACCGGAAACGGCTCGTACTCGGCGCCGTAGCGGTTCAGGGGATGGGGTTGGTCCGTCACGACGAAGGGGTGGCCGCCGCGCAGGTCCTTGGGCTCTCCCCGGACCACCTGACCTTCCTCGGGTATCCCGATTTTGGCACGCTGGAGATTTGGAAATCCCACTGGGGGGACCGTCCACCGCTCCGGGGCATGCTGACCCGGGTCGTGGCCGTCCCGTACGCGAACGCGCTGCGTCCCGGGGCCGCCTATAAAGGGGAAGAGATCGTGGGGGATCTGATGGCGGTGCTGCGCGACTTCCGACCCACGAAAATCTTCCTGTCCCATCCCGGCGATCACATGCCGGATCACGCCGCCCTCTACCTCTTCACCCGCGTGGCCCTCTGGACCATGGGGTCGGAGCTGGAGCCGAAGCTCTACCCGTACCTCATTCATTTCAAGGGCTGGCCGTGGCCCCACGGGTTCCGTCCCGACGAGTCGCTGGAGCCTCCGTCGTTATTCAGGGATGACGCGGCGTGGCACTCCCTCGCCCTGGTCCCTGAGGAAGTGGAGCGCAAACACGCCGCGATCCAGGCGCACCGGACGCAGTACGCCTCAAGCGCCAGGTATCTGCGCTTGTTCATGCGGGCCAACGAGCTGTTCGGCGATTTCCCGCCCGTCGCGCTGGGGCGCAGCGTCCCGGCCGTCGCGCTGTCAGCCGGCAGGAAACCATCTGCCACGGAGGCGCCGGAGGAGCTCACCGACGCCGAACGCGCGGCCTTCGTCGGGCTCGAGACGCGCGCCATCCAACTCGATGGTGATCAGCTCGTCGTCTCCATCGGGTTTTCACGATCGCTGGGCCAGGCGGTCAGCGCGTCGGTCTACGCGTTTGGCTACCGCGCGGACCGCCCGTTTGCCCAGATGCCCAAGCTCCACATCAAGGTGGGAACCATCCACCACGCGGTCTACGATCAACGCCGTCGCATCCCTGAAGGCGCCCTCCGCGTCAGCCACCGCCCGCGGCAGCTCACCATCCGCATCCCGCTGGCGATGTTAGGCAACCCCGAGAAGATCCTGACCAGCGCGCAGACCTCCTTGGGGCAGATTCCGCTCGACACGGTCTCCTGGCGCGTGTTGGAGCTTCCGCATCGCCAGGCGGGCGTTCCTCTCACCGAGAAGGTGCACTGACGCTCCTGGCTTACCTCACGCGCCTCCTCACCTTTGCCCACCACACCGTGCACTCGCCCCTTCGCCCCTGACATGCCCTTGTCCGTGTGTTACAATCAATGGACGGGAAAGGCATTTCTACAGGGAGTTGCAGCAGGCGTCCAGCCGTTCCGCGAACAAGGAGCCCGCCCGATGGAACAGACATTAAACGCCATCGCCAAGCATCTCAACGGACGGCTCATCGGTGACGGGACCACACTCATCCGAGGCATCAATACCCTCGAGGCCGTCCAGGACGGGGAGCTGACCCTCGCGGACAGCCCTCACCATCTGGCCCAGGCGATGGCGACCCACGCGTCAGCGATCATCGTCTCATCGGACGTGCAGGAGCTGGAAGGACGCGCAGGGATCAGCGTCCAACATCCCAAGCTGGCCTTTGCGCTTGTGCTGGAGCTCTTTCACCCCTCGGCGCTGTCACAGGGCGGCGTCCACCCGACCGCGGTGCTTGGGGACAACGTGCAACTGGGAGACGGCGTGTCCATCCGCGCCCATGCGGTCGTCGGGAGCGACGTGTCGATTGGACGCGGGACGACGGTGGAGTCAGGCGTGCATCTGGGCGATGGCGTGACCATCGGCGAGGACTGCCTGATCGGCCCGAACGTCGTGATGTACCGCCAGACGCACCTCGGCGACCGCGTGCGCATTCATGGCGGATCGGTCATTGGCGGTGACGGGTTTGGCTACGTCTTCCACGACGGGCGGCACGTCAAAGTGCCCCAGGTGGGCAACGTCATCATCGAAGACGACGTGGAGATCGGCTGTAACGTCTGCGTGGATCGGGCCACCATCGGCTCGACCATCATCAAGCGCGGGACGAAGATCGATAACCTCGTCCAGATCGCCCACAACGACCGCATCGGGCAGCACGTCATCATGACCGGCCAGGTGGGGTTATCGGGGAGCGTGACCATCGGGAACTACGCGGTGCTGGGAGGAAAAGCAGGGGTGGTGGATCACGTGACGATTGGCGAGCGGGCCCAGATTGGCGCGGCCAGCGTCGTGACCAAGTCCGTGGCCGCCGGGGAAATCGTGTGGGGCTACCCGGCGCGCCCCATCCGCAGCGCGAAGCATCAGCTCGCCTCGCTGGGTCGGCTCCCCGACCTGCTCAAGCGCATCGCCGGGTTGATCGGGCGGATCGGTAAGATGGAAGATCGACTGAGCCATCTTGAGCACACTCCCCAGCCGTCTCCTCGCGGCAAGTAGTTCCTCGGATTCACCCGCCTTCGCCGGACGCCCCGCCCTTGGGCTCGCCTCTGCGAAGCCGGAGCTTCGCTACGGCGCAGCAGGGCGGGGCGGAAGGCGAAGCGAGGGTGTTGCTGCGAAGCCGTGCCGACAAGGCCACGGCGAAGCAGAACACGGCTTCGGCGCGGTTCCGCCCCACGGGCTCTACGAGGGGCCACGGGCGTGAGCCCGTGGGGCTCCATACCAGTCATAGCGGGAGCTGAGCATGCTCCGCAGCGTGTCTGCCTCCCGTGGACACCCTCAATGAACGAACCGATCCCCCAAGCAGCCACCACAGGGTTCCAGGGCGCGCGCGTCGTGCTGTTTGAAAGCCGCATGGCCGAAGCCATGGCCCGGAGCGTGGCCTCCCACGGCGGGGAGCCGATCAGCGCCCCTTCCCTGCAGGAGATCCCCCTCGACAGGAACCGCGGGGCTTTCGCGTTTGCGGAGAAGCTGCTGGCGGGCGAGATCGACGTCCTCATTTGCATGACGGGCGTGGGCACCCGGTTTCTCATCGAGACGCTCTCCACGCGGCATGAGACCGCGCAGCTTGTCCGCGCGCTGAGCCGGCTCACGGTGATCGCGCGCGGACCCAAGCCCATCCGGGTGCTGAAGGAATACGGCATCCCGGTCACCATCTCCGTGCCGGAACCCAACACCTGGCAGGAGATCGTCCAGGCGCTGGATGAAGACAGCCGCAGCCTGTCCCTCGACGGACGGACGGTGGCCATCCAGGAGTACGGCGTGCCGAACGACCAGCTGATTCGGGCGCTCAAGGAGCGGGGTGCTGCGATCGTGCAGGTTCCCGTGTACCGCTGGGCGCTGCCCGATGACACCCGTCCGATGCAGCAGGCCATTCAGCGGGTGATTGATGGGCAGGTCCAGTTCGCGCTGTTCACGAACGCCGTGCAGATCCTTCATGTGATCCGGGTCGCTGCCGAGCAGGGGCTGGAACGGCCGTTTCGGAAATCGCTCAAGCGGGTCGTCGTGGCATCCATCGGGCCGACCACCAGCGACGCGCTTGCACAATGCGACGTCGGCGTGGACTTTGAGCCGACCCGTCCGAAAATGGGTCCGTTGATCGATGAGCTCGCGCGACGCGCGGAGGTGTTGGTGAAGGAGAAGACCGCGGCCCCCGCGGCCCGCACGTTCCCCTCTCGCCCCGACGGGTCGGAACCACGAGCGCTCCGGCACCAATCCACGTTCCTCAAGGCCTGCCGCCGGGAGCCGACGTCGTTCACGCCGGTCTGGCTGATGCGTCAGGTGGGCCGGTACCTGAAGGAATACCGGGACATCCGCAACACGGTGCCGTTCTTGGAGCTGTGCAAACGCCAGGACCTCGTGGCGGAGCTGACGGTGATGGCGGTCGAGAAGATCAAGGCGGACGCGGCGATTCTCTTTTCCGACATCCTGCTGGTCGTCGAGCCGATGGGCCTGGGGTTGGAGTACCGGGCGGAGGACGGACCGGTCATCTCCGGCCGCGTGGCGAGCTCCGCCGAGATCGACCGGCTGGCGGAGATCGCGCCGGACGAATCGCTCTCGTTTGTCTTCGATGCGGTGCGGTTGACCCGCTCCGCCCTCCACCCCGCGATCCCGCTCATCGGCTTCTCGGGGGCGCCGTTCACCTTGGCGTCGTACATCATCGAGGGGGGCACGTCCAAGTCGTTTGTCGAGACGAAGCGGCTGATGTACACCGATCCGGGCGCGTGGCGCGCCCTGCTGGCCAAGATCAGCCGCGGGCTTGTGCGCTACCTCAATGGACAGATCGAGGCCGGTGTGGATGCCGTCCAGCTCTTCGATAGTTGGGTCGGCTGCCTCGGGCCGCGCGACTACCGGGAGTTCGTCTTGCCGCACACGCAGGCCGTGATTCGCGGGCTGACCCCCGGCATCCCGGTGATCCATTTCGGCACCGGCACCGGGACGTTCTTGAAGGAGATGCGGGAGGCCGGGGGAGATATCATCGGGGTCGATTTCCGGATCGAGCTCGATCGGGCCTGGCAGGCCATCGGGTACGAGGTCGGCATCCAGGGCAACCTCGATCCGGTCGTGCTCTGCGGCCCGCGGCAGGAAATCCGAACGCGCGTGCAACGAATCCTCGAGCAGGCCGCCGGGCGTCCCGGCCACATCTTCAATCTGGGGCACGGGGTCCTGCCGTCGACGCCGGTGGACCATGTCATCGCGATGATCGAGGACGTGCATGAGCTGAGCCGCCGATAAGCGCATCTTTCAGAACCGCCTCAGATTGCGAATTGCCGATTATGAATTGCGGATTGGCTCGTCGGTCAATCCGCAATCCGAAATCCACAATCCGAAATTCCTTGGGTTTCGAGACAAGCTAAGCAGGTCAGAGCGCACGCGCTGGTGAAGATGCGTCGAATCGTGGTGGTTGGTGGAGGGATCTCAGGATTGGCGGCCGCCCACCGCCTCTCCGAGCTGAGTCGCGCGCACCAGATCCCGCTCGCGATTACGCTGCTGGAGGCCCAGGATCGGTTCGGCGGCGTGATCGAGACCGAGGCGAAAGACGGCTTCCTATTGGAAGGCGGCCCGGATGCCTTTGTGAGCGAGAAGCCGTGGGCGCTCGATCTCTGCAGACGGCTTGGGCTTGCTGATGAGCTGATCGAAACGCAGCCCGCCTTCCGTCGCAGCTTCATCGTTCAGCGCGGGCGCTTGGTCCCGGTTCCGGACGGGTGGTATCTGATCGCGCCGGCCAGACTCACGACCATCTTCCGCACACCCCTGTTGAGCTGGCCCGGACGGATCCGGATGGCCTGCGAGCCGTTCATCCCGACCAAGAGGGGCGACCAGGACGAGAGCGTTGGGAGCTTCATCCGTCGCCGCTTTGGTCAGGAAGCGCTCGATCGAATCGGCCAGCCGATGCTCGCCGGCATCTACACCGCCGATCCGGAGTGTTTAAGCCTTCGGGCGACGATGCCGTGGCTGGCTGACATGGAGCGCCGGCACGGCAGCGTCATCCGCTCACTCGGCGCGAACGCGCGCAAGGACGCCACCAGCACCGCGAGCGGTCCCCGCTACAGTCTCTTCCTTACCCTGCGAGGCGGGATGCGCACGCTGGTGCACACACTCCTCAGGCGGATGCCAGAGGTATCGTTGCGGCATACCGCACGCGTCGCACGGATCGAGCCTGGCCGCGCGTGGAGCGTCACACTGGAAACTGGAGAACTGCTCCAAGCGGACGCCCTCTGTCTTGCCCTGCCGGCCCATGTAGCCTCGGGGCTCATGGAATCGTGCGCTCCGGACCTCGCGCGCTCACTCGCTGGCATTCCCTATGAGTCCGTGGCGACCGTCAACCTGGCCTTTCGCAAGACGGACATCCCGCGCCCGCTTGACGGGTTCGGATTCATCGTGCCGGCGATTGAACGCCAGCGGGTAGTCGGGTGCACCTTTTCCAGCGTGAAGTTTCCCGGACGGGCCCCCGAGACGTGCATCCTGTTGCGGGCGTTCGTCGGCGGCGCGCTCCACCGCGAGGTCTTCGCGCTCGACGATGGGGCGTTGGAGCGGGCCGTGCGCGAGGACCTCCGTGGGACGCTCGGGATTCATGCCGCGCCGCTCACCGTGTCCATCCATCGCTACCCGCACGCCATGCCGCAGTATCACGTGGGACATCTGGAGCGTGTCGCGGCGATCGAGGCGTCGGCCCGTCGGTACCCTGGGCTCTACCTGACGGGAAACGGCTATCGGGGGTTAGGCCTGCCCGACTGCATTCACCAGGCGGAGACCACCGCCGATCGGATGGTGGCTGAGGCGTCGCAGCGCTCCGGCCATCCGGACATGGAGCGGGTGGGTTCGCGAACCCCCACACTGATGCAGAGGTGGGGGTGAAGCCCGAGCGGCGCATGAGCGCGTCGGTCGATCACATTCTACTCATCGGGTTCGGCGGGCCGCCGCGACCGGAAGACGTCACGCCGTTCCTCGAGGAAGTCGCGCGGGGATTGAACATCCCGGCTGCCCGTTTGGCTGAGGTGGCGCGCCACTATGAGCGCACCGGCGGCGCCTCCCCCTACAACGAGCACGCGTTTCGTCTCTTCGAGAAATTGCTGGAGCGCTTGCGGGCTTCCCAGGTGACCCTGCCCATCTTCATCGGGATGCGGAACTGGCACCCGTTTCTGCGCGAGACGATCCGCGAGATTCACGAGCAGCGCTTGTGCAGCGGCCTCGGCGTGATTCTGGCGCCCCATCGCTCCTACGCGAGCTTCGACCGCTACCTCGAGAACGTCGAAGACGCCAAACGGCAGGCTGGGGCGGAGGCCATCCGCTACGAGTATCTTCGCCCCTGGCACAACCATCCGCTGTTCATCCAGGCCCAAGCGGCCAGGGTCCGCGAGGCCTTCGAGCGAATGAGCCCAGCGGATCAGGACGACGTCCACCTGCTCTTCAGCGCGCACTCCATTCCCGTGGAGATGGCGGCCCAGAGCCGCTACGCGCAAGAGGTCCGGGAGTCCAGCTCGCTGGTTGCGCAGGAACTCAGCCACAAGCACTGGGGGATTGCCTACCAGTCGCGCAGCGGCAATCCCAACCAGCCGTGGCTCGAGCCCGACGTGGTGTCGGCGCTCCGTCAGCTGAAGGCCCGAGGGACGCGGGACATCCTCGTGGTTCCTATCGGGTTCCTCTCGGATCACACCGAGGTGCTCTACGATCTCGACGTCGAGGCTCGGGAAGAGGCTGAGCGAATCAGCGTGCGGTATTACCGCGCGTCAACGGTGATGGATCATTCGAAATTCGTCAACATGTTCACCCAGCTCATCTTGGAACATCTCCAGAGGCTGTCCCCGGCCACGGCGTGACTCGAAACCGCTCACGGGACGTGTTACACTTTTAGCTATGGACGAAGTCGTCGGCATCCTCATCGCGCTGGGAGCGCTCGTTGGCGGGCTGCTCCTCCTCGGCTGGTCGTACGGGGATTTCCGAAGAGGCTAAAGCACCTTTCAAAACCGTCTGAGATTGCGGATTGTGGATTGCGAATTGCGGATTGATAGACGGCCAATCCGCAATCGGAAATCCGAAATCCGCAATTCCTACCTCACCCTCACGCGGTAAGGACTGCGGTCCTTGCAGGTGAGCCGGTTCATCGGGTAAGGTTGAGGAAGTGATTGTCGCCTGTTCGTGACAGGCAGGAAAGGAGGGAGCTGGATGCTGAAAAAGCGACACCACGTTCGGCGGAAGATCGTCAAGCGACGTCACCGCCGGTCAAGACGGTGTTGAAGTCAGCAAGAAGCTCTCGTGACGTGTGGACGCCCCGCCAGCACTGGCGGGGCGTCCTGTTTTGAACGCGGATGTCCGCAGATTCCACGCACGGATTCGCGCAGATCACTGCGGATGAGGACGTTGTCGCTGAGGAGGTCGTAGGGGTATACTGGGGCCTGGCATGAACGAGTTGGTTGAGCACGAGGAAGGGTCAGCGTCACCCA
>Ga0209515_10001194_pt1 | contig 44731 bp, 40 predicted proteins | sample Subgroupgradi54m_FD_187454 | JGI IMG/M metagenome (GOLD analysis project Ga0209515, IMG submission 187454) | Subsurface groundwater microbial communities from S. Glens Falls, New York, USA - GMW60B uncontaminated upgradient, 5.4 m (SPAdes)... ... | reverse complement strand
GACCGCAAAGCTCGTGGTCGGCTTGAAGGTCCCGTCGCCTTTGCCGATGAGGATGCTGACGTCGCCGCTCATGGAATTGGCCGTGGCGAGGTCGAGCTTTCCGTCTCCATTCAGATCAGCGGCGACCATTCCCCACGGCGACATACCCACGGCGAACATGGTTGGAGCGGAGAAGTCGAGCTTTCCCCAGAAATAGCGAAAGCCGTTCTTCCACGTATCCGTCTCCCCTGTTGCGCCCACCACGGTCACCTCGACCGGTCCGGCCATGCCGAAACGAGATGGCAAGATGCCGGTCAACTCGGTGCCCATGCCGCGCTGGAGATTTCCCAGCGGCTGACCGCCGATCCTGATGTCGAACTTCGGACCTGGGTCGAAGTTCTTCCCGGCCACGGTCACCATCACACCACCCGTTGTCGGGCCGATGGAAGGCTTGATGCTCTCGATCAGGGGCGCGGTCGGCGACCTGGCCATGTCGCCCTCCTCAATCAGAAGGCCGCTATCCTTGTCCCGCAACGCAAAGCCATCGCCGCTGCCATCCGTGATTCCACCGCTCTTGAGCGAATCGAAGTCGCAGCCCCCCGTGAGGCAGATCGCAAGCAAGGCCGTCAACATTCTCAAGGTCCTCATGATGGTCTCCTCCTTCGCAATCGTTGTTGAGATGCATCGGCCAGGCAGGCCGGATCTATCCAAAATCAGCCGTTACCATTACGGATACCATATCTTTCATTCTTTGTCAACAGGAAATGTTCAAAATTTATTCCAAGGAATATCCAAGACAGATCTTTACAAAAAATACATTTTTCGGGCGGCAAACCAACACATACGCAATAATAAAAATCCATCGCGGAACCGTCGAATTTGTGTTTCCCCGTAGGTCCGACTTTTGTAGTGCACGGGAATTTCCGCCATCTTCAACGAAAGCTTGGAAACGCCAAAAATTAAATCAAAATCGCCAAACGGATCAAAGTCCCCAAAGTAAACTCGCTGCCGCACGAGTTTTTGATAGGCCTCGCGCCACAGACATTTTGTGCCACACAAAGTGTCCGACAGCTCTTGTTTCAGTAAAAAAGTCAGAATGGCACTAAATATTTTATTCCCAATCCAATTAAGCGCACGCATCGCCTCTCCTTCCATCGGGTACACGAGCCGTGTGCCCTGCACATACTCCGCGCGTCGATCGGCTAACAAACGATAAAAGCGCGGCAGTTCCTCGGGTATGACCGTGAGATCCGCGTCCAAAATCATGAGCAGGTCATGGGTAGCTTTCTCAAATCCCAAACGCACAGCATCGCCTTTTCCTCGACCGGTTTGTTGATAAGCCAGGATAGAAAATGGCCAATGCTCTTGAGAGAGCTTCATAATTTCTTCCCAGGTTCCATCTTGCGAATGACCTTCCACAAAAATCACTTCGAGCGGACCGGGGAAACGTGGCATACGTTCTAAGGCGAGCCGAAGATTCCCTTTTTCATTTCGTGCCGGAATAATAACGCTGACCGACGGCTGTTCCAATGTAGACTCTGGCCGACGGCGACAGATAAAATATTCTACTAGCGCCAAACGATTAAAAAGTGGGAGGTGAGCCAGCACCTGATTACAGAACCATGAAACAATCGGTATGTACACCGGTAACAGACAAAACTTATCCTCATGGATCACCTCAAATCCCGCCAGCTCCAAAATCTGACGGCATTGCCGCTGACTCAACCAGTTTGAGTAGCGTCGCGGCTCTACCAAACCAAACCAGAAGCCCAGCCGGAAAAATGGTCCCCAAAACGGATTGGTTTTTGTGAAGACAAGTCGCGTGTCCGCGGCGCAGATGCGACGCACCTGTTCCATGGCTCCTTGAAAATCTTGTAAATATCCAACGAGATCAATGGCGAGAATATAATCAAAAGTTTGAGAGATCGGCGGAAGGGTTTCTGAAACATCATGGACCAGCCACTGGCCCTCCGGATGACGAGCGCGTGCCAACTGAATGAGTCCGTGACTAAAATCAATTCCCATGGCTTGAGACGGTTTCAGAGCCATCAACTCCGTTCCATCCCCGCATCCCAATTCCAGCACCCGACTCCCTTCCGGCACCACATACCCTAACCAACGTCGCAGCTGCGAAAAATAATATCGCTGCTTGCGACGCTGCACGTCAAAACGAAGGGCCAGTCCCTCAAAATGTTCTAACAGATCATTGGAATAACTCATATCAAACCCTGCGTTCGCGCCTGCTCAAACCAGCTTATCGTTTCACGCAACCCCTCTTCAAACGGGGTACTGGCCCGGAAACCAAAAAATCTTTCCGCGCGCGACACATCCAGTGAGCGACGAGGTTGTCCGTCCGGTTTTTCCGGATTCCAACGAAACTCCCCCTCATACCCTACCAGACGCTTGATGATTTGCGCCAACTCACGAATGGGAATCTCAGAACCGTTACCGACATTCACTGGATCGGCGCCATCATATCGTTCCAAAGCCAAAACCAAAGCTTCCGCCGCATCGCGCACAAAACAAAAATCACGAGAAGCTTTCCCCGTCCCCCACAGTTCCACGAAAGGCTCGTGCGCCTCCCGCGCCTCCACCATTTTGCGAATCAATGCGGGAATCACATGACTGGAAGCCGGATCAAACTCGTCCTCCGGCCCGTACAAATTTACCGGCAAAAGATAAATCGCATTCCAGCCATATTGTTTTCGATAGGCTTGGGCTTGTACAAGCAACATCCTCTTCGCCAATCCGTATGGGGCGTTTGTTTCTTCCGGATAGCCATTCCACAAATCGTCTTCTCGAAAAGGGACGGGCGTAAATTTTGGATACGCGCATACGGTCCCTGCGATCAGAAATTTTTTCACGCCGTGACGATATGCGGCATCCATGAGCTGGATGCCCATCATCGCGTTATCATAAAACAGTTCAGCCGGATGCTCCTGATTGTATCCGATCCCGCCGACGCGCGCGGCCAAATGAATCACCGTATCAACCCCCTGCAACAGACGCTCACAGGTGGCGCGATCACGCAGATCATCTCCGGGACGTTTTGGCACGATAATTGAAATGCTGGCCCCCCAGCGCTTTCGAATTTCTTCCTCTACGTGTCGTCCTAAAAAACCGGCACCGCCAGTCAGTAGAATGACGGTGGGTTGATAGGTCATGGGACTTGAGACGCGCGCCAGGTCAACGGATCCGTCGGAACTTCAAATGTCGGTTCCAGTCCTTCGTGCCTCATGTCCGCCGCAAGCATCATTTTAACCAAATCCGGAAAACGCACCCGCGGCTGCCAACCCAAAACCTGCCGCGCCTTGGTCGCATCCCCGAGAAGCGCATCCACTTCCGTTGGTCGATAATACCGAGGGTCAATCTTTACCACCTTCTCCAAGTCAAGACCGATCAAACCGGTAGCCATGGTCAAAAACTCCCTTACCGAATGCGTCTCACCCGTTGCCACCACGTAATCATCCGGCTTGGGCTGTTGTACCATGAGCCACATCGCTTCCACAAAATCCGGCGCATACCCCCAATCGCGCTTCGCGTCCAAATTTCCCAAATAAAGATGCGAATCTTTGCCTGCCAAAATACGCGCCAAGCCTCGTGTGATCTTACGCGTCACAAATCCCTCCCCACGACGAGGACTTTCGTGGTTGAACAAGATACCATTGGAGATGTGTAGACCGTACGCTTCACGATAATTCACGGCGAACCAATAGGCGGCAACTTTTGAAATCGCGTATGGACTGCGCGGATAAAAAGGTGTTTTTTCATTTTGCGGGGGTGGCGTCGCACCAAACATTTCGCTGGAAGAGGCTTGATAAAAACGACTTGGGACCTGCGCCTCGCGAATCGCTTCCAACAAGCGCACCGTACCCAAGCCCGTCACATCAGCCGTATAGACGGGGACATCAAAACTTACACGTACATGGCTTTGCGCGCCCAAATGATAAATTTCATCCGGCGCGATTCGTGTTAAAAGACGCGCGAGCATGCTGGCATCATTTAAATCTCCATAGTGCAAAAAGAGACGGATGTCCGACTCGTGCGGGTCACGATACAAGTGCTCGATGCGCGACGTATTAAAAGTGCTGGCACGACGAATAAGCCCGTGCACCTCATATCCTTTGGATAATAGCAGTTCCGCGAGATAACTTCCGTCTTGACCGGTGATACCGGTGAGAAAGGCTTTTTTCATAGAAACATGATAACGGATTAACTCGTTTGGTCAAGAGATCGTCGTTGGTTTTTCAGTAATGCTGCGAACACATACAAAGCCAAAGGTACCTCGGAAAAAATGAACTGGGTTCGATACCGACCCGAGGCTTGAGCCGCGATATGCATGGATAAAATGATAACCATGAGTTGGTACAGGCACAAAAATAGGACCGGGGCCAAAAGCCGACGTTCCCATCGCCATGCGACAAAAGGCGCCGCGCAACTCAAGGTAAAGAGCATGAGAAAAAAAATGCGGGCGATAATGGCGATGATCCATGGGCTAAACACAAACTCTTTTGTCGCAGCCATGGTGGGACCGATCCCCTCCTGCGTGAGCTTAATTATTGGCGAAAAAGTGGGAGACGGGGCATGCACGTGTCCGGATGCATTCAATATCAAAACCGTGTTGTCCTGACTGACAATAGTCAAGAATGCGCCTATCTGGGAAATGACAAACTCTTTTGGATAGCGCTTGATCATTTCAAACGCTTCTTTTTTGAAAATGGGCGTAAATGCAAACACGGAGACGTCTCCTTCCAAGACCGGGCGCTTGTGCACATACCCCTTCTGCCAGAGCCGATCCATCAGCTCAAGGCGCATAGTCGGAAAATCGAGACCCTCGTGGATTGCCTCAGCCGTCCCTGCCGCTCGTGTGTACATGTTAAACCAAAAAGTGCTTGAATAATTCAAGACACCGAACACGAGATAATTTCTCAAAAGCCATGGAGCGACAACGGCGGCAAAGCCTGCAACGCAGGCAAGGGAGATGGCGCGCACCTGTCGTTTGAATTCAACGGAAGGTGACATTTTTAAAAATGCGATAAACACAAACAAGAAAGGCAATAGCTGAAGCACGGGTCTCGTGAGAGTTGCAAGTCCTGTCATGAGACCGGCCATAGCGGCCGGATACCAGGTCTTCCAATGCAGGGCATAAGCGCAGAACACGATGGACCAGGCAAATAATGGCACGCCAAGACCCTCGGATCCGTAAATAAAACTGTAATAAAATATGTTGGGGTCAAAAGCCAAAATGATCGCCGTGAGCCACCAGAGGCGGGTGTCTTCCGTCAGCAAGCGCATTAAAAAAACTCCGGCGAGCGGGATCGTGGCCCCAAGGAGCAACGTGAGGTACAGGCTGGGATAAAAAGATCCTGTGGCGCGTTTTATGAGGGCAAGAAAAATAGGATACATGGGAGTCCGCATGGTGTCCGGCACATAGGGTGCCTCCTTCCGTAGACTCAGTCCGTTCCCTGAAAGAAGATTGTCTGCCAAAAGTTGATAGTCCGTGTAATCTGATCCATGACTTTCAAAATACGATTTCGGAAATGCCGTAAAAAAAATCAGCGCATGGATCGCGAGTGTGGCGATAAAAATCACGACCCCGATACGAAAGAAGGTCCTTGTTTTATCCGGTGAAAGAGGTTGAGGCATAACCTTACTCTTTTTGGGCTGCGCCCCGTTTCTTCATCAACAATTCTGCCAGCTCAAAATCCATGGGATGATCGATGTTTACCGAATCCTCCGGAGTCATAAAAAAATACGCCAATTTTTTTCCGGAAGTTGACTTCAATTCACGAATGGTTCGCAGTCGCATCACATCCATGGCGCCGGTATGCACAAAAGCTTTCGGTAAAATTTGCCGCGGCGAATTATACGGTTCATACATCTGCGTAAAGGAGAAAGGCAAAAACGGTTCGATGTATTTTCCCGTGGCATCAATCTTCCACATTTTATAAGGGTGTTTGGGCGCTTCGCTTATGGGGCGGGACGCATCCGCCTCCGGATCACGCAACAACGTCTCAATGCCTTCATCGATATGAGCGCCCGTACGCAACGGCGACGTTGGTGGCAAGCGTAAAACAATATCCGGTTCATAGCCCTCCTTCTCCTTCAAAAAATCCAAAGCATGAAGCAAAAACTCCACATCCGTTGCCAGATCGTGCGAGATTTCCGCGGGCCGTAAAAAAGGAACTTCCGCCCCATAGAAACGAGCAACTTCCGCGATCTCCGGATCATCGGTCGAGACGATCAGTCGCGTCAGGAGTTTTGATTGACGAGCCGCCTCAATCGTCCAGGCAATCAACGGCTTCCCTGCCAACGACCGGATATTTTTTCGCGGAACACCTTTTGATCCGCCTCGCGCGGGAATAATGCCAAGAATTTCCATAGGGTAATAAGATAGGAGATTATCAGGAAAGATGCTGAGAAAGATACTCCGCTTCTCGCAATAAGACAATTTTTTTCTCCAGTTCTGTGCTATTGGCAAAGCGAGTGATTCCTTGGAAATAGTAGCGAGAAAAATCCGTCACTATGCGCCGCAATAACTCATCAAACAAAAAACGTGGCAAACTTTTGAGTTCTTCGTCACTCAGTGGATTGATTTTGCGATAAACGGCTAAAAATTGTTCGAAACCAGACACCGCCGCCTCGGCTCCACCGTGTTCATGAACCGCGTACTGTCTGGCGAATCGATGCGCGGCAAAACCAACATCACGCAAGAGCTCTGTTTCTCGCATCATGTCAAAATCAAGAATCGCTTTCAGTTTGCCGTCAGAAAAAATCGTATTGTGCGGATGCAAATCGCCGTGAACGACCTGCATGCGAGCAGAAGGAGAGGGAAACCGGTCACGAGCCGCGCTCATGTCGCGCAAGAACGAGGCGTGGTTGAGTAACAAAGCGTCGATTTCGTTCTCGTTTCGTTTTGCCGCACCGAGCACGCGCTCTAATGCTTCTCCGGAAAATGGCGGTCGCTTGCCAGCTCTTTCACGAACCGCAGACACGTAGGGAAAGTCGATGAAAGCTACATGAAGCTGAGCAAATTTTTCTGCGGCAGAAATCAGTTCTTCCGGTTTTCCGGAATAATGACTGCCAGAGATAAACTCAAACACCTGCCATACATGCTCATCAAACCGGACATGGCGCAGACCATCACGGGCGACGATCAGTGGCGACACGGGCACTCCTTTGGAACGTAAAAAATCTAACGTTTTTTCAAACAGCTCAACCTCTTTTTCTTGCGAGACAGAGATATTTTTACGAACAAGAATCGTCCGCGGTGTTCCCGTTTCTGTGACAACATCTATTTTAAAATTGTTGCTCGCCTGCTCTGCCTCATTCACCTGGCCGATGCTGTCAACATTGATGGAGTCGAACGGATAGCGTTCTTTTAACGCTGTAGCCAAATGCTGTCGTATCTCTGCTTCTGCAGGCCGAAAGGCAATCTCAAACTGACTATGATTGTTCGGCGAAAATAATTCTGGAGAGGACATATAGGATGGATATTCAATCGTGATGCTCTTGCCTTCTGCGTACGAACGATGCGCGGCCGCAAGAACACAAATGGTTTCCACCGCCCGCTCAAGGCGAATCGGCGAATCGGAAAAGTTGATTTTGCCGTCCAACAAATCTTGCATGTGTTTGATCTCTTGGAAAAATTCATCCGGCCGCGTTTTCTGAATGTCTTGGGACAAATCTTTCCCTTCACCCAATCCGGTCAGCATGACCTGGTCGAGCGACTTGGTCACATCGCAATACCACTCCACGCGCGCCTTTTCAAAACGAATGTGTCCGATTTTGGTTTTTGGATTTGAAATCACGTCTTGCACCACGCGCCCGGTTAAACCTTTTTCCGTGGTGAGCGTGAGAAAGGCTAAACGATCATATGAGCTCGCACCGTCTGTGACATAGTCAAACACCGCGCTGACTTTTTTTACTCGACCCGCTCCGGCCGCGTGAGCAAAATGTTGCCACAAATTTATGGCATGAGAATGTTCGCCGCCTGCTCCCCCGCCACGTTTCCAAAAACCAAGATACGTATCCGCCGGCCCCGTCAACCAAGGATGCGCCTTAAACACCCCACTCCAATGACTACGAAATTCTGTATCGATGGTGAGCGCTCCCCCAAATTCTTTTTTGCCGCGCTCGATCAACGCATCAGTCTGCAACGTGTTTTGTGCTAGCACATGGTTATATCCAACGACCACCATGGTCTTTGGATGTTTCTTTACTTCTTCCAAAAATTCATTCAACCCTTCGAGCGTTGGCGAACACAGGGGTTTCTCAATTTGCAAAATTCGTGGCTCATCTTCTTTCAACGCTTGCCTGGCGACAGTCAGATGCGTGTCTGGTGGCGTTCCGATCAAAATCACATCATAGCCGCCTTTTGGTTCTTGGCCAGCTTGAAATAATTGAATTGACTCATCCCACGCGCCGTAGCGCTTTGGATAAATATCCGTCTTGGTGCGTTCGAGCGCTGCCGCATCGCGGTCAACAATCGTCACTTCCCAATTCGCCCGACGGCAAGCTTGAGCCAAATGATTACCGATCGAACCTGCGCCAATGATTTTTACTTTCATAAAAAAAAGTCAAAAATAAACTTCTCCAAGATTAACGATCTTTCATCCCCTTGTCAATGAAGAAAAGCTTCTCAATCGTAGGAATCACTTGAGATAAGTGGCGCACGATGAGAAATTGATTTTCATCAAACGAAAAGGTGTGACCAGAGATGCCGATAAAATGACAACCGTGTTCTTGGGCGGCGGCTAAATCATTTTGCCCATCCCCAATCACGATTGTCTTGTGTGGATGCGACTTCTCGCCTTCCATGATTATTTTTAAATGCTCTTTTTTTGATCCAGGCGGCGCGCCGTACGCTCCTTGTAAAAACCGATCCCAGCCGCGGTGCTGTACGATTTTCTGCAAAGAGTCATGCGGGGTGTGTGAATTTAAATAGACAGCATGTTGCTCTGACAAAGCTTTCAACAACTCTTCCGCCTCTGGGCGCAAGGCCGCTTCTATCGCAATCGTTTCTGCCTGTTGGGAAAAGCGTTCGAGATATTGTTCAACGAGTTCAGGCGTATACGTGATCAATTTCTGCTCCGCCATCTCATGCAAAATTCCTTCAATTTTCTGACGACGCTGAAGTCCTTGGCCTTGGTGTGCATGGACAAAAGCTCGCGCCATGTCTTGACCGAAGGCACTATCATCAAAAAGGTTAATCAACGATTCATTTTTTTGCCGTCCCGTATCGACCGTTAACGTATCATCAAAATCAAACACGATCGTGAGCCTTGGAATGGATGCATGGAGCGTTTTCATAGATGCATGATAATCAGCTTTTTTGATGTTTGTCAATCATAACACACCCGGTTGACAGAAAAGCCGAATTTCGCTACATTCCGGCCACACAGGAGGTGCCCTTTGACCGCAAATATCCAAGATACGGGTACGCAAGGAGTGGATCCCAAGCTTCAGGTGTTCGAGGCGTTGGCCGCTCTGGCCTACGCCACCGAGAGCACAATCTCTCGCTTCTACATCGACCAGTCGCGTATGCTGTCGGCGACGGTCAACGCGTGCATGCCGGAAGGACTGCGCGGCGCTCGCGTGCTCGACATGGGGTGTGGCTGGGGTACGACGACCATGGCGTTCAGCCGGCTGGGTCCGCCCAAGGAGATCTGGGCCGTGGACAGCTCGGCGGCCATGATCGATCTGTACCGACTGGTGCTGATCGATGATCGGCCCATCCAGCCGGTTCTGCTGGAGCTCGGTGCGTCGGCCATCCTCGGACGCCTCTACCCCCAGCTGATCAAGCATCTCGAGCGCATGCGTCGGGAGTTCCGCGACGGGCTGTTCTGGAGGAACGCTGGCGAAGTACGCAGCATGCGCAGCTCCTGCCTCGATTTCGCTCTGCCCGAGAACGGCAAGCTCTTCGACGTGCTGGTCGCCAACAACATGGTGCACTGGCCGATCAAAGAGATCATGGCAAAACTCGAAAGTGCGGGAGCATCTCGAGAGGAAGCCTTCGATCAGGCCTTTGCCCGGGTGTTCGGTGGGTTCGCCAAGCTCGTGCGCCCGGGTGGCATCGTCGCCTTCCTCGAGCCCAAGGACTTTCTCTTCGAGGACCGCAATCCCGGGCGGGATACCGACCTCATGCAGAACGAGGCGGCCTATCACCCGATCATGACAGCCATGCAGGAGACGGTAAACCGGCTCCTGCTGGAACGCCATGGGATCAAGCGCCAGACCTACAGCACGACGCGCCTATTCCGCTTGAGCGAACTCCCCCGGCGCCTGCGTTCGGTCGGGCTCGAGCTCGAACGCGAAAGCGGATACGAGTACTGCGTGGAAGGCGATCCGATCGACTCGATCATCACGCGCATGCCCATGTGGACGGGCGCGATCAATCTGCCGCTCGAGACCAAGATGGCGCTGGCCTTTGATGCCGGTGAGATCGTGCGCGAACAGCTCCTCCATGTGGAGCTGAACCGCCCCATGCGCGCGCAGGAGTTCATCTTCGTCGCCCGCGTGGTCTAGTTCCTTCCCCCTTCTCTTCCCCAACGCTTCACGCGACGGGGAATTTTTTTATTTTGAAAAAGGTGGTAGAGTTTGGTTTATGAAAAAATGGTCTTTCTTTTTTCGCCCCGGAAAGAAAACGCCTCTCGTCTATATCCATGGACTTGGCTGTGACAAAAATGATTTTAGACAAGCTCTGCGCGAACCCGGACTTCGCGGTCATACGATTCTTTCGATCGATCTGCCCGGTTGCGGTGATTCTCCTTACTCGACCAATCGACATTTGACCATCGACGATCTCGCGGAGATTGTTTTTCAACTGATCAAACAAAAAATCACACAACCGGTGATCCTCATCGCTCACAGCATGGGAAGCATGATCGCTCTCTCGCTCGCCAAAAAACATCCGCGATCGATCGCGGCCATGATTCATCTTGATGGAACACTGGTCGTGACACCCAAACTCTCAACGAATAAAGCTCTGAAACAAACGTGCGCAGAATTTTCAAAAAACGTTTTGCAAGAACATATTGAGCGATTTCGTTTATCAAAAAATATCGGACAGCGCACCTATGCAAAACAATTATCAAAAGTCGATGCGCAAGCCTATTACGATTACTCCCGTTCTATGGTCGTCACAGCAAAAAACAAACGACTCCTCAAACAATATCTTGCATCAAACATTCCGATGATCTATGTCTGCGGAGCGAACGATGAAAAGGAACATTCTTGTTTGAACATTTTACGTGAACACAAAAAGCAGATCATGCTGATTCCCCATAGCGGACATTTTCCCATGCACGAACAGTCGAAAAAATTTTACGATCTGTTAGTCAAACTGGTGTCTTCCCCAATTGTGGAGTCGCGTACGCTTTTCTTCCGGTAATAATTTTTGCATCGCCGGATCCACGTATATGGTTTCATCATCTGCGAGCGTCGTAGATATTTCTTCAAAAATGACCCGTCCTGATGCTTTGTAGGCGTGCCAAACACCGGGAGGAATGAGGAGGGTATCTCCCGGATAAAGGGTACGCTGCTGTCCGGCAAGATCCACTTCCAATTGTCCAACCATGATCTGTATCGTGGCTTCGTTTTTCTTTTGGTAGGATGAGGGAAAACGTTGACCGGGCAAAAGGATGATAATTTTTTTGGAATATTCGCGATTGAAACAGTGAATCATGAAGGCGCCGACGGTAAAGAAATTTTTCACTCCAAGAGGATGCAACAATTCCACGGATGATTCGTGGTTGATATGGATGCGCGCTTCATTGAGCGCTCCCTTCACATCATGAATGGCTTTGTAAATAATTTCTTTGTTCGTTACCACATCCGGGAGGATTGTGGTAGGCAATGGTTCGTTCGGAACATAGTCGCGCTCCGCCACCAGTCCCGGACGCCACTGACCGCTGTGCAATTGTCCCGCCTGTATCTGAAAAGGCATGGCAAAATACACATCAGACTGAAGGATGGTATTATTTTTTGCGATCGCATTTTTGGCATAGACTCCGCGCATCAAAGAAGCGAGGGACTCGACTTCCATCGGATCATGGATATGAGCCGGATCAGGGGCCGGGGTCGTCATGCCAAGCACGTCTTGGTACGCCTGGAGCCATCGCTCAAACTGCTCGGGTCGCGATGAGTAGGCGTTCAATTTAATCTCGTCCGTTTCAATGCCGATGTGGCGCTCAAACAGCTCCGCGCCTTTGGCATAGGCGATTTGGATCGCGTCCACATTATTCGGATCCTCGTGCGTGGAAAATCCGATGGTGACGTGCGGATACCGCTCTCGAAAGAGATCGATGCGGCGTAAATTTAATTTATGATTCGGGGTTGGGTAGATGGACACGCAATGCATGAGGGCGTAGTTGGCTCCGCGATGATCAAAAAAACTCACGAGATTATCCACTTTTTCCAATGGAAGTCCGGCCGTGGAACACACGATCGGCTTGCCTGCGGCGACCACGCGCTCCAAGAGCGGCCAATCCGCCGCGGAACTGCTCCCGATTTTTATAATCTCCATACCAAGTTGCTCTGCGAGCTCCACCGAATCTTCATCCCAAGGGGTGGTCATGGGAATGAGCCCTGCCTCGCGTGCGGCATCTCGAAGAAGACAGAACTGTTCCTTGGTCAATCGGGTCGACAAAAATCGAGGGATGTGTTTGTTGTCACTCTGTTGCTTATGAGACGGGTGGACGATCGTATCCAAATTTCTAAACTGAAACTTGATAGCGCCTTTTACTCCCGCTTTGTGGACCAAGGCGGCGAAGGTATCGATAATCCGTTTGCCGTGCTCAACACTCCCCTGATGGTTGTTCGCCATTTCGAGAATAAAGAGTCCGCGAAAATCAAATTTTTTTTCGAGCTGATCACTCATATCATCATCTATGAATTCATTAGACCGAGTTTTGGAAAAATACATTTTGACCACGCCGGATCGGCATCCTCTTTTTGTAGATAGGGGCGAATCTCATCCGGTGACATGAATCGAACAAAGGTGTGTTTCTCCGCCTCCTGTAATTTAGGCTCTCCCTGCCACCGTGTCACCTCATACACCCACCACTCATGAGCGTCAAACCCCAGCTTACAGGGATTATGAAATGTTTCATGTAAAACGAGGGAATAACCTTCGACCTCAATGCCGCTCTCCTCCCGTACTTCACGAACCAACGCCTGTTCCGGAGATTCCCCCGGATCAATGTGCCCCGCAATTCCCGCCAATCCTTTCGATCCCAATTTTCGATAGAGCATGACATACGCACCGTCTTTTTTGATGATGGCACCCACACTCCCTCTGGGACACAATTTTGGCGAGGCCATACATCACTTCAACTTTTCAAACAGTTCCTCGGGCGTGGGCACAATATCAGCAAAGAGTACTCCGCGACAAATTTCTCCACCTTGATCGAGGGCGCCTTCCGATTCCAAGGCATAAATGAGCATTTCCCTTCCATGCGCAAATCCCAGTTCCAAGGTCGTATTCACGCCCAAGTATCCTCCTTTGTTGTAGACGAAACAGATGTCGGCTTTGCGGATACGATCAATATGCTGAAGAACAAACGCGGGAAGTTGCGTACGATAGGTTTTTGATTCCATGCGTTCTCGCTCTTCGAGCGTCGTCATAAAACTTTTTCGCCGAGTATTAAAATTCGGAGTAAACACAAGAGACGCGCCCAACTGTTTCAGTCGCGCGGCAAACTGGTTTATTTCATCGATATATCGACTTGATCCGCAAATGACGACACTTTTCATAGACACATGAATGGTTTAACGAAGAAGCGCCTCGCGCAAAGACGGAGCTTTCCGGTAACTGGTTCCGATCAGCACGGCGCCGGCGTTTACAAACGATTTTACATTTTCCGGAGTCACGCGTCCGGCAATTTTGAGCGTGAGCGGGAGCTGATGATCCGCAATAAACTTCGCCATGTATTCGATGTACGTGAGACGCGTCTGCTGTTCGTAATCCAAAACATCTCCATCCGGTAACAAAAAATTATCCACGCGCGTTGTCCAATCCTTGATGCAATAAATTCCCCCTTCCGGTAACAGGTCAAGCAACCACGGGATAGACTCTCGATCGAACTGCCATAGATAGGGAATCTGCGCGATCACTTTTACTTCTTTCAATTCGCGGCTGACGGCCTTTAACTCTTCTAAAATCACTTTTTTATTTCTGGCCTCGACCGCATGCAGGTTGATAACCAAATCTCCGCCGATCGCACCTGCCTCGGCTGCGGCATGCGCTTGCGCCGCTTTGGTCACGGTCCCTCCGGCTCCATCCGGAAAATCAATGACAATTTCCGGACGGACTTTGCTCCCCTGCAACAATTCAACAAGCTCCACAATTTCTCCGGCATGCACAAGCGCTGTTCGACAGGGCACTCCCGGAACAATCTCTCGTGCTACTTGGGCCATTTCGACCAAAGCATTTCTTTCCTTTCCCAAGGCCGCATAATTATTGGCAAATACATAAGAAAGATCAAAGCGATCCGCGGGGTCGTTTATGACGATGGGTTGAGCCATAATTGCCATGAACAGTATCGACCTTTTTTCTTTTCGTCAAGTTCGGGTCCGTCACTTCCCTTATGTCCTCTTTATTTCTTTCTTGCCACAATCATTTGATTGTGGGCATACCGGCTATGCGTGGTAAGACACAGGATGATCATCACCCCCCATTCCATCATCTTCTGCATCAGCCAATTTGTTTTTGGTAAATCCAGGGCTTTCTGATGAAAATTATAATTTATCTGTTCAAGAACATCAAAACCATTATTCTCAAATAATTTTTTTAGCGAGTCGTTGTTAAAATGCTGTAAGTGGTGATGGTGGTACAGCCTCTCGTACACGCCCCTATAACCGAAAGATTTTACCAATCTGGCCAGTTTATAGATTAAACTATCACTATTGATGGTGGTAAAAATGACCAGACCATCATCCAAAAGTTGCCGATGGACTTTTTGTATGAAGGCCTTTGGATTCTCAATATGCTCTATACTCATGAGACTGGTGATAATCCCAAAATTTTGCGTGAATAGATACGTATGAAAATCTCCTTGAAGGTATGGATTGGGAGCCAAATCTATGCCGGTGATAATGCTCATGTCAGATAACTTGGGAGAAAGATATTTGAGCAAATCCCCATTTCCACAACCTACGTCCAGCCACGAATTTCCGGAGAGCGTCTTTGTGTATTTTCGCATTTTAAGCAAGATCCTTTCAAATAGTCCGGTATCCGGATTGGCAAACCAGTTCTTGTGCATTTCTTGAAAATAATTTTCACTATACTTTTCCTGTTGCTCCGCAGGAAGATGGGTAAAAGGGTGGAGACAAGAATGGCAAAGATACACATCTAATTTTTGATCTTGAAGATGGGTATCTTTTGACTCACAGATGGGGCACATAGGTTGATTTGATGATTTGGTTAAATCCGGAGAGGGCAATAAGTCGCGTGCCCCTTCCGCAAAACGCCTGTAGGTTTTGTCCGGAAACGTCTCACGAAGACGCGATGATACCACATGATAACCGTTATTCACCAACAAGGTAAGTTGCCACAAGGGATTATATATTCGACGATGCACGTACGACTCGAGAGCGTAGATCAGCGGACTCGCCCATTGCGTGATGCTCCAAAACCACCTTGGCAATTTGATCGGACGAAATGGCAGCCCTAACGCGGCATAAATGGCTGCGCTCATCTCATGAATCGATAACGCCTCGGCATATGCCAAAAACGTTTCAGAAATCCCTGCCGGAACATTTCGTTCCGCTAAGCGCGTGAGCACGTCCGCCACGTCTTCCACATGCATCATCGTGATGCGTCCAGGATAATCCATGCGCGACAGGAGAGATCCGCGTCCGGCTAACCTGACGAGAGCATCGAATAAGCCATTTTCTCTCGTTCCGGAGCCATACGTTAGGCTGATGCGTAAAATAGATAAAGAAAATTTGTTTTCATGACACTGTTGCTTGAGAAGCTCTTCAGTTTTTAATTTTGCCCTTCCATATTCGCTGTAAGGACGGAGCAGCTCTGAATTTTCGTCCCCAGGAAGATCCGGATTCTTCCGATGATCGGATACGGAGATGGTGCTCGCAAAAACAAAGTGACCATTCTCACCAAAGGGTTGGATTGCTTCCAGCAAATGTTTGGTGCCCACATCGTTTACCGTGTGATCCGCCGAGCCCGTGTCGGTATTTGAAGCCAAGTGCAGAACGATGTCTGGCGATTTAGGGATCGCCTCTAAACCCCGACCACTGACAAGATCAACAAAAAAATAACGAATGCCCAGTTCATCCAAAAGCAATCGTCCGATTTTTTCTTGCTCACTATCTTGATCGTAGACGAGGCAAACGATTTCGCCTGGAGGGTATTTTTGGACTAAACGCTTGATCAAACGCCTTCCGATAAAACCCGTGGCTCCTGTTATCATTAGCATACGTAAGAGAAGATTGTACAAAAGTCCTTCCATTTTGGGAAGGATGGAGCTGATGGCATGAAGGAATGATGGTGCAGAGGTTGACAGGAAGCCAAAAATCCGCTTAACTGTGGACGAGTTCCTGCACAGACCCTTACACAGGAGGTGAACCTTGAAAAGCGTGGCTGTAGTGGTCGGCGATATCGGGTCGGCGATCGAACTGGTGCCCGCCGTAACCGAGCTGGCACGACGCGGCGCAGACGTGAAGTGGTTCGTGGATCCGGAAGGCAAGGCGGGTACGAACGTCCTCGTCCCACGAGGGATCACGTACGAGTCGCGACTGCCGAATGGGGATGACACGTTTTCGCTCGTTCTCGTCGGCGCCAGCGTGACGGCGTACGAGTATCAGATCGAATGGACTCGTTGGGGACGGAGTTGCGGCGCGCGCGTCATGTGGTACGAGGACCTGCACACGACCGCGGCTCGTCCGGCGGTTCGCGTGGTCAGCCCGCATGTCATGCTGGTCATCGATGAGGTGGCGCTCCGCATCACGAACGAAACGCGGCCGGAGCTCGCAGATGTGTGCGTGGTGGGCAAGCCCTCCTTCGAGGATCTGCCGGGGATGATGGGCGATGCGTCGGCGATCCGGAAGCGTGTTCGAGCCGACCTCGAGATCGGTGAAAGGGACTTCCTGGTCGCGTACTGGTCGGCAGGCGAAGCACCGGAGCAGACGCGCGCGCATCTGGGTGCGCTCCGCAACCTTAACACCATCGAGGGCCGACGGGTGGTGTTCGCTCCGCGGCTTCATCCAAAGCTCCCGGACTTCGTGCCGCTCTGGGCCTACGCCACCACGGGTTCATGTCTGACCGTGGATGCGCGCCAGATCAATCCGGCCGAGCACTTGAGCCTGGCAGCGGATTTGGTGGTGGCGGCCTGGCAGGGAACCAACGGGCTGCGTGCAGCGCTGCTGGGCAAGTACGTTGCCATTCCGTTCTTCCCGGAAGACACGGATCATCGCATCGCCGCCGGCCATCTCGAAGAAGGGCGTGTCCCTCTCATGCGCGCGAAGATCGCTCTGCCCATCAACAGCGCCGGTGAGCTGCCCGGGGTCATCAGCCGCGTGATGCGGGATCCTCCCGAGCTGCGCCAACATATCCGCGAACGGACGATGGCGGACTTCGGCGGGCTGCTCCAGCCCGGCGCCGTCAAGCGCATCGCCGATGCCGTGGAAGGCGAATCACCATTCATTCCTCGTTGATCTTTTTTTCTCAAGCGAGACGCTGTGAAATCACACGTCTCTTTTTTATTGCTTTTTCCTCTTTCTTTTGTTAAAATTTTGCCACTGATATGGATCCATCAAAAGGCGGGATGACAAAATTTATTTTTTCTGTCGAGGAATTGATCCGCCAACGCTGGACTCTGTTGTTGGCGTATTTTCGATCCGGATATTGGCGTCATGTGCTTGGCAGGGCTCCGCGCGGTTTTCGGGTGTATGGCAAAATTTTTATTACACACCCCCACCGTGTTTCCGTGGGGCATAATGTAAAATTTTCAGAAGGGGTGTATATCAACGCTCGAGCGCCGGTCACGATTGGGAATCATGTGCGACTGTCTGCCTTCGTGCGCATCAACACCGGAGCGCTCAATCTCGATGTTCCACCCAATCAACGATTTGAGCACACAAAAGCCCCAGTTACGATCGGCGATCATGTGTGGTTGGCGACCGGGGTCATGGTAAATCCCGGAGTAACGATTCACGATGGCGTGGTGGTAGGTGCGGGCGCGGTTGTGACGCGCGATCTCCCTCCGTACACTTTGTGTGTTGGTGTTCCGGCAAAACCTATCCGTGATCTTCCACAACTTGCTTTAAATGAAACTCTCGACGCATCACCCTCGAAGATAGGATGAGAGGTTGGATGCCTCAAGCGCATGCCCCACTAAACCGACGGTTCTTGCCCACAAAAATATTACATCAGCCAAAATGTCTGGCACGCCGAGATCGGCCACAATCGCTCCGATGACTCCATCGATATTCAAAGGAAGCGGTTTGTTCTTGATTTGATGAAGCGCCTCGGCGATCGTGATCGCATAATCAAGATGCGGCGTCGCTTTCAAAGATTGTTTTGCGATCTTGATGAGGGCTTGCGCGCGCGGATCAACGTCGTATACCGGATGACCAAAACCGGGAATCCGTTCGCCCCGCTCCAAGGTCATACGCACAAGATTTTCCGCATCCGTGTGACCCTCGAGCGCCTGACGAAAAATCTGTGCCGCCAAACTCCCGGCATTTCCATGTCTTGGCCCCAACGTCAAAAGACCTGCAGCCACGGCATCCGCCATCGGCTTCCCACAACTCGCCACGAGTCGTGAGGCAGAAGCGGCCGGCGAATCAGCTCCATGATCCATGCACATGACCAAACAAGCGTTGAGCAATGTTTTCTGCGCCGGGGTTGGTTGTTCTCCAGTCCAGATCAGCCACGCAGCCGAAACCAAATCCGTCGTCTGCGCGAGCTGCTCTAATGGCACGCCACGCACAAGATATCCATGCTCCGTCATCTCTCCAAACGATTTTGGTTGATGTTGCATATAAGTACTTTTATAAACACGATAGATGAGAAATCAATTCCTGCATAGTTTCCGCACACGGGATATGCAAGGCACGCAATCCGGCTTTCATTTCTGCCACCGATCGCTGTCCTTCTCCGATGATGGTTCCGGTATGACCGTACGGAACTCCTTTGGGGAGATCGTCCAAAGCTCCGCCAGCCAAAAAAATCGCCGTGGGTTTTCGCAAGGTGATCTTATGATCCAACAACGCATCCAAGAGCGGTTGACCGGGTTCGGTAAAAATGGCCATCCGCCGTATGTCATGATGTTCCTCACAATCCTGTAACGCCTCGATCAACGTTGTCCCGCACACCATTCCACCGCCGAGAGCAATGGCGATCCGCAGTCCGATTCCGGCACGAGCGCATGCCATCATGATCTCATTCGTCATCCCGCCGGAAGTGGAGAGCACGGCCGTATCCCCTTCCTTCAACCCGCTCGTAAACACATGCTCACCGCCCAAGTAGCCAAGCTGAAACGCCGGAAAACGAATCAATCCAACGGAAGCCGGACCAAGAATGACCGCATCTCGCGCATGAGCCATCTCTCGCAACTTCAAAACATCGTGAACCGGAACATGTTCCGTTAAAATATAAATAAATGAGAGACCGGTCTCAAGCGCTTCCTGTACCGCGGCAAATACATGCGCCGACGGCACAACGACTGCGCTCACGGTGACGTCTGGAAAAGCAGAGCGCGCTTCTTGCACCGAATGGAAAACCGGAAGATCGTCCACTTGAGTCCCTCCCTTCCCCGGCGTCACTCCCGCGCGAACGCGTGTTCCATTCGCCAACATCCAACGCATCATGCGTGATCCTTCTTTTCCGGTCATGCCTTGGATAAGAATTTCCGATTCGTGTGATGGCCAGGAAATCATAAGAGAGTTGATAAGACGCGAGCCGATGCTTCAAGGTTAATATCTCCTCGATGAAACACCACCGGCGCGCTATAAGAGGCTGCCCATGTTTTGACCATCGCTTCCGCTTCATCTGCACGAGGCCCATCACGCCTGATGACAATCGGAATATGTAAACCCATCGCGTGCACGGCCCGTAAAACCCCCTGAACCGTATCGTGAATATCCGTAAAATTCGCAAATGACCCGGCGATCCACAGAGCAACAATCCCCGGCTTGGAAAGAACGATCTGGGCCGCGCGGAGAACCGAATCAACGTCCGGGTTGCCACTCAACTCGACATAGTTCGCAGGACGAAGCCCGGCCGCTCGTAACGCATCCAACGCCGCTAGACTGGCTCCACCGCCGGATAAAATCAATGCCACGGTCCCATCAAGTTCAATGTATTTCCCGAGCGTTCCTCGATGTCCGGCGTGCTTCAACTCATCCTCATACGCACGTTCTCGTTGACTTAAGAGCCGTCCAAAAGGAGAGAGATGAGTCATGGTTTGATATTCCGAATGTCGATCAAGTGCCAAATCATCAAGCTCAATCTTGGCATCAAGAGCCACCCACACCCCATCAACCGTTTTCGCAAGAGGATTGATTTCGATGGATAGCGCATCGGCTTTCACAAGCTGTTGACCTAGGAGCGCGACCAAACGTCGAATCTCTTGCGGGACATCCTCGGGAGGATTTTGAAGAAAATCTGTAAACGGAACCGAAACCGCCGAACTCACACCCATGCCACCCTCTTTGGCTTTCGTGACTCGCAAGCCTTGCTTTTCACGATCGATGTCGATTGCCACAAGCCATTCTTCCGAATGGATCACCTCCTCTTCACAGAGAAGACCGGCGCAAGGCGTCTGACCAATGAGGCGCGTGAGATCGTGGATGATTCCCGGCACATCTTCCGGACGTTCGGCCCGACGAATCAATCCTGACTTTCCGCGACGACCCGCGAGTATTTGCGGTTTGATGAAGCACGGGCCGAACCAAGGCTCGTCTCCCGGCCATACCGCCCGGTCAAAAGGCAAAAGAATGGCTCGCGGGACGGATACACCGAACCGCGTCAACATCGTTTTCCCATCGTGTTCAATCAGGCGCATCGTTGTAATGATTATTGTTTTTCTAAAACGAAAAACATGGTGTTGACCAATAAATTTTTCGCATATCGTGACGGCAGCAACGTTCGAGCCAACGCATATTGCCATCGATGTCGCGGGATGGCGATTGGAACATGATGAATGATCTTTTTTACCTTAAACGGAAATGATGGATTCGCGGATTGATAAAACATCAACTCCTCCGCGTCATCCGTATTAAAAAACCATCGATGCCTGTCCAAAGGCTTTTCAAAAGGCAGACCATAACTTGATGTGGTGCCATATCCCAGCAACATCTGCTTAAACATCTTGCGCCAAGGGTTGGGCAGGGAGATGACCACGTACTTTCGTGCCACGCGCACCAAATCCAGCAACGAACGGTGAAAATGCTCCACATGCTCCAAAGTATCCAAACACAACACATGATCAAAACTGTTTTCCGGATAAGGCAGCGCGTCTGTTTCCCAATCCCAAGATGCCAAACGAGGATTGTTTTTATCAATGAGTTGGCAGGCAGAACCAAACACCTGTTGAGCGGAGTCATCGCGACTGCCCACGTCAAGGATTGTCCCCTCCTTCAATAAATCTTTGCAGGAGTCGGCGATCACCAAATAGCGTAGCAAGGATTTGGAAGAGTACTGTTTCTCGTTCACTACGGTCAATGATGACAACAGGGCTCGATAAAACAAAATCCGTTCCAATCCGGCCGGAGAGTATTCGCCCTGAAAATAGCGTCCATGATCACGATGACGCTCGACCAAGGAAGGAATAGATGATGCAGAGGCGTGAGACATAATGGGAAGAGTTATATCATATTCATGAAAAAGTTTTTAAACTCCATAGAAATTTTTTTCGCCCATCAAGAGCAAAATACGCGGCTTCGTTTAAAGAGACAGACCCCGGATCAAAGGCAAGCTCAAACCGTTGAGGCCATGGTGAAACCGGGGAAACAAAACCCAGAGTCAGCATCTGTCGGGTATGAGAAGTAGCATACCCGCCCCTATGAAATCCGCGCGTATCACAAAAAATCAGGGTTCCTGCTTTCCCGGTACAGGTCACAATATCTTCTGGGGGAATGATCCGTTCCAGGGCTCCTTCCGGCGGATATCTCCCACGCGGAGGACGCTGGCCAAGCAAGTTTCCCCACCGTCCACGGCCATGCGATCCTTTTATATACTGTAACGGACCCGTGGTTTCGTCCACATCGTGAAAGTACAAAAAAACTTTACAGGTCTGAATATCTTCCGGATCCCGATGCCAACATTGAGAATAGAGCGCTGGGGAATTTGGAGCGGTAATTTGGGTCAGACTTAAAGAAACAGAGTTGAGCTGCGTCCAAAGGTCAAAATAAGAATTCACCACGTTTAAAACGGGTGCGGTCAAGGCCAGCGTCAAGAATGGATCGAGGGAACGCAACTTTGGCCGCAGACCAAGCAATTCAACGAAATAAGTTTTTGTTTCCGTGCGTTCTTCCCGAGCCGGAAAATCTTGCTGCGCATAGGCATACACCTCCGACAGGATATTTTGATCAGACAATAATTCTTCCGCGTGAACGATAGATATCCCCTGCTCACGTAGCTCCCGAACTACGCGCTCTTGCGTCATACTTAAATGAGGCGCCTGTTCCCGATAGCGATGCCGCGCAGACCGATTTAAAAAACGCCAGATCGGCGGATACGCCCGCAACCAATAAAACGGGGTAAGAATAATATTTTTTATTTTTCCAAACCATGAAAGCAACATAAGCTTAGAGGGGGCGTTGTTTACGGAATATTTTTTGGCAAAAGAAATCAAACAAAGTTTTTACATCATCCAAGCGAGGCATCAAGCCATCGCGGAGGCGGAATGTAAACACTCGATAGAACCGCTCAAATCTCAAGAAGACAAACAGGGTGGTGCTCAAGACGTATTCCCACGCCACGGCCCATATCCCCCATCTCGGCAACAGAATGAGGAGAAAAAGAAAAGAAAAGGATACGCGGATCGCCAGCAACCAAAATATTTTTTTCTGCCAACGCAACGTTGTATAGATTCCCGTTAAACCCACACTGATACCGCCAAGAAGAATAACAAGGGACTGGACACGGAAGAGCTCATGGGCCGCAACAAATTTTGGAAACAACAAAAATACGGCAGGACCGATGAGGGACCAACTCGCCACAAACAGAATGATCGAAAGCAACGTCCCAATACGAATGGAGCGCGTAAAGGCCTGTACTAGTCTTGGCGGATCTTGAACCAGACGGGGAAATGCGGCCAAGAGGGCCGGAGCGGAATTAACGAGTGACATCAAATAACCGATCAAAGAATCTGCAAGTCCGAACAGTCCGACCGCGGCGGGTCCGACGAAAATCCCCAGTAACCAAATACGACCGCTGTCCAAAAGACTTCGTAAACCCTGACCGGCTAACGCCCACTTTCCGTGTTGCCGCAGCAAGTGCGCATATGCCCGCACCTCTTCCCGAAATGTGCTGTTCGAGACAAACCAACTCTCACGCAAAATCGGCAACACGCAAATCAGGCTGGCCATTGCCCCTCCCACGGTCGCAAATCCCAATCCCCATACACCCTGGTGCAGAACGGAGAGAAAAAGAATGAGGAGGGAAATGTAGACCAGATATTCGATGGTTTGAATTTTTATTTGTTGATGAAAAGCGTACGAAACATTCAACCACGCCAATCCGGAAGCCTTCAAACTCCAAAGCGGCAGCAAGAGCAGGGCGAGAACGATCAGTCGCTGATTTCCAATGCCAAAATATCGAGCGAGAAAAGGAAAAAACAGCATGCCCATGCCCATACAGAAAATCGAAGCGACAAAGGTCATACGGACGAAGCCGCGCCAGAGGGTTAAACCGGAACCATACGCTTCGCCACCGAGTTTTGTCCGAATGGTTTCCGTGATCACCAGAGGGGTCAGGGATCCCAATCCGGGCAAAATGAACGCCACGGCAGACAAAGCGATCCGCCACACGCCGTAACTCGCCGGATCCAGATAGTGAAAAATGATGAGGGAGGTGAGCAGCCCAGCGCCGCGATTCAAAATATTCAAAAATGACAAATGCCACACGGCGGATTGGACGTTGGACGCTTGAAAAGTTTTCGGAGTTGAGATCATACGGACGGACGGATGAACTTCAGCAAGACTTGACTGACGTTCTGCGCGGCCTTCACATCACGCCCCATACATTGTTCACGCACGATACGATCTCTCCCTTCGTGATCTCGTTCCGGATGAACCAAATACTCTTTCAGCTCCTTCACGAATTGCTCGTAGGAATGGGCTAGGCGAACCCCGCCGGACTGAACGATCGGTAAATAATATTCGCGCTCATAATAACGGGCGTTGGACATGATCCAAGACGTAGGTTTTGGGTCGAACCCGATGACGATGATGGGTTTGTCAAAATAAGCCGCTTCGATGCTCATGGTGGAAGCTGTATTCGAAGTCACGGTGGCATAGCGCAAAGAAGACATGAGATGCATCAAGTCATGATCCTCATATTCCCAACTCGTGAGATCTCCCACCACATACGTTCCCGGCCGATCCAAGATCAAATGTTTTTGACTCTGCAAATGCTCCGCCCCACAGTCATATTTCGGGTGCATGCGTACCAGCACTTGCAGCGAACCAAACACCCCACGCTCAATATCCTCATTCAAGCGCATTAAAATTTCCGTTTCATCCGGCGACATCCATAACCCGGCTGCACAATACAACAACACCGGGACATCGGTTTGTAATTTCATGCGTTGAAAAAATGCGTCTCGCGATTCCAAGAGGGCCGGGTCACGGTATCGGTCAAACTGCGGCAAACCGACCACGGAAATTTTTGATCGTGGATAATGAAAATAACGGACCGCTTCATCCCGCACCCGATCCGTGTGAACGATCAGGTGGTCCGGCCAGACCGGAAGACTTAATTTTGTAGTGATATTGTCCCATGTTTTTATCATACCAATGACCGGAATCCCTTTTTTCTTTCCATAACGCACGAGGTCAATTTCTTCTATGGTGAGCAACGTGGGACAAAAAATAAGGGCGGGCGGATCCGCATCGATCAGATCACGTACGCTTTGCGGAATGGGATGAAGGACGACCAGATGCTGAAGAATCCAACGGGTCGGAAAAAAGTGACCCAACACCCAAACACATAGGCGTAAAAAACCCAAGACATATTTTTTCCGTTCCATCATCCGACGCAAATGGCGCAACAACATCATGCGTGTCGGAATCGCCCCGACACCGATGTTCTGCAAACGGACGAGCCAATCCGGTCTCGGGATCACGGGATGTGGAATGATCCGATATCCTTGGCTTCCAAAACGATCTTGATAATATTTAATTTTTCGTTCCTCCACGAGTAAAACAACGGGATGGCCCGCCTCGATCAGGGATTTGAGGGCACCGGAATCAACCAATGCCTTGGAAATTGAACCGTCATAAATGGGGACAAGAACCGGACTCATATTCAGACAGGAACTCTACCAGAAATCAACCGGGGGAACAAGGCGGAAGGTGGTGAAAAAATTGCATGACGCGCTTTGCCCGTTCGTCTCCTCTCAAGAGAGGAATTTGTTGTGAACGTTCACGTAATTCATCCACGCGCTCCGGATCTTCATACAATTCTTTTATTTTTTGCGCGAGCATGGCCGGATCATCGGGAAGGCTCCACGCAACTGCATCATCGTATCCTTTGAGGACCTCTCGAATGGATGGCAGATCGCTCACCACGGTTGCTGCTCCGGCGGCTAAGGCCTCATAGAGTTTAAGAGGATTTGTATCCTCTACCGATACACGAAATTTTCCAGAATTTGGAATGACCACGACATCGGCGGCTCGTAACCAATAAGGAATTTCCGATGGTGATTTTAATCCATGGAAGATCACAGACGTGTGGGGCTCTGGTAGACGCTCGGCTAATTTTTGACAGCGCATGAGATCCTGACCCTGACCTCCGATGATGTGGATGGTCATCTTGTCGTCGTGTAAAAATTTAGCCGCTTGGATTAATGTATCCACGCCTTTCCAATCATAGAGTTGGCCCGCGTAGACGACCGCGCACTCATCTTCGACGATCCGGAGCTGTTGTCGCGCCACCCGTCGATCAATCGCGCGATAGACCTGAGGATCAAAGGTGATCGGATTGGGAAGAGTGATGATCGGTGGAAGATGTGTGACAAATTTTTTGAGACGGGTTATTTTTAAATCATTCGTGCTGATGATCCCGCTCGCTCGCTTCATGATACGACGGACGAGCCAGCGACGGGTAAAACGCTTCGGATCCGGAACATCATGCAAATCCCAGATGACCCTCCATGGCGACGGCAAAAATGCGGCCTGAACCGGATCATTGGTAATCACCACATCTGGTTGAAAAGATCGAAGAACGACGCCAACACCAACCATTCCAATCAAACGCAACACATTGAATAAACGGGGAAAATGCAAAACGAGAAATGGGCCAAACGGGAAGTATTGGATCCCCGGTAAAGGTGTGGGCGCCTCATGGCTGCGGCGCGGATAGGCAATACCGATTTCCGCGCCCTCTTCCGCAAAACCTCTCGCTACCGTCTCAACCTGAATCCCATACGCTTTGTGCGTCGGATAGCGGCTGTTCAATAAAATCAGGATACGCATACGGTGACGCCACCATACGTCCGAGTGGTGATTTTGAAAAGGCCTATCTCATAAAATTGCATTGATTATTGCCATTGATAAGCATATCAAGTACTCTCTCTGTGCAATAACAACATCCAATTCCGCTTTTCTTAAGACCGGTACGAGGGACGATGGCATATCTTCTAAACTCTTTATCAAGCCTATGAGCAGCATTGCCCAGCTATTCGATATTTTGTATGTTCTCATCAACAGAGAAGATCTCTCGTTTGGCCAAAGATGTGGGTTGATCGTTCAATTTTCTTGGTTTTCGATTAAAAATAAAATCAGCAAACCCAAAGATTCAGTTTATTTTTTGGGGTATAAAATTTTTTTTCGTACCTTTGCAAATCTGCATACGATCATAAAAGAAATTTTTCTTTTCGGTGAGTACAGAGGAATTACACAGACCTATCCCCCTCACAGCATTATTGATTGCGGAGGAAATATTGGAATCGCGACTCTCTTTTTTAAATACCTATACCCAGACTCCACGATCATCGTTTTTGAGCCTTCTGAAGAGAATTTTCAGATATTAAAACAAAATATTGAAGGGAATCATCTCAAAAATGTAAAAATGGTACGCGCGGCTCTTTCCGATAGAGAAGGAAGTATTTCTTTTTGGGATAACCCACAAAAGCCGGGCGGCTCAACCTCTATGAGTAGTGTGGCTACCTCTAAGGGCAGGGGGAAATTTGTTGAGGTCGAGGTGCCATCCTTAAAACTTTCATCTTATATTTCGGATCGAGTTGATATCCTAAAAATGGATATCGAGGGTGGCGAAGGAATCGTTGTGGAAGAATTAGATTTGAGCGGAAAACTTCAATATATCGCTCAAATCATTTTTGAATATCACGCGAGTCCAGAAAATACCTGCAATAGTTTGGCAAAAATTATTGGTATTCTGGAACGAAATGGTTTTTCAATTCTACCGTTTGGTATTGATCTCACGAAAGAGGGGCTTCGTATGATCACAAAACCGCGCTTTCATTTTATGATACAAGCAATTAATACAAACATTTCCATGGAGAAGGTTGAAAAGCCGGTTACCCCGCAAGCTCCACCAAATCGGATTTGACCATCATCTCAATCAACGATCGAAAATCAACCGTCGGTTTCCATCCGAGAATTTTTTCCGCCTTAGTGATATCACCAACTTTTGGATTTGGCTCTGTTGGTCTGTAAAATTCTGGTGAGACTTCGACGATTTTATCGAACTCAAGACCAAGCATCTTTGCGACAATCATGATCGCATCCCGAACCGTGTGCAGCTTGCCAGACGCAATGACAAAATCTTGCGGCGCATCCAACTGCAGCATCTTCCACATGGCCTCGACATAGTCACCGGCAAATCCCCAATCGCGCGACGCATCGACATTACCGATCGTGAGTCGCGATGCGAGGCCGAGCTTGATCTTGGCAAGCGTGCGCGTAATTTTTTTGATGATCGCCGCTTCAGGGCGTCGCGGAGATTCGTGATTAAACAAAAATGCGGAGCACGCGTAGGCTCCGTGTTTGTCGCGTGAGCCAACAATAAAATCGCGATCCGCCGACATCTTCGCGATGGCATACGGATTCTTCGTGTCCCAATCCCGCGGCGAATCTTCATTCAACGGAAATGATGATGGCACAAAAATTTCGCTGGATGATGCCTGAAGAAATCGAACACGCGGATTGACGGCGAGCGACGCCTCGAGCAAAACGCCGACGCTTTCATAATTGATTTTCCATGTCATCTCCGGTTCTGCATACGCGGTTTTAAGATCAGTCACACCCGCGAGATTATAGACTTCATCCGGGACGCACTGTTTGACAGCGGCCTTGAGAGAATCAAAGTCAGCCAGATCGCCAGAGAGAATGTTAACCGCTTTTGGTACGTATCGCACATCCGATCCCTGCTTCACCAAACCAAAAACCTCATACCCTTTGGCTAAAAGAAGTTCAGCCAAATACGATCCATCTTGGCCAGCAATGCCTGTGATCAAAGCTTTTTTCATGATAGTAGTATTGACGAAAAACCCATTTTATGCTATTTTAGCGCTGTTTCTTGAAACAGAGGTACTTTCACGGAAAAGAAGGAGAAGATGATGGGAACGACACTCTCACCGAAGGATCAAGAGGAACTCGCGCGACTGTTGCGTCACGTCGCCGAGCAGGATGCCCGTTTCATCCCGGATAAGGCCTATCGGCCATTCCACAGGCTGGTCCCCTGGCCCGCGGTCGAAGTGCTGATCCATGACGCAGAAGGGCAGTTTCTCCTCTCCTATCGGGATGACCAGGACTTAAGGGGCTGGCACATCCCCGGCGGTTACATGAAGCCCAACGAGACGATCGATGCCGCGTGCAACCGCATCGTCAGGAAAGAAGGTGTTGTGGCGACGGGTGTGGACAACCTCAGGCTCATCGCAGCCCATCCGTGGACCCAGGGCGAACACCCGTACGGATATCCGCTTTCGCTCATCATCGCGTGTCGAGCGATCGGTGAAGTCCAGGCAAGAAGTGATCTCCAGTGGTTCAGCGAAATCCCCCCGACCATCATCCCCGTACATCGACCCTTCTTGGACTTCTTCCTGGAATGGGAGCGTCAGGGACGTCCCTGGTCGGCCGAGATCCTGTAAGGCTCTTTCCCCTGGCATCCCCCTACGCGTAAAGCTTCGGGGGATCTTTTTTATACGATCTTCACCTCCGGTAACGGCACAATAAATTTCGTCCCCCCTGCAATCAGATCAGCTTCCCGCTTCATGAACCCATCAATGAAACTGTATGGTAAGGCGAGCAAGAAGTCCGGTTTGGCTTTATGCATTTCCGCTTCATCTTTGATCAGAATATCCGAGCCGATAATATATTTTCCCACCTTGAACGGATTGGAATCTGCCGCAGCGGCGATTTCCTCATGGCCAAGATTACAATATTGCAGAATCGTATTCCCTTTGGTTGAAGCGCCGTAAATCCACACCGTTTTTCCATCTTGTTTTATTTTTTTGAGCAATGCACACAGATCATTCCGCGTTTTTTGGACTCTCTGCATGAACGTGTGGTACGTCGTGGGATCAAACAGCCCTTCTCTCAACTCGCGCTCCAGAATTTTTTGATAACGCTCGGTCGGTCCGAATCGGCTGCACCCTTGTTTCTTTACGAATATGCGAAAGCTGCCCCCGTACACATCATTCTCCATCACATCAAACACTTCGAGACCAACCTGTTCCATTAACCACTTCATGTGATTGGCGGCATAGTAACCCGCGTGTTCATGGACGATGTTGTCATACATGTTCGTCCGTATCATGGCGGGAAGATACGCCATTTGAATGATCCACGCTCCTTCATCATCAAGACACGCGGCCACGTCGCGCGTAAAAGTCACCGGATCGTTCAGATGATAAAACATCGCGATGCTAAAAATCATTTTTGCTTTTTTTGCGGACACGGATTTGAACGCTTGTTCGTTAAACGACGTTCGAACATCCGTGTACCGAGGGCCGTCCATCAGAGACTTGACGTTCTGCGCCGGATCAATGCTGATCAGTTGATAGGGGTTATCACGAAAAAAAGACAGGAGTGTCCCATCGTTTCCCCCGATATCGAGGATCACGTCTTCCGGTTGAAGATGGTTGAGCCCACGTCCGCTCTCAGCCACATCTTGCAAGATTTTTGACATGGATGAGTTGGTGGAACTCGTGTACGGATAAGCGTCATACATCGCGGACAAGTCCAGGCGATGGCCAAGCTGAATCAATCCGCAGGTGGATTCGTCTTCCCGTTTTCGGCACATCACCATATCGAGCGGATAGCGAACGGCCGTCGCTCGATAATTGAGGTCGGTCGGAAACACGGAGGACAGATACTGCTCACCGATGTCGATACACGGAATGAGCTCGGTATTTCCGCACATGCGGCACCGTTCAATTTTCGTTGCAGACACGGATGTGGATGATTGTGGCATAAAATTTATTTTTTATAATGATCTAAAAAAGTTAGGACATCACTCGCCTCGGGAAAATCGGATTCTGGATTTTGAACTTCCTGATGATCCAACATACCTTCGAATACGCTGGTTGATTTGACGTGTGTCGCCACCTCTTTGAGAGCGACCGCATTTCGTCCTCCAACTTCAATGATGCCTGATCGATGCAAATTGTCAGCGATCCACTTGGCCGCGAAATCAACGTGCGCAAAACAATAGCGACTTTCCCCGTCCACGAACACCATTTTGTTTTGCATCAGGTCGATGAGAACGCCCTTCTTCATCTCTTTACTGTAAAGGCTGCCAAAGCGGACGATCAAATGTCCATCGAAGTCGCACAATTTTTCCGCCGCGGCTTTGTGGCGACCATAGACCGTATCAAGCTGACAACGAGCGGACACCGTGCTCACCTGTACAAATTTTTTGAACTGCCACCCGTAGAGTAGTTTGGCTGTTTTTTCCACGGTCTCAACAAAATCTTTTTCCGGATTCTGTTTTGCCCAAAATCTCGCAGACGGCATGGCGCAATTGATGAGAACATCAAATTCCTCCTTTTGCTTTTCCGCGTAATTCTCTCGCGTGACAGCGATCAACACATGTTCCGAAGATGACGAAAGCGCATGAACGAGTGCGCTGCCGAGAAATCCCTTTGCTCCGACCACGGCCACTCGGGGCATATCTTAACCTTGAACCGACGGCTTACTCCCCATTAAATATTCCACGCGAACGATCGGAGGGTCGCAGTGGTCCCACCGCTTGGAAAGCATGGCGACGGCGGTGACAGGCGTGATCGCATAAAAAGTATGGGAGATACCAATGGGAGTGCGCACGCACGTTCCGCGACTCATGTGGATGTGTTCTTCGGGTGCGGTCTCGGAATCTCGCGTCACCATGACTCCCGAACCTTCGACGACCAAAAAATATTCATTGAACTCGGGATGATAGTGGTGCCCTCGTGTCTTTCCGGGTTGAAAATACAAAACGTTAAACTCCACGATCGGATCCTTGGGAAGCCAGGTAAAGATTCCTCCGCGACCATCACGGATGGTTTCCAAATTGCAAGAAGGATGTAAAATCTCGATTTTCATAAATGAAATATGTTATTTCGTACAATAGAGGTTCGCGAATTCTCTCCCATGGAAATGGCCGGAAAACGACTCGATATCCGTTACCTTCCGTAGGGTACCCGTTGACCGGTTTATTTCAAAGATTGAAAATCCATGCCTCTTGAGCGTCCTGAGGAACTCCAGCGCCGACTCGCCCGTCTGTGTAAAACCGCGCGGCGTAAACTCCGTAAAAATTTGGATGTTGGGGTTCCGCTGGAGCATCCGCTCCATTCCCTTCAAGGCCAGTCCCTCCGACCCTTCAATGTCCATTTTGAGAAAGTCCACCTTCGTCACGACGTGCGTTTCCAAAAACGTATCGAGAGTCATGAGATCGATAACAACACTGCGTCGCCCCTCTTTTGAATCGTAGATGTGGTGCGCGGCCAGATTCTCCGTTGAGAGAAACAACTCTCCTTTCCCGTTGTGGTCCGAAATCGCCACCTTATAGCACTCCGTATTCGTAAACCCGTTCTTTGCGACGGTCTTTTGTAGAAAAGCGAAATTAACCTCCGCCGGCTCAAAGGCATACACCTGCCCCTCCGCGCCGACGATGGATGCGGCAAGCGCGGTGTATAAGCCGACGTTTGCCCCAATATCGATGACGGTCATACCGAGCTTCAGTTTTTCCTGGAGGAGCCTCGATTCTGATTTTTCATACATACCGAGCGTCAATGCGCCGCAGACAACCGGGTCCTCCCTGTTCATCGCGATCTCCACGGAGCCCACCTTGAGATATTCGGGAATAAAAGAACACAGGAGCCGATTGAGCGGCTTTTTTAGAAATGGAGGAAGATTGACGTAAATCAACTCAGGCACCGTTTGGGGAAGAATGGCACCGAAAAATTTGATAGTATTGCGTACAATCATATTGTAGAATACAGAGAAGTCTAGCGGAATGGGTAAAATTACGCAACCGATCGTGGAGACTTTTCGAAAAACACGAATCGCACCAATTTGACGAAATATTTCGGCGCTTGCTTCAAAAAACTGACCTTGGATTCTCCGAATTTGCGCAGGTGGAAAGAGACCGGTATTTCGGCAAACGTCGCCCCCGTCGCCTTTGCCCGGAAGATAGTCTCAAACAGGAAGAACTGCCGGTCTTCCACCGTTTGGATGCGCTTCCATGTCGAGGCCCTGATAACCCGGAAGTCCGTATTGAAATTCCTGAGCGCGATGCCGCTGATCACGCGGATCATGAGGTTTGCGATCAAGCTGAAAAAATACGTCTCACACCAGACCTTCAATGTTTTCTTCTGCTCGCTTGTGGATTTGTATACTTTATATCCCAAGACCATATCATACCCGCTGCAAATTTTTTCGTACAGGTGGCGCATATCCTGTGCGGTGAATGAAAGATCTGCATCGGAAGAGAGGATATACTCCCCGTGAGCCGCATTGTAGCCGTCTCGCAATGCAGAACCAATGCCAAGCAGACCCGGACGCTCGAGGAGCGTGACCCCCGGATATGTCTCACGGAGCCTTCCGATCATCTCCCGCGTCCCGTCCTCCGAATGGTCGTCCACGACGATGATCTCATGGTCCGTATCCAAAAATTCCGCCTCGATGCGCGGGATCAATATCTCAAGATTCTCCCTTTCTTTGTAGGCTGGAAGGACGATTGAAAGCTTCATGTCCGTGTATGAAATTTCATTATAGCTTAATCCTACTTTCGTGCATACACGATGTATTGGCCGCCGTTGATCACCCTATCTTTTTTATATTTTCCCAAGAGCTGCTGTGTACCTGCATCAAGATCCCCTGCCATGAGAACAACCGCGGGAACACCCTCTTCCAGACTTGCAAGCCGGTCTTTGCCAAATGCATCGTTATACAGGAGCAGCTGGAAATATTGAAAATACCTTTCGCCTTTATAAAAGGTAACAGCCTCTAGCGTATGATAGAAAAAAACCTGCGTGGATGGATCAAGCTGCTGAAAATATTCCGCCAGTTCCTTTGATCGCGTACTCTGATAATAGCCCGCGACCCAGGAACTGAATAGGACTTGGTATGTCTGAAAAAGGACCATCACAACAAACAGTGCCGCGAGCAGGCTCTGCGTAATGCGCGCCTTGATCCAGGAACGTTTGAAGGATGCGGCAACGGCTCGGCAGGAAACGGCAAAATACGGCAGCGTGATGGCCTGCGCAACAAAGAGATATCGAAAAAAACCGGGAGTCTTTAAAAAATAGGCGATCGATAGCACCACATACACAAACGCAATGCACTCATGCAGTGGGATAGGTCGCTTTCGCCGGCATCGGACAAATACGTACGCCGCCCATGCGCAAAACGTCGCAAAGAGATATGCCGGCGTCGCTTGTCGTACAAATACCCACGCATTCCGTTGGATCAGCGCGGGAAGAGTAAGCCCTGTGTATTGCTGCAGTCCGGGCAGGTTCGAGTAGCTCCTGAAGCCATTCATGATTGCAGAGAATGAACATCCAAATTGCAGAAGGAAGTTCGCTCCGATGGGGATCACGAGCGCGACAATGGCCAAAAGAATATTTTTCCAGTCCATACGCATGCGCTTCCGCAACAGGACAAACGCACCGAATACCACGGGGAGGATCAAGATGAATGTCGGCTTTGTAGCTACAAACATCCCTGCCGCGAGTCCCACACCCATCCATTCAGCTCTCGCCGGACGTTCCTTCCGTTCAAGGCAAAACAGAAAATATAAAAATAGGAAAAAGAAAAATAGGCCAGGAACTTCGCCGAGCACATTCTTTCCATTTCCGTAGACAGGCGCATGTGTTGCCACCAACAGCGTTCCCCACATCGCCGCGCGGAATCCCCACACGGAATACGCAAAAAGATAGAGGGTCGTAACCATGAGCAAAATGTAGATCACCATCACCACACGCGCCTGAAGCAAACCGATACCAAATACATGAAAACTAAGACTGATCGGAACCATGACAGGAAGTCCGACCGTCGCAAGAACGCCTGCAGGCACGACCTGCGTGGGGGAAGCTCGCAAAACATACGAGTGATGCGTGAGCAAATTACGCGCGATCTGAATAAACAGTCCTTCATCAAACCCTGTCTTTGGACTCTCCATAAGCTTGTAAGTAGAAAAAAATCCCGTAATGATCAGACAAAAAATCAGTCCAAGGACTCGCCTGTATTTTAAGAAAAAAACTTTCATTGATGGCATAGAGGAAAATCATTTAATCCTCTGAAGATGTTCCAAAATTTTTGCCCCATTCCCCCACACATCGGAAACGGTCGCGATGAATAAAAACACCAACGCTCCGGTGAGCGACTTCCAACGATCTTTTCCGTGCACGACCGTTAACCACTCGACGGCTAACAACATCGCAAAAGGAAGCATGGGGATACGGTACCGATTGATCACCACCGTCAAGGTGGGGGCAATGGCGAGAGCAATAATACCAAAAAAAGAGAACAGAACAAGCCAGTGTCTCACACGCCTCGTACGAATGACTTCCCAAAACTGCGCAAACGCCATGGACCATAAGATGAGGTTGAACAGGATTGATCCAACCAACGTCAACGTATGATCGATCGTGGAGCGGTAATGGAACCAAAAAGCCGAAGTCTTGCTCAACGCGAACAACTTGAACGCTTTATGGATGGTACGAAACACGGCATATCCAGGATGGTTCAAAATAATTTTTTTTGTTTCTTCCAAACTCACGTGTTCGCGCGCCGCTGCGTCCAGTCCTTCCAGTTTTTGAGAAACTTCTCTTGGCACCACAAACTCTCCCCCGCTTTCTGGATGCAACCCTACCCAAAAATCACGTCCGCCCACCGGGGCGTTTAATACGAAATGGTGGTAGACATGAAAATTACGAACATTCCATGGAACTTGAACCGTGGTGGCTATCAAGATCATAATGACGGCTTGCTTCCACCACCGCTTCCAGATCAAAAATGCGCCCGTCAAAAATAGGATGAGCAAACCGGGGGGACGCACCATGAATAACGCGCCGAGGATAAAGCCCAGCCCGACCACGGATATCCATCGAGCCGCCGGATGGCCATCTTTTTGTTCAAACAGAAAGACAAGTATCCGAACGCTTGCCATCATCAAAAAAATAAACAGCACTTCGGACATGAGCATCGCGGTCTGCTGAACCAAATCCGGATGAAGCGCGTAGAGCCCGAGAGGGAGAAGCGTGTGCCAACGAGGGTCGTCCGAGGGACGAATTTTTTTGAGCAGGGTCCACAACCACGCAACTACGATCGTATGCATGAGCGCCTGCATCAACCAGACGATCCAAAGATGGACTCCGAATATTCGATAGACTGTGGCCAGAAAAAATTGATAACCCGGCCCCACGTTATCCATGGCCGGATCTCGATCCAACGACACCGCATCGCACGAGACACAGTACCGGCCGTGTGTCGCCACCTGAATCGCCGTTTCATGAAACAGGCGCGCATCCACCGCCGGCTGAATGCGATAGATAAGCGCGTAACCAAAAGAAACACAAAACGTGAGGAGGAGAAATCCGATTTTCCACCGATCAGAAAAAAAAGTTTTCATAGCGACTGCATCTCCTTGAGAAGGATTTCCAAGGTATGACGTAACTCATGATGCGCCGTGACTTCTGCTCGTAGCACCTGCCCATCGATTGGATGTTGAAGCTGCAAGTTAATGGCCGAGGCCAAGGCTTCGATATCAAAGCTTGGCACAAAGGCTTCGGATGGCAGAATCGGCTTGAACGCTTCGTTTGCCACGACCACGGGACACCCGCAGGCCATGGCTTCCAGCACCGCCCTATCCAAACTGCCCGTAGAACTCACATTTAAAAAGAGAGAAGCTTCTTGATACAAACGACGAACTTCGGAGGGATTTTTTCCGCCACGAAAGAGAACTTGATTCCGCAAACCCAATGCCAATACCTGACCTCGCAGGACATGTTCATAGGCCGCGTCGCTCTTGATGACCGGCGTCCCAACAACCTCAAGCTGTACCACGGCTCCCCGCTCCTTCAACGCCGCGACCACCTCAATCATCAAATGAATATTTTTTGCCGGCGTGACTCGACCGACCGTCACGATTTTTCCCGGCAATCGTTCGACGGTAGTGTCGAGGACAAAAAAATCCGTATCAATAGCTTGACCGGTAAAAATCACCTTTCCAGAAGCAAGACGAAAACCCGCAGGCGAGGAACTAAAAATCCGGTGGACAATTTTTTCCGCGATGTTAAGCAGCCAAGAAACCCGTTTATGCGCATACCAAAGAAACATTTTTTTATGAAATATCCAAACAAAAGGCGCCGCAAGCAAAACATACAACGGAGCCATAAGCACCAGAACCGCGTCAACACGAGGAACGATTTGGCTCAAAGACCGAAACAACCGAATCAATTGCCGTGTGCGTGACAAGCCTCGCTCCTTTCCCAGTGAGTGCAGAATGACGTTTGATGGAAGGTGACACTCTCCGATGGACTGCGCGATCACGATGACTTCATCTACCATGCTTGCTAAAACCTCAATCCAACGAAGATGCGAAGCCAAATTCGTGTCTCGTTGGTCCACGCGTTGGGTAATGATCAGCAATCTCATACCTTTGATTTACGATGGGATCGCTTAAGGAACATTAAGGCTCCATAGGTCGCATAGAGAAATTCGATCGGCATGAGTGGATAGCGCAGTCGAGATTCAATGCCCAAACCGTCAACCCACACAACCGCCGTCATATACGCACAAAGCGCCAAAAGAAAAACCAGTTGCAGACGTCGATCCGGAATCCTGCGATAGGCGGCGATGAGACCCACGATGAAGAAAAACGTCACCGCAAGCCAGATCAGCCGACCGAGAATACCAATCGCGTAGAACGGTTGCAAGAAGATTTTCCAGAACGCTCCGAAAAAATCGCCGATTCTCCCTTGTGCCAAATAATGCGTGGGAGGCAAAACAGAATGATCAATGCGCGGGATCAAACGATAATAGTTGAGAAACCCGTTGTAATTGCTCGATGTCCAAAAAGTAAACGTATTGATCGCGATGAGACGCGCGAGAATCCCCGGATTCTCTTTAAGATACTCCATACCGGCCTGTTTAAACGCTGTGATGCGCTCAGCCTCTGTCATCTCATTCCTGTGGGCTTGATTAAACTGTTCTTTCACTTTCGCTTCCGCGTCCTGATAGGTCAGATGGTCACGCATGGACACGATCGAAGTCCCCAAATAAAACAAGGCCACGGTCTGCCCCTGTGAACTCAACGACCAGTTGTGAAAAACTCGATAGTTGCGATACATCCATGGAGCCACCGTGATCAAAACGGTCGACAAAATTATCACGGAATGCTTTACGACTTTTCTCCAGTTGATATGTGGCCACCAGGGGAGCATGAAAATCAATAACACTGGCGGGAAAAACTGCAAAAGCGGTTTTATGAGCATGCCCAAACCAAACGCGATACCGGCACGCAGACTGTCTGCGGCGCGCTTGGTCTCCATCGTACGAAAAATATAAACGAGACCGATAAGAAAAATCAGCGTATACACGGACTCCGTCACAATGGTCACGCTGTAATACACGAGATGGGGTTCAAACGCGGCGATCCATGCAGCGATCCATGCGGCTCGTTTTCCAAGGCGGAGCTGTTGACCCACGCGAAGCATGACAAGCGGAATAAACGACGCGAGGAGCATCTGAAAAAAAACGAAGATGGTTGTCGAACGAAACACCACCAGTCCACCGGCGAGAAAGAGCGGATACCCGATGGTGCGATAAAAAAACGGGACGCCGTCCAACGAAAAACCGTGACCCGTGAGCAATGAACGCGCCAGTCCAAGATACTGAATGGTATCCCCCAACTCAAATCCTTTTGGACCGACAAAGGCAAGGATCACAACAAACACCAACGCGCGAATGGCGAAAGAGGCGAGAAACAATGGCCAGAGACTCTTCGATGCATTGGTCTTGGTTGTCTTTTCCAAACTTACACGAACGGATGATATCGCTTGTGCGATCGTTGGCAGATGTTGAACGGACTCACGTGCCCCATGAGCCAACTGTTTGGCGCGCGTCGGATCATCGATCAAACCGACCATCGCGGCGGAGAGCGCCTGTACATTTTCCGGTGGCACAACGATTCCCGATTTCCCGTTCACGATCACTTCTCCGGCACAACCAACATCGGTCATCACGATCGGCAGTCCGGCGGCTGCGGCTTCAATAACCGTTCTTCCCCAACCTTCAAAACGAGAAGGTTGAACGTAAAGTGTGGCCGCTTGATAAAACGAACGAAGATCGTTTTGCTGACCGGCAAATGTTACAGCCGCCTTGATTCCCAGCTCTCGTGCTTGACGCTCAAGTGTCGTTCGCTCTGGCCCTTCGCCCACGATCGTCAAACGTGCGCTCGATCGTCTCTTTATCACTTGAGCGAACGCTGACAACAAAAGATCCATTCCCTTTTCGCGCGACAAACGGCTGACGCATAAAATGTGAGGTTGGTCGGTGGTGGGATGCGTGAGGTCAAGCAAGTGTTCGGTCGGTGTAGCGACGAAAATCACATCAATTCGTTCGGCAGAAACTCCAATTTGCAAAAGACCGCGCCGCCCGCGCTCACTCACCGTGCGTACGCGATCGGCTCGACGAGCCAAGAAACACGCGAGGCCTTTCAACAATTTTTCTTTGGCCCCAAATGCCGGACGAGCAAAAGCCGCGCTGTGATCTTGAATGTGCAAAGCGACAGACCGTCGACCGCGTGCAAAATACCCGATGGTGGCGCACAAAAAAGGGTCCTGCACCGTCATCACATCGTACGAATTTCGATGGAGCATGCCCCAAGCCGAACGCCACGTGCCCCAGATCGCATTCACGAACGTACGCCCTCCGGGACGAAAAACACGCACGGTCGAAGACAATCGAACCTCTTCTCGAGAGCCAGTCCCCAACACCAAAATATCCGCCTCAAAACCTTCAAAGTATTTTAATTGCCGCTGCGATGATCCGGAACCCGGATTCAACACATCTTGATCCAAACCGATCACCAAAAGTCTCATAGCGAGGAGAATGCTCTGTATCTAACCATGTTGAGCATTTTTTTTCCAGTATGTTACACTCTTCCGAATGATAAACCTGATCTTCAAAATCACATATTGGCTGGCAATCCCGGCCCTGTTTCGGTATTGGCAACGAGATCGCTTGACAGTCCTGCTGTATCACGGCGTACGTCCGGAACAAGATACGAGCTCGACGGATCTGCGCGGCAAACATATTCCGGCGCATCTTTTTGAAGAACACATTCAATATCTCAAAAAACAGTATCACTTGTTGTCGTGGTCAGAGGCATTTTCCTATTTGCAAAAAAATCAACCCTTCCCGCCATACTCTCTCTGCATCACCTTTGATGATGGGTATGCCAACCAAGCTCGAGTCGCGGCGCCAATCTTAAATCGGTATGGGATCAAAGCTATTTTTTATGTGACTACCGGCTTTCTTGATGGCGAGCCGTTTTGGACCGATCGGTTTGAACGAGCGCTCGTCGCCATTCATGAACCAATGCTGGAAGTGATGATCCGCGGACAAAAAAAATCCTACACGCTTGGTACGCAAAAAAATCTTGAAGAAACTGACGACAAACTCAAGTGCATTCTCAAAACCTTAACGGCAGAAGAACGCAAACCGATCCTAACGGAACTCGAACGCTTGGCCGGACGGTTATCACCGGCTCCCCTGCTCGAGCCCATGAGCTGGGACGATGCTCGTCAACTCACTCATGACGGACATGAAATCGGAGCGCACACCGTCACGCATCCCATTCTATCGCGTGAATCCGATGAGACCTGTCGAGCAGAACTAAAAAACAGCAAACGAGTGATTGAAGAGCGACTGAAAGCTCCCTGCCCACATTTTGCCTATCCCAATGGCAATGCAGCGGACTTCAATGAAACGACGGTCGCACTCATACGCGAGGCCGGCTACACTTCCGCTGTCACGACGATCGCGGGGACAGTCGGACGGATGGACGATCCCTGGCATCTCCCTCGTTTGGCCATTGATCATTGCTTTGATCAGGCCACATTTGTCTGCACCGTCAGTGGTGTGAGATACTGGCTATCCAATTTAAAACACCATTTTTTTCTATGAACCCTTCTGACCTTCAACCTCGCGTAACAAAATTTTTTAATGACTTTGCGCCCACATACTTTGCCCGTTATGATATACGAAATCAGGACGGTCATTCTTTTCGTATTCGAAAACAACGTGTATTGGAAGGGCTTGGCGATCTTCCACCCGGCAGTACCGTGCTGGACGCGGGCTCTGGACCCGGAGTGATGATTCGAGAATTGTTGGCGCGCGACTTCCGCGTGATTGCGACAGATATCGCCCCGGCTATGATCGAGGAGTGTCACCGACAATTTGGTGACGAGCCACGACTCACGCTGGCTGTGGCTCCTGCGGAGCAATTGCCCGTGGCTGACAGTTCCGTGGATGCGGTCATCGCCATGGGGCTGGTGGAGTATCTGCCGGATGATAAAGCTGTGCTGCGTGAATTTGCACGTGTCTTAAAACCGAATGGCATGCTGATCGTCACGCTCCCCCATAAAGCTTGCCCCTCACGCTTGTGGGATCGATTGACAAAAATGCTCGCGCGCCCAATCGTTCTGGCCGTTCGTCATGCACGCGGCAAAACTATCCCCCAAGTTATCCATCGAGAATATCGCGTGAAGGATTACTCCCAATTATGCAAAACTGTTGGTCTTTCCGTGACCGACGTCGTTTTTTATAACATGAAAATTTTTCTGAGACCGCTGGATCGTTGGTTTCCCGAATGTGCCGTCCGAGCATCCGAAGCGGTTGAGCGGTTCGCCCGCATGCCAATTCTACGCCGTTTAGGCACTGGTTTTATTGTGTTTGCGCGGAAGCGATGACCCAATTCGTAAAATCAAATTCTTGTTCGCAGGGCAGATGAATCGTGGAGCGAAGCGCCTCATATCGGCTCGGGTCCATCAAAGAAGTGATCTCACGTTTCCACACCTCTTCATCCTTTGGAGACAGAAAATGCACGCCTCCGAGATCGGAAGACAGGCCATGTTCGCTCGTACACAAGACCGGTACGCCGTGCGCAAGCGCCTCAATGACCACGTTCGGATACAAATCGCTCAATGAGGGAAGAACTAAAATATCCGCATCAACGAGCAACGAGGCAACTTCGTAGCTATTTTTTGTGCCGACAAAAACCATATCCGGAATATCACGCAAAGTCTTTTCCACTTCCGCACGAACAGGCCCGTCACCGACAAACGTGCACCGGATCGCTTGACCTGATTTTACGATGGCTGCTCGCAACACGTGCGCCAAAAAAAGAAGGTTCTTGACTCGCACAAACCGTCCAACATAGATAAGACGCAGAGGCTGGTGTGGCGGATCTGTACTCCGTTTACGATGATCAATCGCGTACGCCTGATTTGGAATGATATCAATCTTATGAATCCACTTCTGATTCAATGGAGTCAGTATCTCTTTAAGCAAGCGCGAAGTTACCGCCATGCGTTCGGCACGCCCCATAACCCAACCATAAATCCACATCTCTAAAACGTCACGCCATACATGAGTTGATCTGCTCCAAAACTCCCGTAATGTTCCAAAAAAACGTTGCGATTCAACGGCACGCTCCCAACGCCACTCCCCGCCCAAGCGCAACAATAAACGGTTATGACGACCGATCAAAGCCAAGCGCACCGGCAAACCAACGGAATAGACGTCTGTTGCAACAACGGTCATGCCCGGAATCAGGTTTGATCGAACCGCACGCGCAAACCCCAGATATCTCGTGATGATCGATCCCTGTCGAGAGACACGCTCGATATTATTCCCCGAGCTTGTCGAGGGGTTTGGGTCACCATACGTGATCACATAAACTTGATAGCCCTGCTGACGTAAGCGCTCAACGGTGGTTGCGATCACTGTTGATGGACCACCGATCTCTGGTGGATAAATGCCTGTGCAGATCAAGATCCGTTTGTGAGAGACTTCGATAAGCGTCTCTTCGTATATATTCTTTATGTCGTGAACCACCCGATCCCAGGTAAAACGGTCGAGTTGATGGATGGCGTTTTCGACAAGCCGTGCACGTTCTTGTGCATCTTCCATGAGATGGTTTATGGCTTGTGCCAACGCCTCCACATTTTGCGACGGCACAAGAATTCCAGTTACGCCATTCTCAATCACATCCGGAATGCCGCCAATATTTGTGCCGATGACCGCCGTGCCAGCTGCTTGTGCTTCCACAAATACGATTCCCATACCTTCTGCCCGCGAAGGCGTCACAAACAATTCAGCAGAGGCAATCAAGGTCGGAATGGCGTGATAGTTTGTTTGACCTAGGAGCGTTACATGACCTTCAAGCTTTAATGTTTTGATCAACGCTTCAAGCATGGATCGTTCTTCTCCTTCGCCGGCGATTTGTAATTGAAGATTGGGTTCACGTGTGAGCGCTTGAGCAAATGCCTTAATCAGCACGTCGTACCCTTTATCGTTATGCAAACGACCAACCGCCACGATCAAACCAGGCTGTTTTGATGTGCCACGAACTCGCACAAACGGTTCTAGATCAATACCGTTCGGAATGACCGTCACGTCGGACGCGCCGTATGCGCGAGCACGATCGGCCAGCGCGCGACTGATGGCGTGAATTTTCTGTGGCGCCCGATGGATCCATCGCAAAAGAAATTCAGGCGCCTTGGCATGCACGCGAGGCGTGTCGATCGAACCGCTTTGCAGATTGAGAAGTGTGGGAGTCGCCGGACAAAAAAATCGATAGACAACGAGCGCAATGCCGGCAAAACTTTCCATGACCGCATGTACGAGGTCAGGTTGCAAACAAAAAGTCGTCCAAGCTGCCAAAAACGGATACAGATATTTATCTGCATCGCGTGGTAATCCAAAACCAACACGAATGATGCGCACTCCGTGCTGTTCTTCGATCCGCGGCCATGAACGCTTGAAGCGCGCCGTGATAATAGTGAAACGATACTCCGATGAAAGCCTCTTAACCGTTTCCACAACAAATCTCTCGGCCCCCGACACGATCGGTTTATAGGCGAGTGATAAAATCACGATGTGTTTTTTTTGATTATCCATGTTGTCGTGTTTGATACCACGCATACGTCTTGCGTATCCCCTCCTCCAACGAGGTCTCCGGCACATATCCGATCAACTCGCGGCATTTGGTCACATCAGGACAACGATGCCGAATCTCTCCTGCTGTTCTGGCCGGCAAAAACCTTGGAGCCAGTGATTTACCTGACACGCGAATGACGAGTTCCGCGAGCTCCTTCACTGTCGTTTGGCGACCGGCACCGACGTTGATCACAGCCCCATCCGCCGATTCGGACAGCATGGCTCGCAGCGCGACTTCGATATTGTCGTCCACAAAAATAAAATCACGCGTTTGCTCACCATCCCCAAAAATCGTCGGTGGCTCACCGCGTAAAACTTGGTTGATAAAGATGCCCACCACAAATCCATAGTCAGACGCTTCTTGACCAGGACCGTACACATTAAAAAAACGCAACGCGGTTGATCGAAGTTTGTGTTCCTGAAGCATCGCCGCTCCAAACTGTTCTCCGATTAATTTGACGAGCGCGTACGGAAACTTTGCATTCCACACGCCATCCTCGCGCTCCGGAATTTCCACCGGCTCGCCATACGCTTCCGAAGAAGAAGAAAAAATAACTTTTTTTGTGCCGGACAAAGCCGCTAACTCATAAATGTTTTTGATTCCCTGCAGATCATCGAGTACGGAGAGCGGATGTTCGACCGTTCGTTTGACTCCGACGACCGCCGCGTAATGAAAAACATATTCCGGCCGATGGACGAGAAAAACGGTTGATAAATCTTCACGGCGATTGCAATCCCCCATGACAAATTGAAAAGATGAATGCTGCTCCATGTCTGATACGTTCCCATGTTTTCCGGTCGACAGATTATCAAAACAAATAACACGTGCGCCTTCTTGCAACAAACGACGACACAACGTGGAACCCAAAAATCCCGCCCCACCAGTCACAAGCAC
>Ga0209515_10001192_pt1 | contig 44778 bp, 42 predicted proteins | sample Subgroupgradi54m_FD_187454 | JGI IMG/M metagenome (GOLD analysis project Ga0209515, IMG submission 187454) | Subsurface groundwater microbial communities from S. Glens Falls, New York, USA - GMW60B uncontaminated upgradient, 5.4 m (SPAdes)... ... | reverse complement strand
GACCAGCGTGGCCCCCCAAACGCCAGCCCTGACATAACCCAAATACATTGCCAGTTGAGCCGCCAAGGGGCCAGGCGCGAGCTGGGCGAGTGCCAGTCCATCCAGGTAGTCCTGCTTGGAAATCCACCGGCGCTGTTCCACCAAATCGCGCTGCATATACCCTGCCAGCGCAATGGGGCCGCCGAAGCCACAGGTGCCGAGGTAGAGAAAGTACCCCAGGAAGTCACGGAGCGTGCACGGAACAATCTCAGAAGGGGATGGGGTCTGTGCAGAGGACGTCACGGCAAAGCATCCAGAGGCGCGGCCATCAGGTCGTCGAACGCAGTCACGGAATCCGCTTTCGTCCACACTCCCACGTTTCCTGCCCCACGGAACGTCTGGTCAGTCACCTCCATCACGTATTGCCCATTCCAGGAAATGACAAAGCGATGACCTTTCGCCTGTATCTCAAGGTGGTGCCACAAACCGCTGGTCACCGGCCCACTCCAACTGGCGAGTTGCTGTCACTGGCCGTGGACGACCTTGTCCCTCGGTGCCTGGCACCGTTCCTACTTTCCCAGTGTGAAGGCCGTGTAGCCCAGGGAGCCTGCGACCGCGATCCCCACCCAACTCACCCAGAACGGCACCTGCCAGCCGCCGATGACGGCTTCCCATCCGAAGAGCAGGCGCAACGCATGGAGCAGTGTGACCAGGGAAAAGATCGCGCCAGCCGTCAGCGTGAAGGTCTTCCGGCTCAGGGTCTCTCACCTCCAGATCCCAGGGACAGCTCGCTGATCAGTAGTGTCTCAATTTGGCGTGATTTCACAGATTACGAAGCGCTTACACAGATACTTAATCGGTGACATCGATCCAAAATCTGTGTAATCGTCTCCTAGATCGTCAAACTGAGGCACTACCCGCTGATCTCCCCGGTGGGCGACAAGCGACGACGTTCAAACCGCTTCTTCAGCTGTGAACTTATCGAATCAGGCTGAAGAGGAGGCCGATGACGCCGTAGATGAGACGCTCCATCAGGGTGATCAACGGATCGAGCCATCGGGTCCACAGCAAGAGAATCAAGATGAGAAACCCGTACCGCCCAAGTCTGGCCAGGCTCCGTTGGGCGCCATCCGGAAGCACGCTCATCAGGAGTTTTGACCCGTCGAGCGGCGGGATCGGGATCAAATTAAACGCCCCCAAGGCGATGTTGATTCTTGCGACAATCGCGAGGACGGCGGCGAGGGTCGAATCGGCGCTGACGAGGTGGCTCTGCTCTACGAAGATGGCGATGGCGGCGATGAGGATGTTCGTGGCACACCCGGCCAGGGCCACGCAGAACACTCCCAGGCGGGTCGGCTTCAGGTGCGCATAATTCACCGGAACCGGCCTGGCCCACCCAAAGCCCACGAGAAACAGCATGAGGGTGCCCATGGGATCCAGGTGCCGGAGCGGGTTCAGCGTGAGCCTGCCGGAGCGCTTGGCGGTGTCGTCACCGAAGAGGAGCGCGCAGACGCCGTGCGCCACTTCGTGGGCGATCACCGAATACAGCAGCGGCACCGCCAAGAGGAGGAACAGCTGCGGAGCGCTCACCAACAACCGGATTAATCCCATTTAACCACTTGGCCACTCCCGTCGACGTCTCACCACAACAGGACCAAACTCACTACACTGCACCCGGCCAGTGCTGCCCCCAGCCAGCGCGTGGTGAGGAGCTCGCGCGGGCGGTCGATGGGCTCGACCCGCCAGTTGCACGCCCGCATGATCGCCTGATACAGCGCGATCGACTGGACGGGTTTTATGGCACTCCACACCCCGAAGAGGAGCGTCACCGCGGCGATCCCCTTCAGGCCGATGATAACCGGCCCGATCACCGGCTCAGCCGTCATTTCTTATCGTGGTGGGTCAGCTGGCGCACCTCGTCTTCCATCTTGTCCACGCCGACCCGCCAGAGCTTGCCGAAGAACGGCCCGAACAGGAACCCGAGTGCGGCCACCACCGACCCCACCGAGACAAAGGCGATGAGTGCGGTGAAGAGCTTCCCCGCCGGTGTCACCGGGACGGTCGCCGTGCCCTGGGCCGTGGCAATCATGCTCATGAAGTAGAACGCCTCAAGGTAGGACACCCCCTCAAAGTGATGGATGCCGAGCGTGCCGACCAGCATGACCGCCGCCACCAGAGCGCACGAGGTCAGGCCGCGCCTGAGCGGAGAGTGCAGATGGTGTCGCCGCCACATCGGGTCAGTCGCTCCACGGCCGCTTCATCGAATGCACAAAGAAGAAGGCGGGGACGGCGACGAAGACGACCCACGCCACCCAGGGAGCCACGAAGGCCGCTGCCCCGGCGACGGCGTAGAGCGGGGGCCCGAGCAGGCCGCGGCGCACCGCGTCCCGTGCCGCCTCCGCGCGCACCGAGGCGTCCAGCAGGTTGCGGCGGTGGGCGTAGGCCCACATCAGGGTGAACACCAGCCCGGCGCTCATCAGGACCGCGGCAAAGCAGACCAGCGCGACCGGGTTGGCGGGATAGTCTCCGATGAAGGCGGTCGGAAACGGGATGACGCAGAGAAAGAGCAGGAGGAGATTGTTGAGCCACAGCAGGCCCGGGCTGACCTCGACGACCAGGTCGAAGAAGTGGTGGTGGTTCACCCAGAACACCGCCACGTACGCAAAGCTCAGGAGGAAGCTGCCGAACTTGGGACTGAGCAGGCGCAGGGCGTCCACCGCTTCGCCCCGGCTGAGCGCGTCCTGCAGGACCGGGACCTTGAGCTCGAGGACCAGGAGGGTGATGACGATCGCCAGCACGCCGTCACTAAATGCCTCCACCCGCCCAGGACTGCGTGGCATGAACGCGCTCATCTCCTCAATGCACCCAGAGCGCCGGGATCAGGCCGCCGCCGCGGGAGACGTTGACGATGGACTGGCCGGAGAAGCGGCCGACGAGGCCGACCCCGGTGGAGCTGAAGAAGAAGCCGGAGACGACGCATCGCTCCTGCCACGTGACACTACCGCGCTCCGTCAGCGAGGGGAACGTATCGGTCGGAATCGCCGCGCGCTCCTGCACGACGTACCGCTCTTTGCCCTGTCTGCCGTCGCCGCCTGCCTGCCCCGCTGGGGCGGTAGGCCGGGATGGCGCGGGGCAGGCGCGCAACGCCGTGCCTAATCCTCGCTCCCACTCTCGCCGGCTCACCTCGGAGCCGATCAGGACCCCCTCGCCGCCGAAGAGCGTGTTCGGCTTCAGGACCAGGCGGCTCTGGTGGCGGCGGATGTAGGCGGGCAGATCCACGAGCCGGCCCTGCGGGTCGCTCACGCGCTCCTCGCGCACGAGGCGCGTCCACAAGAGGTGCTCGCGGAAGAGCCGCCGCTGTTCCCGCGTGAACGCACCGGTGTAGCGCGCATCGGTGAAGATCTCCCACGCCGACTTCTGGTCGAACTCCCACGCGAGGCCGGAGATGAGCCGTCCTTCACGGATAGCCTGGCGCAGGGCGGTCAGCTTGGCGCCGCGGCGCTCCATCTCGATGAACTCCGCCAGCTCCGAGTCGCGATAGAGCAGGTCCACCGGGGTGCGCCCAGCATAGAGGCGGCCGCCGGCCAGGCGCAGCTCGCGCGGGTCGGCGACGACCACGGATAGGCCGAGGCGCCGGAAGTAGCGCGCCAGCTCCTGGAACTCGTCGGTGCCGGTGGTGAAGTCGGTATTCTCGATGAGTGCCAATCCCCGCAGGGGACGGCGCAGGCGCGCGGCCACGGCTTCCAGCTCCTCCATCAGGAGCTGGCGCGGGTCCGGGGTCGCGGTGAGCGCGCGGCCGGGGAGTGCAGCGGCCAGGACGTCACCCAAGACGTCGAGCGTGATGGCACAGCCGGTCGGCGCGTAGTGGACGCCGCCCACGCCCACGGCGTTTGGCTCCAGCATCCGGAACGCGGCGCGCCAGTCCGCGTGGTCGTAGATCGCGGTGGAATCGAGCCGGCCGATGACCGCCAGCGGGCGCGAGCGCGGATGGGCCGCGAGGCGCATCCACCGTTCGCGCTCCGGCTCGAAGCGCACGACCTGCCGCACGGCGGGGACGCGCGCATGCAGGTGCGCGAGGCGGAGAAGTGCATCGGAGAGGAGCTGGGCGACCCAGTGGAAGCAGAAGAGCTGGTCGCTCGTGAGGATCCACGGCTTGAGGGCCACGTCGATCGTCCGGGCGCGTCCTCGATCGTCAAGGTAGCGCACGCCGCGCACGTCGGCCAGTGCGCGCATCGCGTGGAGCCGATCGGCCAGTGCGCGCCGGCCCAGGCGGCGCAAGGCCCGCTCCATGGTGTGGCGGGGAACGTAGTCCATGCAGGAGTCCATTGTATACCAGCGAGTGCCGCCGGCACAATGACGCGCGACAGGTCGTCGCGGGCGTCTTGTCGCGCGGGCGTTGGGTGTGGTAGAGTGAGCGCTTACGCATGAGCGATCAGTCACAAGCGCGCACCCTCGCAGCCGAGGCACTCCGCACTCTCACACGCCGCGGCGTGGACTACGCGGACGTCCGCTGCGAGCATCTCCTCCATGAGAGCCTCGTAGCCGAGCAGGGCCGTATCGCCTCCATCAGCCTCTCGGAGAGCGCCGGGATCGGTATCCGCGTCCTCGTCAAGGGCTCCTGGGGCTTCGCCGGCACCCCGCATCTCACCCTCGCCGGCGTGCGGCGGGCCGCGGCACAGGCCATCGAGCTGGCGAAGGCCGCCTCGCTCGTCAACCACGCGCCGCGGCCGCTCGCCCCGGTTGAGCCGGTCAAAGCCCGCCACGCCTCAGGCTGGACCGTCGACCCCTTCACCGTGCCCCGCGCGCAGAAAATCGATCACCTCCTGTGGGCCAACACCACGCTCCTCGGCCCGAACGCCATCAGGCGGGCGACCACCCACATGGACTTCTACAAACGCTGGAAGCTCTTCCGCTCCACCGAGGGCGCCGCCATCGAGCAAGATCTCCTCGAAAGCGGGGCTGGCCTCGAGGTGGTCGCCCAGCGGGGCGCCGACGTGCAGACGCGCAGCTTTCCCAACTCGCACCACGGAGCGCTCTCCCAGGCCGGCTTCGAGTACGTGAAGCAGCTCGATCTCGTCGGAGGTGCTGCCACCGCGCGGGAGGAGGCGATGCAGCTCCTCGACGCGGAGCCGCCGCGCGCGGGTGAGACGACGCTCATTCTCGAGCCAACCCAGGTGGCCATGCAGCTGCACGAGTCGTGCGGCCACCCGACCGAGCTGGACAGAGCACTCGGCCAGGAACTCAGCTACGCCGGCGGCAGTTTCCTCACACCGGAGCATCTGGGCCGCCTCCAGTACGGCTCGCGCCAGGTCACCATCGTCGCTGACGCCACCGTACCCGGCGGGGTGGGCAGCTTCGGTTTCGACGACGAAGGGGTGCCGGCCCAGCGGGTGGAACTCATCAAGGAGGGCCGGTTTACCGCCTACCTCAGCTCCCGCGAGTCGGCCGCGCGGATCGGCCTGGCCGCGAGCGGTAGTGCCATGCGCGCCGAGTCCTGGAACGTGCCGCCGCTTGTGCGCATGACCAACGTGAATCTCGAGCCGGGCGAGGGGACGCTGGAGGAGCTGATGCACGGTATAGCGCACGGCTACCTGCTCTCAACGAACAAGAGCTGGTCCATCGACGACCGACGGCTCAACTTTCAGTTCACGACGGAGGTAGGGCGGGAGATTGAGCACGGTAAGCTCGGCCGGTTCGTGAAGAACCCGCTCTACACCGGTATCACGCCCCAATTTTGGGGCCGGTGCACGGCCGTGGGCCGCCAAGAGGACTGGCGGCTGTGGGGGGTCACCAACTGCGCCAAGGGCGAGCCCATGCAGCTCATGCACGTCGGACACGGCTCGTCATACGCGCGCTTCGATGGCGTCACCGTGGCGCCCACGAAATAAACGGACGCTCAGGGCTCTGGGCCGGGGGCTGGGGGCAACTGCCCCGAACCCTGATCCCCAGGCCCTCAGCTAACTCATGCTTGGCAGCGCTCGATTGTTGTTGGCGATTTCCACGCTGGTAAAGCGCACGCGCGCGGATAGCGTCAGCGTGTCCGCCCATGCCAAGATGCGCCGCGTCTTCCGCTTCGCGTATGACGCGATCCACCAGAGCCTCGTCCAAGAGCACATCAGCGTCGCCGTGCAGGTGATCCGGCAGGGCCGCGTGGGCGTGGCTCGCACCGACACGCTCACACCACCGGGCCTGCGCCGCTGCGCCGAGGCGGCGATGGACATCGCCGCCCACGCCCCGACGCGCGACACGCTCCCCGCCCTGAGCGCGCGGCACCGGATCCTGTCGACGCGCGACTGGGTGGCGGCGACCAGTCGTACCAGCGCCGCGCAGGCGGTCGGCTCGCTGAAGCGGCTCTTTCAGATCTGTCAGGGGGCGGGTGCCTTGCTGGCTGGCTCGTATGTCACCGGCGAGGACGAGTTCGCCGTCGCCCACTCGGCGGGCATCGCGTGCTATGCGGCGTCCACCGTGGCGGGCGCAAAACTGGTGACGATGTTCGGCGCGCTCTCCGGCTATGCCAGCGGCGTCCACCGGGACGTGCGACGGCTCGATCTCGACGCGCTCCTGAAGCGCTCGCTCACCCAATCGCTCCACTCGCAGGAGCCCTCGGCGGTGCCGCTCGGGGCGTATGAGGTGATCCTGGAGCCCGAGGCGGTCGCCGAACTGGTCACATGGCTGGGGTACATCGCCTTCGGGGCGAAGAGCCTGGAGGAGCGCACGAGCTTTCTGGCGGGACGGATCGGCGAGCGGGTCATGGATGCGGCAATCACCATCTATGACGACGGCAACGAGCCCGCCACCTTACGCATGCCCTTCGATTTCGAGGGGACGCCCAAGCGCAAGACGATCCTCATCGACCGCGGCAAGGCCGCGGGCCCCGTCTACGATTCGGTCTACGGCGCGCGCTTCGGCCGGGCCTCGACCGGCCACGGGATGCCACCCGACGAGGTGGAGGGGCCGCTGCCGCTTCATCTGGCGCTGGCGCCTGGCCGCAGACGGGTGGCGGAGATGGTCCGCTCGTGTCGCCGCGGGCTGCTGATTCCCCGGTTCCACTACGTCAACGGCCTGCTCAACCCGCGGGAGGCGCTGATGACCGGTCTCACGCGCGAAGGCGCGTTCCTCATCGAACGCGGCAAGCTCACCAAGCCGGTGAAGACGCTCCGGTTCACCCAGAGCCTCCTGGAAGCGTTCAGCCGCGTGAAGGGGGTCTCCCGCGAGCGGCGTCTGGTGGCCGAACCCAGCCAGGAGATGGGCTGCGCGCTCATGCCGGCGCTGCATCTGGCGGCGTTCAATTTCACGGGACGGTCGGAGAGCTGACCATGAAGAACGCCCTAGGTCCACCGTCCACAGACCGCAGTCTACAGAGCGGGAACCCTCGTCGCTGTGGACGGTGGACGGTCGACTGTGGACTGACGGCGGCTCTGCTCCTTGTGATCAGCGGATGCGCGGTGCTCACCCAGCCGGCGATGCCGCTCCGCGCTCCACGCTCGCCCTCCCAGGACTCGCAGCAGCCGCAGAGCTCCTACGTGGACCACGCGGGCGTCATCCACGTCCACACCACGTATTCGCACGATGCGCACGGCACACTCGAGGATGCGGTGCGGGTGGCCAACGCCCAAGGGCTCGACTACGTCATCGTCACGGACCACAACACGCTCCAGGGGCTGCGCGACGGCCAGCAGGGCTGGCACGGCCAGGTGCTCGTCCTCATCGGCATGGAGATCTCCACGCGCGCCGGCCACTACCTCGCGCTCAACGTCACCCAGGAGATCGACCGGAGCAAGATGACGGCGCAGCAGATCATCGACGAGGTGAACCGACAGGGCGGCCTCGGGTTCATCGCGCACCCCTATTTTAAGAAGGCGCGGTGGCGGGACTGGACGGTCACCGGCTTCACCGGCATCGAAGCCTACAACATCGCGCACGATACGCTCGACGAGAACAAGCTGCGCCTCGTGCTCTGGACGCTCACCGCACCGGTCGGCCCATTCTACTGGTCAATCCTCAATCGGCCGTACGACCCGCTCAGCACCTGGGACAAGCTGATCCGGCAGCGCGGTGCCTTGACCGGCATCGGCTCCACCGATGCCCATGAGTTCCACTTCGCGGGGCTGAAGTTCGCGCCCTACGAGGCGATGTTCCAGCTCATCCGCACGCACCTCTTGACGCCACCCGGCGAGCTGACCTCCGGCAAGGTGTACGACGCGCTCCGCCAGGGCCACGCCTACTTCTCCATCGAGCTGGCCGTCGAAGCGCGGGGGTTCCAGTGGGTGGCGAAGGAAGGCGACCGCGTCGTCGGCATCATGGGCGATGAGATCCCCTTCGCACCGGGGCTGCGCCTGGCCGCTATACTCCCCGCCCCGGCACAGCTGGTGCTGTTCAAAGACGGCCGGCAGATCGCCGAAACGACCGCGCAGACGTGGGAAGTCGAAGCGACGGGGCCCGGCGTGTACCGTCTCGAGGCGTCGCGGCACAACAAGCCGTGGATTTTTTCCAATCCGCTCTATATCCGTCCGGCCGTCGCTGCGCCCGCAGACTGATCCGCATGAAACGGTGGATGCGCCCTTCACCCTGCACCCTTCACCTGCTCGCTGTGCTCGCCTGCGCCTCGGGCTGCGCCGAGCTTCCGCTGCACCATGGCTACGCGGGCCCGAAGCCGCTGCCCGCTGACGTGGCCGCCTACTACCAGTACCCGGGACGGACGGGCGAGGTCTCGGTGGAGCTCCTGCGCGAGGGACGGGGCTGGCGCGAGTCCTTCGTGCGGTTCCCGCTCACCGCGTCGGGCTTCGAGCCGACGGAGCCGGTCGTCGAGGTCGAGTGGTTCGAGTCGGACGCCCCGGGCCGGCGGCCGGCGATCCTGTTCAATCCCATCCTCGGCGGCGACTACCCGCTCGAGCGCGGCATCTGCCGTTTCCTCGCGGCCCACGGCTTCCACACCGCCATGGTGCGCCGCAAGACGCTGAAGATCTCGCCGGAGCACGACGTCGCGCGCATCGAGCTGCTGCTGCGCCAGGGGCTCGTGCGCATCCGGCAGGTGGTGGACTGGATGGCCGTCCAGGAGCGGGTCGACCCCGAGCGGATGGGCAGCTTCGGCATCAGCATGGGCGGCATCGCCACCGTGATGGCCGCCGCGGTGGAGCCGCGTCTGCGCGCGAACGTCGTCGCCCTGGCCGGGGGCGGCATCGCGGACATCCTGGCCAGCTCCCACGACAGCCTCCTCGCCAAGCCGCGCCGGCGCTACCTCGAGCGAAACCACATGGACTCCGCGACGCTCGAGCGGCGGCTGCGCGAGGAGGTCAGGACCGATCCGATCCGCCTCGCCCCCTACGTGGACAGCCGCCGGCTCCTCGTGTTCATCGCGGTCTTCGACCGGACGATCGGCCGGCGCAACGCCCTGCGGCTCTGGGAAGCACTCGGGCGCCCCCAGACGGTGTTTCTCCCCTTCGGCCACTACACCGCGTACTTCTCCCTCCCCTACCTCAAATTTGCCAGTCTGCGCTACTTCAAGGAAACCCTTGGAGAGTAGAGGGCTTGAGAGGGCGTGGAGGGTAAAGAGGAAATGAGAAGGCAGAGAAGGTAGCACGCGCCACAGGGCGTGTGGGGAGGTCACAAGATGAGAGATATTCGTGGTTCCGGAAGATTCAGCAGGTGGTGGGTGGTTGCGCTGGCTCTCGCCTTCCTGGCCTCCCCCCTCTGGGCCGAACCCCGAGGAGTGGATCTTCAAGCCGAACTGAGGTCGGCGCAGTTAGTGGAGAATGTCGAAATTCTCGAATACACGCCGGCGGGATTACGATTCGCGCTTCTGAACCAGGATGCATCGGTCAAGCCGCTCATCGCACGCTACTGGGGGGCAGACGACTCCAAATGGGTCCCAGAGGTGGCTGCGACGCTGGACTTCAACCAGGACACCCTCACCGGCGAGTGGCCTCCACGAGGATCGAAGGTGCTCATTGTTGTTGATTCTGACAAGACCATCTCGCTCTTTGCTTGGAAACAAGACTCTGACTACCGTTTCTGGTCTCCGTGGATGACGGGAAGTCTCGCTGGATTTACCTGCGAGCCGCCAGCTCGGCCACTCCCGAAGCAAGCTGACAATGTGATGGGTCCGAACCGCGGGTGGGACGGGTGTTTGGTGTCAGTGGCTGAACTTGCTACTCTACGCAGAGGAACGAAGCAGCCGACCACAGCGCTTCCTGTGACAGAGGACAAAGAACAGCCGAAGGCTGCGCTGAAAAACCAGCTGCGGTTCGGGTTTCAGATGGATCACGAGACGTTTCAGGATCTTCGAGGCCTTGCCCCGGAACTGGCCGGGGCGCATTGGCCTGGGCTGACGGTCGATGGTCAGCGGGCATGGGACACCGGGAGCCTCACGGCCGTCTACAATACCGGCTCTTACTTGGAAGGCGATCTGAATGACGATGGACAGCCCGATGCCGCCCTGTTCCTGAGCGTCCCGCAGCCTGGTGGCGTGGAGCGCCAGTACCTCCTCGTCGCGACTCGGCGCATCCCCGGAGTGCCGTGGACGCGCATCGGTCTGGTCGCGTTGCCCTCAGCCCCTCGCGAAGGGAGCATCGTGGACGCCATCGAACAACAGACCAACGATCCGCAGCTGGCGGCGTTCTTCAAGACCGAGCGGCCGTCGCCGGAGCCAGCGGTCCAGGCATCGGGCGTGTCTCCAGCAACCGGCTCGGCCACCACACGCCCCATCGCGGAGTGGCTCGCACGATTGACTAATGAGGACCCGCGCGTACGACTGGAAGCCGCTGAAGCGCTGGGTCGGTTTGGCTCGAAAGCCGCGGTGGCGATCGACCCGCTGGTCCAACGCTTCTACGATCCTGAAGAGCTGGTGCGCGATGCCGCCGGGAGCAGCCTGGAGCAGATCGGGCCGGCCAGCGTGCCGGCCCTGCGGCAGCTGGTCCTGCGGGAGGGATCAACCCACGGACGACACGATCCAGGGGCGCGAAGCCAGCGGCTGGCAGTCGCTCTTCTCGGACGACTGAGGCCTGTGACGGATGAAGCGGTCGATCTCGCGGCTGACGTCTGCCGCGATCGGGCGATCCACGATGTCGTGCGGCATGATGCCTGTGTGTCCTTGGCAGCGCTTGGCGTCCGCGAGCCCCGCGTCCGTCAGGAGGCGATTGAGACGCTGCTGCGGGTCTTCCAGGAAGCCGATGCCGACCCAGACCTGCGGACGGAACTGATCCATGCGTTGGGCCGGTTGGGGCCGGAGCCGTCAGTGGTGACGACGCTGGCTCACGCGCTACACGATCGTGAGCTGTTTATTCGGCGGGCAGCAGCCGGCACGCTGGCGCAGTTCGGGGCATCGGCCCGCGCAGCGTTGCCGGCGCTTCGGACAGCCCTCAGCGATTCCGATCCCGAGGTCAAGGCATCGGCGCAACGAGCCATCGAACAGATGGCGATTGGGGACTCCACCGTTTCAGAGGGACGGTAGAGGCTTCCCTATTATCACCGGCCGGAAAATGTCCAGGTTGACGGGGTGCACGGACTTCTACGCCCTCTCTTGCCCCTCTTGCCTTCTTACACTTCTCAGGCCCTCTCAAGCCTTCTGGAGCCTTCTAGACCCCCTGCCTCTGCTATAATGGTCGGCATGAGCCTCACCACGGTGATCCTGGCCAAACCCCGCGGTTTCTGCGCGGGGGTCGATCGGGCAATCGAAGTCGTCGAGCGCACACTGCAACGCGCCGACGGCCCGGTCTATGTCCGCAAAGAAATCGTCCACAACCCGCACGTCGTCAGCGCCCTGCGGCGCAAGGGTGCCATCTTCGTGGACGATCTGGATGCGGTGCCGGAGAACGCCACGACCATCTTCAGCGCCCACGGAGTGTCCCCCGCCGTCCACGCCTCGGCGCGGACGCGGCGCCTGAAGGTCATTGACGCGACCTGCCCCCTCGTGACTAAGGTCCACAGCGAAGCCATCCGCTTCGCCCGCGAGGGCTACACGCTGCTCCTCATCGGGCACGAAGGGCACGAAGAGGTCGAGGGCACGATGGGCGAAGCGCCCGAGTCCATCCGGCTCGTGCAGACGGTGAAGGAGGCCCGGATCGTCCAGGTGAACACCCCCGAGAAAGTCGCGGTGATCACCCAGACAACGCTGAGCGTGGACGACACCCGGGCGATCATCGAGGTCCTGAAGGCCCGCTTTCCGAGGCTCGTCGTGCCCGCGAAGGACGACATCTGCTACGCCACGCAGAACCGGCAGAATGCCGTGAAGGCGATCGCCGCCGAGGCCGAGGTCCTGCTCGTCATCGGTGCTTCGAACAGCTCCAACTCCATCCGCCTCACCGAGGTCGCCGAGGACGCCGGCCGCCGCGCCTACCTCATCAACGACGCGGGTGAGATCAACCCCGCCTGGTTCGAGGGGGTGACCTGTGTGGGCGTCACCTCGGGCGCCTCAGCGCCTGAGCACCTCGTCCAGGAGGTGGTCGAGGCGCTGAAGCGGCTGGGGGCCACCCGGGTGGAAGAGCGGGAGCTGGTCCTCGAGGACGTGAGCTTCGGCCTCCCGATTGAATTGACGCATCTCGCCGCTCAATCATCTCCTCCGTCTCCCCTCCTCACGAAATAACCAATCACCAATCACCAAACTGTTTGGTGGAGGATACATGAAACACCTCACCGAATACCTCTGGTTCACCACCCCAAAGCGGCGCGACCTGGTCAACATCACCGACCAGCTGGAGGCCCTCGTCAAGAAGAGCGGCGTCAGCGAGGGTTTCTGTCTCGTGTCCGCGATGCACATCACGGCGAGCATCTGGGTCAACGACGACGAGGAAGGGCTCTGGGAAGACTTCTGGGACGTGCTCGAGCGGCTGGTGCCGTCAGGGAAGGACTACAAGCACCACCTCACTGGTGAGGACAACGGCGACGCGCACTTGAAGCGGACCCTCGTGGGACACCAGGCCGTGCTTCCGGTCACAAAAGGCACACTGGATCTGGGCCCGTGGGAGCAGGTGTTCTACGCGGAATTCGACGGGAAGCGGAAAAAGCGGGTGGTGGTCAAGATTCTTGGGGAGTGACGGCCCGGGTCAGACCGCGGCCGATTCCAGGAACAGTCGCTTGAGCTGTGAAATCATCTCATCGATCGTCACACTGAGGCATCACTACTCGTCCCCAGAGAAGAGCCGTTCGAGATCCAGGTGGTGGTAGGTCGTGCGCGCCGCCGGGGTCGTGCCGCGGGCGTTGGCCACCCACAGGTCGGGCCAGGCGAAGATGACGCTCTGCACGTTGGAGTCGGGCGCCACCGCCCGCGCAATCGCCTGTGCCGCCGCCGCATCCAGCCGGCCGAAATACGCGTGGAGGCCGGCCGCCTGCCCGAGGTAGCGGACGTCATAGGCCGAGCCGCCGGGCGGCTCCAAGCCGGGCCGGCTCGGCTCACCGTGGGAGGCCAGCTGCCGGTCACGGATCGCCGGATCCATCGCGACATCGGCCCGGAACACGGCCTCGGCCATGGGCCGCGCGTAGCTCACCCGATGCTCCGCCGGATCATCCGCCTCGAAGACGCGGACATGCCGGTGCGTTGTCTCAATAGCGAGTGCGCGCTTGGCCTTGGCGTCCGCCACGACATAGTTGACGCCTACCGTCCGCTTTGCCCCACGAATGAGCTGTGCGGCTTCATCCACGTCGTCCGCCTCCTCCAGCACCCGCCGCATGAGGAACACCATCGGCTCGCCCCGAAAGGTCGCGTCCACCGTCTCCGCTCCGATTTGCCCGATGGAGAGCTGCGCGTCGTTGACCCCGCTCAGCACGCCGATGAACCCGGCCCACCCCACGTTCACGAAGGCGTGTTTTCCCTCCGGTCGCACGACGAAGATGACGGCGGAGCGCTGGATGCCCGCCTTGATGTTCCAGTCGAGGTTGCGGAGATGGATGAGCCGGCCATCCGCCGTCGCGCGGCCCCAGGCGGCGAAGTTGGAGCAGGAGTAGGTGCGGTCCGGAATGGCGTGGAACCGCTCGAGCTCGATGATCGGCACCCCCGACCCCTCGGAGAGCCCCCAGAGCTCCTCCAGATACGCCGGCGGGATGTAGGCGGCGGCGTCGTTCCAGACCCGGTCGATCCACCAGTTCACCGCAAGCGGCCCCACCCACGGCACCTTGAGGTAGCGACGGAAGTAGCTGAGGACGCGCCGCACCGACGCCTGGACCTCCTCGCGGAGGGCGGTGCCGTGCTGGAGGCCCATCTCGTAGGGAGTGCCTGAGAGGACGATCACCGGAGGGCCGTTGTCTCCCTCGGCCGATTCAGCCGGTGAAAGGTCAAGGGTGAAGGCAGCAGGGAGAACGAGTGACAAGCACAACACCCCCAGCATATGCCTTCCCCTCCACCCTAGGCCCTTCACCCGCATCGTCACCGTCACTGGTCTGCCATCTGATCCAGCATGCGAATTAACTGATCGGTGACGAGCTCGCCCGCCTTGGGTCCATTGAACGCCATCGACGACTCGTACTGCTTCGCCCGGTAGAGCGCCTCGGGCACGCAATAACCGATGTAGTCGCAGGCAAAGCCGACCACATGCGGCTGGAGTCCGCGGCTGCCGGCCGCCTCCTTCAGCCGCGCGCCGAGCAACGCAGCCAGATCGCACGGCGCGCCGAGGAACACGGTCGAGCCCGCCACGACCACCGAGAGCGTGGCGTCGTCATCCACCAGCCGCCGCCCAAGCCACCGCGGGAACCTGACCCACCCGGCACGAACCAGTGCGGGCGGCAACACCATCCGCTCCTGCCGCGCGGACACACCCGACGGCGGCTCAGGATGCAGGCCGGCTATCAGCACGAGGGCGCGTTCCGCGACCGCGCGGCCCACCCGCTCCGGCTGATCGAATCGCTCTCCGGACTTCACCGGCGCCTGGTCGCCCACGGCACCCGCGAAGAAGAGGGCGGTCGCGGAGGGGAGACGGCGCTCCAGCTCCCGCACCACCACGCCGGGGTAGTCCGCCGAGATCTCCATGTTCCACGCGCCGAGCGTCGTCGGGTGCGCCGCGAACGTGACGAGCACGGCGAGCGGCCGGTCCGCATCCATGGGGTAGAAGCCGCTCACCGTCACGGCCGGGTCCACCATCCCGCCTTCCTCGACGCGGTTCTGCACCAGACCCTCCGTGAGACCGGAGGCGGACGCCATGCGGACCGCCACGCGCGTCTGCCAGGCGCGGGCGACCGCTCGCCCGACCGCATCGACCACGGCGCTGAACACCCGCTGGTCGAAGTGGCCCATCGAGAGCTTCTCGAGGAACCGCCGGCCGTACGCGCCGGGCCCGGAGTGGGTGTGCGTGGCCGCCAGGACGAGGATGAGGTCCGCCGGCAGCCCCTGCTCGCGGAGCCGGCGCACGACCGCGTCGAAGAGCACTTCATCGATGATCAGGAGGTCGCAGCTGACCAGCGCTACCGTCGTGTCGGCGTCGGCGAGCACCAGCGCCCGCACACCCACCGGGTCGTGGACGCCGCGGGAGGACTTGCCGTGGCGGCGGCTGTAGCCGGCCAGCGGCACATGCTCTGGCAACACGAACGTTTCTTTTGCCGCTCCCGCCGACACCGAACTTGCTAGAGCCGCAGGTGGGATTACAAGAGCAATGGCGGCTAGAAGAAAACAGCGTATCCTAATTGCGGATTGCGGATTGCGGATTGCGGATTGAAGACAACAGCGTCCGAAATCCGAAATCCGAAATCCGAAATCACGGCAGCCCTTCATCTCAGGACGTCTGTTCACGCAGCTGCTCCTGAGCGAGTTTGAGCGCCTCCTCGGTCGTGCGGACGCGGCCTTCGGCTTGCGCCTCTTCAATCGCCCCCAGCAGCTCCCCGATGAGCGGCCCGGGCTGGAGACGGAAGGCCTGCATGAGCCGGCGGCCGTCCACGAGGCGCGGCGGCTTGACCACCTCCTCCGCCTGGAAGAAATAGGCGTTGAGCAGCTCCTCAAGGCGGCCGCGCTGCTGGTCGAGCTGGTCGAGCCGCGACTTCGTGCCGCGCGTCGCCATCCGGTCCGCCCACCAGACGAGCAGGCAGGCCGGCCCGTCGTCGCCCAGCTCCTTGAAAAACCGGTACACGGCGCGGCGCGTCAGCAGCGGCTCGCGGCTGAGGAACCCTGGGCGCAGGTGGTGGAGAATCATCCGGCAGACCATCTCCGCTTCGCGGTTGGAGAGCCGCAGCCGCTCCACGACGCCCGCCGCCAGCGCAGCGCCCGTCTGCTCGTGGCCGAGGAACCAGATCTCGCCATCCGCTTCGACCGTCCGCCGCGCGGGCTTGCCGACATCGTGCAGGAGGCCGGAGAGCTTGATGAGGCTTTTGCGCGAGCGGCGCTCGACGAGCTCTTCAGCGCAGTAGCGGGCCATGGGCTCGCGCAGGGGTGCCGAGAACTCGGCGAAGTCGGCGAGGAAGCGGTCGGCCTGCGCGACGGTCTCCAGCTGGTGGCCAAGGACATCGAGATGATGGAAGGCGCCCTGCTCGAGGCCGCGGCCCGGACTCAACTCCGGGATCAGGGCGTCGAGCGCCCCGAGCTCGTTGAGCGCGCGGATGGCGGGGGCGGCGCGGTCGGTTTCGAACATCGCCAGGAGCTCGTCGCGCAGCCGCTCGCCAGACACCTGCGGCAGGCGCGCGACCGCGCGGCGCATGAGCGGATCGCTCGATGGGTCGAGCGTGAACTCGAGCTGCGCCATCAAGCGGAACGCCCGCAGGATCCGCAGGGGATCGTCCTCGAACGTGCGCGGGAAGCAGGCAACGAGCGCTCGGCGCGCGAGGGCTCCCTGCCCATCGAGCGGGTCGAGGAGCGGGGCCGGCCGCTGCGGGGCGCGCAGCCAGTCCTCGAGGCGCACCGCGATGGCGTTGACGGTGAAGTCGCGCCGGGCGAGGTCCTCCTCGATCGTGGCGCCACGGAACGCACTGATGTCCAACTCCACCCGGAGATCGGGCGACTGTACCACCACACGCGCGGAGCCGGCCGCCTCATCGAGCGGCACGAAGGCGCCACCCAGGTGCGCGGCGAGCTCGCGTGAGAGCGTGAGCGCGTCGCCCGGCACCGCGAGGTCCACGTTCCACGCGCGCGGGACACGCCCAAGCAGCTGGTCGCGCAGGAGCCCGCCGACGATATAGCACGCGCATTCCCGTCGATGGAAGCACGCGCTGGCGCGCGTCAAGAGCTCAACAAGCGCCGGCGGGGGGGAGGCGGACGATGACGAGCTCGCGCGGGACATTATGCGGAGTCTGGACGACCCGTTCTTTGTGGTTGACAAGACCGGTTGCTCTGGCACAATAGAAGCATATTATTCATGTCCTGATTCTCCGCTGACATTATGCCGCGACGCTCCAAATCCGCCGAGCTCCTCGAGTTTGAAATCCAGTTCTACGAGAAGCTCCTCCGCGCCTACCCGAACTTCGTCGACGTCCTCATCCCGCTCGGCGACGCCTACACCCGCCACGGGCTCCATCAGAAAGGCCTGGAGGTGGACCTCCGCCTCACGCAACTGCGGGGCGACGATCCGTTGACGTGGTATAACCTCGCGTGCAGCCTCTCGCTGCTCAAGCGCCTCGAGGAGTCGCTCGAGGCACTTCGCCGCTCATTCGAGCTGGGGTACCTGGACCTGGAGCACCTCCAGCAGGACCCTGACCTGTTGAATCTCCGCCAGTCCTCGAAGTACCGCGAGTTCCTCGAATCGTTCGCGGCCGCGGCGGCTGCCAAGCCGGCGCCGCCTGCCCCCGGCGCCAAGCCGGGCGCCCAACCCCTCTAAGAGTGCGTCCCAAAACCATGGAGTGGTAAAGTGGCTGAGTGGCCGTAGCATCGATGCTGTGTTCACGTTGCCACCGTGTCACTTGGCCACTGAGCGGCGTTTTGGGAGACGCTCTAAGGCTCGCTCCACAATCCCCGCTGGTCCCGCCGCGCCTCTGCGGCGCGCGCCCGGAACCGTTCCGCGTATCTGACATTGGGCGGGATCGTCAACGGCTGTGCCATGCCGTCGGCCACCAACCGCTCGTTCACCATCAGTTCGATTCCGTCCGGAAGCGTCACGTACACGTAGGCGAGCAGCCGGCCGAACCGGTCGGTGCGCTGCACGTCGTACTCGAGCCGGACGCGTCGGCCTTCCACAAGTGCCCGGTTAGCGTCGGTCGCCGCGCGGCCGAACGGCTCGGGATCTTCGACCCACCGGTCGCCGGCCCCGGCCCGCCATTCACGATCGCCGGGGCGGGCCCGGCGGCGCACCTCGGGCGTATCCATGCCGATGTAGCGCACGAGCCGGCCGTCGGCGAGCTCGATGGTATCGCCGTCAATCACACGGCGGACCGCGGCGTCGTCGGGTGGAGCGGGCCGGCCGGCGCCGTCATCTCTCCATGAGGACGCAGCACAGCACGCGCTCGCCCAGCTGAGAGCGCTGAGTGCTACGGCAAGCACGACGGCGTGAACGCGGGGCGCGGAAGGTATGGAAATGGACGTTAGATTCGCAGAGGCTTGCCGACTTTGGTCTGGAGCGACTGCACCTTGCGGGTGATGCGGCCGGGGGCCGGCTGGTCCTTGCGGTCGTCGATCCGGATCGTGGTCATGACCCGGCTGGTGGAGGCCAGCACCGCTTGGTGGCACTGCTTGGCGAGCGTCATGATTCGGTCCCAATCCCCTTCCACCACGGTGCCCATCGCGCCGACGCGGTAATCGAGCCCGCTCTTGTCGATCAGCTTCGCCACCTCCGCCAGGAGCGAGCTCAGGCTCGGGCTCTGCGTGCCGATCGGGATGATCTCCAGCTCTGCCAGCATCACCACCACCTCCTGCCTTTGACCGGTATCAGATACCATTTTACGCCAAGAACTGCTCAAAGGGTATCTGATACCGGGAGGGCGAAGACACACGCCCGCCGCCTGAGCCCGCGCTGGCGGGCGAACGTGATGCCGATGCCCGAGCCGGGCACCCCCGCGGCTTCGCTTGGCGAAGCCAAGCGGCGGGGGTCGGCGACAGGCATGCCGAGCACGAAGTGCGGCACCCCGGTAGCTGGCACCTTTCCTTTCCAAGAAATCGTATTGTGGCGCCGGAATTCACAATCTGGTGACAACTCAGCGCGTGCCATGCGCCCCTTCGCATGATGCTATAATAGGTTCAGCGGTGCCCGAACAGGGGGTGTCGGAGTGATTGAGCGGCTACGCAAGGCGGTCGTGGCGTTAAACGCGTTACAACATCAGGGCTTGATCGACGCGTACGCCATCGGCGGGGGCATGGCGGTCAATTTCTATACGGACCCGCAATCGACCTACGATCTGGACGTCTTCATCCTGCGGAAGGACCGTGAGAAGGTGCGCCGTCTGCTCGAAGAGGCGTCCCTCGACCGCCGCGCACTCGAGGCGCTGTTGAAACGGCATGACCTCTATGAGACCTTCAAGCGCTGGGAACTTCAAAATCGAGATTAACGGCAAGCTCTTCACCCGTGAGCAGCTCTTCAAGCGGGCGGAGGCCTTCCATCACAAGCGGGCACGGCTGCCCCTGGCGCGGAAGATACAACTGGTCGAGGCGCTCAACGAGCTGCGAGACGACTTCCGCCGCCTGCGCCAGTCTCACAGCTGAAGCGGGCAGGCGCCGCGCGACGCGGAGAAGCGCTGCAGCCGAACGCATCAGATGGAAAACACCGGCGTCAACTCCGCAAAAATCCTCTGCGTCGCGGTTCCTCTCTCGCTCTGATCACCCGCTAAGCCTGGCACAAGCAGGACGCCTCTGTGTTTCCCGGCCTGGCGGCGGTTCCCCCGCTGGGTCACGTGGGACGGGAGATCGGGGAGGGTGAAGCGCGGGAGGCGCGCCATGGCCTCAGGGAATTGGCTGAGCCTGACTCGGAAATCGTCTTGTGGCACCGGAATTCCGAATCAGCGAGGCGGGACGATGTGCCTGCCACACGCCTATCCCCCCGGTGCCAAGCACCCCGGTAGCTGGCACCTTTCCACCTTTCTTTCCAGCTAGGCGGGACGGGGGGCAACCCGGATCAGCGAGGCGGGGCGATTTGGGACGGCACCGGTCTTTCTATCCTCAACGCTCAGCCATGCCCAATTGCCAAGCGGACCTTGCGGGGCTTGATGTGGATGATCAACTCCCCATTCAGGGCGGTCACGACCTTAATGAGCGTGTCGAGCGTAAAGTTATGGGTTTCGGCCTTCTCCAGCTTGGCGATGAAGGGCTGGCTCACGTTCAGACGACGGGCGAGCGTCTTCTGCGTCATGCCCTGCCGTTGCCGTAAGGCGATAATCGCATCCACAATCCGTAGCTTTTCGAGTTCCTCCTCATAGCCCCGCCGGAACCGCTGATCTTTGAGCAGGCGGCTCATCACCTGACGATGACTGACGGCTCGAACCTGTCTCATCTCACTCACCTCCTCACCGTAATCAACCCTTGCTCGTAGCGCCGCACGAAGTCTGCGAGCCGGGACTGCGCCAGTCGCTGCTCTGCGGGCGGCACCGGCCCTGTCTTCTTCCGGAACGCGTGGAGAATCACCACAGTCCCCTTGCCGACGAATGCATAGAGGATACGCACTTGCTTCGGGCGCAGCTCGTACAGCTTGTCACCCAAATATTCGGCAATCGGCCGCCGCAAGACTTCTCCATGTTCTTCCAGATAACTGATATACGCGAATACCTTCTGTTGGTCATCTTGTGGTAACCCAAAGAGAAACTCTAAAGCCGGGGTCTTGCCTCGGCTATCCGGATAATAGACGACGGCCTTGCGACCCATGATTAAGTATATAACCTGAGAGTTATATCGTCAAGAGGTGAGACAAGGAACAGGGTCAGATACCAGATTGGGCGTTCAGCACGGCCCGCTGGCCTGACAAGCGGGGGGCGCTCCAAAGGCGATAGCCCGGATCAGCTCGTGCCGTTCCAACTTGATGAGCCGAACCATGCGGGTGAAAGAGCCCGTCCCGTTCCTGCTGACCCCGTTCCAACGTGTTGGAACGGGGCGGGACCGCGCGGGAGATCTTCGGCGGAGAGAATTGGAACGGCACGAGGCGGGACGATGTGCCTGCCACACGCCTATCCCCCCGGTGCCAAGCACCCCGGTAGCTGGCACCTTTCCGGATTCCACCTCACTGGACACCCTGTCCTCCCCTTGACGCTCTGCGTCAAGGGGCCAGCGAGGCGTTACCCCCGCTTTTGGATATCGCACCCCTCGTCTGGGCGCGAGAGGGACTTCAACCCTCCTGACTCATGCGCTGCTCGGCACGCATTTGGGCTGCCTCTGGTTTTCGGCATGTGCCTTTAGGTCGATACAGTTTCTTCTAAGGACGTTGAAGGAATACTATGCTCTCTCTGGCTGGGGAGCGACCAAAAGCACCCATTTGCTGGGCACTGTTGCCGCGCATGCGAATGACCCAGATGCCAAGCCGTCGGTAGCCTAGCGACTCTCCAATACGCGCCAGACACTCGTCCACCTCAACCATCACCCCAGCGTGGCGCACGTTGCCGACCACAAAAGCTAGCCTGGCCCCCTCACGCAAGTGGCCTTTGAGAACACGCAAAACCTCAAACGTGTCACGGAAATAACCCTCGACCATCGGAACGACTCGCGGATTGGTAACGGGGGCATGTTCCAGACTGTCCAATGTCCGGCGCAATGCCTGCGGAGGCCGGTAGCCGTTCTGCACATACTCCGGGTCCCGCGCTTCAATGTGGGAGCGGAAGGAAACGTACCGGAGTTGCTTGAGCTGTTCTGCATCCACAAATCCCGTCAGTAGCTCCGGTGCAAAGACGCGGGAGTAGTCGTGGCGATTCGGATAGGGGGGAGAACAGATGACGGTGGTGAATCGCCCGAGGGTGTCCGGGAGAAAGCGGGCATCCCCACGTCTGGCGCTCCAGTGTCCTCCGCGCGCTGCTGGCAAAGGGTGTTGCCAGACATCGGCGATCATCTGATCTACCATCCGTTGCATCCGCAATGGGGCCGTGTGGCCAGCGGGTTTTTGCTCGGACCAACGTAGCCATCCACCGTCTGAGGTGGCTCCGCAGAGCTGCCGGGCCGTTCGAAGCATTGCCAGCAGGAAGAATTCTCGATGTGACCGGGTTCCAATGGAAGCAACTCGCTCTTTTAAGTAGGCAAGCCACCGCCACGCCGTCTCAGAAAACGCCCGCTGTAGCAGGGGTAGGTCAGAAGCAAGTGTGGCTGGCGGTTCATCGGGAAGAGTAGCAAAGAATCTCGTGCGCTCTTGTTCCAAGTGCTTGGCGCGGTAGGAGCGGACTTTGACGTTGCTGACCAGCACCGACAGGGGGAGAACATCGAGGCCAGTCGCCGATATTCCGGCCTGCCTGGCGGTTAGCAGGGTAGTGCCAGCGCCGACGAATGGGTCGAGAATGTTGTCGGAACGGGTGAGACCCCAATGCCGAATGATTCGTTCAACGAGGGTGTGCGAATAGCTCTGCGGATAGACGAACCAACGGTGAATCGGGGTCCGATGCAGTGACGCAGGCCTTGCGAGTGGAGCCCACGTGGTTTTATCCGTGTGCCTGGATCGAATCGTGTACACCCTTGTCATGTCCTTCGGCCATGGCCGATCATCTCGTAGGCAGGACGTGGGAACGAAATTCGGACCGGCTGCCGGTAGAGCGGGTGCGTCAGAAGCAGTTGCCCTTTTTCAAGCCGTGTCAGATGTCCTTTCACGTCCTGCCCGATAAACCGGTAGCTGGAATTGGAAAGCTCTGCGGAATCGCTGCGCCCGATGACCTTTGTGGCGCAGTTGCCGACAACTTGCGGGTGGACCTCGCTCATAAACTGCTCGGCGGAAACCAGCACCACTCCCAGGGAACGCCCACGGGCTGCGATGTCCAACACAAACTCTAAAATTGAAGTCTCACCACCCCGATGCGTATCCGGTGCATACTTGTTCAACTCATCCACGAAAATGATCACGTTCTTCGGTAAGTCGCGCTGCTCGTCGATAGTCGCCTCAGCGTACATGCCATACACTTCCTGAATGATATGCCCAAAGACCAGCGCCCGCTCCTCCTCCGTGAGCTTAGCGATGTCCACCACGTACGTCTGCCCGCCCTTGATCTGGCGGATTTCTTCTCCCAGATTGGCCGCCTTGCGGGGAGAGCGCTGATCAACGAACAGGCCCGATTGCCTGTTTTTCACTACGCGCCGGAGAACCCGTACAAATCGACCGACAGATGATGCTTTAATCTCGTGGCCTAATGGTTGTGGGACACCAGCATCCATAAGCGGCTTCCCATTAAGGAGGCGGTCCCAGGACGTCACTTCCCGCCACTTCGGCTCCTGGTTCATGACCCCCTGCTGCACCTCGCCGATCAAAGCTCCGAGGGTATCCCAGGGGTCTGGAACGCGCACTAGCAGGCTGAGGCCTGGCCCCGGGTTAGCTCTATCGCCCACAACGTCGCCCAAGGCATAGGCATAGGTCTGAAATTGGTCAGGAGGCTCTCCAAAGCAGTTCGGCAGGCCAGTGGTCTGCGTGTCCTTACCCCAAGGCAGCAGGTAGCGCACGTTGTGGAACGGCTGCGGACGCAGCCCCATCGCCTCCCACAACGCGTGGTCCTCAGGCTTAAGCCCCTTCACCGGCTTATCAATCACGAGCAAGTCATGCTGCTTGACGTTGAGCAGGATAACCGCTATGTCCTGCTCCCCAACTGTCTGGAGAATAGATTGGATCAGGAACATGGCGTAGGAGGTTTTCGTCGCCAGTCCGGAAATCCCGGCAATGTTAACGTGCGCGCTTTCCGGCCCCAGCACGTAGTCGCGGTGCAAGTAAACTCGGGCCTTCGTCCCGTTAGACATCTCAATCATGCCCGCCGGGATGCGTTCCTTCCCCTCAATCTGGTCGATCCCAAGCGCAATGTGAATGCCTGCCTCATCAGCGAACTTCACCTCTGCCTCGCTCTGGACAGGCATGTAGAGCTTCTTGTCGTTCGCCAGCACACCTACTTCAACCACATTGGCGCCCTGACGCGGTGTATTGGCTTGTTCCGCAACATTGCCGAAGTCGTTCGAGATGAAGTTTGATAGGTGCGAGGGTGCATCGGTGAGTTGTTTGATGTTCGTCACAAGCCCAAATGTCCGGCTCTGCTGAACCTGTGCGGCTTCCATGATGTCAAATGGGTTCACCAGCGCGCCGGGCGCAAGCCAAAAGGAAAACTTTTCTGAGGAGCTCGGATCGCGTTCCGTTGCTGAAGCGCGCCCGATTACCGGAGCGGCTTGAGGCGGCTGGGGTTGGGCGTGTTGCGCTGGCTTCGGAGCCAAAGCCCTCTCCGCTTTCGCCGCAGCGGTTTCCGTCGATGCATTTGCCATATCAAACCTCCTTGGTCACAAGTTGAAGGGATGGCCACCGAAGACCGGCTTTCAAAATTTCCGAGGATAGGAAGCGGTTCTTGATCGCCTGCTCCGCCAGGTAAATGGCGTACAGGTGGGCGTGCCAGCGCGGGTCTCGTCCATGTGGGGTTTCGCTTCGCTCGGCCACTACGGCTTGTGAGAGCGCGTCAATCTGCTCAGTTGGTACCGGCTCACCGCCTGGATTCGGCAGCTCAACCTTCACGACACCCATGAGCGGGTATTCGAGTTGCCCGCGTTCGCCCCGCAGCCGAACGTACCACCGAACCACCTTCCCACCCTGCACTGAAAACGCCGCTGTCCGATGGGCGACCGGTAGGTCTGCCAGCAGTTGATAGAGGCTGATCTTTCGTCGAGAGCCACGATTCGCATGGATACTGAAGAACTGGTCACGGCTGAATTGCTTGGCCACCGCCAACAGTTCTCCTCGACGCCATTCCTGCATTTCACTTCCAGGATTACCATCGACGACCAGCCAGTGGCTCTGTGGGCGCTCTAACTCACGGGCTACCTGAATCTCCAAATTCCGCATGTAACCATTTGCCCGGTGTGGCGCTCGTGAGCGCGGCTCTTTTCCGCCTGCCTGATCAGCAAGCGCGTCTCTCGCCTCTGCGTCAACAAAGACGTACCGGTTCGGGTCCATGCGACCCACCAGACCCTCCAGTTGCTCGCCGTAAGACAACTGCCCCTTCGGAACCAGCAGTAGAATTTGGTGTCTTACCGCTGCAGTCCGGATGGTCCCGTCATCCCCTCTATAGATCGCCGCCACCCCGACCTGCGCGACATGTACCGGCACCGCACGGTCCTGCTCGATTACCGTCCCGATGAAGTAGGTTTTCGCTGAGCCGTCCAGGAAGTACCGAAACGGATGGTGTCCGGGCCGATACTTCGGTGGCACCGGACGGACAACATCCTGGCTCGGGGTCTCAATCAGTGTTTCGAGCAGCCGGTCCTCCTCCCTTGTCTGGAGACGGTCATAGGTCTCCTCCAAGTCCGGCCGCTCGAGATCCTCAACAATTTGCCCCGAAGCGGGTAGCACCTGTTGACTCTCACGAGCCATCAGCTCCAGTGCTGGGCGGAGACCTTCAAATGGGTTTGGCACCTCAAACCTCTCCTAGGGACTGCTGGATTTCCGTAAGCTCGTCGTCTGACAAAGTCCAGAGCTTTACGACTACCTTATCCACTTCTACTTCAATCTCCTTTACGTTCTCAGCCTGACCAGTTGCTACAGCCTTGTGCGCTGCGAGGGACAGCGCGGCTAATTTCTTGTGTATGGCCAACGACATCACGAATCGAGGAATCTGCAGGTTTTCCAGGATGTGCGTGTCCATGGAGATTTGGACGGTGTAAGCGGCTACAACAAGCCGTGAAGGGGAAGAATTGAGGGCCGCGCACAAATAGTGCGCTTCTTCCTCTGAGCTAACTTCTACCGTCATTAGCTTGTGGTCTGGAATAATGGGGCGTCGTTTATCTGGCCCCACCACTGCCGCAGTGAAACCATCTGCTTGCTCACGCCAAACGACCTTCCATGGCGCAAACGTGAAGTTACTGACATTGAACATTGACCAGTAAGGATCCTCTGGACGGAAATACCGCTTGAAGGCAGCTCGACTGCGAAGGAGTTTTTCGAACTTCGCAAGGTATGAGTGAGCCTTCGGGTACTTGCTCTCCATCACTTGGACTGAGATTCCTCGGCGTGTCTTCGGGTCCTGGGCCATCAAGATGTGAGCGGAGGGTTTTGTAGCCCACCGCGCCACATCACGGCCACGGAGCAATTGATAGAGCAAATCGGTTTCCACTGCCGCCTGGGTATTAGGAACTTGGCGCTTCGCCCCTTCCGTAATGTTTGAAATGATAGTCAGACCACCAGGTCTTGTTCCGAGTACCTCAACCCAATAGACACCGTTTGCGCCTCCGGTAAATGAGCCAGCATGGGCGGTATATTCGGAAGCGCCAATGATCTTACGTAAGGCTCGCAGTGCTTTTGGCCGAGCAGAAATCCATGCGGAGGTCCGATCTGATCTGTTCACTGGCTCCGCCTGCCAAGACCGGAAGGTGATCTTCCCACTCGTTACCTCTTCATACGGGGTATCAAATGCAATCGAACTGCCGCGCCCGGTTTCACGCTTCCGCCAATACTGGTAGGTGATCGGATATCGCACAGGATTACCCTTGGCGAACACCGCCACGGCGGTTCGGTTCGTCGCCCCCTCAAAAGGGTTCAACTCTACCATGTCTTCAACCGCCAAGGGGCCAAATGGCGTGTTGTCGGGAAGAAGAAACCGCCTGAATCCTTGACCGGCTCCCGAAGTCTTGAACAGGCTCTGCGACAGGATAAATCCAAGCTTCCCACCCCGATGGAGGTACTTGTCCACCGACACGTACGTCATCAGCATAGAGATGTCTTTCTTGCCCTTGCCGAGGATCGTGTCCATGCCGCCGTGCGGAAATAGCCCATAGTGCTCCCAGAGGGGCTTGGTGTCCCGACGGTACTCATCAGGAAGGCTTTCCCAGTTGACCCAGGGAGGATTGCCGACGATGTACTGAAACGGTTCCAGGAAGACAGGGGCGAAGGCGTTCTTGATGATACGCGCCCACACTCCGTTCAGCCCTTGCTTGTGGAGTTTCACAAGCTCTTCAAAGAGCCCTGTGAGAGCATCCTTTGCAGATTTCAGTTCTTCCGGCTGCAGCAGCCCGGATTGTCTGATGCGGGCCAAAAATGCTTCAGTGCTCACCGCTGTCTCAACGCACTCATCCAGCATGTTTGCCAGGAGATCCATCCGCTCCTTCTTGGCGAACGCATCGGGAATCCCAAAAGCCCCTACTGAGGTTTTCAGCACATAGCGGTTGCCTTCAAACAACCCCTCGCCCGCGGCCGGCGTCAGGATGGAATCGGCCTGATAAACCGGGATATCAATCTCGCCAGGGCGAGATTTGAGCAAGTCCCCTAGCGCCAGGAGATAGTTAGTCCGTGCTGCGATGACGGCGAGAGGATTGAGGTCAATGCCGACGACGTTTTTCAGAATCGCGCTGAGTGTAGCTGCTGGCTTGAGGCCCTTGCGCTCCGCTGCGTTGCGCATGAAGCGGATGATCAGGACGAGGAAGGTCCCGGAACCGCAGGCAGGATCGAGGATACGAGTATCCGGGCTAATACCGGGATTCCGACCGCCGCCAAGCGTCAGCGTCTGGCGAATGAGGCGTTCGGCGAGCCAGTCCGGCGTGTAGTATTCGCCCAGGTCATGCCGAATCTCGCGGGGCAGCAGGTAGTGATAAAGCTTCTTGAGCAAGTCTCTGGCGTTCTCCGGGGCCAGCTCCAGTGAACCCGGGTCATACTCCGAGAGCCGCTGCACGAGTGCTCGGACAGCCTCCTCCACGTCGTCATTCCACGCGGCCAGGTACCAACCAAAGAAGTCGCCTTCCAGGAAGTTGCGGATGCCGTAGGCGCGGAATAGCCCGCCACGCTCAAGGTCCCGGAAACTCTCCAAGAGGGCCGCGTCGTCCTGCATTGCCATCTTCGCTAGAGGAGCGGTACTCCCGCCTGCAAACCTGGCGGCAGCCAGCGATGCCACCAGCTTGATGAGCAGTGCGTAGTAGGTGTGCAGGGCGAAGAACACTTTAGGCGCCTCGACATATTTAGGATCGAGCCCCATCGCCTTGACGAATGTATGAAACTCCTCTTTGTGCTGAATCTGCTCCGCCCACTCTTTGTAGTCCGTGACCTCCGCAAAGAAGATCCTCCATTGCTCGAATAGTTTCTCCACCAGCGGATGCTTGCTGGAATGCAGCGTGGCATACAGCGCTCTGACCGCACGCTGGGCCCGCAAGGTTCTGGGTCCGAAATCCTCAATAAGGTTCTCCGGGACCAACGCGGCCCCAACGGACAGCGAAAACAACAGCCGGAGGAAGTACGCAGCAGACGCAGCGTTCGTAGGAACCGGATCGTCTTCGATCCACCCCTCCCCGACACGCCGCACGAAGATGAAGTAGTGGCCGTCCATGGCCACGCCGGCCAGACGGGAAGTTTCACGCCGATGCCGCGTTGCCACGCCGAGGATGTAGTCCTTGACCTGCTGGACCGCATGCGGGTTGCCGCCTTTACCGCGCTCAGCTCGCAATGCCCCTGGATGTTCGTACTCGATTACGAGTCGATTATAGACTGCGTCCACCCGACCTTTAGCAACCCGGAATTCGTCACGTACATCCAACCTGATGGCGGCCTGTTCAGCGATTTCCTCAAATAGGCGCGCCGCCTCTCGCCGAAAATCTGCCTCACCTGTATGTGCTTTGGCGATTTGTAGGAGATTAGTTGAGAACTTTGGCGCAAGTTGATGTGCTAAATCGTCTAAGCGTGCTACATCGACAGTCTGCGTGTGAGGACCTGAAGGTTTGATCTCTGCCGCTGCGGGTTTCATGCGACTCGCACTGTCCGTTGCCTGCGCTTCACTTTGGTCTCTGTCCGTTCTTCAATCCACTGTTCCAGCTGATCCTTCCGAAACCGCCAAACTCCGCCGACTTTGAAGGCTGGTAACTTTCCCTCTCTAGCCAGTCGTGCCACCGTAAAGGGATGAAGCCTCAGGCTCTTAGCCACTTCGTTTGGGGTGAGCGTCTCGAACAGTTTCATACCAGGGGGCCTCCGGAGTGAACTTACAAATTATAACAAATCAAATGGACAATGAGGAGCATATTTGCGGGGAGTGTCGCCTGGCGTCAGATACGTCTTCCGCTTTGCGCAGGGCCTGACGTGTGTTGGGCGTCGCGGATCCGATCGGTGATCGGTGGGTGGTCGTAGAAGAGCCAGACGATCCAGCGCGGGGGGGTGGGGTCGGCGAGGTTAAGCTGGGCGAGGCGCCGGAGTGCTGCCGCGAAGGCCTGCGGCGAACGGGCCATGGTGAGGGCGTACCGGTCCGCCTGCCGCTCGAAGAAACGGGACAGACCATTCTGCAGGGGCAGGCTGAGCAGGCCGAGCAGCGAGAACCACAAGAGGAGGGCGGGGAGGCCGGTGATGTCCGCCAGGCCGGAGAGCCCCAGCGGCTCGACCCACCAATGCCCCGCCGCGTCGGTCAGCCGGAACGCGATCCAGGATCCGACGGCGGTGAGGACCAGGAAGAGGCTGATGTGGTGGTACCGGTGGTGGCCGAGCTCATGGGCGAGCACCCCTTCGATTTCGTCCGGCGGGAAGGACTCCAGGAGCGTATCGGCGAGCAGCACCCGCCGGGTGCGGCCGAGGCCGGCGAGTGCTGCGTTCGCCTTGCGGGTCTCAGCACCCAGGTTGAACCGGAACACGCCAAGTGCCGGGAGTCCCGCCCGTTCGCACAGCTCGAGCAGCCGTGTCACCAGCTCATGGTGCTGGAGCGGGCTGGTCTGATAGAAGATGGGGAGCAGGACCGTCGGGAAGATGCGCGCCAGGATGACATTAACGGCCACCCAGCCGACGGTGGCCCAGAGCGGCCAGCTCAACGGCAGGTGGCGCAACATCGCGTAGAGCCCCTCCAGCGCGAGGATGCTGATGAGCGCGCTCACCGTCACCTGCTTGAGCTCGCGGATGAGCCAGCCGCGGATCGTGAGGCGCGAAAGCCCGAAGCGGTGCTCGAGGATGAAGGAGCCGTACACGTGCAGCGGTAGCGTGATGACATAGTACACCACGCCGAACACCGTCACGTATCCCAGAAGCTGCAGAGGTGCGAACGGCGTCACGTCCGCCCACCATCGCCCGAGGGCGAACGAGACTCCGGACCACTGAAACCCGGCAAGAAAGACCGCGCCGAGGGCCAGGCCGATCAGCAGGAGCCGGTAGCGGATGCGGGCGTACGCGCGAGCGGATGACGTCGGGTCAGGCGGAGGTGCCGCGGGTTCGCTCATCCCACCACCTGCGCCTGACGGCGGCTTCGTGGGGCAGACCGGCTGGCCGCCGTCACCGATGGCGACGACGTGCCGTCGAAAACGAGCCGGGTGCCGAGAACGATCGGGGTTTGCCACCGGCAAACCGGCGCAGGTGGTGGGATCATCTGGCGGCGGCCGGCTCAGGTGCGTGGGAGCTGCGAAAGGCCAGGCCCTCCGCCAGGAACCGGCGGTACTGCTCGGCTTGGCGCTCCCCCTCCTCGGCGGAGACACCGGCGTAGCGGCGGAGGAGCTCAGTGAGCGTCGAGAGCGCGTCCAACCCTTGGCAGGAGCTCCAGGCAATCCGCGTCCGCCTGGCCAGGACGTCGGTGAGCGTGCACGCCAGCTCCCCGCGCACCGCGTGGACGATTTCCGCCTGGCTGACTTCATGGTGCGGGCAGACCGGCTGGGCAAACGACGGCTCATGGTCCATGAGCTGGAGGACCGGCAACGCCTTCGCCCCATAGCGGGCGATCAGCCGGGCGAGCGCATCCGGATCCACCCGCTGGGTCATCGACCGCCAATGGTCGAGCGAGACGGGGTGGACCGTTTCCAGCAGGCCGACCTGGTCGGTCAGGCACCGGTCCGTCTGAGCGCCGCTCTCCCGGAGGACCGCGTCCACCGCCTGCTTGGCCATGAGCCGGTAGGTCGTGAACTTGCCGCCGAGGACGCTGATGAGGCCGAACCGGTCCACCTCGATGCGGTGCGCGCGCGAGGCCTGGGTGGCGGAGCCGGCGGAGGCGAGCAGCGGCCGCGCGCCCGCGAACGTGGCGACCACATCGTCCCCGTCAAGGTGGCTGCCGGGCAGGACGCGGTTCAGGTCTTCCAGAAGATAGCCGACCTCATCGGCCTCGGCGCGAAGGGTGTCGAGCGGCCCGCCGACCGCGGACTCCGTGGTCCCGACGAGCGAATAGTCGCCCCACGGCAGGAGGAAGAGCATGCGTCCGTCGCGGCGCGCCTGCACGAACAGCGCCTCCTGCGCCACGCGCGGCACGATGAGGTGGATGCCCTTGGTCGGCGAGAGGCGCGGGCTGGCCGCGACCTCGCTCAGCCGCCGCACCCTGTCGGACCAGGGGCCGGACGCGTTGACGATGCTCCGGGCCTGGATCTCGAAAGCGCGGCCGCTCCGGAGGTCCTCCGCCGTCGCACCACAGAGCCGCCCGTTGACTCTTAGCAGAGTGCGCAGCCGGACATAGGTGACGCACACCGCTCCCCACCCCACCGCCTGGAGGATGTTCGCGAGGCACAGCCGCGCGTCATCCATCTGGCAATCGGCGTAGAGGCCGGCCGCGCGCAGGCCGTCCACGCGCAGGCCGGGTTCGAGTGCCACGGCGCGGCGCGCCGAGAGCATCCGGTGCGGGCGGATGTTGCGCCCGATCGCCAGGAGGTCGTAGAGCCACAGCCCGACGTTGATGGTCCAGGGGCGGTGCCGGTCGCCCTGATAGACCGGGAGGAGCAGCGACACCGGGTGGACGAGGCCCGGGGCCGTGGTGCGCAGGATGCTGCGCTCGCGCAGGCTCTCGAAGACCAGGCGCAGATGGCCGTGCTCGAGGTACCGCAGCCCGCCGTGGATCAGTTTGGACGTCTTCGAGCTCGTGCCACCGGCGAAATCCTGCTGGTCGATGAGCGCGACCGAGAGACCGCGCATCGCGGCGTCCCGGGCGATCCCGGCGCCGACGATCCCGCCTCCGATGACGAGCAGATCGAAGCGCCCTCCCCGCAACCGGGCAAGCGCGGTATCACGCGGGATCATCCCGTCACTCCGGCGTCTGTCCGCACTCGCGCCACAGCCTCGCGCCAGCCCAGGTAGCGCCGGTCGCGTTCCGCCGCGCGCATGCGGGGCTTGAACGTTCGTTCCGGACGTCCGGCCAGCATCATGATGTCCTGGGTCGTCCACCACCCGATGCCGCGGCCCGCGAGGAGCGCGGCCCCTTGAGCGGTGTTCGCCACCATCAGGGGCCGGACCACCGACACGCCGAGCAGATCCGCCTGAAACTGCATGAGCCAGTCGTTCCGGGCGGCACCCCCGTCCACCCGAAGCTCACGCAGATGGATGCGGCTGTCGCGCTCCATCGCCTCGACGACGTCCCGCGTCTGGTAGGCGAGCGACTCCAGCGTCGCGCGCACGAGGACCGCGCGGTTCGAGCCGCGCGTGAGCCCCACCACCGCACCGCGGGCGTGCATGTCCCAGTATGGGGCTCCGAGCCCGACGAACGCGGGGACGACATAGACGCCGCCGGTATCCGGGACGCTGCGCGCGATCGCCTCGGTCTCGGCGGCGGAACGGATGAGCCGCAGCTCATCCCGCAGCCACTGAATCGCAGCACCCGCAATGAAGACACTACCTTCCAGGGCATAGGCGGGCCGGTCCGTACCGCTGGAGATGAGCGTCGTCAGCAGCCCGTGGCGGCTGGCCACCACGCGGGAACCGGTATGCAGGAGGAGGAAGCAGCCGGTGCCGTAGGTGTTCTTCGCCATCCCTGGCTCGAGGCAGCCGTGCCCGACCATCGACGCCTGCTGGTCGCCGGCGACCCCGGTGATGGGAATGCCCGCGGGCAGCGGCCCGCCCCGCGCCGTGACGCCGAACGACCCGCTCGGCGGCCGCACATCGGGCAGCAGGGTGCTGGGCACGCCGAGCCGCCGCAACAGGCCCTCGTCCCAGCGATGCGTCCGAATGTTGTAGAGCAGCGTGCGGGAGGCGTTCGTGAAGTCCGTCGCGTGGACGGCGCCGCCCGTGAGGTGCCAGATCAGCCAGGTATCGACCGTGCCGAACGCGAGCTCGCCGCGCTCGGCGCGGCGGCGCGCCCCCGGCACATGGTCGAGCAGCCAGCGGATCTTCGTGCCCGAGAAATAGGCGTCCACCACCAAACCGGTCTTGCGCCGGAACTCCGGCGCAAGACCCTGCCGTTTGAGCTGCTCGCACAGGGGCGCCGTGCGACGGCACTGCCAGACGATCGCGTTGGCAATCGCCCGGCCGGTGCGCCGATCCCAGAGGATGGTGGTCTCGCGCTGGTTGGCGAGGCCGACCGCTTGGATGCGACGGGCAAGGCCGCGCCCCAGCGCCTTCCGGATGACGCCGAACGTCACACGCAGGATCTCCTCGGGACGGTGCTCCACCCATCCGGGGCGCGGGTAGTGCTGGGGCAGTTCGGCGTAGGCCCGCGAGACAAGGCGACCCTGCCGGTCGAGGACGAGCACGGTGGTGCCGGTGGTGCCCTGGTCGATGGCGAGGATCATGTCAGTGTCATCACTAGTATACCCGACGGCCTTATGCAAAATTATGCAAAATTCAGTCGCGACGGCACCCGCCATGGCTTCGATGCGGGACGCCCCGGCAGAACCACCCTCAGGCCTCAACATCCGCTTCCATTTGCTATAATACCATCCATGTCTCCAGCGCTGTTGAAGCGGTGTGCCGAAGCGGCCGCTCGGGCCGCGGTCTCGGCCGGCTCGCTCCTCGAGCGCCATGCCGGACGGCCGCGGACGGTCACCACCAAGCGCAGCGCCATCGATCTGGTCACCGAGGTGGACCGCGCTGCCGAGCGGCTCATTCTCCGCGCGCTCCAGCCAGTGAATCCGGCGTTCGGCTTCCTGGGCGAGGAACAGGGTGAGCGACGGAGCGGGGCGGCAACACGGTGGGTAGTCGACCCGATCGACGGGACCATGAACTTCGTGCACGGCCTGCCCATCTTCGGCGTCTCCATCGGGCTCCAGCACCAGGACACCATGGTGCTGGGGGTGATCTACGACCCGATGCGCCGTGAGCTCTTCACGGCAGCGAAGGGCGGCGGGGCGTTTCTGAACGGCCGCCGCATCCGCGTGTCGTCGGCCAGAGACCTGGCGCATAGCCTGGTCTCAACGGGCTTTTCCAGCACGTTCCTGACGCAGGACGAGCCGTACCTGAGCTGGTTCAAAGCGCTGCAGCGCCGCTCGCACGGCGTGCGGCGCCTCGGCTCAACCGTCTGGTGCCTGGCGCAAGTCGCGGCGGGACGCCTGGAAGGATTCTACGAGCAGGACTTGTGGCCGTGGGACATCGCGGCGGGGCTGCTGATCGTGCAAGAGGCGCTCGGCCGAGTCACCGACTTCGCGGGACGCCCCCCCGCGCTGGAGGGCCGGCAGCTCGTGGCGACCAACGGCCGCATCCACCGCGAACTCCTCCGCACGCTGCAGTCCAGCGGCGGGTCGAGGGTGACGGGTGACGGGTGACGGGACTGAAGGGCTACCGAGTGTAGCGTTCCAGGACCACGAGCGTCTCCACGTGGTTCGTCTGCGGGAACATGTCGTACGCCTGCGCGCTGATGAGGACGTACCGCGGGAAGCTCTTCAGCAGCACGCCGAGGTCCCGCACCAGCGACTGGACGTTACAGGAGATATAGACCACCCGCCGGGGGCGGGCGGCCAGGAGCGACGAGAGCGCCTGGGGATGAAGGCCGGCGCGGGGGGGATCCACCACGGCCACATCGGGCTTGGCCTCCTGCAGCCAGAACCGGCGGTCCATGAGGAGGCATTCCACCTTCCCCGCTTTGAACTCGATGTTCGCGATACCGTTCCGCACCGCGTTGGCCTCCGCCAGCTTCAGATGGTGCGGCTCGCTGTCCACCCCGTAGACTTTCCGGAGCTTCCCCGCCAGATAAAAACCGGCCAGCCCAATCCCGCAGTAGAGATCCCACCCGATCCCATCAGAGAAGCCCTCCACTGCCTCGCCGAGCCGGCCGTACATCCGCTCCGCCTGGACGAGTGAGGGCTGAAGGAAACTGAGCGGGTGCAGCTGCACCGTAAACGGCCCCACCCGCTCTTCGAACAGCTCCTCGCCCCAGAGCCGGGTCAGCGTTTCCGGCACCGCGATATCGGCCAGGCGCGCGGTCACCCCCCAGTAGCAGCTCGCGACGGCGGGCTCCTGCAGGCGGATCGCGTCGGCCATGCGTTCCACCGATTCGCGCGGCCCGGGCGCCGTCATGAGGCACAGCAGGAGCCGACCCGTCGCGCGACTGGCCCGCACGAGCAGGTAGCGGAAAAAACCCTCATGGGTGCGCGGGTGGTAGGCGCTCAGTCCGGTATCCACGGCCAGCGAGCGGACGAGGCGCGCTGCGCGCATCGCGGCTTCGGGCATCAGCAGGCAGTCGTCGAGATCGACAATCCGCCAGAAGGAGCGCGCCGCGTGGTAGCCGAGCGTCAGCGTCCCGTCGGCGCTACCGAAGGTGAACTCCGCCTTGTTGCGGTAGCGCCACGGCGGTTCGAGGCCGATGAGGTCCCAGGCCGGCATGCCAGAGAGCGATGCGAAGGCGCGCGCGAGGCGCTGGCGCTTGAGAGCCAGCTGGTCTTCGTATGCGAGGTCCTGGAGGCTGCAGCCGCCGCAGGTGCCGAACACTGGGCAAGGCGGGCTGACCCGTGCGTACGGTGTCTTCTCCTGTTCAAGCAGCTGCTTTGGATGCATCAATCGAATCGCTGATCCGCGCTGATATCAACGCAGATGGACGCCGATTCGGCGTGAATCAGCGTGTCGATCAGCGTTGTTCAGCGATTTCTCTCACCAGTAGCGCCGCGTGCGCAGGATGGCCGAGAGCACCATCCCGCTCACAAACCCCCCGATGTGGGCCCAGAACGCTACGCCGCCCACGTCGGCGACCTGCCCAATGGAGGTCAGCCCCTGCACCCACTGGATGAGAAACCAGATTCCTAAAAACATGGCGGCTGGCAGTTCGTACGTCCGGAGGAACGGCCCCAGCGGCACCAAGGTGATGATGCGCGCGGCGGGAAACATCAGGAGGTAGGCCCCGAGCACGCCCGCAATGGCACCGCTCGCGCCGACCATCGGTACGGCGGAGCCCGGTATCACCAGAATCTGGGACACGGCGGCGGCGACACCGCTGCCAAGATACAGCCACAGAAACCGCGTGTGCCCCAGCCGGTCCTCGACGTTGTCGGCGAAGATCCAGAGGTAGAGCATGTTCGCGGCCAGATGGAGGAATCCTCCGTGCAGAAATTGCGAGGTGATCAGCGTCAGAAAGAGGCGGGGCCAGTCGAAGAAGTCGCTGGGGCTGCTCACCACCCAGGAGGTCGGCACCACGCCGAAGCGGTGGATGACGGACTCCAATCGCACGCCCTGACGCAGTTCGACGGCGAACGCGGCGACGTTGGCCACGAGGAGTCCGCGCGTCACCCACGCCACGCGACGTGAGGGAATGGTGTCCCGGAGGGGGATCATCCCACCACCTGCGCGGGGCGGCTGACGGCAGCCCGTGCGTGTGCATGAACAAGAGGCGGCCCGTGGTGACGGTCGTGTGGTCTCGCGCAACACGCACTCCATCGGCCGCTGGCCGATGGGAGCGCAAGTCGTGGGATCATTGTTCGGTCTGGCGCGGGGTCAGCCGGACGGCAGGCTCGCTCCCACGACGCACAGGCCCGCCGCCCCGGCCGCCTTGAGGAAGGCCGGCTGGTCGAGAATGAGCGCGGCACCCGCCTCCACCGCTAGACAGGAGACACCGGTCTCACGCAGCGCTTCGAGCGTGTCCATACCTACGACCGGCAGGTCGAAGCGGCGGTCATGGTTGGGCGAGGCGGTCTTCACCACCACGAGTCCGGGTCCGGCCAGCGTGTGTGCGCGGCGGATGGCGGCGTCGGTCCCTTCCAGCGCCTCGACGGCGACGACCACCTTGTCCTTCATGACGACTGTCTGCCCTACGTCGAACGCGGCCAGCGTACGCGCCACGCGCAGGCCGAGTGCCATGTCCACCTCTTCGGCGGGACTCGGCCGGCGGGACGTCAGGACGCCCGCCGGGCAGAGGTCGTCCATCACGAACGTCGAGGAATCGAGGAGCGTGATCCCTTCGGCCGCGAGGCGCGTTCCGATCGCCCCGAGTAGTGCTGCGACGGAATGGTCGCGCAGCCCCTGGAGCAGGCGCTGCATCTGTGGATCGAACGCCGTCCGGCGGTCGAGGAGGACCTCCTTCGTCACCTTTCCCGCCATGACCGCCTGCCGTACGCCGTGCGCCTTCAGCCGCTCGATGAGCCGGCCCAGCTGGCCGACCTCGATTGGCTCGAACCGCTCCACCTCCTGCGCGAGCGCAGGATCCGCCCACCCCTGGATGCCCAGCGCCACGACGGACAACCCCCGGCGCTTCGCGCCCCGCGCTACATGGAAGGGAAAGCGGCCAGAACCGGCAATGACGGCAAGCGGAGCGGCCATCGTTGAAGGGGCGAGCTTACGGGCGCGGAATGCCGCGCTTGGATGCTCGGATGAAGGCGATGAGGTGCTGGAGCTCGGAGCAGTGGTCCGCAGCCTGGGCGACTTCCTGGAGCGCATGGCTCATGGCCAGCTTGGAGTAGAAGAGGACACGGAAGGCGTGGTGGAGCCGGCGCTGGACGTCACTGGAGACGCCCGCGCGCCGCAGCCCTTCGCGATTGATGCCGAAGATGGCCGCCGGGTAGCCGACGCAGGTCGAGTACGGCGGGATGTCCTGCACGACGCGCGAGCAGCCGCCGATGATGGCCAGCCGGCCCACCCGCACAAACTGGTGGATGCCCACCAGGCCGCCGATGACGGCGTCGTCCTCAATGCTGATGTGCCCCGCGAGTGCCGCGCTGTTGGCGATAATGACGTGGTTGCCAACGGTACAATCGTGCGCGACGTGGGCGTAGGCCATCAGGAGGCAGTCGGAGCCGATCGTCGTCCGGCCCCCGCCGCCCTCGGTGCCGGGATTGATCGTCACGTACTCCCGGATCTTGTTCCGGTCGCCAATCGTCAGCGTGCTCGGTTCGCCCCGGTACTTGAGGTCCTGCGGGATGCTGCCGATGACCGCCCCAGTGAAGATCTGGCACTCCTGGCCGATCGTCGTGCGCCCCTCGAGGACACAGTGCGCCCCGACGCGCGTCCGCGCCCCGATGGTCACGTGCTCCTCAACCACCGTATAGGGACCGACGGAGACACCCGGACCGAGCTTCGCCTTCGGGTGGACGATCGCGGTGGGATGGACTTGGGCGGCCCGGCTGGGGGAGCGTCGCGCGCCCGTCCTGGTCTGCGTCGTCATCACCGCGCGGATGCCCTCTCAATCGGCGAGGGCGAACATGAGCTCGCCCTCGCACACGACCTTCCCATCCACCAGCGCCTTCGCCTGAATCTGGCCGGTGCGCGTGCGCAGCTTGCCCAGCTCCGCCTCGATCACGAGGACGTCGCCGGGCACCACCGGCTTGCGGAACTTCACGTTGTCCACCGCCATGAAGTAGGCCAGCTTGCCGTGGTTCTCCGGCTTGTTCAGGAGGATGATCCCGCCGACCTGCGCCATGGCTTCCACGATCAGGACGCCGGGCATGACCGGCCGCCCCGGGAAGTGGCCGCGGAAGAAGTAGTCATTGATCGTCACGCACTTGAGGGCGACCGCGCGCGTTTCGGAGAGCTCGGTGACCCGGTCCACGAGCAGGAAGGGGTAGCGGTGCGGGAGGATCTTCTCGATCTGGGTGATATCAAGCTGCGGCCCCACCATCACCTCCGGGGTCGCGGACTGGAGCGAGCCGAGCTTCCACTGCTCAATCGCCTGGCCGAGCTTCTTGATCAGCTTTACGTTCAGCGGGTGCCCGCTCTTGATCGCAATGACGTGGGCCCGCAGGCGCTCGCCGAGCAGGTACAAGTCTCCCAGCAGGTCCAGAATTTTGTGCCGGGCGAACTCGTCGTGGAAGCGAAGCGTGTTGTTGATGACCCCGTCCGGCCCGACGACCAGCGTGTTGTCAAAGGAGGCCCCCTTCCCGAACCCGTCGGCCTGGAGCCGGTCGGCCTCTTCCTTGAGGCAGAAGGTCCGCGCCGGCGCGATCACCTGCTCGAAGGAAGCGCTACCGTCTTGCGTGTAGGAGACGAACTGTGCCCGCAGCAGCGGGTGGTCGTAGCTGAGCATGTAGGAGATGCGCAGCGATCTGTCCGGGAAGACGACGATGGCGGACTCGCCTTCCTCGACGAACACCGGCTCGCGCACTGACACGTAGCGCCGGGGGACCGGCTGCTCGGCCGTCCCCGCGGCCTTGAACTGCTGCAGGAACGGGAGGGCGGAGCCGTCCATGCCGGGAATTTCTGGCCCGCTGACCTCGATGTAGGCGTTGTCGATCCCGACCCCCCACAACGAGGCCATGAGGTGCTCGATGGTTTGGATCTCCACGCCGTCCTTGGACACCGTCGTGCGGCGGATGCTTTTGTTGATGTTGATCGCGGTCGCGGATTTCACGGGGATCGCCGGGCGGTGCGGCAGATCGGTCCGGACGAACACGATGCCGGCATTGGGCGGGGCCGGCAGCACGCGCAGGGACACCGGCTCCCCGGTGTGGATACCGAGGCCGTTCATGAAGACCGCCTTGGCAATCGTGCGCTGCTGTTCGCTCATGCGCGGGTCTCTCTGGGTCTCCCTCGTGTGTCACGGCTTCGGTTTGGCGCTCACCGGAACGTTCAGGAGCTTCAAGATTTCATCCGTGACGTCCTGCGCGGGCACGCTGTAGAGCAGTGAGCGGGAGTCGAGGATCAGCGTGAAGCCGTTCGCCTTGGCATAGCTGTCGACGTCGTCCTGGATCGCCTTGAGGATGTCGCGGGCGGCCTTGTCGCGCTCCCGCCCCAGGTCGCGGGCGGTGGCATTGCGGAAACGCTGTAACTCCTCCGATTTCTCTTCGATCTCGCGCGACTTTACCTCGCGGGCCTCGTCGTTGAGCAGCTCCAGGCTCTGGCGCAGCTTCTTCAGCTCCGCCATCCGGCCCTCCAGCTCGCCTTCCTTGAGCTTGCCCTGCTTCTCCAGGGCGGCCTCCGAGGCCTTCGTCCGCCCGTAGCCGTCGAAGACTTTCGCGACGTTGACGTAGCCAATTTTCATCTCCTGCGCTTCAACCGTGGGACAGGAGACCGGGGACGGGAGACAGGTCACGAAGGCGGCCATGATCGCGATCGAGAGGCTGACTGCCATCCCGTGGAAGAACAACCGGTGCTTCATTTTCGTTCCCCCCGTCTCATGTCTCTTGTCTCCTGTCTCGGCTCTAAAAGTTTCGACTGATATTAAAGTGGAACCGCGGCTTGCGCGTCTTGCCCTCTCCCGGTTGGCTGACGGGGAACCCGATGTCCAGGCGCAGCGGCCCGATGGGCGTGTTGACCCGCGCGCCGATCCCGGCACCGGTCTTGAGCGACTCGGCGTAATCGCTTACCCGGCGCCAGACGTCCCCGACGTCGATGAACAGCGATCCCTTGATGATCGGCTTGCCCCGTTCGTCCTTGACGATCGTCATGACTTCCTCAGCGCTCATCACGATCATCGCCTCGCCTCCGATCGGGTCGTTCGAGGAGGGGTCCCGCGGGCCCACACGCCGCTCTTCGAAGCCGCGGATCGTGCCGGAGCCGCCGCTGAAGAACCGTTCAAAGATCGGCACCTCCGGCGAACCTCCGTAAGCATCCACGAGGCCGGTGCGAATGCGCGACTCGAAAACGAGCCGGTCGAAGTGGGGCCAGTAGTAGGAGCCGCCCCCCTGGAGCCGGTAGAAGTTTTTGTCGGCGCCCAAGATCCCGCCGGCGAGGTCGGCCGAGGTCAAGATGAAGAAGCCCTGCGTCGGGTCGAAGCGGTTGTTCCGTGTGTCCATCGACACCGAGGTGCCGGCGACGCTGACGGTGTTGCGTCCCTGCTCGGCTTTCAGGTCGGCAGAGGCCTCCTCCACGACGCCGGAGATCGTGGTGCGATAGAGCTGATAGTTCAGGCCACCGCTCACGGTGTCCGTGAACGCCTTGCCCAGCCGGATGCCGCCGCCCCGCTGTTCTTCCTCGAAGCCAAGCCCCAGGTTGCTGCTGCGCAACCGCGTGCGGTTGTAGAGGTCCACGCCGAACGACACGGGGCGGCCGAAGATCCACGGCTCGGTGAACGAGAGGTCGAAGAACCGCCGCACCGTCCCCACCTCCACACGGAAGCGCAGGTCCTCCCCAGCGCCGGTGAACGTCGGGATGTTGCGCCAGTCGAAGTTTCGCTGTTCCACCTCGAAGAGGCCAACGAGCCGGTCCACCGACGAGAAGCCGCCGCCGAAGCTGAAGGAGCCGGTCTTGGCCTCCTTCACCTGCACGACGAGATCTTCCTTGTTCGGGGCGTCAGTCGGCACGGTATCCACATTCACTTCCTCGAAGAAGCCGAGGTTGTAGAGCCGGTCCACCGACTTGCGGATCCGCACCCCGTCAAACGCTTCCCCGGGGTAGATGCGCAGCTCCCGCCGGACGACGACATCCTTCGTCCGCAGGTTGCCCTTCACGTCCACGCGGCGGACGTAGACGAGCTCGCGCTCCGTGACGTGGTACGTCAGGTTCACGCGCTTCGTCGCCTGGTCGAGCTGGGGATCGGGTGCCACCTCCGTATGGATGTAGCCCCGGTCACCGTAGTACTGCTTGATCAGCCGGAGGTCTTCCTGGAGCGCCTCCGTGCTGAAGACCGAGCCGGGCTTGAGCGTGATGACCAGGCGCAGCTCCCGCTCCGGAAAGAGGACCGTGCCGTCGATGGCGACGCGGCCGAGGCGGTGCTGGAACCCCTCGCTGATCTTCAGGAAGACGTAGAGTCCCCGCCCGGACGGGTCGCGCAGGATCTCCTCGGTGACCGCCACGTCCTGGTAGCCGTTCTTCCGGTAGAACGCCTTCACCCGCTCCAGGTCTTCTTCGAGCACCTGCTCATTGTAGACGCCGGAGCGGAACCACGCCCGGCGCTTGGTCTTAAGCAGCTTGCGGATCCGGCGATCCGGAAAGACCTGGTTGCCCTCGACCAGGACCTGCACAATCCGCATCCGCGGCCCTTCGTCCACCAGGAGATGCACGACCGTCGCGTTGGCCGTCCCGTTGGTCTCCGTCCGCGGCACGACCGCTACCTCGGAGAAGCCCTTGCGGGCGTACTCCGCCTTGATCAGGTCGATGCCCTCTTTGACCTTCCGCGGGTCGTACAAGGCGCCTGGCTTCACCGCAAACAGCTCCAGGACCCGCGCATGGCTGAGAGAGCGGTTCCCCTCGATGTGGATCGCGTCGATGACCGGTTTCTCCGCGACCACGAAGATCAGCTTCAGCCCCTCCGGCGCGTCCTCAACGTCGGCCCGGACATCGGTGAAGTAGCCCAGCGCGAAGAGCCGGCGGATATCCTCGCTGACCACCGCACTCTGGTAGGGGGAACCGGCCTTGGTCTGCACCTTCGCCAGGATGGTGTCTTTGGCGACGGATCGGGTGCCGCTGACATCGACCGCCACAATGCGATCACCCTCGGCAGCCCGCAGGGCAGGAGCCATGCAGACCAGGCACGCAAGGAGGATGGCAAACCATCCGAGACATCGCTCGGGGCTCTGGGCTCGGGGCTCGAACTTCCAGCCCCCAGCCCCCAGCCCACAGCCGAGGAGGGTTTTGACGTAGCTGCTAGGCTTGGGCAAGCGTCTCAAAGCGCGTGTACTCGTTGATGAAGGCCAGCTTGACGATGCCGGTCGGGCCGTTGCGCTGCTTGGCGATGATGACTTCGGCAATCCCCTTGTTCTCATCGGTCATGTTGTAGTAGTCCTCGCGGAAGAGCATCAGTACCACGTCCGCATCCTGCTCGATCGCCCCGGATTCCCGCAAATCGGAGAGGCGCGGCCGGAATGACTCGCGGCGCTCAGGCGCGCGGGAGAGCTGGCTGACCGCGATGACGGGGATGCCGAGCTCCCGCGCCAGCCCTTTCAGGCGCCGGGAGATGAGCGAGATCTCCTGCTGGCGGTTCTCCGCATGGGCCGACTCCTCCATGAGCTGGAGATAGTCGAGGACGACCAGGCCGATGTTGTGCCGGCTCTTCAGCCGACGCGCCCTGGCACGCAACTCGAGGATGGAGACGCTGGGCGAGTCGTCGATAAAGATCGGGGCTTCCGAGAGCTTCCCCGCCGCTTTGGTGAGGTTGGGCCAGTCGCTCGTGGAGAGCATGCCCGAGCGCACGTTGTGCGCGTTGATCCGGGCGTGCGAGCAGAGCATGCGCTGCACGAGGCTCTCCTTCGACATCTCCAGGCTGAAGATCGCCACCCCGGTCTTCTCCGCCATCGCGACGTGCTCGGCGACGCAGAGGGTGAAGCTGCTCTTGCCCATCGCGGGCCGGCCGGCGATGACGATGAGGTCGGCGGGCTGCAGGCCAGCTAGCTGTTGGTCGAGCTCGACGAAGCCCGTCGGCATGCCGGTGATCATCCCCTTGCGCTGGTACAGGGTGTCGATCATCTCGATCGAGCTCTTGATAATATCCTTCATCGCCACCGCATCTCGCTTGAGCTTCTTCGAGGCGATATCGAAGATCATGGTTTCGGCCCGGTCGAGCAGAACGTCCGGCTCGAGGGCTTCCTCGTAGCAGTCGCCCGCAATGCGGGTGGAGACCCGGATGAGGTCCCGCAGGATCGCCTTCTGCTTGACGATCCGGCAGTAGTGCTCGGCGTTGGCCGCGGTGGGGACGACGCTGGTGAGCGTGGCGAGGTAGCTCGCTCCCCCGATCTCCTCGAGCTGGTTGCGCCGCTTGAGCTCGTCGGTCACGGTGATCAGGTCGACGGGGGTATTGGCCGTGTACAGGGCGAGGAGGGCGGCGAAGATCTTGCGGTGGGCGTCCTTGTAGAAGACCGGCTCGTTGAGGTGCTCGGCGGCGGAGACGATGGCGTTCTCCTCGAGCAGCATGGAGCCCAGCACCGCCTGCTCCGCGTCGAGGTTCTGCGGAGGCAGTCGCTCGAGACTCGTCAGTTCTGAGCGGTCCCGCATCGGGTAGGCCCCTGGAACCAGTGTGGCCGGTTGAGTCGATTGCGCCAGTGCAGACGGTGACGACCGAACGGGCTCAACGGACACAACGGGCTCAACCGGCTGAACGCCCTCATGCGTTCGTCACGACCACTTTCACGGCGGCCGTCACGTCCGGATGCAGCCGCACGGGCACGTCGAAGGTTCCCAGCGTCTTGAGCGGCTGCTCCAACTGAATGTGGTGCTTCTCCACCGGATGCCCTTCGCGGGCGAGTGCCTCGGCCAGGTCGTGCACACTGATGGAGCCGAACGGCGCGCCATCGTCGCCCACGTTCAGCGTGAAGGTCAGCGCGCGGCTCTCGAGTCGTCGCTTGAGCGCGGCCGCCGCTTCGCGGGCCTGCTGGTCTTTCTCCAGTCGACGGCGCTTGGCGGCCTCGGCCGCCTTCAGGCGGTCAGGCGTCGCGGCAACGGCCAGCCCCTGCGGAAGCAGGTAGTTCCGGGCGAATCCAGGCTTGACGTGGATGAGGGCGCCTTCCATGCCCAGCCTCTCAACATCTTTCAAGAGCATGACGTCCATGTGCATGTTACCTCATGCTGGCAGTCGAAGCTGGAGGGTGGAAGCGGGAGGCTGGACCGGCCATAGTGCTGGAATGTTCCAGCTTCCAACTTCTCGCTTCCAGCTTCAAGCAGTCACGTAGGGTAATAGCGCCATGAACCGCGCCCGCTTGATGGCACGGGTCAGGATCCGCTGATGCTTGGCGCAGGTACCGGTGAGCCGGGAGGGGATGATCTTTCCCCGATCCGTCACGTAGCGCCCGATCCGCTCCAGGTCCTTATAGTCGACGCGCTCAACCTTCTCGGAGCAGAACCGGCACGACCGTTTGATGAACACCCGTCGAAGTGGTGGCATTACACTCCTCTAATCCCATGGAGA
>Ga0209515_10001191_pt1 | contig 44831 bp, 4 predicted proteins | sample Subgroupgradi54m_FD_187454 | JGI IMG/M metagenome (GOLD analysis project Ga0209515, IMG submission 187454) | Subsurface groundwater microbial communities from S. Glens Falls, New York, USA - GMW60B uncontaminated upgradient, 5.4 m (SPAdes)... ... | reverse complement strand
AGCTGGATTTCCGCCGCAAGGAACCATTCCAAAACCGGTGCCGCCACACTCGCCATCCAACTTGCGAACCCACCCACAAAAGTTGTCGCCAAAGAAAAGATGCCGAGGTTGAAATAAAAGGAAACGCCTACAAAAACGGCAAGGCCAAATCCCGTAAGCACTCGATTCGCCCACATCCAACGCACAAGGTAAGACAAAATCTGGAACGGGGTTTTGATTCCTTTTTTGGTAACGTCCATAGCACGGTGGCCATACCGGTATGCTGCCCACACACCTGCTGCACCAGCAGCCAGAGCTCCTAAAGTAATGGGAAGCACGTACCCTTCCACTGTACCTTTGAACCAATCTTGGGCAATCACCCACCCGTCCTGGAGAGCTTCACCAAGAGTCGTTTCCCTAGCAGCTTCGCCAAAAGATTTAAGCGTTGGCATTACCTCGTACCCATCTGAGACAATTGCAGGCAACACCGCGACAGCCACCACGCCGCCAACAACTAAGGCAGAACGGAAAGGACGGTTCCGGATATATTGAAGGATCTTTCGGATTGGGTGCCTGAATATATAGGTAGCGATGGCACCCACTGAAACAAAGACAACAGGAGTCAAAGGGATCGAAGACAAAATAGGCCTTACCAAACCCTCTCCATAGGATACGGCTGCGCTCAAAGCGCCTCCGATTAGAGAAAGCGTGGACGGAATCAAGCTGAAAATGCCAAAATAATAAAGTCCCGCCAGCGCCGTGAGAACCACGAACTTCGAAAAGAGAGGATGACGGGCGTAAAAATTCCCAAGTCCATCCTTGACAGATCCAATTGTGCTTGTGACATCCCGTGCTCCAGCTCCAAAGGCAGAACGGTGCCGGATGAGAAAACCGCCTACTTTAATGACGGCGATTCCCGCTACGGCAATTCCTACCATATGAGCTAAGGAAACGGACGGAAGTCCTTCAATAACGGTTCGAACCTCCTCCCCACCCACAGGAATGTTCTGTAATGCCTTGGCCGATTCCGTAGCGTATCGGGTGTAAAGTCCAGTGAAGAAATTTGCGGCCGCCCTATAAGCCTCGAAATAATAAATGCTAAATCCTGCTGCAGGGACCAAAGCAGAAGCGGCGAGAATGGGGTGACGAAATAGAAATCCAAAAACAGGCCGAAGTAAATAATTCCAAAATGGACTAAGAATTTTTCCTATCCCTTTGAGAATTCCCGATGCGAATCCGACAACCTTCTGCCAACTGCGAAGACCGAAAATCAGAGCCAGAAATGCAACGCCACCGCCGATTAATTCTAAAACGCTCACGGATGGTAATCCTCGGCCCAGACCTAGCAGAGCAGATCCAAGCCCCCAAAAGGCAGGATCGGTCGCGGCTCCCCAAATGAGCCCAGCCAGGGATAACGTGACGGCCGTGCCATACAAAGTCTTTTTGTATGTCTTGAGGGTCTCAAGCGATGAAGAAACAAACCGTTTAAGTCCTGAAGCGCGAACCTCGGAGCGGCCAGTCGGCGGTGCTCTGGGCTTCAGCTCTCTAAGAGCTCCTTGGAAAAGCCGAGAGATGCGGTGTTCCAAGACACGCAAAGGCATGCGAGGATCCCGCTCGGCAGCTTGACGCAATAATTCGAGCTGAGGGGCCTGCTTTCTTTCAAAATCGAGGATCGTGGCACGTCTGCCTTTATCTTTCAAAAGTTCGAGAAGTGCTGGCTTGTGGTAGAGGATTGAAACGCTCGGAGCCAGACGGACATCTCCAATATAATGAATGCGCCTTACTTCCGGCTGAGTTCTCTGAAGTTCACGGGCCCGTTTGACGAGCGCATCGGCTTGTTCGATCACCCTTTGCACCTCGACAGGATTCTTAAGCCCCAAAAGCAGCGGAAGCTGATCAGATTCACGGAACCAGTCAAATTGATATTGGCGTACCGTCGTGATGAATCCTCCCATCTCGGTTTCGGCCAAAGCATGCTCAAGTGCAGCCACGGAAAGAAGCGGAATTTTAATCTGAATGCGTTTCTCCACTGCACCGTCACTCATCATACGTTGCGTCTGACGAACGGTGAGGTCGGGAACCGTTTCTCGAAGCGTCTGTAAAAATTCTTCCTTGAGATCGCCTGCTTTGAATTCGGCCGCAAAAAATACTTGGGTTCGGCCGTGCTCTCTCACAAAGTGAGGCTCGAGATGATCTCGTAGAGCCATGACCTGATCTCGCGTCCACAAAGTGATGTCGATCGCTTTCTTCAGAGCTGGGATATGACCTGGGCTCTCTGCTCTTGCATCCTCAATGGCCTGTGTTACTAAATGGACGAGGTCTTGCCATCTTTGTTGAACAAATTGTCGAGCGCTTGCGGGAACTTGCTGCCAACCTTTTCTCCCTAAGCTCACCAATTGAACTTTGAGCGCTCTAAGCTCACGGACCATGTTCTGCTGACGCCGAGGATCCCCCAAAATCTTGATGAAATGCGCCATATGATCTTCGGTAAATGCAAGCTGTGTGATGTAATCTCGGTAATCGCGCTCGTAATCTTCTCGCTCTGCTGGTTTCATTCCTTTGGGAACGATCTGTGCAAACCGCAAATCTTGGAGCTCCTGACTCCTCTCAAAATAATCTTCCGGCACCAGAACCTCTGCACCTTCTTGGGCAATGATCGGTTCGGAGGATTGAATTCCGGCTTGAGCAAGACTTTGTCCGATGGCCGCTTGATTCTCTATGATCGTGCGTGAGGGTAGTGTCGTATGCGTGATGAGTTCGGGCAATTCCCGCCGAGGTGCTTCCATTTCTTCCTCTTGCGGAAGTGGTTTGGTTGTTTCAAGGCTGCGACGGATTTGATGAATGACCATTTTCCGAAGTTCTCCATCGGTCCTTAAATCACTTACTAAATAATCAGGAATCATACCCATTTGATCGAAGTGATGAATCAAGCCTAGGTCTTGATCATTGAAGGCGGAATGCAGATCGATTAATTCGTTGAGATTCTCACGATAACTCGCACCCAACCGATCACTTTCACTTGCCATCATGAGGATGATCGAAGAAATGGTGACCGCTTTCGCAACTTGATCATAGTCAGGCCGTCCGGGCAGACCCATTTGTTGCCACAATTGAGTCGCTCGTTCACGTAAAAGACTGAATCGAATGTGTGTCCAGTCCTCCACCGTTCTCCTACCGGAGACCACAGCGTCGATCGCAGAAGTCGGAATTTGAGCCAGAAGGGATTCCTTAAGCTCCGGCGCCTTCCGCAACATCCGGGCGCGCAAAGCCGATGGAGAAACATAAAGCTCGATCGGAAAAGTTCTTCTTATTCTTCTCAAAGAACCTGAAGTGGTCAGATGCTGATCCTTTTTCTTGACCAACATCCGAGCTTCATTGAGATTGGCGAGAAACCAAAGATAGAACACAAATTCTGACTGAAATTCAAAAGGAGTCACCGGCACCCCGATATAAATATCGTCAGCATCAATCTGTGGAGTTAAAAGATAGGTCGTGGCTAAGGCAAGTCTCGCGGCGCGCTTTGCCGCATTCGAGTAAGCCATTGGTCTTGTGGAATTCGTCGGCTCCATTAAGCTCGGAAGAGTCATCGCAAATGCAGCTGGAAAACTCTCGCGGACAATGTCCCGGCCTGTGAGAACTGCTTCAACCTGACGATGAGTCTTATACCACTCAAATTGATGAGTAAATTTAAAACGACCTGCTAGTTTCATCAGAAACCGGACCGGCCTTGAAGCATAGACGCGCACATGGTGAGGTAGTTGAACATGTTCTTGTACATAATATTGCTGAGCTTCTTCCAGACTTGGGACGCTATCCAGACCCACCACGCGGAAACCCACGGAATAATCAGGTACTTCAGAGACTTCACCTTCGAGATCGAGCTGGGAAGAATGTGATGAAAATTCAGGCACGTAAAGTTGCGCGCCGCGAGCTTCCACTGCCCGAGCAGCGCTGACCATTTGGGTATGAGTCTGGATTGCTCCAGGAACGAAAGGAATGGCATGGACTCGTTTCCCCGGTAAACTTGGCACGTTAGTAAAGATCATTTCCCCCCCAGCAACGCGTTCGTCCTTACTCGGTTTCTTATAACCAAGCTCTTCGTCGGTCATTTTCTGATAAGCTTCTTCTCGAACCTGATCCACGATCTCTCGCCAGAGTTCGAAGTCCTCCTTGGTCAGAGGGTGGCTATCCAATAAATGTCGGGCTCTAAGGTCCACATAGAAAAATTCGTTCGCATTTGGAGTTCTTAACATATAATTGGCTAACCTTTGATACGCGCTTTCTCCCCAAAGCGCTCTTGCTCTCATAAGAAGCTGCATTTTCCGAATGAAAACCTGATAATTTCCAACCCCTCTAAAGGCAAAAATGAACCAGAGCAACAATCGGCCCCACCACTTTTCGGTGAGACGGAAGGTGCTTATGAAACGGTAAAGGAATTGATTTTCCCACGCCATCTCATCAAGAAGCGACACGACGCGACGCTCCCGTGCTTTGATTTCATACGAAGAGGGCCGGTAATCCCGAGCGCTGACCACATCATCTTGCGCCAGTGGATGCTTTTGAAAATGGCCCACGATGCCTTCCAATTCCGGAATGGTCACTGCCGTAACCGAAGCGCCATTTCTCCTCAAAGACCGTTTTGTCCCTGACAATTTGGCGAGCTCCATGGCATTGAGCATATCTTTCTCATCAAAAGGACGGATGTGGCCCTCAATGCTGGTGTCCGCATTGAATGTCACGTGCAACATACCGGGGAGCCGATAACGTGGATCAAACTTCAACTCGACAGCTTCCGCATGAAATTCATCCCATGCGGCAAGGTTGGGTTCGCCTCGTCCCAATTCACGCACTTTGTTAATTGTGCTTGCAACAAAGGCAAAAATATCGGAAGAAAATTCTAATGAAACTCTCAACTGTCCGGCCTGCTCACCTACTCCTTCTTCAACCTTAAGACCTGGAATATCCTGAAACTCATCTAAAACAGGCAAGAGCAGTTTGGCAAATCCATCTTCTTGGGTAATTGGAAAACCCGTTTGCAAAGCGGTCACAACACCCCTTGTTCCTCCATTGATCTGGTTTGAGAAACGTTTCCATAGCGGCAAATTCTGATCGAGCCAGCGTTTGGCTTCGAGAATTGACTGGATGCGTCGTTCCATGGCCTGGCGCTCCTCGGTTTCGGGCAATTGAAGCGCTAGATAGAATTGATAAAGATTGGCGTAGAAACGCAAGACAAAAGGCTGATAAACAAACCGCCACCGGAGCCAATCCCGATATTCTTCAAGAAAGCTTCCCGGCCGATCGGGATCGGGACGAACACGGCCCGCATGTTCTTCTACATATCGAGCGGTTGGAATAAGATACGTGCCGTCTTGTTTGAGTGTTCGGAGTCGATCTTGAATCGCAGCTTCAACTTTCGTCCTGAGTGGTACCACAAGACCTGTCAAAACCAACTCATAAAATCGGTTAAGATGGACATTTTGATTCGTTCGTCTTGCCCATTCCACATTTTGCTGCAAGAGAAAAACTTGATCCATCAGCACTTCTGGCTGTAGATAGGGAATATCTCGCGCAACCTGAGAAGCAACAAAATTCTGAAACGTTTCGACCCATGTCAATAACTCCGAAAGTCGGTTGTGAGCCTCTTGGACTCGAGGATCATTGGAGTCGGCAAATCCCATAAGACGTTGAACGGTCGCGGTATCGGTCTGGAGTTCTGGAACAATACGGTCTGTCACTTCTCGTGTGATTTGTTGCACCGTTTGCGTCGGAACGCCTTGAACAGCATATTTTAAAAGTTCATCCACATACAGATCCTCATAACCTTCGCCTGCTCTTGTCACACGCACCCAACCATTGAGCGTTTGCATCAGACGACGAGCGGTTGCTTCATCTTCCGGTCCCGCCGATTTGCGCAAAGCCTGATTCATCATGAACAAGAGATCCCGTTCAGTCGTCCCAGGAATCTTACGGCCCGCCTCTTCCTCAGTTAATGCCCTCTCAATCGTTGTACGCTCAGAGTCAGAAAGATATCGGTCACCAAAATTCCGAGCGTCACGCCACACATTGGCAAATTCCATGCGGCGCCGATTGCGACTTTCGCGAGCAAGCTTAGCAATCTCAGCTTGAGCGTTCGGATCCCATGGAAGCGCATGATAAAGCTCAAGTGGTGCAACTCCAGGTAAGGATGACTCATATGAGGTATAAGTCAACGTGCTTTGGGAAAAAGGTCTTGGGCTTAACGTTGGCTTTGCTGCGTACCAAAGTTTTAAGGCCAATCGGTGCGCCCGCTTCGTTTTTTCAAGCTCCTTTTTGATTCTCTGAACAAGTTCTGGGCTCGGTTGTTCTGGATCATATTGCTCACGAAGAACTTGAAGTCGTTCTGCTTCTTCTTGAGATAAGCGGAGATTTTTGTTGATATCGCTGACAAGAAGCAGCGATTCTCCTTCTAAATGAGCCAGAAATTCATCCGGTGTAAGAGAGGTCTCAATAAGTCCTGTTAGGTACTCCGAAACAAGTCTTTGGACTTCCTCTTGTTCGCGCTCCTCTCCTTGGAAAACTCGGATGAGCGATAATCTCTGTCTTAAAGCCGGATCCTCGTGTATCCTCTTGCGAATCTTTTCATGGGCATTGATCAAGATGGTAGACACATATTCGAATTCCTGAAGATGGTCATAAAACCACCCTACGTTAGTGTGACGCAATTGATCCAGAACAAGTTTGGGCGTCACCGCGGCGCCAGCGGTTGTCAGCCACCTTTGAACTGTTTCAGGAACTAGATCACGATAGATCGCCGGCAAATATTTTTGAATCTGCTCAAGACGCTGAACAACTAAGGCCTCTTCGGGGGCAAGACTTTTGGCTTGAACCGGATCCGGTATCTCAATTAACTCTGAAAGCACCAAGGCCATCTCTCTGGAATTCACGGGCAGGTAAACGTCTTCACCGGGCCGGAGAGCCATTTCACGGATGGATTGGACAAGCTCTTTTGAAGTAAGCTCGTCAAAACTCGCCGGACGAGGACTCTCAGGAGGACCTCGCTCGATCACCGGCCCGAAACCTGTTCCAAAAGCTGCGACGCGGCCGTCTTGATTCCGACGAAGGTAACCTAGATCGGAGAAATAAGGTTCCGCAGAACTTCCCCTCTCGAAGAAAATGGGAAGCAATCGGTTAACAATCCAGCCCCTAACACCATGCAGTCTTTCAACACGATTTGGCTCAAGGACATTCTTCCTGTATTCAAGCCCGTAAGCCTCATTGAGTAACGCTTGCCTTCCGTCGTTACTCAAGTCTGGATTTTCTAAAACAGCGGTGAGGTTTGGAATCACATGCCCTTGTGAAATCTGCCTCAGGAGCGGGAAAGCGGCTTTCCGTGTTTCGACCGTCTTGAAAAACTCAGGCAGAAGAACGCGTTTTCCGCTCTGAGCCAATTGGACCAATCGATTGAGAACACCCTTGACTCGAGGTTCAGAATTTGTTCCTGGCAAAAGTCCCACGATATGAATTCTGGCTCCATTGTGTAAGGTCACAATTACTCCGCCCGGAACATCTGGATCTTTCTGAATCGCAGGAATCCTCTCTAAATAAACTTCTTCGGGAATACTCGCAATGAGAGCACGTGCAATTCGTCTTGCCCGATCCGGATTCATCCTCAGCGTGGTTCGTGAAGTTTCATCCAACGTCTGAGCGACTCGCGAAATAAAACCTTCAAGTGTTCGTACTCGATTCCCACCCCAGAGAAAATTGACTAATGCGGCTTGTTTTTCCTTAAGACTTGCTCCTTCTGTCGCATCATAGATTTTTTGAATCAAAGCCATATCTTCGGGCCGTTGATTTGTTCCTTTGAGGGCATTTCGCACATCTGCTTGCGTCACTAAGAGAACGCTCACTTTCCTCCAGAGATATCTTCCTCCCAAAAACAGTCCTTGAGGAATTAAAAAGAGGGTCAATCCAACCAAGACCGCGTGCGATGTGAAAGCACCTACCACAAAGGCAAGAATCAAACGGCCTAGTTCTACGAAACCCAATTTAAGGAATGGGTGACGAACGGCTGGTTCCCGCCGCATTCGTGGATCTTGGTTCGGAGTCTTTCCAAGCCACGGTTGGAACAGTTCTGAGAATTTTTCGCCTACGGATCTCACTTCAGATCGGGAAACCTGTCCTCTTTGCTTAAACGCTCCGTAGATTTTTGAAAACCGTGTCGCTTTTTCCTCTTGGGCAAGAACAGAAGCAACGCGGTTATTCGTCAATTGAAAGACCGTCAAATTGGGACGATCGTCAAGAATGCGATTCACAAGATCAGGATCGCGGTAAAGTCTCGCCAATTCTCGCCGATCGCGAAGGTTGCCTGCAAATCTCAGAGGCTGAGTGGCATCTTCCGTGAGACGTGCTCTTTGTTGAAGCTGTCTTGCTTGCTCAGCAAGCCGACGCATTTCTACTTCGGTGCGTCCGAAAAATCCAGGAAGTATGGAACCGCGAGCGAACTCGCCACGTCCATAGTAACGGAAGAACGCGTTGGTCTGTTTCCCAAGCTCTGTCCCTGTGAAGACATCGGTTAAAATTCGCTCGGAAAGAATTGGGAGAACAATCTGAATTCCTTTGACAGGCAGTTTTTTTCCTTTGACTTTGTAATCCACAAATTTGTAATGTACGTAAGGAAGTTCTCTTTGGATTTCTTGGACGAGCTGTCGCGTGGCCGTATTGTCGAGCAATGTGCGTTCGATGACATAGGCTTCAAAATCCTGACGGTATTTGACGTGTTCTTTAAACGAGTCTTTGACCGCTTGAGGTCTTGCCGCAGCCCAACGATAAAGAGATTGAAGCCTTGCATCCACTTTCCTCGGCACAATTCTTTGAGCAACCGTTCGAGCCCCTTCCACACCAACTCCCGGTAGAAGAGTCAACCCAGCCCAAATGTCATCAGGAATAGCACTGCGCCGTGCCCAATCGCCCAATGTTTTGGACTGCTGCCAGGCAAACCGGCGGAATCTTTTAAGATCTTTGGTCAGATGTCCGGCATCTCCTTTACTCAAAAGAATGTGCGCCAGTTGAGCGACCATGGGTTCGTCTAATTGATGATACCGAATACCCTGTGCATATTCTGTTAACCACCCCAAGCGCTCTTCAGGAGTTAGATGGGGCGGAATCTGTGCCTTCGTCAAATCGGTGAGTGCTTCAACGCGCTCCTGAGTTTCTTCAGGGAGTCGAGACGGTATATCTTCCGCTACGAGAATTTTTCCATCTACCGGCAATGCAGCCGCATTGACTTCGGGATTTTGAAAAGGAAGAAGTCCATAGATTTCTAAACGAGGCAACTGCCTGCCGTTTACCTGAGGGCCCTGAACGGTTAAAGGCGCATGTGCGTCAGGTCTCTCGTAAGGAACTCCGTCATGAATTACATACCACACTTGGCCGATCACCCATACGAGAAGTTCTCGATCGCGAGATAAGAGTTCTCCGACCCCTTTTCGAACCAATTGGTACTGAGTCAATGCATTGGCAAGGCCATTCCATTCCCCTGTTGCAGCATACGTCTCGATTAAATTTGCTAGCTCTTCTCGGTATCGGATGCCAAACCGGCTGACATCTTGAGCCGTGAGAAGAATGCTTGAGGAAATTCCGAGACTGCGTACGATTTGATCCACGCTGGGTATACGCGCAAAACCCAAATCGTCTTTGAGATCAAGAAAAGCCTCCTTGATATCATTGACCCGGCTTGGCGCGAGGCTTGCCACAAAATTCAAACCCTGAGTACCTAAATCAAGTGCCCAACTGGGAATGGCATTGAGGGCTTTCTTGTATGCATCCGGAGCAGACTCAAGCAGGAAGTGACGTTCGCCTTGCGGTGAAGTCCAAACACTGAGGGGGAAGGTTATTTGGTCTCTTAAATGCATCGCGGTCGGTGAATAAGAATTTCGCTCAGCCAAAAGCGCGCGAGTCTCATGTTGATTCGCCAAATGAACCATCGAAGCGGGAAGCATCGTATCGGGTATGGCCACGTGGATATGACTTCCTGGCTCAGCCACAAGATCCATATTGAGTAATGTCGCTGCCCGTGCCGAGCGGTAATCCTCATCCTCATAACGCGCATAGCGACGATCGCCAGGATGTTCAAAACGTTTGAGCGTCATCGCCACGCGACCCGGCAACATGACCTTGGGGAGGTCTCTTCCTTCTAAGATTGCCTCCACACGTTCGTGGCGTTTATACCACGAGTACTGGTGGAGTCCCGTGAAGATCGAAAGAACCTTCAGGATTGCACGCACGATTCCCATCGCAAAAACTCGGTTCCAAAACGCATCCCAAAACAATTGCTTCTGATAGCGTCGAAGTTGATCGGGAGTCGGATTGAGCATCGAAACATCTCGAACTTCGGTCGCCAAATCCCGAAGACCTAAACGGCTGTCATTGGCCAAACCTTCAAGTGTATAGAGTGGCACCCGCTTCGCAACGGCTCTGAGTAATTCTCCATGAGTTTTACCCGAAGCGGTCTTGACATTTTCTAATCCTGCTGCGGTCGGATGGAGATGGAAAAAGACACCATTGGCATTTTCGACGACAATCTCACTTGTACCTTGAACGACGCGCCGAACTTTCAACTGCTCCGGCGTCCGATAGCCCAAATCCTCAGGCTTCATATAGGATCTGAGTTGCTCAAAGAAGAGTTCAATGCCACGACGGAAGACTCTTCGCTCCTCTTCGTTTTCAATATTTTCGCGCGTCAGAATATAAATTTCGTAAACATTGACTAATAGATCTTCCGCCGTTGCTGATCTGGCGATGGCCTTGGCAAGTAGACTGCGCCAACCGCCTTTGACATCGGGCCATTCTCGGTTTCCTCTTCGGCCGAAAGCATCTAAAAGATCCCAAACCGGCCAATTGATGAATCCTTTGTCAAAAAGATCAAAGAAAGCAAGCTTTAAAACTCCGACGAAATCTGCTTCTCGATCCGGAACTGGTGTGCGGTCAGAGCGGCGCATCGTGGCTAAAGGATGCCGGCCGGGTTTTTTGCGGAGTTCATTGAAATTGAAACTGAAGATATCAAAGAAGTTCCTACTGAAAATCGTCTTAACCAGAAGACCAAAGTAATAAGCACCTTTAAACGGGTTCCAAAACGGAAGCGAAGCTCCAAAATCATGGAGCCAAATTAAAAAGGGTTCTACGACTCGATTCGGGTATCTTTCCAATCGCGATTTCAATTCTTCCTTAACCGTTTCTCTCAACGGCCAACTCCAGAAACGATTCCTGAGGAGGTTATACCACCACCAAAAACCAACCTGATCCGGAAAAGCCCCTCGAGCTAGGTCATTTCGAGTCGGCAGACGATGGCGATCCCAACGCGTTAAGAAGGTTTCTTTGAAATTGGGAAGGAAGTAATCCGTCAGAAGGCTAAAGCTGCGACTGTCCGTTGCGGCCGCTACTTTCTTCCCCCCTTTCACTAAGCTTTCGTGAGCGATCTGCTCGGCCAATTCGGCAGTGGCCATCACTTGAAGTTTGGTGGAGGCACTTACTTGACCGCTGTAACTGGTTTGAGCTTCGAGAACGACAGGTAAATGACCTGGTAGATGCAATCTTGGGTCGTAGACACCTTCCATAGATTGTTTGTAGAGCCATTCCATACGGCGCACGATCGGAAGACCACGCAGATCCTTGATGTGATCGACCAGTGTGCCAATCAATCCCAACACCGCTTCCAATAAGCTCGGCGGCACAGATAATGCAACGTTAGCCTGAGTTAACCGCCCGGAACTGTCTCGGACTTCTTCGGTCACATCGAATCCAGGAATTTCCTTAAGATCATCCGCAATCGGTAAAAGCAGAGCAGGAAAACCAGATTGATCATCAATAGACATTCCTTCTCTTATTAATTGAAGCGCACCACTTCCTTTGGCACCAAGATAATCCGCAAGTCTTCCGAGATCAGGAACCTCCTGGTGAATGCTTTGCCAGATTTCTTTGAGACCATCGACTTTAGCCCGCAGGTGGAGACGCAAGCGATGAAGCTGGCCGCGTTCGAGGCTTTCGGGATTCAGGAGTGCGGTGAGCAAATCTCGATAAATATCCAGAAGGAGCGGCTCTACTACAAACTTTTGCAAGACCAGGTGGGCATAATCGCGATCAAAAGACTCCTGAGAATCCCAAGTTGAAGCATACAACTGAATGTGTCTGTAGTTTTGAAGTATTTTGATATGGTGATCGATCTCCAGACTCTGAAGACGAGTTAAAGATAATTGAACCGCGTGTCTCTGAATGTCTTGGGTAAGATTCCGCAAGTCGGTCAAATCCCGACGTATTCCATCCAGTGCGGTTTCTTGATCGACTACGGCGTTGTAAAGCACTCGGACTTGGCTTAAGAATTCGCCGCGTTCTACACTGCCCAGCTTATGAACTCGATCTTGTAGGAACACTTCAAATCGCTCAATCGCTGTCCCAATCGTGCTGGGATACGCACCCTGAGCCGCATCGTAAGCTTGTCTGAGGCTGGTAACGAGTGAGCCAATTGCGCTGTCCACAGCCTCTGCCGGAAGTCTTCCAAGCCGTGTTCCCAAAAGCTCATCTACTAAAAGAGGTGCCGATAGGTTTTCATGAACCGCTTGTCCTAAAGCAAGAAGGTCCTGGTCTGCTCCAGGCCGCCAGGGCAAAGTGTGATAGACATCAATACCTTCCTCCTGCATTTTTCGAATGCCAAGCTCCCGTTTGAGTGTCTGTTTGAGCAAAGAGCCCTCAGGCACCGCTTCTGGGTCGGGACTCACGGCATGCCACACCTGCTGAAGAAGCCGAGCAGCCCGCCGATTCTTAACCAAAAGTTCTTTGTCCATTTGCTCTCTGAGCTGGCCCGCTTGGCGCAAACTTTCCTGATCCCCCCTCGCAATCAAAGCCCGATACTCAAGCTGCGCATTTTGAAGAGCTAATTTTTCTTCCGCCGTCATTTTGAGAACATCGTCAATCACCGTTCTCGGAAGCAATTCAAAATAAGCTAGGTCCACCAAGAAATCTTCAAGGCCACCTCCCTGAGTGTTGAGGATCATTTTTCTCAAGAATTCGCGCGCTTTCGTTTCATCACCATCGTAGCTGTCAACGGCGTTGACTAAAATGGCATTGGCGATTGCCGACTCTTCTTGCGTCTCGACCAACTGATACGGATTGAACTCACGAACCAGATCCCAAAGGGTATCTGGTGTGACAACTTTGAGTGCGTTCGAAAGCTTTGTTCCAGCTTTCTGCAAGAGATCGATCGCTGTCTTGGGAAACAGGATCTTCGCTGTTGTAGGTGCTTTCCGAACCAACGCAACGGCGGACTCGAGAAACTGTACGGACCCTGATTCCAAATATTGGAAAGATTCCGGAGTTTGCGTTTGCCATCTCTCGAGTTGACGATCATCCTCCTCGTACCTGCGTGTGGCTGAATTCCATTTCATACCGGGGATAAAGGCGTCAGCCTCGAGGAGAAATTTCTCTGCCATTTTCGGATTGACAAACAAAGCAAAAAGTCCGCCAACCGTCCGGCTGTCATAAACTCCGTACACATGTTCTCCCTTTTGAGGTCGGTTTTGGGTCAAAATGGATCGAACGAAGCTAGATCCGAAAATGGAATCGAAGGAATGAAGGGCTCGCTCGCCCTTTAAGAATTTGGAAACATGATGCTCATAAATCCCTAGCCCGCCTCCAAGAACGGAACTTTGGTTGGATTGATTTCGTTGAATGGCTGCCGTATCGTTGAAATAGCCGTCGGCGCGGCCTCCAGGCTCATAAAAGAAATGAAGCAATGGACGTGTTAATCGCCCCCTCCATCCAGTTGCAAGCACCGTACGGGCAACCTCGTGCATCCTCTTTCGGCGATAATATTCTCCTTGCGCTTCCTTATATTCTTTACCCCCGTGAATGAGAAACCTGGGATATTTGAGATAAGGATCCCTGAGGGCTTGAGCATGATCACGGAGGACTTCTTGATCGGCTAATCTTGCCAACTGATAGAATGAGGTATCGGGACCCGGCGTCCTTCGTAAAATCTCGGAGATAAAAACGCGTCGCCCGCGCCGGCGAGCATTCATGACCGCTTGCAGGCGAGCATCTATATTGGAATCGTCCTCCATGCCATAAAGAGCATCGACCAAGTGAAAGTAAGAACCATTTGGAAGCCGCAAAACGAGTTCACCTGGAATGTGAGGTTCGCCTTCTTTCTCCAATTCTTCAGGTGTAGCAATCAGGTCGCTATATTCTGTGCGAAGAGCTTCGTCATGCACCTTGGCCGGAATGGCAGCCATCAATACTCTTACGAGATGCACAAACTGTTCGTTCCTTGGGGTTGATCGCAAATAACCATTCTCGACCAAATAGGTTCGGAGCCTGTCCAAATTGCCGTCGTGTTGCCGACTCCAAAGGATTCGAGCTAAGTTAACCTCCATTTCCTTTTGGCCCATGAGATTCCTTGAGTGCTCATAAACTTGTTGAAATAAAGGAATTTCATCGAGCGTTAACTGGCCCAGAACCCACTGGGCGGGTTCAGGAACGGCGCTGAATTTCACGCCAAATACTGCGCGTGATCTTCGAAACTGACGAAGCTGAAAGTATCCGAGAGTGAAAAGATAAGGAAGGGCGATGACAATGCCAAGTGATAGAGCAGTAACAGGAATACCTAAAAGAGGTAAGGTTATAATTCCTACAATCCAAGAAAGGAGGCCAATCATGACAGCAACTCGTGCGATATGAAGAAGTGGAAACTTCACAAGGCCTTCTCGTCTGCCAGTGAAATCCGGCTGCGGCTCGCTATCACCTGGCAGTCTAGAAGCAACAACCGAAGGGGGAGCCCGCGGAGGAAGTTTTGCCCGCAAAACTTCCTTGATCACATCTTCATGCCCTGCCTTCACACGAAAGACAGCTACACCTGCTTCAATGCCGCCCAAAAATTCGATCGGGAGTCTTGCAAAATAGGGCCCGAGGGCGCCTAAGGTAAGCTCCGTGATGTGTTCTTGAATCGCGGCATCTCGCGGCTCACCTTGAACGCGCGGGTGTGTCAATTCAAGAACAAAAGTTTCACTTGGATTTTGCGAGGATGGTCCAAAGAGATAAATTCTTCCACTTCGAATGATCACGTCCTTAATTTCAGTCGGCAAATAATCATTGATGATCGCATCAAACTGCCCGAGAATTTGTTCCTTCTGTGCTGGCTCAAGCTCCTGGATCTGTTTTTCAAGTGCACGGCGGAGTCCATTTATAATTTGATCTCGATTCTTGCGATATTCCTCGGTTGCATACTTCAAACCACCGTTGTGCAAGGGATTTCCGACTCGCACCGGTCCTGGGATCTGAAGATAATTCAAAAGGGCGTTTTTTCCTTCAGTTTTAACCCATTCTTTAACCCACTCCTTTACGCTCCGCACCTCGGCGCGGATTGAGGTCGGGACAACCCCATTGAGAACGTCCGGGAGTTCCGTTGGATTTCCGAGACGAAGATTGAGCAGGCGGCGGAAGGTTTCGGCAGAGGCTTTTTCTGTTCCTTGTGAAGGATCTTCCGTGGAAGCCGCTATATGCGGCGTGGCAAAGAACTGATCGGGATGGGCTTCAAGCTGAGCTTGAACCTCCGGAATGATCTTTCCGTCTTTCTTCAAGTCGATATCTGAAAATGCAAGACTTCCGAGACGCTTAAAAAATTCGTCCCACACATCAGGCTGAATCACATCAAAACGCGATGTGTTTAAAATAATACGGGCGCGTGCTGCTGTGTTAAGTTTCGCGGCATCAAAATAATCTTTAGCTTCTCCGGGCAGATGAAACGATAAGATATCGGCTTGTTTCAATACTTCCTCTTCACCCGGAAATTCGACATTGTGTGCTCGCGCAGCTTTGACCCTCGCTTCATGATCAGGATCATTGGGATTATTCAAAGCGTTTGAGGTCGCCAGGATTCGGAAAGAAATTCCAAGTGTTTCACGAATTTGATTGAGTACAGAGGCGAAATCCTGTCCCAAGGGACCGAAACCGATTAAGGCAATGACTTTTCCATCCAACAATTGTTTCAGGAGCTCCCGCGCGCGATCAGGCGATATGTTATGAAAGAGAGCTTCCCACTCGGGATCAAGCATGGTGCCGCGGCTCGCTTTTACCGCTTCATATGCTTTCCGAAATTGTTCCGGTGTAATATCAATGATTTTTCCAAGGTCGGGGTCATCCGTAAAATGCCTATCGGATGGAATGCGATCTTTAGGCCCACCCAATGCGGCAAGCAAAAAGTAAACGCCGAGCACTGAAACGGGGTGTTGATTTCCGTTCGTGCGGATTAATGACATTCCATTGTCAATGGTCGCTTGGCGGTTCGCATTGTCCACACCCGCCCCGATCCGGACCAAATCCACCACACCGGATTGACGAAGCTTTTGCACGAAGGACGGATCTTTGAGCCCTTTGATATCCGAACGGAAAAATATGCCGTGAGGCTCTTCTTCCTTAACAAAGTCTAACAATCGATTTTGATCAGAGCCAATTCCCATTTGATCGGCAATGAGAGTGACGTTGCCGCCGAATGAATCCGCGACACTTTGAAGTTCTTCTACGATGGTTGGCTTTGTCTTGTCTGCGATTAAGTACTTAAGCGGCTTAAGATCCCGCACCTCGGCCCTCGCGTCAGATCGGTAACCAGTGCGCGAGGACTGAGGTGCGCTTTCATTAATATTCGCTTTTGGGTTATCTATAATGTTGCGCACCTCGGCGCGTGGCTGACTTTCACTGCGATAAAGTTTCAATATGTAGCCGCCAAAACTTCCTCGTTGCTTATTAATGCTTTCAACCGTCTCTCCTGATCCTAATTGCTTCAAAAGAACATCAACCAAAACTTGCGCGAAGTTCAAATTTTCCTTTGTAATGTCTGCCTTAGCCGAAAGGGAAAATTTGTTACCCGGTGAAATCCGGACCCATTCAGACTCAACTTCGGGTTCAGTAGGAAAGAGCTTGTCTAACTGCTGTTCAGGTCCGAGTCCCTGAATATCAGGACGCTTTTTTTCGAACGCCGGCAAAAGAAACTTCTTGATGGCCTGCAAAACTGCTGATTCTGGAACTATTTTCTTTTTTGGCGTGAGAAGTAGAATTCCTCCTTCTTCGTCATCTTGGGTTTGGCGGACAAAGTCATAAAATTTAGCTAGAGGAATTTTATAACGACGTTGATTTTTAAAAGGAGACTTGAAGTGAAGCCATTCGGAATTTTTATCTTTTTCATCCTCCACAATCTCAAGAAGCGGAGGTATCCCCATCGGATTCCTGAAATAAAGCAACATCCCTGGTTTCAAGCTGGCCGCCGACGGTTCTAAGCGCTCCTTCGAAGTCGCCGTCTCATCGGGAACGATCTGAAACCTCGTCTGCTGAAATTTCTTAAGGATTTCCTCAATCCATTCTCCCGCTTTTTCGCGATCGAAGTCCAACCGCCCAAGAGGAACTTGATATTTCAATGTGACTTCCATATCAAAAGGCAACCCTTTATCGTAAGAATCTCTGATTAAATCGAGGAGATAATCGTGTGATTTTTCTCCGAGGCTTTTAGAAGTAAAACGGAATGACGCTAAATGTTTCAAAATTTGATCTTTGGAAGCTGTCTTGGCTGTCAACTTCAGAATACCCAATCCCTTCTGAATGGCATCTTTGATCAGAGTCTCTTTCGTAACCTTAAAAGGCTCGACCGTAACCGTTACTAAACGTTGAACGTCCTCCGCCGACATGGGGAACAATTGAGAAGCAATTGGCTTGCCAGTTTCCGGTTTCGACACCGTTGATTCAGATACCGCTTCAGAAACAGGAGGAGCTACCTGAGTTTTGGGTTTGCGTTTCAGAATAACTTTTACCGTTGTCCCAACGGGAATTAAGTCGCTGGGCCCCAAACGACCGAAACTAGGCTTTTCAGGAATTTCGCTATTTTCAATTTGCCATTCTTTGAGCAAGTTTGTTTCCTTTTCTAGGATGTCGTACCAACGATAATCCGAATCGAAATAGATTGTGAGGACGTTGCGATCTCCCTCCTCTCTTTCCAGCATTCGGGCCACAATTTTACCCTTCGCTTTGTCCACAATGGGCCGAGGCAGTTGAATGGTGAGTTCGTGAAGAGTTTCGTCGGTGTCGGAGGGTTTATAAGTAAACTGATGGGCAGGGAAATTCTTTTCTAATTCTTGTGTGTTGGGCTCTGCGTTTTGAGATTTTACCGAATCTAAAATTTTTGAAACGAATTCCGCAAGAAATTCAAGCTTCTCACTGCTAGGAGGACGTTTCAAAACGATCGCCAATCGTTTGCCTTCTAATTTTAATTCCTGAGTAAAATCAGGAATGGACACGCGAAGCCAAGGATTCAGATCTCCGGTTATGACTTCAAGGCCAAGGGTTGCTTCAATCTCTCCTTCCAAAGGCGGATCAAGACGCAATACGGTCTCTTTTTGATTAAGCGCCTCTTTGTCATCAGATGATTGATTAAACTTTCGAATCAGTTCGCCAAAAGCTTCTGTAATTTTTTCCTTCCTCAACTCTACGGCAGACTTGGAAGGTAATTCTTCCACTTTTTTCCCACGAGCAGCAACCGCTTGCGTTTCAGGTTTAAGGATGCCCAAACGATAAAAAGCGGCCTGCAATTTCTCGACTACCTCTTGAGGGCGGTCGGCTTCGGCAGAAAAAACTTCGTTCAAATCCAAAATAATTGATTGATCATGTCTGGTTGCGCGACGACTCTCTCCTGTCCAGAAGTTGAGTTTGTCGACAACTGTGTCAACGTCGGTCAGATCTTTCGTTCTCATACTATCCGTTGTCCCAATTGGAAATCTTACGCCGATACTGTCTGGCTTCTGGGAAACTCCCACTATGCTTGATTTGTAAAAACGGTGCAGCACTTTTTCCAATTCTTGAGCAAAGGTGGGTGATTTCACATCCAATGTGACAGGAGGTACTCGCACTTTATAATCTATTTTTCCGCCCCCTTTGGCTTCAGCTTGGAAAGCGTGGGGTGTTTTTTTCATTACTGCATTTAATTGTGCTGCCTGTTCTGCGGCATTCGATGACAAAACCAGCGTTTTTCCACCACTTTCTATTTGGACCACACTCCTTCCCTCTTTATCCTTCTCGATCCCGATGCTCAGCGCCCGTACCTCGGCGCGGGAAAGCAATAAGATGCGCTCCTCAATTTCAGTCTTGCTGATTTTATCGTCTTCAATCTTAAGACCTTCCTTTAAGAAGTTCGTAATCTCATCCGCTGGGACCGCCAAAGCTTCCATGATGTTGGCTGCCAGAAGATAAAAATCGGATGGTTTTGGTAATAACAATTTTTTGGTATCAATGTTCCCAAGAATATCCAGAACATGCTCCCGCAAAGCGTCAGCTTCCTCTTTCTTGTTTTCACCTCCCAGTATTTCAGCTTGACGAACGTAATCCTCTGCCTTTCGAAATGCCTGAGTCGCATACTCGCCGGCCTGTTTGATTTCTTCGGTCCATCTTTTGTCGCGTGCTTCTATTGTTTCCTGTGGCTCTTCAGAAACTTCTGGCAAAGAAACGATTTGGGGCTGTTGCTGGGGTGCTGGAACTTCTACAGCCACTTTAGGTAACGAAACTGTTGCGGGAATTTGTTGCGGTTCCTTAGGAACTTCGGGCGGAGAAACCTCTACGGGCAGCGGAGATGGTACAATTTCCTCACCTGGGCTGGGTTGAATTTTTGGGAGTTGGATTTGTCGGTCAACTTGAAGCGGACCTTGTCTCGCCTCTAAAATTTTTCTGGCAATGGCTTCTGACCATTGCATAGCTTTCTCTGAATCCATTTTCTCGGCCAAACGCCCAATCGGTTCCAACCGAAACCGTTGATAACCCAAAAAGGATCTAAGTTCCGGGCTATTCTCAATTTGTCTGAGAAAATCTACCGGCTTTGCTTCCGGCTTTTTTTCTAAAATTCCTTGGGCATAAGCAAAAATGGTGTCGAGATTTTTTAAGCGGACGAAAAATGGAACTTCAAGAATGGAGGGACCAGCCCACTCGGCTTTTCGTGCTTGTTCCAGATCAGTAATAAAGTCAGTAGACAAGAAAGCTTCAATGCCTTCCAAATCATCCCAAGGTTTCTTGTCTAATTCTCTGAGTTGATTAATAAGGTCGAGCCGCTTTTGGATTTGTTCGGCTAGGGTGAATTTTTCACCCGGCAACCGATAGCCGTAGTCGGTAAGACGATCAAAAATCTGATTCTTATTATCCAAGCCAGAAGGACTCCACGCTTCTTCAAATTTCCCTGCCTGGAATTCCCTAATTTGAGCAATCCTGGAAACAGTTTTTCCCTTAAGATCCAAGCCCACCACATAAACGGTTGGAACCAATTCTGAGGCATGATAGGCAGGACCCATCTCCACCCAAAAATATTCCATCTCTTGATTTTCGGTTTGAATGGCGCGGATGGCCTTTTCAATGATGTCACCGCCGTCTTTATCCAGAATCGATCTAGCCCTGTTTTTCTCCCAATCATAACCAGGCGGCCGATGAATCAAACGAACAGGACGCGTTCTTGTCATAAAATCTTTTTTCGGTTTCTGGCGGTATTTCGTCCAGTCGACGGCAAGATCGGGATTCAAAACAGGTTCTTCAGATAATGTTCCCGCAGCGGCTAATTTTTCCTGAAGCGGACGGTATTGACTCTCTAATACACTCAACAATGTCATACGATCAGAATAAGAAAGAGGCATATTAAAGAAAAGTCTTCCGTCGAGCAGCTGAATCTCTTTTGGCAAAATTGGTAGATCGGATGGAATTTCTTTCTTTATCGATTCCGGTTGAATAACTTTTGCCGGCGCAGGTTTTACTGTTGGCTCTTTTGGTGCTGGAGAAACTTGCGGCGCTGGAAGAAACTTTTCAGATGTTTTAGGAGCTTGTTCTTTCGGTGGAATTTGCTGGACGGGCGGAACAGGTTCTGGTTCTGGCTCCGGTTCTTTTAAAATTGCTGGAACTTTTTCCTTTGCCGGAGGCTGAGCAACAACCGGAACAGTGGTTGTTTTGATACGCGGAGGCGCGCGAGGCACGACAGGTTGAGGAGCTTCTGCTACGAATCTCGGCGAAGGCGATTCCTCCACTCCTTCTCCGGAAACTTCTTTTGGTTCATGAAATTGATGATTGCTAAAAAGGAGGAAAAAAAATTCTTCGCCTTTTGAGTTTCTGTAACGAACGCCTCCTCCGTTTGGAAAGCTCACCCAAGAACGAGTACCGGTACCCTTAGAAACTGACTGCTGGGGAATATAAATTGTCTCTCCGGAAAGATTAAACAAATATCTGCCGCTTTCTTTTTCCATGTCCACCTGATCGTCAGTTGGCCGCGTTACATGTCCATTTGCAAGCCAGTAAATATTCCAAAATGTTTTAATTGGATCAGCAGCTTTTAAAGCTCTCTTTGCTTTTAAAGTTCTTTTTCCTTCGGCAATAGGACCTTCAACATGAGCGAACCCCATCTTTCCAGCAGGAAAAGGGCGATCGCGAGTGAATTTCCCGTTGGCATAAATCACGATCGAGCTAAGCGGAATTTCGGGTCTGACTTCTTGACCTTCCGGATTTTTTTCTTGCCGCGTCCAAAGCGAAGTAACCCATGCGTCTTCTGCAATCCAAGGTGCGGGATCAAACTTCAAAATGGGATTGGGGTATTTTCCTAATTTGTTCATGCGGACATCTTCCTGCTTCTTCTGCGCCTCAGGATTCCAGAAAGTCCAAAAATTAATATAGCGAGGGGTAAAAAAACCACCGCCCATTTCAGTTAAGTCTTCCTCTTTGAGGCTCCTTAATTGTTGAGGTAAATCACCTCTTGTAATTCCGTAGATGATTTCTTTAACGACTGGAAAAGTAGAATAAGGAATATCCTTCGGACCGACTTTCTCATTTGCTTCGAGATTGTTGTGTTCTTGCTCTAAAGGAATCCGGCCATCGCGGGTGAAAATGTAGCTTGATACGACAAATGGGCGCTTCGTTATTTTGCTCGTAACCTCAAATCCGATACTGTAAACACCCTCTCCTGTTTTTTTGATAAAGGGTGCTACCTCTTCTCCGGCAAAAGCAGCTGAGGCAACATAACTAAGTGGTTTCTTTTCCTGACCGAGATGAACGGTAGCAACTCCTATTTCTCCATGACCACTAGCTTTCTTATGAGTAAGTCTCTGAAGTTTTTCAGGAATTTCCTTGCCGTCTTTGATCAGGAAAAGAATTTCTTCAAGTCGTTCATCGCGGGAAGTGATCATTTGATCGCCAAGGTGAAATTCAAAATACTCACTCCCGCCCGTTTTCGTCCGAGCAGGGACAGCATGCCGCGGCTCTGCTTGAATGAGCCGTCTTGCAGGAATAGGAGTTCCAGGTGAAATTCTTTGCATAAAATTTAGAATTTCACCTTCAAGAAATGGATAATTCTTATCATCCGCTAAACCAATGATGTCATCTTGATAGCGGATCAGCCCATCAATAGCACGCCAGTCTCTAACCCATTCTCGATCGCTTTCTTGTAAACCGGATCTCTTCGAGAGTTCTCGGAGCAATTGATACAGATCGCCTACTTTTTTGCTATTGAGAAAACCTGCAGGAGATGCGCTTTGTCCATATTGATCGATCACGTCAGGAACTAGATCTTCGATTAATTTAATCTCGGGAATATTCAAACTCCGCACCTCAGCGCGGGAGGCCACCTTCCTCTGAAGGATTCCGTACTGGGTAAGCACGCGGAGGGCTTCAGCAACGCTCCAAGCCTGTGATTGAGTGCCGCCCGGCCGCTGGATCATTGGTTCCTGTCCGGGATGGCCGCCATCAAAAACTTCTGGGAGTGAAGCCACAGGACTTTGGAACATTAAAAAATTTACGAGTGGAGCTAGAATTTGGCGAATCTCTTGTTGAATTTCGGAATCTGATTTCCCTTCCTCCTTTCGAACCCGCACCAAAGCATCCACATAAGGCCCGATGAGCCACGGCCATACGGTTCCTTGATGATAGGCTTGATTCTTTACTGTCATCGGTTCGTCTGTGTGATATTCCGCAATGTAATGAGAATCAAGAGGAGCTAACGTCCGCAAACCATAGGGGGTACGTAGATGCTTGGTAACTGAATCAAAAATAATTTTTTGACGATCCGCTAGGAAAATATCTTCTCCTTTCTTTTCCCCCAAGCTTATGGCAATCAACATATTGGGCCGGAGTGCACCCTTGTGAGAATCTCCTTCGATCACATCAAAAAGCGGGGTCGCATTTGGATTCGTCTTCATTTCATCATTCCAAAACTTCTCGTTGATAAACCATCGGACTTTATCTGCCATCTCGTTGTGAAACGTTGATCCTTTTTTGTCCCCTTGCTTTTTTTCTACTTCAGCCAAGAATCGAAGACCCGAATACCACAATGCATTAATTTCGATGGCTTTTCCGTACCGCGGCGTGATGGGATTCCCAGTTTCATTAGTCGCGTCCATCCAAGTTGCTTGGTGGGGACTTCTGATGAGATAATCTTGTTCATCCATCTTGATTTCTTGAAATTGACCAAACCATTCATAGCCCGTTCCATGTTGATAATGCTGAACGATGCTGTGGAGCGTGGGCAACAGTTCCTGCGCAAATTCCCAATCGTTCGTGTAGGCGACATACTGCTTGATCGCCTGAATGAACCAGAGCGAGCCATCCACATTGTTGTACTCAATTTTTGACAGATCCCATGAGGGAACTCGATTCGGAATCAAACCGTTTCTCTCATGCTTGGCAAATTTGCGAATGATCTCCTTTGCGTCCTCAAACCGTCGCGTCGCAAGCAGCAGGCCCGGCAATGAGATGAATGTGTCGCGGCCCCATTCTTCCCGAAACCAATCCCGGCTTGACGCCCAAATTTCAAGAGGTCCATTTGGAGCCCGTCGTCTCACAAAAGAATCAGCTGCTGCAAGCAAAGTGGCCTCGACCTCTTTTGAATGGTCCCAAATATTAAATGCTGCGTTGGAAGTTCCGCCATTGGCTCGTTGATCGAGTTTGAAATGAATATAAGGTCCAAGATTAAACCGAACGCGACGCGAATAATTAAGATCCACTTCTAAAGGAATCCGATACTCCCATAGAGATTCACGAATTGTTTTATCTCCTTCTTTCCGCTCTTGCATCACCTTCACTGTTTCAGTATCTCCCCACAGATCACCCAAAGTAAAATTAATAAAGCGTGCACTTTCTCTAGAATAATGATCTGAATTCAAATGCCAGTTAAAGCCTTCCGCAAAATCTACAGCCGAGGCTTTTCGAGAATCGTCATGGGTTGTTACTCGTTTCCAATTACCATCTATCGTCACAAAACCCAGTCGTTGGGCTTCAAAATTTTTTCCGTAAAAAGCTTCTGCTACAGGCAAAGCCCCTCGCTCCAAAAAGGCGCTCACCAAATTAGCAGTGTAGAGATCGCCCTGTTCGTCTCCGCTTCCTCGTTGTCCATGATGAAAACGATAGGCAAAATGAAAAGCGTCGATTCTACCGCCGTCAAGCCCGCTGTCGTTATGAAGACCGAAATCAAGCCAATGTCGAATGGGATTCAAAATAAATTTGTAGCCTTCTCTTTGCAACCGTGTCCAATCCCAAAGCGCTAAATCCTTCCATTCTTCTTGCGTACTATCATGCACAATTCCGGGATATCCCTCTTTGAGATCTTTGAAATATTCCGGATGTTTCCATACATCAACACCATCTTTAGCTCGAAATTTTGGTAAATCAAACAGCACTTTTCCTCCCATCTGATGAACTGAGTGAATGGCATCGGCAAATTGCTTTGCTGCGACCCATTGATAAAATTGATGGAGTTCAAAAAGTGACTGGTAGTTATTCTGCTGCTTTACTTTCGTAATTTCTTCAGGCGTCCATTCCAGTGAAGATTTATTCAAAATTTCATGAAGTGCCATGAATTCTGCGTAGTCAGCCAACCATGCTTTATTCTGTCTTACAAATTGTTCATACTGTCTGGCTCTTTGAGACTTCTGCTTCATTAAAACTTGGTAGGCTTCTGAAGCAACTTTTCGTTCCCGTGCTTCTACAGAGCCGTAATGAACTTCCCATTGTTCGTTGGTAGGTGCTGTCAACTTCTTCAAAAGATCGGGACGTTCGCGAACTTCTTTCACCAATGACCAATCAATGTGGCGTTCATTCAAGGCATAAAGGCTTACTGGCGCATAGGAACTTTCCTCTAAAGCGGCATAATGTGGAAGAAGCAAGATTGTGTCTATTCCGTAAGGCTTAAGGTAATTTCTGAAAAATTCTGGAATCATCGAAAATTTTCCAATACCAGGATCATTCTCGCGTCTTCGAAGCGCATATATAGGTAGGCTTACAGCTACGTGAAACTGGTTCGGATCCCTCCACCAAGTATCATCTTTTTGTTTTGGATGCCGCACCTCGGCGCGGGGAATGCCGAGCGTTTTGAGTTCTTCTTCAGTGGCAAACCCAATGATCGAAATTTCCAGCGGACTGCCAGTAGGATCCGAAAAACCGGCGATGGTTGCAATTTTATCTGCCACGCCTTCAACAAAATGATCTGAAAGATTGAAGGCAACTGCTTTTCTTTCTCCTTTTGTATCCTGGAAGATCAAATGAACTTTCGGAATTCCAAACCGTGGTTTTCCAATAATATGTTTGTCATTTTTATTTTTAAGCTCGAACCATACTTCGGCACCTTTTGTTTTTACTTCGAACACAATGTACGGTTTTTTCGCTAAATCCGAAGCTGGAATATAGCCCCAAACCCAGCCGCCCGATTTTCTAAGCGTGAGCGTTTTCTCATGTTCAAAGTCAATATCGCCCCCTCTTTGAAAATTAACTTTACTCAGAATATCTTCAACCTTAAGAACAGGTTGCTCAGGCTTTTGGGTCGGTTGTTTGCTCTCCAGCAAAAAGCGTCGTCCATCCCAATTGAGAATTTGGCTTCCGGATACAGCTTTATTCGTAAATGTGCCCGAAGAAATCCGCATCGTAGTTTCAGGGTCAGAAAACACAATGATTCCGGCAGTTTTATTCTCGACAGTTATAATTTTAGAAAGGTCGGCTGAAAATGTTTTTGGGTTCCCCTGTGTATTTGGCAAATGAATTGCAATTTTACTAGCGGTCACTGACTCGTCGTTCGTATTTTTGACTTCAAGAAACAATCTACCTGCATCACTGGTCGCTATGGTGAGATTAACTACCGGATTCTTAACAAGGTCAACACGCTTGATCCGGTTCCAAACGTATCCATCACTTTTTGGGAGTAACAATTCCCTACTTTTAAATTGATGACGAGCTAATAGATCACCTCCGCCATCAAACGCTGTTCCTTGTAGGATGTCAACCACGCCCTCGGCGCCTTCGGCACCTCTCGGAACGACTTTGAAATCTCCAAGCGTCATCGGAATAGCGGCCGTAGGAGTCGCAAAAGGTAAGCCTTCGCCATTTAAAACTAGGAATTTTAGTTTGTGTTCACGTTCGGTAACCGAACGAAAACGTTCGATAAGACCATCCTCTTTCAGTCCGCTACTGGTGAAGCTAACAATACCGCCTTCTGAAGCATCGGTTGTTGTAACTTTCGCATCCCAAGTTAGAAGTGGAGCAATCGCAGTACCTGTTACATTAACTGATTCCGTCGATCCATGAGGACCTTGCATACGAGGTCCTTTCAACATGAGGTTGTACCAAACAAATCCAATGCCATCAGGACCTGCTAAAATGACAGGAAACGCGGCGTAAGGGGTTACAACATCGGTGCGCTTCACTTGCTCACGTGCGACCTTCTGAACACCAGCAGCAGAAATATATACCGGCGATTCATTGCCTTTCACCACATCATGAACTGACGCGAGGAGTCCTGGACGACCGTTTAAGGCTGCATCCCAAGTTCGCGCTTTTTCTCCGTTGATAAATACGCGTCGGGCAATCGGAACTTCTTTATAAGGAAGCACGAGATATTTCCACTGCTCATGACTTGAGAACATCCAACCCTGTTGTACCGTAATCGGACCTTTAGGAGTTGGGTACTCAACGCTTTCTAACTTTTTCCGTTTGTATTCCCAAACCCGATCCTTTTCTCTTTCATTAGGCCATGTACCAAACAGATCCATCATCCATGCAAACAATTCTCCCTCGTATGGATCATCAAGATAGTAATTACGGATATTATTAGAATAATTCTCCGGTGTCGGATTTACCTTTGTGTCACGAATTTTTGCTTCGGCCCGGATCCTGCCGTCACCATCATAAAAAATCATCATGGCATTTCGGGCCATGAGGTCTCTTTGCTCCTTGACTCGCCTAGCGAGATCATCATAACCTTTCTCTTTGGCCACTTTTTCAAAAGCATAGAGGGCCCACCACAACTGGCCGTTATCAAGAGCTGGTACTCTATCTTTCCAGTCATTGGTTGGCACCATTCCATCATCGCTGACGAGGAACCAAGGTTTGAAACCGCCAAAGCCAGGATATTCACGGTCAAACTTTTCATAGCTTCTCAATTTTCGCTCCATCACTTGAAGAGCGATGCGAATACCCTCTTCAGGTTTGTCAGGGCTGAAAAAGACTTGGGCGCGGCGATTACCGGCAATTGCCAAAGTCGCCATATTAATCTGAAGAGATTCCTTAGAAGAAGCAGACCAATTTCTGGGACCTCCAATTAACTCGCCGGTATCGTAATCAATTGAATGGCCATCATAGGTGAGGCCCGATTGTTCATTGTAAGCGATGCCGGGCTGATGAAATTTTCCTTCCCAGTAAGCTACTTTATCTAAGTACTCATTGAGCCGATCGCGATTCTCAAGCAAATCCTTGTCTGAATAAAGAGGAGCAAATCGGTAGGCAGGTCTTCCTGCCACTGGCGGTGGAGCTTCCTCGCGGACAGGTTCTTTTTCTTTTTGCTCGATCGCTTTCGCAGGTTCCTTTTCTCTTTGAACGGCAGGCGGAACTGGCGCCGGTTGTTCCGGTCGCGGAGCAACTTCTGGTTTTGCCCCTTTGAAAAATAAAACTCCTGCCATAATTATCGCAACAATACCCAAACCAATAGCGGCAAACCACTTTGCCCTTGATCCTATTTTACTTTGCGAAGTCGCTTCGACTGCTCTGCCCGCTGCTCGTGGCTCGCGCAAAATCTCGGGCGTACGCGTTTGCTGTAATATTTCTACAAACTGAGGAATCGTCCTCGTTATCGGCTCTCCTCTGAATCGTTCAAAAACTTGACGACCCAAGCGAAGTCTAATTTGGCGGTTTTGAAGCTGTTCACGATTACGTTCGATAAACTGAAGAATTCTTCTTTGTGTTTCTTGATCACCAACATTTGTTCCTGTTCTGCCCCGAATAACTTCTCGACGAATTAAAAGTTCAAGAAAACTTTTCAGATTTCTAACCGGGACTTCGCCCGAGAAATCAAGCGGCTGTTGCCCTCCCTCGCTCCGCACCTCGGCACGGGAAGTGACTTGGGCCTGGAGTTGGTTCAATCGATCAAGCAACTCCTTAGGCAAGTTTGGATCGATATACTGTGATTTTGTGCGTTCTAGTTCAGCGCGCTCCTGTTCAATTTTTCGAATGATCTCGCGATCCACTTCTGGATTTTGAGGCTGTTGTGCTTGATGGGTGATAATGTGTTCAAGAAGAGAGATCCTGTTCCAGATACCCACCACGTAACTTAATTGCTCCAAAGCGATTTTCACGGGAAGCCCGCGTTGAAGAGCCTCGGGAACGACCCAATTCCAGACAGCGCGGTGTTCTTCCATGTGCCTGACCATTTTCGCAAGAGCTAAAGCTGTCTCGTAATCCCCCAAGAGTTCCACATAAGCTCTTGCAATTTCGACGATCTCGGAATCGACAGCATTGTAATGAAGATCGGCGCCCTTGAGGTTACGGCCTGGATCCAATTGATTCGCTTCTTCGATTAATTTCTTGGCTTGCGCTAACTTAGATACAATCTCACTTTTTTCTTCCTTCACCTGACGTGCAAATCGAATGAGTTCTGACGCTTCATACAATTTCTGGGCTGCCGTTCGCAATTCAGAACGACCGGCGGCACCAAATAATTGGTGGCCACCGCGTTCGAGTGATGTAATGCGGCGATTCGAATCAATCGTGGCAAAAAAAGTAATATTCTTCATCGAAGGAATGGGCGAGGTTACTTTCCAACTTCGGTTTTCATGATCCCAATGCCAGCCGTCGACATTAAAATAGTTCACAAAGCGGACGACGCCCGCAGGACTCATTCCCCGTTTTCCTTCGCGCCGCTCTTGGAGTTGTTCCTGCTCTTCCCGGTTCTTAATGATCTGGGCAATGGGCGGCGTATCAAAAGCGAAAACGGCATCAAAGTCCGGCAAGAAATCGTAATCTCTCAATAGCGTCTCAGCCACAGTACGCTTGAAACCAACCGGAACCTGGTTAATATCAAAATCAAGATCTGGATACATCCATCCGTCCAGAATAAAGACACCTACTTTTCCTTTAACGGTATAAGGCGGGGCATGCGTTTCCAACCAACTCAAGAATTTTTTGACGAGTTGAAATGAACGAATTTTTTGAAGCCGTTTCCATTGGAAAATCCAATTGAAAAAGCGATATAGAGGTGTCAGAAGGAAATGTTCACGCGGATTATCATCAATTCTCTTGAGGTAATTGCCCATTCTAATGACGGATTTAGCATCGCTTTCATCAGCCTCCTTTAGATTCCTTTTGATCCAATTGGTATCATGTGTTCCGGCTGGTCCTCGATTGGAAGCTTCCGGCCCGGCATTATATCCAAGCGATCGCAATTTCTCCCGCTCTGCTTTTCCAAGATAATAATCATCAATCGCACGAGCTACGGCTTGCCCTTCTTTCTTACGATCAAGTAGTACATTCAAAATTGGAATCAGAGCCCGTGAAGTAACGGTCTTGCCGCGGCCTTGGCTTCCATATGTATAAACTCGGTAAGCTCCTTTCAGGCTAAGCTTCTCCTTTTCATGTTTCTGACGCACAATCCATTGGCTGAAGGGAATATAGACACGCCAAAGGGTATCGGTTGGAATAGGAACTTTTGGAAGATAGCTTCGCCACCATTTAGAAAATCCCGGCCACGCCTTTTGCATGACTTCAACCCGTTCTCGAACAAGATCTTCGGCAGACTTTTCAGTTGTTACGCTCAGAATGGCAGTTTGAACAGGATCGCTGAGCAAATTCTGTTTTAGGCTTTGAAATTCTTCGGACGTCGGTCGCCGACCTTCTGCAATCTCCGTCAGTTGAGAAATATCAACCCGCACCTCCGCGCGGCCGATGGAAGTACGCTTAGCTATTCCTCTCACCACTCTTAGCAAGTTTTCAACGGCGCTCCGCGCGCTATGAATGGAATCGAAATCTGCTTCAGCTACAGAGCCAAAAAGCCCCTGGGCCTGGACGAGATCTCCCTCAATACCTTTGAAGGTTCCCATTTTGACTTTTTCCATAGCCGTCGTTAAATATTGAATAATTTCGTTATGGTACTTGCCTAAAGTCGACTTCTTGACCAGCTCAATCGCTTCTTGAATCCCAAACTCAAGAGCTGCTCGATCTTCTTCACTTGCAAACTCGGTTGCCCGCATCTCAGCGCGGCGAAGGAGCGTAAGTTTGAATGTGCCGAATTCGTTGACTACAGAATCCGCAGAATAGCCAAACTCAGATAAGGGAATTGCTGCCGCAAGCCTGGAAAGGGCCCCCTTCGCATCCGAGGCGTCAACCCATATGGAGACTCTTTCTGGATTGGGAAACTGATCGGGTTGCGAAATCCAAATTCCCTTCTCAGGAATGATTTTGACTTTATCCTTTCCATATTTTTGCTTCAGGGGCTTGAGGTAAGGTTCTAGGGCTTCCAGGGTTAAATCCTTCCGCACCTCGGCGCGGCGAGGGTTTGTAAATTCAATTTTGAAAACGTCGTTGGGAAGTACTCGAACTGCTCTTGATTCATTTTCAAAACGATCAATACGACGGCCTGTATCCCCTTTTTCAACGCGTATTACTTCCTTAGTTTTGTACTGACCCGAATTTTTAAAACCAGCCTCGTTGGCTTTCTTTAGCATTTCTCCGAAAAATTCTCCAAATGTCGTCGCTTCACCTTCGTGAATATAAGTAAACCAATATTCTTCTCCATTCCGCACCTCGGCGCGGAGACCGAGAACGTATTCGATAGCACTTTGAAGGCTCTCCGCTTGGTCAATCCGCACCGGAGTGGCCCGGACGTCCATCCCCCTCTGAAGTTGTATCACGGCAATATTGGAATCAGGAGTATCATCTACTTTATCTACTTTGATCCCTAGAGATTGAAGCGCGGTTATGAGATCCTGGATTGTTTGAATGACACGCCTTTTTCCATCGGTAATGACCACCGGTCTTCCCGATGCCTCATCCCGTTCGACCTGAAAATTGGCTTGCCGCGTGACCGTAGGTTGGATTAATTCTGAACGTAAAATTTTGACATTCTCAGGTGCGCTAATGTAGAACCGTATCCTATCTCGGCCGATGTCGACCACCTTCATTACGATATTGCCATTAATTACGATTTCTTGACCCGCGAGCCGTTTGAGTATTAACCCAGGATTTCCTTCGATTTCTTGCACAGGGACAGCGGCTAAATCCACAGCCTTCACCAGACCCGAAATTTCTCTACGGTATACCGGAATACTGCGATCAGCCCGAATTCCAATTCTCACGAAACCCGGCCCAATCTCTACGACCATAACAACCAATTGCTGGGGTCTTGCGCCAGCACCGATGACGAACTTCTCTCCAACTTTTCTTGTAAATCCTACCCGCACCTCAGCGCGGCGGGCGGGCTGGATCATGATCAAAGGAAGCGAGAGAAATGGATTGACAAAAAATAAAGAAACTATTCGCAATTGGAATAATTGTTCTAATCGTGCTCGTCCTTTTCCTAATTGACCAGCGGAAACACCGGCGCCACCACTCGTAAGTTTTCTCTTCTGTAATCCTGCCAATTTCATCCCTTGTGGACTGAGCACTTTTAGTCCGCGATCGGTAAAGGTAAATGCTTCGTGGTAACTCAACGAAGGAATTTGAATTTCTAAATGGGCAGAACGATCCTTATTCTCAACCCGAAGAATTTTCGCATCGCCGAAAATGTCCTGATTATGACCGATGCTCTCTCCAAGAATTTTGGTGACTTCCCCTGCCGAATATCCGTGATGCTCTTGAAGATAGGGAATACCTGCATTCAACAGAGCTTTTAAAATATCGACGCGTTGTCTTTCCGGCATGGCACGGATGGATGCGAAATCCCGCTGGAGCAAAATCTCTGCGGCAAGCGTATTGCTTTGCGCAAACGGTTGATCCAAATTTGCGTTTTTACCCAGCATGACTTTTTCGTAAAGAGAAGCATCTTCAAAATGAGTCATCCGCGGACTGAGGACAAGATGTGGAATCTCTTTTTCATCTAATAATTTACTGATTCCTGAACTGTGAAAACCACCGGTGATTAAAACGATTGCTCTATCGTGGGGTGAGGATTCGCTACTAACTGCGAGCGCAAGGGTATTTCGAAGAAGGGCTTCGTCACGTTTACGGGACAAGGCGTAAAACGCTTCCGCCATTTGGATGAGATCCTGTTGGAAAAGCGGAACGTTTATCTTTCGCGGAATAAAACTGCTCAAGCGGCTTGAGAGTTGGCCAGATGTGAGGTTATTTTTTTTCTGAAGGTAGTTTTCAAATTCATCGCGGGTCATGGCGAGTGAAAGCAAGCGCTCGACTAGCAGAAAATCCTTTTCGAAGAGCAAAAGGTTTTTCTCCTGATCTGTACGCGCAAGTTTTTCTTCAAGTTGTGCCTCCAAAACATTTACCTCTTTGAATAAAGCCGTCGCGTCGATTTCTTCTCTCAGAATTAAAAGGCCGCCGTAAGTCAAAAAATGGGTGTAATTAGAAAGGAAAATTCCTTTTTCTTTTCCGCCATTTTGGGTGGCAGAAGTTTCGCCATGAAGTACTTCAAAGAAATGCCGAATGGATTTGACGTTCGGAAAAGATTTATTTTGCCCAAGCCAAGATTCAAACGGCCGAGTATTATCTTCTCCCAAAAGATAGTGAAGGCCATCGATTAAAAAATCTCGTTTTTTGCCAGGAGCTATTTTCGCCCCGATCTCCCGAATCAAAGCATCGCGCTCCGAACGGGCAGCTTCCATCTTAAGAAGCGGCTCTATCTGCCCGGCTTTGGCAATTCGAGTGAAGTTCGGCCACTCAAACTGATGACGCGGATCAGTGAGATCAAGGTTGAGAAATTCTTTAGCAAGACTTGCGAGAATTTTAAGATAGCCAAGCGTCTCATCATCTCGTTTGCTCCACACCCTTTTTTTCTGAGCATAATGGCGTAACTCTCCATTGAAAATTTTAACTTCAAGCTTTTCGAGTGCTCGGTTATAAAAATCAAGAACGCGACCTGCTTCTTTTTCGCGTCCCTTAATCTTTTGAAATAATTGAAAACTCTTCCCATAAAGCTTGCGATCGTCAACGCCATAAACTTCAATATGAGGATTGCTTTGCTCCTTTAAGGCAAAAAGCTCTGCTCCTGTAAGCTCCCCCATTTTGGCTAAGTATTCCGCCATTGCTTCATTGGCTCCTGGGACGGGGAGTAAATTCAAAATCTTAGGATCGATTTTGCTAAATGCTCCTTCGACTGCAATACTTTTAATTTTTTGATCACGGCTGAGATATTCGAGAATGGCCTGGATATTTCTTTGAGCCTCCGGATGGGCATGAGCATCTTGAATGTGGATAATGAAAGGCACGCGCCTCGAAACGTTGGGGGTAGTTTTGGGAATATGTCTTTCCTGAATCGATCCGATGGATTCGGGAATATTAAGTTCATACAACGAAGAAGGTAGGATGCCATGTTCAGGCATTTGATATCGAGCATTTGACGCTGTGATGTTCGGCTGAGACCAAGCAACGGTATCAAAGGAAAAAACAACCGTTATAAACCAAGCGACTAATCTTAGCCACAGATTGAATCGGTTTTTGAATTTCTTGGCCCTTAGGGAATCCATAAAATAACTTAAAAAAACCCTCCCGATCTGTGGTTTTCACGCAAAACAGTTCCCTCAACTGACCTCTTCCTATCAGAAAGCAGCTGAAAATCAAAAGGCACTGCTTTTATTGGCAAGAAATTCAATTTAGAAAAGTTGTAATCGGTCTTACTTTCCGCGTGAAAAAAAGAGGAAGCAAAATCCGCTACGGTTGTTTTAACTTGGGAGTTTGACCCCATTCGTGTGTTTAACCCTTCGGATTAAGATTTGCAGGGGGTAGACCTGACAAGAACTTCCCCCGGTAACGTCGCTTCAAAAATGAACCACCCTACAGAGTTAAAGAGCTACGTTACTTGTGGAAAGTGTAACACATAAATATTAGTTTTTCAAATTTATTAGAAAGATATTTCTAAACTATAAAATAATATTTAAGTCTATTATTCACAGTGTCTTACAGATAAGAATAGGGTTGGGGCTTAGTGATAAAATCTCTTTATTGCGGAGGTAACCAATCGTTGTTCCTTCAGCTGAATTTGAGGATATAAAGGAAGGCTCAATACCTCACGGCTCGCTTTTTCGGCTACCTGGAAATCGCCACGCTTGTAACCCAAGTATCGGAAACAAGGCTGGAGATGAAGTGAGATGGGATAATAAATCCCTGCAAAAATCCCCTGACGTTTAAGATGGTTTAACAATGCATCTCGTCTTGGAGCTCGAATTGTATATTGATGGTACACGGAGTATCCATTTGGCGTTTCAACCGGAATTTGGATTGTAGGGGCGGGGTTTCCCCGCCCTTTTGTTTTCGGGTGAGGAGACCTCACCCCTACAAAACTTAAAATTAATTTGTCATAGGTGTCTGCTGCTTTTCTTCTCTTATGATTCCACTTTTCCAAATGTCCAAGCTTCACATTGAGAATGGCTGCTTGAATTTCATCCAATCGTGAATTGATTCCGATAGCGGTGTGGCGGTAGGAGCGACGCGTGTGACTCTTTTGATTCTCACCGTGAAGATGAAGACTTTTGACTTTTTCATAAAAACTTCGTTGATTGGTCGTGATCGCTCCGGCATCGCCCAAAGCACCGAGCGTTTTTGTTGGATAAAAACTAAACGCTCCAAACTCACCGAACGATCCCACTTGCTTGTTTTGAAACGTCGCGCCGCAAGCTTGAGCGCAATCTTCAACAATGAAAAGGCCGAGCTGCTTTGCTAAAGTTGAGATCTCATCCATCCGACATGGATTCCCATATAAATGAACCAAAACAATTCCGCGGGTTCGCTTCGTCACTTTTTTCCGGATAAATGCGGGATCCAAGTTGAACGATTGGGAATCGATATCGACAAAAACAGGTTTGGCGCCGAGGCGCGCGATCGCGGTAGCTGTCGCAATAAACGTGAAAGGCGTGGTTAAAATTTCATCCCCGGCTTTAATCCTAAGTGCCATCAGGCTAAGGAGTAAGGCGTCTGAGCCAGAAGCAACTCCCACTGCATATTTTGCGCCGACAAATCGGGCGAAATTCTCTTCAAACTCACGGACTTCTCTCCCGAGCACGTACCGGCCGCTTGTAAAAATCTGATGCGCGCGTTTTTGAAATTCAGAACGAATCTCACGAAATTCGGCTTGAAGATCAATCGGAGGAACTTTGGCTGCATTCTGCGTATTGAGTACCGCGTACTGCGTCTTTTGCTTTTTAGTCTTGAACTCTGTACGCTCGACGCTGTACGCTGTATTTTCTTCCATCGTTACCGTTTGATCTTTCATTGGAAAAACATCTTGGCTGCGATGAGTACGAGAAAAGTCGCGAAAATTTTCCTGAGTAATGCGGCGTCCATATTCATGGATATGCCCGCCCCGATGAAACCGCCCACAATCGCAAAAAGGACGCTGTAGGCGAAAATACGCCAATCCACAAAACTTCCAGAGGCATGACGAAAGGTGCCGATCAATGCCGTTGGAACGATAATGGCAAGTGAAGTTCCAACGGCCATATGCATGTTCATCTTTAATGCGTAATGAAAAAGAGGAACCAAAATGAGCCCGCCGCCAATTCCAAGAAGCCCGCTAAAAATACCCGCTAAAAGTGAAATGACTGCGGTCAGAATTAAAATCATCATCCCACTACCTCCTTTTTTCGATGCTTTGCATCGAAAACTCGCAGAGTTTCAAAAGCACACCACTGAAAGTTTAAGGTGCACTTTTGAAAAGGAGGTAGTGGGATCATCGTCTAGCCTTTCGTTCCGCTTGATCGAGGGCGAGATTCACCAATTGATCGGCACGAGGCATATGATTTTCTTCCCGTCTGAGATGAGTATAAGAAACGCTCTTAAACTCTTTTTCTACCTTCTTTGCTTCATCAAATAATTTTTGCATATTATAATTCTTAAGTTTATATTCGCCCCGGAGCTGCTTGACGACAAGCTCGCTGTCTAAATAACAGTCGAGTTCGTCAGCTCCTAATTCTTTTGCCCGTCGCAGGCCTTCGATCAAAGCGCGGTACTCAGCTACATTATTAGTGGCTTCTCCGATGGTTTCGGAATGCTCGGCCAAAATTTCGTTCTGATCATCACAGATTAAAACGCCAATGGCTGCCGGCCCTGGATTTCCGCGTGCCCCGCCATCGGTATAGGTTTTGAGCTTCATGGGTTAGTTAGTCTAAGGAGGGCTAATACTTAAGTCAAATGAAAATAAGTCCCTGCCAAAATTCTTGGCGGGTCCACCATTCTCTATGGCGGAAAATAGAAAACTAATGGATAAAGCGGAATATAAAAAAGAAAAGCCGCTTCTCAAATGAGAAGCGGCTAAACTGTCGATAGGAAGATTACGCCGAGATTTTGATTTTCAATTCACGCAGCATCGCATTGAAAAGGTCACGCAATTGGGAAGCAGCTGGGCTTTCCAGTTCGCGCTTTTCAATCATCGAAAGTTGTTTGACATCACGTTCTTTCAAAAGCGCGGCTTCTATTTTAGTCAAATATCTTCCAATGATATCGGATTCCCTGTAACCGCCCTTCTTCAAACTGGATACGGCCTGCTGTAACCGGCGAGGGCTTTTCACCACTTCGATTTTTGGCAGACCCTCTTTTGCAAGAATTCGGTTCATGTGTCCAATGGCTTTCAAATAAACTTTTACTTCAGCCCGTGGTCCACGTACAAGCGCTACAATTTTCTTAGCCCCCGGCGCAAGATTAAAAAATGGAGCGGCATTCTGTGAAGCAAAAATGGCGGCATAAGTTTTTCTTGGGGTGACCTTGTCAAATTTGCCAGTGCCTATACTCTGACGGATTAATTCTGGAGCACGACTCATAAATTCTTCGACTGCAGAAGGTCCAATGCCGGCTTCTCTCTCATGCGCTTTTTGCTCCGCCATCAAGTGATCGTGAAACATGATGGTGAAAACGGCCTCTCCTAATACGGCCGGAGAAACGGCCAGTGGTATGATTCCACTTAGAAATTTGGCAAGAGCAACATTTTTTCTCAGTTCGGAACGTAAAGCTTGCAATTGCTTTTTATCTCCTTGGACACCCGCCAATAAAAGTAGCCAAAGAGGATTGAATTCTTCAGAAGGATTACTAAAAATTTTATCTATATCATCTATACTTGGGGTTGCGGTACTAAAAAGTTTATCAATTGCTGCTGTTTCAGTTGGAACTGATGAATTCGCTTGTGGTTGTTGAGTAGCTTGAGGCACAGTTTCCTGTTGAAGTGTTTGGCGATTGATCTGAAAGCTTCCATTCGATGTCGTTAAGATCACTTCAGTCGCTGTAAACTGAGGAGTTGCTTGTAAGCGGCCAAGATTTTGGCTGAAGCTTGGCGTAGCTTCTCCAACTCGTTGGATATTAATCGTACTTTCAAACCGAGAGCTTAGACCATTGCTAATGCCTTTGGTATAACCATACACCACAAGATTTCCCTCGCTTGAAACATTTACAAATGGTTCAATTCCGGCAAAGTTACCAATAGGACTGACTCCTGCTTGTTCAGCGGGCACAAGCACTTGGCTTGTGATCTGACCGGATGAAGTTCTATGATAAAGCGTTAGGGTTTGTCTTTGACCAAAGACGGTATCCACTGTTTTAATTTCATATGAAAAAGTATTGTTTCCTGATGTTACAGTACCGGGTAAGGGTTGAGACACAGGTTGTTGTGATACCTGAGCCAAAGTGGTTAAATCAATGGTCTGTGTTTTCTGAGCATTACTCTTTAAGATAACTGCCTCATGTCCATTGACAGTTGTCCAAGTAATGCCCCCATTGGGTGCAAGTCCGTATTCAACCTTGACAGACAGTTTATGGTCTGGATTAGCCACTTCTTGAATGGTTACTTGTCCTCTTGGATTTTCATAGACCACATACTTTCCGTTCGGTGAAACATCATGGACTTTTGAAATATCGGCTACTGATTCTTGTGAGGCGGTTGTTAAGAGTTGTCTTTCACCCGTATTCAGATTTACTAAGTCTAGTCTCAATGAATACGTATTGACTGCATAATGTAAAAATCCATAGTTAGGATTTGAGGCTGCGGGAGTGAGTGGATTTATTTCCGCTCCTGTCGTAACGTCATATTGTTTGACATCCCATGTCGTTAAGTCAATGCGCTGAATCGTTCCATCCGGTCGTGTGATTCTGAGAATGGAAGTACCATGTTCCAAAGAAATGGCGGAGACATCTGTTGCCTTAAGCGAAATTCCGCTAAGGGGTACAAGTACCGCATTAGCTTCTACCCCCACACCCGGCTGATTTGGAACCGGTGGAAGATTATTAAAAGAAAGGAACCTAATGTCATAATGGTCAATGACATTGAATTGTAGCTCAACTCCTTTAATAATATAAACACCTTCATTCGTAACGGTAAAATCAACTCTGCCTCGATTAAAATAAACCTGCGTACCCCAGTCTTGAATAAAAATTTGAGTAAGGTTCGTTTCGAGATCAGTAATCACAAGTTGAGATTGCGGAATGCTTGGTGTTTCTGGAGTAACGCGATATCGGCCGTTGGGACTGACTTGGCTTGAAGGAGTAACGACAACCGTTGTAAATGGTGGATCAGTTCGTATAACAACTTTGGCCGGATTATATCGGCCTTCGGCATTGAGAAGCGAAGCAACGGTCGTGGGCAGTGTCGCAACATATACTGATTGCATATGTTCAGGATTGAGACCGCGCGCAGCAAGCTCTGCGACAGTAATGGAATAAATCTTTTGCTCGTTTCCATAACCAGAAAGTCGAAAAGAAACTGGAGCATTTCTGTCATTATCAAAAAATGTCACAATGACATCATTCGAAGCAATTGTCGGGCTTGAGCTGCTTAAGCCAAATACAAATGTTTGATTGAGTAATTGAGTAAAATTTCGTCTTTCATTCTCCAAATTCATCCAGTAAAGATTTGTATCGCCGGGAACTAGTGCGCCACCGGTAATTTGAGCGGCTGCCTGCATGGGCGTTATATCGTTCGCTGTTAAGTTATTGTTAGCAGCCAAAACCGGCAAATTTGCAGGAGGAATCGTATGAAGCAGATAATTTCCTGGCACGTCGGTCCTATTTATAAGATAGAGGATTCGAAAGTTTGTAAGATCAACTCTTTGATTTTCAAATACTTGAAGAGAAATTCTATAAGTTTGCAAAACATCTGGGCGGATTCCGATTAAAAGAATGGAAGCTTTTCTTTCTTCGCCCGTTTCTTTATTGACTGAAACCATCTCAAGGCGTGCTGTAGAACTAGTTCCGGAGACACCAATAACAAGTTCGTTATTTGGAAAAGCATTAGTCAAATTGCTGGTCTCGATCGTTTGAGTTGTAAAATTATCAGCAGCAACACCGCCCCCTTCTTCAGATGTGACGGCTTTAATCAGAATCTTATTTGCTTTTAAAGAATTGACCTGCGTTTGGCTGTTTTCTCGAGCCGCCCTCGCATTTTGAAGCTGATCAGCCGAAACATGCACTAGGGCAGGAATTGCGGTAATCTCATTTGCATTGGTTCCGGTTGGTGAAATCTCTAAAGACGTTCTTGGTGCTAAGACACTTGCGTTGAAAAATTGAATTTGCTGCAGCGGAACAACATCCGGTTGCGTCAAGTATGGATTTGAAAGAGAATTAATAAAAACTAGATAACTTTTATTTGGTAGAGGAGCGCCCGTGGCACTAATTTGAGAAATCACAAATTCGATCGTGTTGTTGTCAAGGAAGCTCTCTGAAACGAGTCCGTTATTGGGAGCTTGATTTGGTAAGGACACACGCTTTTGCGGCTGAGCTGCTTCTTTAATGTTGATGATGATACTGTAAGTTGACCCGGTTTTAATCAAAACCGATTCGCCGTTCGGACTTACTTGAATATTACTGAGATTAAAACTGTTAGGACCAAAACTTTCACCGCTTGCCACGGTTTTGTAAGTATTCTGCCCTGTCGCAACATCGTGAATGACAAGATAAATATTCGACAGAGCCAAAGGCTGACCTGTAACCGGATTTGTAGTCGTATAAAGAAATGAAAGTTCTTTACCCGTTTGAGGAACGCTTAATACTTCAGGCGCCGTCGGCACCTCTGTCATCGTATTCAAATTCACAATGATTTTACTTTGATCGTTGCTGGTTAATACGACGGCCGGTGCACCTGAAGGAAGTGCGGTCCACTGGATTCCATTAGGACTCAAACCATTACTTGGATTAACCAGAATCCCTATCGTTGGATTATCCACACGCTGAATTTGAGTGCGTGGGCCAAATGAGCCCGTAGGGGCGACTGAGCTAAAGGCCACAAATTCTCCACTCGGTGAGACATCTTTACTATTGAATACGTCATTTCCGTAAGGTGGAGTGTATGCAGTAGCTAATATAGAAGCATGCTTGGTTTGATTATTATAAAGGTAAAGTAAAAGGCGCGGTCCTCCTATCGTAGAAGACGCTTTGGTTGCAAAAGAAAAGTTCTCGGGGTTTGAGACTGACGGGACAAACGAGCTTTTCTTAAGAATGGGTTCGTTGACACTCAGGCCAGGAATAGCGGAAACGGGGCTTGTATATCCAATGTCATAAATGAGAGTCTCCCCATTTGCAGTCACATCCACTTGAGTAAAATTGCCCCCAGCTAATATAGAAGCTACTTCATAGGAAAATTGCTCACTGATATTTAAAACTTCTAAAGTTTTATAGTTTGGATGGACGTCCGAAACAACTCGATAAGCAAAATTGGGGTTGGAAGTAGTTCTGGTCCAACCTTGGGGGACTCCCACAGTATTTAAATTCACGGTCGTACGACTCTGATCCTTTGCGATTAAGATCACAGTTTCTCCTGACCATTCAATTCCTTGAAGTCCGTAATGATTGCCAAGATTGATCACACTTTTCACATTTGGATTATCCACGCGCTGGATCTGGGCGCTGGTATTGGTAGTACTGAAGGCTACAAATTCCCCGTTCGGGGAAACATCATGGACTTTTGAAATATCAGAGACTGACTCTTGTGAAGCAGTGGTGAGGAGTTGTCTTTCGCCCGTATTCAGATTTACCAAATCCAATCTCAGCGAATACGTATTGACTGAATAATGTAAAAACCCATAGTTAGGATTTGAAGCTGCGGGAATGATACCAGCAGGAAGACCGATCAGCCTTAAATCAATCGTCTGTGTCTTCTGAGCCAGACTCTTTAAGGTGACTGCCTCATGCCCAGCGACAGTGGTCCAAGTAATTCCGCCGGGTGCAAGGCCATATTCGACCGGAACGGTGATTCCTTGATTCGGATTATTGATGCTTTGGACACGGGCACTTGATTGGACAATGGAGAAGGCGACAAAGGTGCCTTTGGGATTGACGTCCCTGACATCAAAGACATGATCGCCAAAGGATTCGATTGAGGCAAAGGCCAGTAAGGAAGCGTTCCGGATTGGACTATTCTCAGGATGAGGACTGAGGAGATAAAGCTGGAGCCCATAGCCTCCGACGATCTTCGTAGCAAATTCAAAATTGGGATTTGAGGTTGAGGGAGTAAGGGCACTTCTTTGAAGGACGGCTTCATAGGAACCGCCGATGTTATTGCCCTGAGGGCCCACAAGGTTATAACTCAAAAATGTCTCGGCGCCTGACGGTCGGGATTGAGAGACATTCACCTGGATGAAATTATTTTGCGACGCGGTCGAAGCCACATCATAGGAAAATTGATTCTCGATATTTAAAAGTTCCAAAGTCTTTATGCCAGACGCCTCGGGATTTTCAACCACGCGATAGGCGTAATTGGGATTGTTTGTCTGTGTCCAGCCGGAGGGGACTGGAGGTGCTGTCGATACAGATTGCAAAGCATGGGAATTCGAAAGAAGAAGACCTTGATTTTCAATTTGGATTTGCGCGTTATACATTTGTGTTCTCATTGTATAAGCTGCGCCTGCACCCACAGGATAGCCAGTTTGAGAAGTTGGACTTGTCGCTGCCGATTCCGACAATACTGAACCATAATCAATTTGAATCGCCGGCGTTGGAGTAGACGACATGGTTTGTATGATTGCAGCTTTGAAAGGATTATCAACAACAGGAGCCAACCGAGTTTCAAGTCCTTCTATATTTAAGAGACGAGTTGAGCGCTTTGTTTTTACAGGCTCATTTTTCCACATTGTAGATAGCCAACTTCCCATCGTTGTAAAAGGCGAAATTGCGATTTGAACTAGATTGTTGAAATGCTCATTGATTTGCTTTCCTATTTTTTGTAGTTGTTCTCTAATTCCCCGTACCTCAGCGCGGGAGACAACTTCCCTTTTTTTAGGCTCGGGTGAAAGCCGTGATCTTGCCTCGATTCGTCTTTGCGGCGTTTTGGTTAGAACTTCGGAGGGAGCAGCGGACGGTTTAATTCCGTATTGATTTGCAAGGAGTCCTGTGTCGATCTTATTGGAGAGCTCCGATATACTTCGTTTAGGGAGAGCGAAAAGCGCTTGCTTCATGAGCTTGCCGTTGTAATTAGCATAACCTTTCCCAGCAAGCTGATCAAGAATAGCTGGAAATTCAATTTTGTTGACGTTTTCAATTTGTGATGTACTGACTTTATTATTTTCTTCAAGCATTGCCATGTGATAGGCCTTGCCGTCGCCGATTTGTGTGATTTTAGGAGTAATGAGAAAATAAGAAAACCCTTTCTTCTCAAAATAATGTTTCATTCCTTCCGAATGAAAACCGCCGGTGACTAAAACGGCTTTTTTTAGTTTTTCCTTCTGCATTTTCCTAAGCATATGGCTTGCCATCAAACTATCTCTTCGGTTGGCTCCCTTATAAAAGGAAAGGGCCAAATCAAATAGCTGGTCCACTTCACCCAAATGATTAAACTGAATGTTTCGGACTCTTTTGTCATGGTTGATGGCTTTGAAACTCTTTGCGATTTCTGAGGGACGAACGATGGTTTTGCGCTCAAGGATTGTTTCATAATCCTTACGGGTTAATTCCAGGGTAAAGAGTTTCTTAAGCAAGCGGTAATCCTTGAAGAGATCTAACAGTTTCTTTTCCGTATCGGTCCGGGCGAGGGTTCCAGAAATAAGGGCTTCAAGACTGTCGATTTCGTGAAAGAGAAGCTCTCCTTTCAGTTCGCTTTCAAGAATCATGGATTGCACATAAAGTCTGAGATGTTCATAGGGTTTAAACGAAAAATCATTTGGCAGCGCTTCCAATAAATCACCAAAGGTTTGCAAGGTTTCAAGATATTGGGCTTGGGAAAGTGCGTTTGTTCTATCCATTGGGAAATTAAGGATGGCGTCAACCTTTTCGATCAAATGTTTCTTAATGTGAAGAGATTTAAGTTTCGTTAGGAACTCTTTCTTTTCTTTATCAATAAGCGCACGATCTAGCGAAGGTTCAATCGCTTGAAGCCTGAAGAACCGGATCAGCATGGGCCAATCTTTTTGATAGAAGGGATCCTCTAGATTGATCTCAAGGTGTTTTTTGGCTTCATTCTTAAGGAAGGTTAGCCAAGTGTTTAAATCCTCTTTTTGGGTTTCATAATCTTCAAAGCGCCGTAAGAAGTTTTTGAGTGAAGCATTCAGGTAAGGTGAGGTGAGACGCTCAATCTGAAGATCCATGTCTTGAAGAAAGCCCTCGCTCTTTTCTTTGGCTCTTAAGACTGCTTGAAAAGCTTTCCGGTTGGTGCGGTAAGCAGAGGCATGCTCTAATCCATAACCATTAATAGTAGTGCTCTTACCTTTTTGAAGAAAAGAATCAATCAAAAAAAGCTCTGGGCCCGTGAGTTCAGCTTTTTGGGCAAGAGAATCCGCTAATTTCAAATTAAGATCGGGGTCATTTGGAAAGAGCTGAAACACTTCAGGATGCAACTTCCCTTTTCCACCTTCCAGAAAAAGGGCTTTAAAATTCTCTTTGGCAGTCAAGTAATCCAGAATGGCTTGAATATTTTTCTGCGCTTCATAATTTCCGTGTGCGTTTTGAATGTGCACCACGATCGGCGCGTTTTGTTTTGGTGAAATTGTTTGTTCGATAGATCCCAGACCTTGAGGAATTTCAATTTGTGGTTCTTTGAAATTGGAGATTGCAACGTTTGTTTCAACAGGGACAAAAGCATATAAGAAATTTATTTGCTGACTAAGGAAAGTGAAAGCGACTGCGAGAGCGATTATTCTTTTTGGGGTCTTTCGCTTATTTCTTTCGTAGGTTTCTCGGTTCATTGTTTTATTCTACCCAAGATTATCATTTTTTAAATACTTATTAAATCTATTAGAAATGTAACACATTATTTCAATTTGTCAAGGTCTTGATAAATTTTTTTAATAACTTGTCTTAAACTCCTCCTAAAGAACGCTTTAACTTAAATAAATAAGCTGAAATTAAGGAGTAATCCCTTAGCGGGAGGGGAGAATGGATAGGATGGGGACCGGATTTTCCTGGCGGTGACGAAGGTAGGCGGTTTTGAAAAACTCGACAACATTCTT
>Ga0209515_10001189_pt1 | contig 44899 bp, 38 predicted proteins | sample Subgroupgradi54m_FD_187454 | JGI IMG/M metagenome (GOLD analysis project Ga0209515, IMG submission 187454) | Subsurface groundwater microbial communities from S. Glens Falls, New York, USA - GMW60B uncontaminated upgradient, 5.4 m (SPAdes)... ... | reverse complement strand
TGCTGTATGAGTCCCAATTTATCTTTTTTCATAAAAAAATAAATTGGTCGAGTTAAAATTTTTGCTCTATTTCACACAAAAAGAGAATTGATTTGTCCATCGTCGGAGTTTCGCGCCGAAAAGAGTTGGTTTCGTTTTTCGTCTTCGTCGTTCGCGAAAACCACTGTTCTGCGTAGCGTTTCTTGATTTTTACATCAAAATCTGTCTTAATATACTTAAAGTAACCCCTCGACGCGGCTCGGGGAATAATGCACTGTAAATGAAAAAGTTAGCTTTATTTATTACCGTTTCTTTCTTTTTGGCGCTAACTACCGGAGGCGCCGCTTTTTTATATATCATAAAAGATTTGCCTGATTTAGAAACCTTCGACAGCCGCCAAATAGCCCAGTCAAGTAAAATCTTTGATAGAACCGGCGAAATCTTGCTATATGAACTTCATGGAGAAGAAAAACGCACTATTGTGCCCTTGTCGGAGATTCCGAATTTGGCGAAATACGCCACCATCGCCATAGAAGATAATGGTTTTTATAATCACCCGGCTTTTGATTGGCGATCAATACTCCGAGCCGCGCTTGTAAATATAAGACGGGGTGGCGTTGTTCAGGGAGGTTCAACTATTACCCAACAGTTGGCTAAAAAGGCGTTTTTAACCGACGCGAGAACCATCACTAGAAAAGTCAAAGAGTTGGTTTTGGCTTTTAAGCTCGAAAAAAAATATTCTAAAGACCGGATTTTAGAATTATATCTAAACCAAATTCCTTACGGCGCGAACTCATACGGCGTAGAGGCCGCAAGTAAAACTTATTTTGGAAAATCTTCTAAAAATTTAGCTCTGGGAGAAATGGCTATATTGGCGAGCTTACCTCAAGCACCTTCTTTTTATTCTCCTTGGGGTAAAAACAAAGATAAATTAATTGATAGAAAAAATTTAGTCCTTAAAAAAATGTATGAATCGGGCTATATTACTGAAAAAGAGTATAATGATGCCAAAAACGGAGCTATTACCTTCCTACCGCAAACAACCAATATCAAAGCTCCTCATTTTGTTTTCACAGTTATAGACTATTTAAACAATCAGTATGGCGAAGATTATATCCGCGTCGCCGGCTTAAAAGTTGTAACTACTTTGGACTGGAAAATACAGGAATTGGCTGAAAAATCCGTTTACGCCGGCGCTAAAAGAAACGAATCTTTATATGAGGGCAAAAACTCCGCTTTAGTCGCTGAAGATTCGACAACCGGACAAATTTTAGCCCTTGTAGGGTCAAGAGATTATTTTGATGAAGGAATTGACGGTCAATTTAATGTAGCGACTCTTGGATTAAGACAGCCCGGCTCTACCATCAAGCCTTTCGCCTATGTCGCCGCCTTCAAGAAAGGTTTTACTCCCGACACGGTTTTATTTGATCTGGAAACAGAATTTGATGTAACGGAAGAACCGGAAAAAAGTTATAAACCGCAAAATTTTGACGAGGTTTTTAGGGGTCCGATAAAAATGAAAGAGTCTCTGGCTCAATCGGTAAACGTTACCTCTGTCAAAACTTTATATCTTGCCGGCATTGATAATGTCTTGAAATTGGTTAAAGATTTCGGTATTAGCACTTTAACCGAACGCAGTCGTTATGGGTTGTCATTGGTTTTAGGCGGCGGAGAAGTTAAATTAATAGATTTAGTAGGCGCTTATTCGGTTTTTAGCCAAGAGGGTGTTAAACACAAACAAAGTCTAATACTACGCATAGAAGACTCTAATGGTAAATTATTGGAGGAATATCAAAACACCGCCCAGCAAGTTATAGAGCCGCAATATGCGCGTTTAATTAACGGTATTTTGAGCGATATTGATCTTAGAAGGCCATTATTCCAAAATAGTTTATCTTTAACTACGGCTGACGGCTACGACATTGCCTTAAAAACAGGAACAACTAATGATTACCGGGACGCTTGGACTATCGGATATACTCCGTCTCTTGTGGTTGGTGTTTGGGCTGGTAATAACGACAATAGTCCTATGGTTAAAAAAGGAAGTAGTATTTTGGCGGCTATCCCTATCTGGAGCGCTTTCTTCAAGGAGGTCATAAAAGACCGCCCGCAAGAATTATTCAACAAACCGGAACCAATTTTGGTTGAAAAACCGGTTTTAAGAGGTGAATACGTAATAGATAACCAAATTCATGACATTCTCTATTATGTAAACAAAAAAGATCCATTAGGCCCCAAGCCTGACGCCCCCGACTCCGACTCCCAATTCAAAAACTGGGAAGAGCCGATCTCTAAATGGTTAGAAGCTAATCCAATAGACAAACTGGTATTAGAAAATCCCTTTGCCGTAAGCGGTAATAATTTAAACGTTCGTTTCTTAAACCCTCAAAACGGAACTTTTATAAGTAATCTTATTATCGCGGAAGCTAAAATTTACGCAACGAGCGATATAACTAAAGTTGAATTATTATTTAATAATCAAGAAATCTCGCCCAACTCTACGCCTCAGCTTATAGAAACATCTGATAACCAATATACTTATCGCGCCGAGTTAAAATTAAATAATCCCGAACTGCAAAATCTCTTAAAAATTAAAGTTTACGATTCTACAGGCGCTTCCTCTGAAGCTGAAGTTATTGTTTATAAATAAATCTTTTTTTATTTTTCATTTTTATTTTTTATTTTTAAATTTTGATTGGCATCACTATATAAAAATATGAATTATTTTCAGCAGTTTTAAACATCGCCGGTTTCATATCACCATTCAAAGAAAAGGTTAAATTTTCCGAATTTAAGACTTTTAAACCGTCTAATAAATATTTCCAATTAAAAACAATATCTGAAAAAGCAGATCCTTTCTGTTTTACGGGAACTAAATAATTATTTTCGCCCAAGTACTGATTGGATGAGTAGACCTCCAAAACCTTCTTTTCTCCACTTAATTTCAAATGAATATCGTTAACTTTGCCGCTAAAACTACTGACTAATTTAACAGACTTCATTAAATCGCTTCTACTTAAACCAAGCTCTGTTTCTGTTGATTTAGGAATAATCTGTTCATAATCAGGATAAGTTCCATCAATTAAACGAGAAATTATTGAAACATCCTCATTTTTAAACATTATTTGATTATCCCCGACCAAGACTATAACCGGCGAATTATTAAAAACCCTGATAACTTCTTGTATTGTTTTAATGGGAATAATTACCTTTAAAGACTCTTTTAGGGTTGTTTTAACTTGATTTTCATATAAAGTCTTCTCCGCTAACCTAAAACTATCCGTGGCCACGAATTTTAATGCATTTACTTGATAATCTAACAACACCCCGTTTAACTCGGGTCTAATTTCAGAATAAGACACAGCGACAGATACCTGATTTAAAGCTTCTTTTAATATTAATGGGTCTAGTTCTAAAAAGTTTGTGTTATTGGTAATTTTAGGAATTATAGGAAAATCACTCTCCGGCAACCCTTGAATTTTAGCCTCATAGTTATCGGTTTTAATTAAAAGATTATTGTTTTTAACTTCAATGTCAATTCTTTCACTATCGGTATTTGATATAACACTATTAAAAGGAGAAAATGGAACGGCAATTCCTCCATCTTCGACAATTTTACCCGAAACAAAAGTTATAACGGATAATTCAAGATTAGTAGACGATAACTGAATCTTATTATTTACTGTCTTAATAAGAATATGTTTTAAAACAGGTAAATTATTATTATCTGTCACTCCTCTTTCGACTATACTTAAACCATCTTTTAAATTTTTTCTTAATATAGTTATTTTCATAATTTATCAGTAGTTTTTATTTTAAATAAGTTTTCCCCATCTCTCTTTCTTAATTAATAATTAAATACAGTAGTAGTAGAAGAGACTGTTAATATGTGGAAAAGTGTATTTAGCGAAGATTTTATTTATCTTTTCTCAATTAATAACTCGGGGAAAACTTTTTAATACTTCTCTAATAACTTTTTATAAACAATACTTACGCATAGCATTTAATGATTTATTAAGAAGTTATTCATTTTTATTTAATCTATTATTAAGAAGATACTAACAAGGCAATCTTTTAAAAACATCTTTTGCCGCTTTATTCTTTCTTTTTCTAGTTTTTTATTTCTCTATTTCTCTAGTTCTTTATTTCTATTTTACTATTGATTCCTTAATAAGATTTATCCTCTGATTTAAAGCAGAATTTTTAGTCAGTTCATTATTGATTTTATTGTAAGCGTAGATAGCTGTCGTGTGGTCTCTTTTTCCTAACTTTTCACCGATTGCCGGATAAGATAAGTCTAATATTTCTCTAAGTAAAAAGACGGCGATTTGTCTCGGTTCTATTATCTCTTTTTTTCTTCCTTTATTGGTTAAATCGGCAACTTGGATCTGAAAGTGATCGGCAACCGCTTTAATAATCACATCCGGACTTACATTTTTAAGAGGAGCGCCCACTGTTTCATCTATTATTTGCTCAACAAAAGCTTTATTTATCTCGTTTTTTCGAGTTTGGTGGTAAAAAACCAATCTATTTAATATTCCCTCTAAATCTCTAAGACTTCTCTGCATTTTTGACGCTATAAGCTCTATAATTTCATCACTTAGGTTTATATTCTTCTCCAGTATCTTATTTTTCAAAACCGCGATTCGTAATTCATAATCAGGCAATCCTATATCAGCTATCATTCCTCCTTGAAATCTGGAACGCAAACGATCTTCTAAAACAGGCATATTATGAGGAGATCGATCGGAGGATATGATTATTTGCTTATTATTTTGATGAAGAGCGTTAAAAGTATGAAAAAATTCTTCTTCAGTAGCCGGCTTTCCCCCTATAAATTGAATATCATCAATTATTAACACATCGATATTTCTATATTTGTCTTTAATGTCTTCCATTCTCCTATTTTTCATCGCGGTAATAACGTCATTGGTGAATTTTTCAGAGGTTACATATTTAACTTTTATTTTATTTTGATATTTTTGTTTAATCTCGTTGCCTATCCCCTGCATTAAATGAGTTTTCCCAAGTCCAACACCTCCATATATAAATAATGGATTATACTTATTGCCGGGAGCGTCAATTACAGCCATTGCCGCCGCGTGCGCCAATTCATTAGTGCGACCGACAACGAAGGATCTCAAACTATATTTAGGATTTAAATTTGTCTCCGGGTCTACTTTTAACTCGTCAAAGACCAATTGGTCGGTATTTTCCGGTTTAGGCGTGATTTCATTAGGTTTTATGAGGTTATTTTGAGTTACGGCATTGGGATTAACCACAAAATTAACACCTTTAATATTGTCCTTTTTATTTCTAAGAGATCCAAGAACTAATTTGTGGTATTTATTTTGTACCCACTCTTTCGTGAAAGCGTTTGGTAACGCCACTAATGCTATCCCCTCTTCTTCATTTATTAAACGACTATTCTTTAGCCAAGTAACAAAATTAGGTCTGGATATTTGTAACTCGATATCGTTTAAAACCGCCTGCCACAATTGTTCTAGTTCCATGCTTTTTTGAAAAAATATTTTTACTTACTTGAACGATGCTTTAATTTTATTCCTTATTCTAAAACAAAGCAAAGACTCAAAAAAATAATTTTCTGTTAGCAACCTGTGGATAACCCCAACTTTCACCTCTTGATTCTTTTTTGATTGTAATATTTATTTTTTTAAATTATTTAGAAATTAGTAATTAGAAATTAGTAATTCACAATCAATATATTCTGCAAGAACTAGATAAAATAAAAAAATTTGCTATTTTTATTAAAGACGTGTTATATTTAGTCATTATGTCCCGAACATATAATCCTAAAAAAAGAAAAAGAGCCAGATCACACGGATTCTTAAAAAGAACTAAGACATTCGGCGGTAGAAGAGTATTAAAGAAAAGAATGAGAAAAGGCCGCTATAAGTTGAGTACAGTGTAAAAAACAAGAAAAAAGGCCATTTTTGGCCTTTTTTCTCAATAGACCCACTGCGTAAAGATTTCCCGTCGGTAAATCTTTACGCAGTGGGTCTAAACTAAGAAAATGCTTAAAAAATCATTAAGACTGTCATCTACGGATTTTGATGGGTTAAAACTCAAAAGACCTCAAAAAACACTTAAAAACCCTTATTTTACGCTAAAAATCTATGAAAACTCGCTTAAAAAACCGCGCTTTGGAGTAGTTGTGAGTAAAGCTGTGGATAAGCGCTCTACTATAAGAAATAAGTTAAAAAGGTTGTTTTTTGAAGGTTTAGGGGCTATTATTAACACTATTGGGTCAGCGGACTATGTTATTATAGTTAATAAATCAGCTATAAAAGTCGGCAAAACCCTGATTTTTAGCGAAATATCTAAGTTATTAACAATATATCCACAATCTCCAAACCCTAAACCCTAGAGGGCGAGCCTCGGGCTTTAGCCCTAAACCCTGTCCTTATGTCATCTTTATTCAACACACTACTATATAAACCACTATTTAACGGACTAATACTCTTATATAATTACGTCTCTTTTGGTGATTTGGGTATAGCTATCATACTTTTAACCGTCATAATTCGGCTCATTTTTTACCCACTTTTCTATAAAAGCTTTAAAAACCAAGCTCTTTTGCAAAAAATACAGCCCGAATTGGAAAAAATTCAAAAAATGCACGCAGACGATAAAGAAAAACAAGCGGGAGCCATGCTTGAGCTTTACAAAACTCACAAAGTTAACCCATTTTCCAGTTTTTTTCTCATTTTAATCCAACTTCCGATACTTATAGCTCTATACCAAGTGTTCTTAAACGGATTTTCAAACGGCAGTCTTGATTTGATATATGATTTCGTTAATAAGCCGGCCGCCATCAACCATGTTTTTTTGGGCTTGATAGATTTAAGTAAAAAGAGTATACTGATTGTAGCTTTAGCGGCAATTTTTCAATACATCCAAGGCATATTATCAATGCCAAAGAAAAAAGATGGAGAACCGGAGTCACAGCAAAGAAGTATTGCCAGAAAGATGGCCTATATAGGCCCGGTGTTGACGGTTGTGGTGTTAAGCAACCTTCCGGCCGCGGTCGGCCTCTATTGGCTAACGTCGTCAGTTTTCTCTGTTGGCCAGCAGTGGATAATCAATAAAACGATAAATCAAGAAAACAATAAATTAGTAAATTAGTAAATCAAGAAACCAAGAAATATTCGAATGCTATTATGGAAAAATTAATAGATACAACTAAAAAAATGCTGGAAATGGTAGGATTCGCCGACACAAGCGTTGATTTTGATTCCGAGGGCAAGAAAGTAAGGATTTTTATAAATGAAGGCGAGTGGATCAAAGCGTGGGTTCCAAAATTAGTTACTGATTTAGAGCACTTATTAAGACTGGTTTCTAAAAAAGAAGGAGGAGATTATATATTCGTTGACGTTAATAATTATAGGAAAGAGCGAGAGAGATTAATTGTGGAAATTGCCAAAGCCGCCGCTAAAAAAGTTCTTTTAACCAAAGCCGAAGTGCAATTACCGGCCATGAACGCTTTCGAAAGAAGGCTTGTGCATACCGAACTCTCAACTCGTCCCGACGTAAAAACCGAAAGTTTTGGCCAAGGAACTGAAAGATATGTCATTATAAAACCAATCTAACCCCGCCACAGCGGGGTTAGATTATTATTATTCCTCCTTTCTTAAAGGAGGTGGCGAGTCTTCGAGCCGGAGGATTTATTCTTAGAAATCCCTCGCCCTTCGGGCACTCCCTTTACGAAAGGGAGAATAAATCCCCTACTTCAAGTCTAAACTATAAATTCTATTATCATACCTATTCCTAAACAACAACTTGTTGCCCGAAATAATCAAATCTATGGCGTCTATTTCACCATCCAAAACCCCAAATAACACCCTCTGCTCTCTTGTTAAGGTATTATAAGCAATAACTTCATCTACCGAGAAAAACTTTTCTTTTAGATAATCGTCCAGAAGCTCTATTCTGGAGGGTAGATTTGTAGGAACAGCGCAGTAAACAACGTCTTTATCAAAAACGCATTTTTGTGGAAGCGTCTTAAACGGTAGGGTGTATAAATCAGCGCCACTAACGTGCATTAGAGCCAAATTTGCGTCAAAAAGCGATGTTTTAGCAAGTTTAAAGGCGATGTCTCCACCTCCCAGCTTTATAGCTGCTACCCCCTCTCCAATTGCCACTTTTTTAATAGAGCGGTTATTTATGTTAACCGACCACGCCTCAACGCTAGCCGAGAGCGATGGCTTGCTGTAGATATACACTTCATTAGGCGTTGCCCACGCGAGCTCCCCATCAGCAACTTGAAGCTTAAGAACTTCCGAGGTTTTTTTATCCGCTAAATTTATAACGCTCAAAGACGGCGAAGACGTATTTTTTAAATAAGCGATTTTTTGTGATTGCGCGTCAAAAGCGGCAGAAAAAGCGCCGTCCGGCAATCTTTCCCAAGAATTATTATCAGTTGAAAAAACAGCCAAAGTCTCATTTAAAGGATAGCCAAACCGAGCAATGATTTTTGTGCCGTCAGGCGAAGGAACTAATGAATTAAAATCAGCTAAGGTTTGCGTATTTACTTCTTGAAGACGCCCCTCGCCAAAAGACTTATAAATTTTCCCCTCCTCATCTAGTAAGTAAACAGAATTAGTTTTTGAATTAGCCCAAAAAGCGAGAGCGGATTTATCGCCCACCAACTTAAGTTTTGATGATCCTACGGCGGCACTTTTCTCTGCGCCACCGGCTGTTTCTTGAGCCGTCGGCGCAGGCGCGAAAAACCCGGCGTAAATAGCATACGCAGCGCCTATTGCCGCGCCAACCAAGAGGAGAATGCCTAAGATTTTTAAAAAAGACCTCATATTTAAATAAAAACTAAGACCCACGCACCATTTTAATAAACTCTTGAGAGTTAGGAATAAAGTTGCCAACATACAGCAATTCAACGTCATTTAGACCAACCAGACCCTTTAACTCTGTACTAAACGCGGCAATATCCGATCTTAATTTTTGAGTTAATTCTGTTTTTAATCTCTTTTCTATGTCTTGGTAAAAAGAAATAATACCTTCTTTGACCTGGGGTGGTAGCTTTTGGAATTTAACAATCACCGAGTTTTTAGTGTTGGTTTGAAGCTGTTGATCCGATTTTAGTTGATCTAAATAGACGCTTTGTGTATGTTGTTGGGCGATCGCGTAAGAATTTTTTGGAGGAGTAGCTGACGGCGACGATGATTGTTTAGGCGGTGAAACTGGCGGCGCCACGTCTCTGATTTTAGTTACTTCAGGTAAAAAATTTAATACTAGAACCGCGCACAGCAATAAAACTAAGCCAGTTATAGCCGCCATTATCCACTTTTTGGCCTCATCCTGCTTGGCAAATCCCCCGGCGCTAAAAATATAAACCATGCCGGCATAAACCAATATCCCAAAAGCCAAAAGCCCTGCAATTCCTATACTATATTTATATAAAGCATCCACTTCCCTTGATAATTGCTGAAAAAATCCCGCGCTACTCTGACCCGCGAAAGAAGGGTTTTTCCCAAGAGTTATGACATTAGCACCGATTGATGCTTTTGTGTCTCGGGAGCCGCTTGGAAGCTTGGCTTCAGCCGAACCACTGGCGCTGCCTTTTGTTTGCCCCTCTTGCGCTAAAGCCAGATTCCCACCTAGTAACATCAAGAACGCTAATAAGACTATCATGCCCCCCCCACAATTTTTATTTGAAAAATAAGACATTTTATATTTAAACATTTCAATATTTAAATTTTTAAATATTGAGCTTCGCTCTTTTATTTTACCAATAAATTCACCGAAGCGTTAGCGATATCTATTTCATTAACCAAGTTTTGCGCCACAACACTCAAAGATATCAATCCGCCGGACAAGTCCCCTGGAACATCAATTGTAACCTTAGAAGAGTTGTCCCCTGTAGACCCCTCGCCGTTTGCCGACCATCTGAAAGAAACAAGGTTTTTAGCTAAAATATTCCAGTTATACAACAGTGCTTCAAATTGGTTAGCTTGAGGAATAATTTCACGATTTGGATAAGGAACTTTTACGACCACCTCGCCTTTTTTAACGGGGATGGTTATGATTTTTTCCAAATCAGCACCCCTATAATTAGCGACTATAATTTTTACCGAATGATTTGAAGCAAATTGACCGGCTGTAAAGTTTATAGATTTTAAACCATCCCCTCGCTGTATCAACTTACCGTCTACGAACCAGCGGACTTCATTATTGGCAATAGCCGCTAATTTTCCCCCATCAATGAGCTCAAATCGAACATTAATGTTCGACCCTCTCGTCGGAAAAATTTTGCCCATAAAACCGCTCTCCGCAAATGAATTTGCCTTCCAGGTCACTAAAAACTGCAGCCCATTCGTTTGAGCCGAAACAAAAAGAGGCAAAGATAAAGAAAGTAAAAATAATATTTTTCTAACAACCATATAGAAGATTTTTAAATGTTTAAATATTGAAATATTTAAATTTTGCGCTTCGCGCTTATGCCGCCCCCCTTTCTCCTCCCCTCTCCGCATTCACCTTGGCGGCCGCCAATCGCGCTGTGAGAGCCGCTTTGCCCTCCAAAACCTTCTCCGGCTCTTGTATCACGCGGATAGTCTTCGCGGCTTGGACTAACCCGCTTCCTTGGTGTCTATCTGCCCAGATAACCGCCACAACACCCAGTGTTAATATGGGCAAAACTCCAAGATACGGGATTAACTCTAACAAGCTGGCAAAGAGTGCATAGTTCCCCTGTACCCCTTTAATTCTAAAGTAAAATTGAGTTACCGGAAATGTTAATACGTCTAATATCCAAAAGTCATCAGCTCCTATCCAAATAAGCAAAAAACCGATTAAATCAGCTAAAGCCGAATAAGCTATAAGGCAAAACGCCGCCGGTATCGAAATTTTAGGTTCATTTTCCATGAGTGGGTGACTATAGACCCAAATCGTCATTGCGAGACACAAACGATTTTATGCAACGTCGTTCGCACAATTCGTTTATTCGTAACAAATTCGTTATTCGTTGATCTCCTTCTTCTGTTCCAATATCTGCTCCGGTTTTGATGTAACAATCTGATCCTCTAAATATGAGGCAACTACCTGTATAGCCGCGTGCTGTAATCCGGCAATAAATATTCCGTGCCCCACGGTTGCCTCCAAAAGAAAAGTTTTTTCTCCTTCGGACAAGCTAAAAGTTTTGCCGATAATGTCAATCGTTGCCGGTGACTGCTTCATAAGTAGTTGTAACGAGGAGTTGGTAATAATAGGTCTGCCGTAAGGAGAATTCAAAAAATCTTCTACGTCTTGAGTAATGGTTGTGACCCCCAAAAAATATTTTCTCGCTCGTTTCACTAAACCAAATAAGAACAAGGCGCTGTCTTGATTTTTCATCATCCACCAACCCTCGTCAATTATTACAATCCTTTTCTTTACCTCCGCTTTTATAAGATTCCAAATAAAATTTAAAATTATATATGTCGCGACCGGCCGGAGCTCCTCCTCCAAGTCACGAATTGAAAACACCATCAAGCGATTTTTGATGTCAATATTGGTTTTTTGATTGGTAAAGCCGGCGTAACTACCTTTAGTATATTTATAAATGCGTTCGGCTAACGCTTCCCCTCCTTGAATGCCTCTCAAAACACTTTCTAAATTTTCCATAAGCGGCGCTTCAGCTTGCGCGAAGTCTTTGCCCGGCACAATGTCTTTCAAGGCATAGGTTTCAGACACCGCCCGATCTAAAAGAGCGTCTTCTGCTGGAGTTACTTCGCCCAACATCACCTTAAGCAACCCCGCTAAATTAGCTACATGAGACTTCAAAACCTCTGTTGGGTCTTCTCCCTCGGGAATTGTAGGTATGTCGAAGGGGTTAATGTGCTGGTCAGAGTTAAGTGAAATTTTGAAAAAGCTCCCACCAACGGCATTAGCGAGGTTTTCGTATTCATTTTCAGGATCAATTATTAAAACGTCGGTCCCAAGCATCATTTGCCTTAACGTTTCAAGCTTTGTGGCGTATGATTTGCCGGCGCCGGATTTGGCAAAAATGACCGTATTGGCGTTTTCAAGCGAAAATCTGTCAAAAATAACCAATGTGTTATTCATGCCGTTAACGCCATATAGAATACCGGTTTCCGAAGTTAAATTGGCTGAAATAAAAGGAAAAAATGAGGCAATCGGCCCGGTATTTAGCGGGGTATGTACGTTTAGTTTATCAAGAGCTATTGGCAAGCTGGATGTCCACCCCTCTACTTGCTGAAAAGCGGCGGGTTTCGCGTAAATAAGGCGGCCCTCTAAAGTGTTGGTTATTTCAGATTCTAATTTAGTCAAAGCTTCGGGAGAGTCGCCATAAATAGTCATATAAACACCGACCTTAAACAAGGTCTCCTGGGATTGCTGTAATCTGTCGCGAAGAGACTCAACGTCTTGGTAGGCGGTCTCAAGCATTGGGTTCCTTACCAATCCCTTCTCCTCTACCTCGTGGAGTTGGGACTCTATTTGGATTGATTTTTTGCGGAGATTTTTAAGAGCCAAAGAAGTGTCTACCGGATGAATAAATATAGAAATATCGAGCAAATTCGGGAGATTTATTATCGGCGAGAACCAACCCGTGGATAAATATCTTGGGTAACTGAACAAAAATAAGGTTTTGGAAAATTTATTTCCAATTCTTAAATAATTCGGATTTATTTCAATCGCGGGAGGAGCTATTAGGTTTTCTATGTTGTTTTTATTTTCTTCCATAGTCTATGCGTTAAAAAGCTTTAGTATTAGCACTGTTTTAAATTTCTAATTCCTAATTAACCCAATTTCTAATCAATAACTAATGAATTAATGTCTAATGACTTAAATTGTTTTATGTTTAGTAATGGGTCATTAATTAGAGCAATTAGAATAATTAGACATTAGAAATTTTCATCAAGCGACATTCTTCTTCTCCACACTTTCCGGATTATACAGATTATAAAAAAGGTCCATCACTTCATCATTTTCCAAGGGTATCGCGCGGAGGCCTATTTGAGTTAATCCCGAAACAACTTGAGATACTCTCTGGTCTAATTGATCTACGTTTTCTTTGAAATTTCGCCTTTTTAGTTCCCCGTCTTCCTCCGGCGGAGCCGCCTTCTTAAAAAAACCGAATAGTTTTTTACCGGCCGAGGTAATCGCCCCAGGCAAAATTAGAGGATCAAACGGCACGACGGAAAAAAAGGTTTTAGTCATAATCGGATTTTGTCCCACAAAAGACTTCACAAATTGCACATACTCATTTATCTGGTTTCTAAGAAGCTCATTTTGCTCCTCGTTGGCTCTGGCTCCGAAAGACGCTAAGTATGATTCAATATTCAAACGTCTTGAATGTACAAAAAATTGTATCGAGAAGCGCAAAGAATTTAACATATTTTGATAAGCGGCAATAATAATGTTTTGTTCCTCTTCAGACTTGAGATCAAAATTAACACCTGAAACAATCAAAATCCGCCGAAGCGATCCGTTTTTTAAAACCACCACTCCGTCTTCTACGCGGTCTATTTCTACAAATTCTTGTGTAGGAAGAGTCTCTTTTTCTGCCATAATGTTAAGTATAAACAATTATACCGCGCGCGTCACCGAAAGCATAATATATCTTAAAATTACTAATGACTAATTAACCTAATTATTCTAATCAATAACTAATGAATTAATGTCTAATGACTAAGTGCCTACTTTCGCTGTCATCCCAAAAGGATTCTTATCCTATTTGGGATCCAGTAATTCCTATCGGAAGTCTGGATCCCTGCGACAGCCGGGATGACAGACCTAAATGACTCAAATCATTTTATATTTAGTAATTGGTCATTAATTAGAGTAATTAGAATAATTAGACATTAGAAATTAGAAATTTATCTATAATCCACCCTTCTCGCCACATCTCTCTCCCCCGTCGTTTTCTGGAATACCTGATATTTATCCTTTTCTTCAACCGGACTTTGCGGCAAAGCCTTTTCTCTTTTAGGAACCACCTCCTTTCCGGCTGTTATCTTGAGCCACAAAGATTGTAGCGGCGACCCTCTTTTCTCTTTCTCCGCGGCGCGCATGGCCTCTATTTCTTCTTTTCGTTTCCATATATAAACCTTGGGCTTCCAAATATAATGAAAAGCCGAGAAAAGTATGGCGGTTACGGGCCTGCCGCTCACTTTTCCAAAAGCTAAAATTGCGGCAATGGCGCCTGCAAACAAAGTAACCGTAACCCAAAGGAAGGTATTAAAAACGAAATAAGCAACAAAGCTCACAACCCCTCCTCCGGCCAAGTACAAAAATTGCCGCATAGTTAAGGGGCCGATTATTGTGTCTTCTGTTTCTATAAATTGTGGGACTTGGTACTGCATAAAATTTCTAATATCTAATTATTCTAATTTCTAATTAATGTCCAATGCCTAAATGTCCACTTTTCTGTCATTCGAGCGTTCGCTGGAATGAGAGACGTCTCGACAACCTGGATCCCAAATAGACTAAGAAGTCTTTTGGGATGACGCAAAAAAATAGACATTCGGTCATTGAAATTTATTTGTCATTTGGTGCTTGGTTCTTGGGATTTGGTCATTGATTAGAAATTAGGTTAATTAGTCATTAGTCATTTACAAACCAATTATTTAATCTAACGGTGTTAAAAACTCGCTGTAGTGCACCACTTTCTTAATCTGCGGCGCAACTCGCATTTCTTCTCCGACTTGCGATTGGCGATTGGCAATCTGCGAATCCGCCTGCGGTTTCGGCGCAATTATCTTCGGTATGGCAAGCGGCGGCCGCGGACTCTTCTCTGCTTCTTCAGCTTTTTGATATTTAATTTTTGATATTTGATTTTCTCCTCCCCCTATCCCCTGAACCCCATACCATGAACCCTCGCTTGATTGTTCCATTCCCCCGAGCCTTCTTAACGGCGGCAAAGCGGCGGGCATCTTTTTTTCTTCAATCGGTTTTTGTTCCCCTTCCTCAACTTTTTGATATTTAATTTTTGATATTTGATTTTCTTCTCCTAGCTCAATTCTAGCAGTAACGGGCGGCATGGCTTTAGGGGCTTGTGAGCCATTGGCATATTTTTTCTGGCTAATTGGAATTTTAATTGAAAACGTTGGTCTTGGCGATTGCGTTATAGGCTTAACCGGTTCTTTTTCGGTATGCAAAATAAACGGCCCCGAAGGTTTAGGCTCTAGCGACTTAGTCGCCGCGCCTTTTTCTTCCTGAACCCCGCGCCCCGCACCCTGTGTTCCGGTCTCTGTAGGCGGTTGCTCTGTTTCGCCTCTTTCTTCTTGAACCCCGTACCCTGAACCCCGTACCCTAGACCCCAGACCCCGCTCCCTAGATTCTAGACCCTGAACCCTATCCCCTGAACCCTCGGCCCCTAACTCCTCTACTTCTTTCCCAAAATGCAACATTCCCACGTCCACCCCCGCGCCAACTCTTAAAGACTCTTCAACTTGATGCAAAATTTTCGTCTCAATTTCTTTGGTGATAATTTTTGCCGCCGAGTCGCTGATATTTAGTTTAATAGCCAAAGTGCTTACAAAATCCCTGGCGTCTAAATCCTGTGTTACGAGGCGCAAAATTAAGCGGGGTATTATTTTTACCCGTTCTTCGGTAATGTTCAATCGTTTATTCAAATCAATAATCGAATAAGTAGCTCGTTCCGAAGCCAGCCACTCCCGAACATCTTCCGGTAGCGTTTTAAATATTGCTAGTAAATTTTTATTCTCTGCCATAGTTATACAATATTTTCCATCACCCATTTCCTAAAACTTAATACCCTATACCCTATACCCTAACACCTATTTCTATGCCTCCTCTCCCCCCTGGGCCGGTATTCCCTGTTCCAAGAATTGCCTTATTCTGAATTGCTCAGTCATAACGCGTCGGCTCCTTACTATCGGGGTGGCGTTAGCGCCCCTTTTTATGGTTTCCACCATCTCTTCATCCGGATCTTTAAATATTACCTCTAAATCTTTATTACTAAGAGAGGCAAGCGCTTCCAGATTTTCGAATACCTTGGGTGAGAGTTGGGCTTTTTGAGAAGACTTTCCAATGGCCTTCATTGCTTTCTCTACGTCGGGCGCCAAATCCGGCCTAACTTTATAAATTTCTTTAGCCACGCCAAACTTCTCGCTCTTCTTGGCGAGCTCTTCTATGTTTTCATTAGAAACCTTGTTTAACAAGTTTTTAGACGCCAAAACCTTCGCCAAACCGGCCGCTTCAGATTCATTTAAAGCCGCGGCGTTTTGAGCATGAAGTAAAAGCGTAGGTATCTGGAATGCCGCAAATCTTTTTTCCTGTTTATCAACCGGAGCTTTCAAATCAACGGCGCCATATTTATCAAATGTTTGAGCTGCTCCGGTAAGCCCAAAGCGAGACGCCTGCACTGCGAGTCTCTGCCCGAAGGTGCTTAATACATTTCCTTTTTCGTCTTTCTTTTGGAAGCTTGTGAGCGCCTGTCTTAATCCAAAGCCACCAATCGCCCCCGGAGCGGCTTTGATGGCGCCAACTACCCAATCTTGCGCGCTTTTTGCTACTCCGATTGTTCCAGCCGCTCCCATAACACCGAGTTTTTCACCGACAATAAGCCCCGTTATCATGAGAGCCAAAGATAGCACCATTTGTCCAAACTGCTCAAAACTTCCCGTAACATCACTAAAATAATCCGGATCGTTAGCAACCTGTGCGGCTATTGTTGATGGGGACCCAGGGGCTGAATTAATAGAAGGATTATAAACTACGACTATGGCTAGATATAAGAAGAATGAAGTGACCGGCAAGAAAAATACCCACTTTAATACGACGTTCCACCATTTGGTGAAATATGGGTAAAGTTTTGGTACGGCAAAACATAACCACGCGGCCGGCGCTATTATTAAAAGCGCCGTCAATACAAAATATCGTAGAAATACCATAAAAGCTAAAAGAAACAAAACAATATTGGAAAGAGCTACAAACACAACCACCAGCACCAACCGCGTAAGCACCGCTAAATAACCTACTCCTAAATCGGGTTGGACCCCATTCTCTATTGCCGCAAGCAAATCAGCTCCGCTTTTTGAGCCGCTTTGCACATTTGTTATTCCGGATAAATTTTTAGCGAATTCATGAAACCCCGAGGATCCCGAAATAGAAATTTCTCCAGTGGCCTTAGAAATAAAAAAGTTAGAGACCGTATCACTTGCGTTAAGAAAAATTCCTACTATCGTTAAGCTGAAGTTTATAAATATAGCGGCGAGTAGTAATTTAGCTACAACTTTCTTAATCTCATAAGTCTCAATGCGGAGCATTATTACAAAAGAGATATAAATGATAGCCAAGATAAACCCTAAGTTAGTAAAATTCCTGACCAAAACCCAACCAGTTTCAACTATGGGGCTGGCAATAACACCCGCATTCCACTTAAGACCCAGCTCTATTAAAAACCCGCCAAGCGTAAAAAGCGCCGAACCCAGAACGACCAGTATATAGTTAATCCCCATTATCGCGAAACCCAACAACTTAAGGAATCCGGCTAGAATTCCGGCTGTAATTAAATTGCCCGCGCTTATACCATTCGCGTCCATAACCCCCGACGCCTGAAGAGCTTTTTCTGCCAAAACAAGCGGCGCGGTAAAAGGAAGAGCCAACCCTGCAATATCTCCAATGCCAAAAGATACGCCACCACCGCTAGCCGCCTCATCCGTTGATCCCGGAGCTTTTTCCTGCGCCATCGCAAGCGAGCCAAAAGCCACCTCGCACACAACGAGCGACACCAAAACGATTTTTTTATAGTTTTTGATTAAAAATCGAAACATTAATATTTAAATTTTTAAATATTTCAATCTCGCGCTCCGCGCTATCCCGCCCTGCATTCATCCCCTTCCGCTCGGACAGAATCAATCTGCGGAGGAACGCTTGCTTGGGCATTAGCTAAATCATTTTTTGCCGCGTCCCTAAACGCCACCGCGTCTATTATGGCGCTCGCTTTAACTGTTAGACCTCTCGCCACAAATTCCGCCTCGGTAAGGTTAGAGACTTCGCTGATTGTGGCGCTTAACTGATCCAAAACTTTTTGCGTTGAAGTAATCGAGTCTTTGAGATTTTTAACGATTGTTTCTTGGGTTGCCACTTTGGTATCGTTGGTTCTAGCTAAGCCCGCCCAGTAAGAATCTGTTTTGGTTGAAGCTCCCAATGTTGCGATCGCATATCTTCCATGAGGAGTTCTATCACCCCTTGTAGCTTGGCAGTCTCGCGCGTCTTTGAGTTGTGATAGCAAAGATTCCTCAAGTAACAATCTCTGTTCCAAAGCCGTCAAAGCTTCGGCTCTTATGCTTCTTATAATTTTCATTTGCTCCAAGAATGAGTCTCGCGATGGAGCTGTAATAGTTTCTCCTTGTGGGCCCAACCCTACTTGGCTGTTTATAGAAGTATTATATTCGCTAACTGCGGTGCGCAGTCCCCCCGGCAAATTAGCGCTACCGTAAATTGCGTTACCTGCTTGGTCTCTGGTCCTAATTCTTTGCGGGGCGGAAGGCACTGACACGCCGGCTAAGCCAACGCCTTCGCGGATCACTCTGTTTATTAAGGCGTCAGCAATGGCGGCAATATAGGCGCCTAAGTCCTCGGCTTCAACTATAAAGTCTATGTCCGACCCAATGGCTTTTGAGGCCAAATCGCCCAGAGCTCGCCCGGGGGTAACGGTTACACAATTTTCACCATTTTCATCGCATTTTTTGACGTCCAAAAATCCTCCACCGGCTTGAACTTCATTAGCCGCCGCGAAAAGTTTGTTAGCCGTGGCGTTATATTGTTCGTCCCACGCCAAGAGCAAAGACCCATAAAAATTATTTTGCGGTTGCCAGGAAGTATTTAATGCTATCCAGCCGCCATTTCTAAAATCTTCATAAAAATTTTCAATATTCCCGACTATTTGATCAAGCGTACAGCTGAATCTGGTTTTAAACCTATCAACCCCTGATAGTCCTATGCTTAATCGTAACTGCAAACTAAATGGCGAGCATAAAAATCCAAGGCCGAGCGCTTGCGCTAAATCGCCCACCGCGGCGCCGGCTATATCACCAAAAAATCCTTGCCAGTCGGTGATAAATCGCGGCTCGCCTTCGCCTTGTATATAGCCGATTACCTGATCAACCACCATGTCTAATAATCGCTTCTTGAGCGTTTGAAGAATTACTTTATCAAGAACATCCAAGATGTCGTCGGCAATACTTGTCTGCACGTCAACCAAATCCTTAGCCGCCTCCGCCACCTCTTCAGCTCGCGCCCCTACATCCGATACATATAGGGGGCCGGTGCCGTGTATCAAGACAGCGGGCGGGATTGGCGCCGCGGCTGTTGAAGAGGTAAGTTTAGCCGCCGCGGCCGCGGCTTGCTCGGCTCGGATGGCTTCATGGGAAAGCGCTCTCGCCGTCCCTACCTGCGCCAGGGCCTCTAAAGGTAAAGCAACATAAGGCGTTATAACGCTTAGTAGTGTTGTTGTTAAGATTATCCTTTGAAGAATTTTCATTTTTAAAACTTTAGTTCCCGAGTAAGGTTCGATTCTTATCGAACCGCATCGAGGGACAACCATACTCTACTCCGCTCTCGCTAACTCCACATACGTCCCCATCATTTCAATTTTCAAATTTTCAAAAGCATTAAGGGCGATAGCCGCCTTCAACGGGTCGCTTTCAAAATCTCTTATTATCTCAAATATTTTTTTAGCGGCTATCAAAAGCGACAGTTCTTTTTTATGAATCTCTTTGAGCGCGGCAGGAACTTTGAGCGCGTAAAAAGATTTTATATAGTCGTTATAAATTTCAACCATTACAGCGGCAGACCCGCCGACATCGTTCGCATTTTTCGCGTACTCGGCTCTCTCGCCTAAATTTTTATTCAAAATGGCGAAAAAGTTATCGACATAGTCTTTAACCGCTCCATCCTCGGGTTGAGAATTAATTTTTATATTCTCATCCGAAATTTTTGGTTTCAGCGCTTCATAATCGAATTCTTTTATGCCTTTTTCCAAAAAATTATTAATCAATTCTTGCGCTTCCGGGATATTCACCCTTGGAGATCCATCTTTTGATATCGGGCCGTTAGGATTTTTGGCTAAAATTTCCAACGATAACTTTTTTGCCAATCCTAAAGTCGCGTTTTCTCCCAAAATTACATTTTTTTCATCCGGAAACGCAGCCAAGGCAAGAGGATTATTTTTAAGATTTGGAAACGGATCAAATCCTAGATTTTCAGCTATTTTTTTAGGAGAATCCTTTTCTGCCGCTAACTTTTTTTGGCTATAAATATCGTATGCTCCTAATCCCGACAACAATCCAAGAATCATAAAAACCGCAGCTGATGCGTATAACAAAAAATTCCTGCCCGAAAACTTGAATAAGCCGAGCATACCTTATTATTATATAGCAACTTCTTGTTAGTAAGCTGTGAATAACAAGTGGGTAACTCAAAAACAAAAGTTAAAAACCCCAAGACCCTACAGTTTTAAGTTTTTAGTTGTAGTTTTGACTTTTGATTTTTGAATTTTGACTCATGAATTGAGAAGGCGCCATTCATTCATTAAAAAAATCAGCGAGTCTTAGTAAGTCATCAATGCTTAGGCTTTGCCCCCTCGTCTTTTCATCAAACCCCATCTTCTTCAAAATATTCAAGACTTCTCCCTTATATTCTTGTTTTTTTGTTCTCCCGTTCTCTAGTTCTCCAGTTTTTTTATTTTCTTGAATATTATTCAAAAGCGTCTTCCTCGGCTGTTTAAAAACGGCTTTAATGGTTTTGTAGTAATTAGTTATCTTTTCTTTCGTATATTCGTGACCTTTTTCGTATTCCGTGGCCAATTGTAGTTTAATAACAGATGAATTTATTTTCGGAGATGGAGAGAAATCTTTGGGTTTTAGCGAAAATAATAAGGAAACATCAGCCCAAACCTGCGTTGCGGCCGCCAGCAGGTTCATTTTCGGCGGTTTAGCCGCAACTCTTTCCGCCACCTCCTTTTGTACCATTAAAACTGTGAGACTGGGTTTGTTTTCTAACTCTCCAATAACCCTCAAAATCTGCCCGGTTATATAATAAGGTATATTTCCGACTAGCTTATAGCTTATAGCTTTTAGCTTACTAGTGATTTTCGGCAATTCCCCAAGCGCGTCCCCAGCCACAACCTCTAGAATTTCCTCGACATTCTTGCCTATACCCTGTACCCTATACCCCGAACCCTTCTTCCACATCTTATCCACAAGTTGTTCATCTTTCTCAATGGCTAGTATTTTACAGCCCAAACCGGCGCACTTTTCGACTAATGGCCAGGTTAAAGCCCCCTCTCCTGGTCCAATTTCCACCACAAAATCGCCCTTCTTGAGCTCTAATGCGGCAATTATCTTATCAATTGCCGGTTTATTTATTAGAAAATGTTGTCCAAGAAATGCTTTGGGCATAGGGTTCAGGGTATGGGGTTTAGGGTTTTGAAGACAAAGAATTTATAAGAGCATTGAGCATTCTTAAAATTTCTTTCAACATTTCTTCAATTTTTCCTATTTTATCTTCCGTAACGAATTTTAACTTTTTAACAATTATCAATTGAGTTTCTAATTCTGATGCCGAACTCAAAGCTATTCTCAAAAACTGTAGATATTCAGGGCGATTTTTTCTAGAATAACCCTCTGCTATATTTGACGGAATAGAAATCGCCGCTCTTCTTATCTGACTGACAGTTATATAAAGCTCTTCTTTAGGGAAAAACTTGGTTAAGCTGTATACTTCAACAACCAAATCTATACTTTTTTGCCAGACTTTTAAATCTTGGTATGAATTTAACATAAGTTTTTGTTCTTTCGTTTTCTTTACCCTATACCCCGTACCCTAGACCCTGTACCCTAGACCCCGAACCCTTATTTCGCAAATGGATTTCTAGCCCCTACAATCTCAAAATGCACATGACACCCTGTCGGCCCGTGTGTTAAACCGGTGTTCCCGATATAGGCAATAATATCGCCTTGCAGGACGTAATCGCCAAGAGACGCGACGTTTTTTTGATTGTGAGCATAACGAGTCTTTGTGTTATTTGGATGCTCGATTATTATATAGTTTCCATACCCCTCATTCCATCCGAGCGGCTTCACTTCAGTGACTAATCCTTCGGCCGAGGCGTAAATCGGGGTTCCGCAGGCATTCGCGATATCCACGGCGTTGTTGTTATGAATCCTCCCCCAGTTCCACCCGGTTGTGGGCAGCGCGTAGTATCCGGGGAAATCAGGCAGTTTCGAAGCTATGGAGCCACCCGTCCCGCTTTTGGGTTTTACGTCTGGAATGATTAAATTTGTGCCTTGCGCCAGTCCCTGCGACAAGACTCTCTGGTTATATTTTATGATTCTTGATTCGGAAATGCCGTAAAAAGAAGAAATGCTCTCTAAAGTCTCTCCCGACTGCGTCTGATGTATTATGCCCGAAACCGGTAATATTAAAATTTCTTGTCCAATGCGTAACGAGTTGCCTTTTAAATCTTTATTGGCCCACATAACTGTATTCAAAGACACGCCGAAGTTAGCGGCAACGCCGGATAGCGTATCCCCTTTTTGTACCTTGTAGACAATTAACCCATCGCGGTTTAATATAACCGAGCTTTGCGGGTTTCCGGTATTTAAAAAGGCGGAATCGTCTATGATTATCGCTCCCGGGTTTTCATCGTCGTTAATTAATTCTTCTTCGGTATGGGGCGCCTCATTAGAAAGCAAGGCCTCTCCGTGAGCTAAAGCCAAAAATCCTCCATTTTCCGTCTTTACAGATGAATCGCCGGACAAAGTTTTTTTGATGTCGGCTTGAAGCAGACCATTCGCGCCGACCGATAAAATTATCAAAGCCACCGGAATAGCAACGGTGGTTTCAAAAACTTTTTCGTAAAAGCGCTTTATGGCTTCAATTTTTTTGTGTATAATATCCATAACCAATAGCTGAAAATTACTAATGACTAATTATTCTAATTGCTCTAATTAATAACCAATGACTAATTTCTAAATATAAAATAATTTAAGTCATTAGACATTAATTTATTAGTCATTGATTAGAAATTAGGTTAATTAGTCATTAGAAATTCTCTATGCTTACAATACTTTAGTTTTTTACCGTATAATACCCATTTATCTATATATTATGCCACAAACCAACCCAAATCTCAATCCTCAACAACACGCGGCCGCAACCCATAAAGACGGCCCTCTTTTGATCATTGCCGGAGCCGGTTCGGGCAAAACCAAGACCTTAACCTCCCGCATCGCTTACCTTCTTGAATCCGGCATAAAACCTAGCGAAATTCTAGCTATCACCTTTACCAACAAAGCCGCCGAAGAGATGAAAAAACGCATTGAATCCCTTCTTGCCCCTACAACCTACCCCGCCCGCCATGCAAGGCCAGGCGTTGCGGGCGGGAACCTACAACCTACAACCTCGCTCTTCATCGGCACCTTCCACTCCTGGGGCGCAAGACTTTTGCGCCATGAATCCGGTCTTTTGGGTAGAACCGTTAATTTTTCTATTTTTGACGACGATGATTCCCTCCGCGTTCTAAAAGAAATTGTTAAAGAAATGGATTTAGATAAAGATCAATATACCCCGAGCGGCTTTAGATATAAAATTTCGTCAATCAAAAACGAGCTCCTCAATGCCGAAACAATGGAGGTCGGCAAAAATTTTTATGATGAACTGGCCGTGAAAGTTTATAAAAAATATGAAGAAGCTCTGCAAAAAAATAACGCTTTTGATTTTGATGATTTGATTACCAAAGTCGTTTATCTTTTTGAAAAACATCCGGAAGTTTTAAGAAAATATCAGGAAAAATATAAACATATTCTGGTAGACGAATATCAGGATGTTAACACTTCGCAATATCGTTTGATAAAGTTGCTGGCCCAAAGCCACAAAAATCTAAGCGTCGTGGGCGACGACGCACAGTGCGTTCTTCCCGAAACTCAAATCACAACCAGTGCTGGCTCAAAAGAGATAAAAAAAATTCGTAAAGGAGAGATGGTATTGGGAGCTTCCGGTAGCGGGGAGGTATGCGAATCTAAAGTCGAGAAAGTTCATAAAATGAAATACAACGGCCCAATCATTAAGATTACTACAGTGAGCGGCCGTGTTCTGCGGTTAACTCCCAACCATTTAATATTCACCAAGCTTCGTTTGGTCGACGGCATATATTTTGTATACCTGATGTATAGAAAGGATAAAGGATTTCGTATTGGTATCGCTAAGGGTGCTAGGTGGGGGCCAAGGGGCAAAGATCAGATTGGGTTGATTGTGCGGAATAATCAAGAAAAAGCAGACAAGGTGTGGATATTAAAAGTTTGTGACGGTAAAGAGGATGCCGAATATTATGAATATTATTATGCGTTCAATTACGGCATACCTACGGTTGTTTTTGACACCAACAATCGTTCAATGAAACTCACGCAAAAACACGTTGATCAAATTTTTAGCAATATTAATACAAAAGAGCGAGCCATTAAGTTGATGGCAAAAGAATTGCTTTATTTCTCTTATCCACATTGGATTCCGCAGGGAACAATTCGTCATTCTTCGCGTCGTCTAAGGTCGCGCCTGACTTTGTTTGATGACCCTAGAAAAAGCGCTCTCCATCCATGGGGGATGAGCCGGATAAGCATCAACACCAAAGACCCAGCTCTTAAAGAAGAGATTGAAAAGTTGGGCTTTAAAACTCGTAAAGGGAAAAGAGAGGATTGGAGGTTTGAATTGGTGAGATTAAATTATGGAGAATTGGAAGAAGTCGCCGGTAAATTTGAAACCATAGAAACAGAAGTAGAGATTGTGCGGAGCGCGTGTCTGACTAAAAATAAGAGGTTATTTTTCCAACCGGCTTCTCACGCCAGGCCGACGATGGCGATAGCCGTTAAAACCGGCCGCGACACAATTGAAGAGGATATTATAAAAAATGTTGAAACAGAGGAGTATCGCGGAACAGTCTACGATTTAGATATCAAAAACATTCATAACTACATCGCTAACGATCTAGTCGTTCACAACTCCATTTATGCCTTCCGTGGCTCCGATTTTCGCATTTTTTTAAACTTTGATCGCGATTGGCCGGGCGCGAAAGTCATAAAACTTGAAGAAAATTATCGTTCAACGGCAAATATTATTACCGCCGCCTCGCAAGTTATAAAACACAACACTCTTCAAAAGCCAAAAACTTTATGGACCAAAAAAGAAAACGGCGAGCTTATAAAAATTGACGGCTTTAGTGAGCCCGACGACGAAGCGTATTTTATAATCGGCAAAATCACGGAGATTTTTAATAATCCCAATACCGATCCGCAAATAGCCATTCTCTATCGCACCAACGCTCAATCGCGTTCCATCGAGCAAGCCCTGCTTCAGAACGGCATCCCTTACCGTATTTACGGAGGCCTGAAATTTTATGATCGCATGGAAATAAAAGACATAATCTCCTCGCTGGTTTACGCCAATAACCCGCAGAATTCCGTGGCCGCCGAGCGTATCAGGAAAAACTTTAATAAAAAAGAGGCGGAGCATTTACTCCGCGAGCTTCCCCGCTTAGCCGATTCTCTAAAATTGGTTGAGCTTATCAATTTCTTTTTGGAAAATACCAAATATATTGAATATCTGGATAAAAATTTCAAAAACGGCAACGAACGCGTTGATAACGTAAATGAGCTTATCGCTTTTGCCGGCACTTTTAATCACTTGGGTCTCGCCGCTTTTTTGGAGCAGGTTAGTTTAGTTTCTTCTTTGGACACTCCGAATGGTAAAATTCCGCCGACTAATATGAGGTCGGGCGGAGTTGTAACTTTAATGACCGTTCACGCTTCTAAAGGCTTGGAGTTTAATCAAGTTTTTGTTGTGGGTGTAAACGAAGGGCTCTTGCCGCACGAGCGCTCAATCTCTAAAAGCGATGATTTAGAAGAAGAGCGTCGCTTAATGTATGTGGCGATGACCCGCGCTAAAATTAATTTACATCTCACTTATTTTGACATCCCCTCGCGCTTTCTCTACGAAATCCCGCAAGAATTGACGGTCTTTAAAAACCACACCATGAGCCATCGTTCGCTCACTTCTTTTGAGGATGAAGATTATATTGAATACGATTAATGCAAGAGGGTTCAGGGTACGGGGTCTAGGGTACAGAAAGAAACAAAAGCTTTTAATGTTATCTGCTTTAATTAATTCTCTGAACCCTAAACCCCAAACCCCGAACCCTTTTTATTAATAAAAAAGACCCGCCTCCTTCGCTTGCGCGAATTTAGCGGGTCAATGGGTCTAGAGTCTTGCTCTAGACTTCATATCCCACGATTAAGGTTTTCCCATTCTCCCCCAATCGGATAGAACCCTTAAACCCTCTATCAGCAAGCACCTTAGAAAGCGCCTCATAGCCGGGGCGCTCGCAGTGAATGCCGACGATCTCGCTGGGCGAGAGCGCCAACATCCAATCCGCAAGCTCCGTCTGGTCGGCGTGAGCCGAGAAGCAGAACTCATAAACCTCGGAGCGAAGAGTGATGCTCTCCGTCTCTCCGGTCTTGTGGTTCCGTACTCGGATCTTCTGTCCAGGTTTCATATCAGACACTCTCTTCCCGAAAGTGTCTTCAGCGAGATAACCGCTGAAGCAGACGGCATTCATCGGGTCAGACATCCACGCTTTCGCAAACGTGGACGACCACCCGAAATCCATCATGCCGGAGGAGGCAATCACGATATTGCCCTGCCCGTTGATGACGTTATCATAATCTCCCTCTCGGAGAAACTTGATATTCGGGTGCGAGAGGTCTTTTACATCTCTGTCGCACCACGTGGCGCTTCCAAACAAGCGCGCCATTTTGAAAGTCAGTGCCCCTGCGACATACACCTCGAGCCCGGCTTTCGCGAGAACCAGCGCTACATCCGTAGCCCGGCCCATCGCAAACGCAGGGATCAAGACGTTTCCGCCGCGACCCACCACCTCTTCCACCTTCATGATAAAACGTTCCTCTTCCGACTTTCTCGGCGGCTGATTGTGACCACCATAGGTCATTTCAGTCACGAGAAAGTCGGGTCGGAAGTCCACGGGGATAGTAGCCCCCAAGACGGTCGGTAGGTCATGAAGAGAAACGTCGCCCGAGAACATGAAGTTCCCCGCCAACGTCCTCATCAAAACCGACGCCGCCCCGCGGGTGTGCCCCGAAGGATGAAGAGAGATTTGAAAATGAGGATCATTCTCGAATGGGCTTGCCCATTCGCCCTGATCCAGGGTCTTGATGCGGCCTTCCTCAAAGAGGAACTCCACATCATCCGCAGTGAAAAGCGGAGCGCGATTGTATTTCTTGGCAATCTTTAAAACGTCTTCTAGTTTTACGGCTAGAATCTGCCCAGTGGGCTCGGTCATGATGACCATTGCCTCGGGGTGCTTGCGAACCAAAATCGGCATATAGCCGTCGTGATCCGCATGCGCGTGCGTTAGAATGATCAGATCAATCTTGATACCGTTTAGAATTTCCAGATCGGGAATGTAAGTCTGACCGGGGGCATCCATTGTCCCCGCGTCAAACGCCACTCCGCAATCCACGACGATGTGATAAAATGTCCCATCTCCCTTCGGAACCTTAAAAAAATAACAAGAATTCCCGATGCAATCCCCACCGCCCAACGCGGTGAACTCCGCTCTCGCCACCTTCCTCTCCTTTCATCAAAAAAGAGTATCGGCAAGAACTCATCTCAAGAATGTTCTTAAATAGTTATTCCCTGAGCGCAGGTCCGATAGCAATCGGACCGAAGTCGAAGGGTTACGTTTTTTAGAAACATTCTTGAGATGAGTTCTTGCTTGGGATTTATATTCTATCCTATACCCTGTACCCTAGACCCCGAACCCTGTTTTGTCGAAGAGCTAACTTAGAAAATCTACTACTATCCTATGCCGAACTAAATCGAAGCATCTCTGTAAGTTAAATTTTCTAAGTCAACCCTCCTTTATTTCTGCCATCCCAAACTTGATTTGGGATCCAGTCGTATCTCCTCCGTCATTGCGGCTTGTCCCGACTCCTGCATCGGTCGGTCGTCCGTTCCAACCTCTCTTTGCATTACGCCCTAAACCCTGTACCCTGAAGGGCGAGCCTCGGGCTTTAGCCCTAGACCCCGAACCCTGTTTTATTATATTATAGCATACTTCCTTATTTTTTGCAATACCCCCCGTTATTCTCCCTTTCGTAAAGGGAGTACCGCGATAGCGGGGAGGCCTGCCTGTCGGTAGGCAGGGATTTCTTAGAGATGTGATGTCCCCCTCTGTCATTCCTGCGAAAGCAGGAATCCAGTTTCGCCTTGACAACATGGATCCCAAATAGGATAAGAATCCTTTTGGGATGACAGAGAAAATAGGTGCTTAGTCGGTGCATTCCGGACATCGCATCTCGGAATATTGAGCCTGTATTATTTAAATCCATTCCGCTTCAGCGGAATACCATTTTTTTGATATTTAATTTTTGATATTTGATCTTTTCTCGCTGTTATAAAAAAAGACCCGTCACTTCAGCTCTCACTTGAGTATTCTGAAGTAACGGGCTTCCGTCTGTTTCGGAGACCGCCTTCCGTCTCGCTCTCATTGCTTTTGGCAACAAAAACAAGTCGGATGACGGTCTCTAGTTGTCGGTGTTCTACCTCTCGCCCGGCGCCGCTCTCCTTGCGGAAAGCGACGCCGGGCTGACACGCCGGTCTAGTCGGTGAGACTAGCCCTGCGCATCCTGGGCACCCTCCACGGCCTCGTCGGAGTCCAGCTCGATGCCGGCCTCCTTGAGACCCTCGGGGTCGGCGGCGATGGCGATCTTGCGACCGCCCGCCGTGGTGATGAATCCGGTCTTGATGGCCGAATCCACCCCCCCCGCCTTCGCCGTCAGGGTCGAGCTTCCGCTCTTCCCCGCCGCCGACGCCGCCTGCCGCTCCGTGGCGCGCTTGCGCCACGCCTGGAGCATCTCGAACGGCACGAGGGCCCGCTTGCCCTTCTGTCCGTCCTTGGCCGCCTTGCCGGTCACGAGGTTTTCCTCGTAATCGAGCAGGGTGGTCAACCGGTCGTGGTCCTTGGCGGCGTGAGCCGCCGTGATGGCAGCCGGGAGGGCCGTCATCACGAGGTGCTCGAGGCCATTCAGGAACCCGCGGGCGAAGTTCGTTCCCAGCTCGACGGCGAGGCTGATCGCCGCGACCGTCAAGTGGAAGCGAGCCGCCGCCTCCCAGCGGAGGGCGTAGAACGGATCGGCCTTTCGGGCCTGCCCGTCCTTGACGTCTTCCTCGCCCTCTCCCATGGAGTTGGCGAGTGACATCAGGAGCCCGGGGTGGATCTTCTGGGTGAAGATCTCCCCGTTGCGGATTCTGAAGTCCGTGGCCCCGTTCTGGAGGTAGGTCAGGAACACCCTCTGCTCCTTCCCTTCCAACAGATCCTTCTCTGCGATGACCGCGGCTTTCGCCGCGAGCTTCGCCTCGGTCCACGGCGCGATCGCCGTGTCCCGCAGTACCTTTGCCGCGGCGAGAGCCGCATCCGCCTTTGCCTTGGACTCATCGTCCTTGGCTCCGGCGAGGGCGCGCTCGGCCTGCTTCACGGCCTTGGTCGCTTCCGCGACCGGGCCGTGGGCCTTGTGCACGACGCCGAGAGCCTCGAGTACCTTGCGGAACTTCTGGCCCATCGTCTCCGTGTACGTTGGCTGGCGCTGACCACTGTTGCGAACGAAGCTCTTCATTTGTAACCTCCCTACTGGAAACACCTTTTATCTTAAGTTCTAGCCCCGGAGCGCATGCCCCAAAAAGGTCTAAAACCCAAGATGTACGCTTTTGAATGTGCTAGATTTTGCCCGAGTTTCACTTCCGTGAAACTTTAGGGCTATCTTCACAGGGGAAATCGTTTCCGACTCCTCACCCTGTATGCAATAAGTATAGCATACTTCCCTACCACTTGTCAAGGGGTCAAAAACCCCTTATTTTACTGGCTTTTTCGGCTATATCCACATTTTATCCATTGGCTCCATCTTCTTAAAATCCATCCCTCCTCCTTCCGATCTGTCATCCCAAAAGGATTCTTATCCTATTTGGGATCCAGGTTTGGGTTCTTGTCTTACTATCTTTCAATGTTTAAATTTTTAAATATTCCATCTTCTCATCGTCTAAGACGATGAGAAGATGGGGCTGCTTCCGCCCGCTTGGGAGACTAGAACCCGTCTCAAAAATATAATCTAATCGCGTTGCCGGAGATTTTCGACTATTCGCGAGGCGCTACAAGGAAGCTGTAGCCAACTGCGCTACAGCGACGAAGTAGCAACGAGGCGATGGTCGAAAATATCTGCAACATACCTAAACAATAAACATCGCGATAGAATACATTTTTGAGACGGGTTCAATGTGAGGGTATTAAAAGAGCTGGATTTTAGCCTCCCAAGCGCGCGGAACCAACTATCAAAATTCTTACTACATTATAACATATCTAAAATTTTTTTGCAACCCCCCTCTTATTCTCCCTTTCGTAAAGGGAGTACCGCGATAGCGGGGAGGGATTTTTCTTCCTTACAAGCTATCAGCTATTTGTCTCCAGTATTGTTCTTTGCATTTCAGACATCGCATCTCTCAATATTGAGCATTTATTATTTAAATTCATTCTGCTTCAGCAGAATACCATTTTTTTGATATTTGATTCTTGATATTTTATCTAAAAAAAGAAATCCCGTGAGAGATTGACGCACTTGCAGTCAATCTCTCACGGGATCCTAGGCCCGAGTGTTTCTACCCCTTCGGCCGAGGGGTGGGGGTGCGAGCGGCCTCCTTGGCCTCTTGCTTCTCCGTCTGGATCGCCGCGACCTCGGCTTTCGCCTTGGCCATCGCGATCCTCCCGCGGAGCTGGACGAAGGTCGTGACGTCCGAGACGTCAACCTTCATCCGCTTCGCCTCGAGCCGCAGATGGAGCTTGGCGCGTTCGCGCTTCGCTCCCTTCCCCACCCCGAACCGCATGTCGAGGCGCCGGATGAGGGAGAGCGGACCGCCGTTCTGCTCCGCTTCCGCCCGTTTCGCCCCGCGCTCCGCGGCCTCTTCGGTCGCGGCGCGCTCCTCCGAGCGGATGCCGTCCCAGTGGGCCTCGCGGGCCTCACCGGTTCGATTCCGTCGCGAGAACCACTTGTTTCTGAGCGCCTCCGCCCGACTTGCGAAACCTTCCATTGCGCTTCCTCCGTCACGCGCCTCATTAGAGTCAAGTCGCAACAAGCGACTCATCCCCTCTAAGGCATCAGGCCACCCTTTTCAGGGTATGCACATATTATATCATACTTTATACCTACTTGTCAAGAGGTCTACGGGTACATTCAATCTTGTGGCGTTGCGCTTACTTTTGATAAACAATAAAAATCCCGTCTTTCTAATAAGACGGGATCAATCTCCCTTTGTATATCTAGCTTCATCTACAAGTTTTCTTGCCCACTCGGGGGCCTCGGCATTCACTCGCATAAGTTCAGAGTTCCGGACTATTAAAGCTCTCATTCCTTTAAGTAAAGCGCCTTTGAGCGTTTTCTCCGGATTATTATCTTGAGACCCTTCCGAATCTCCAATAACCGTTGAAAATCTCTTTTGCTCTTTATCGGGCTGTTTCCATGACGCCAACTTGGCGATTAACTTCTCGGTTACATCCGAAGGTTCCAAACGCACGCGGAAAGTATCGTCACCCAAAACGCGATATCCGATTCTTCCCAGCGGCGTTACAACCACCACCACGTACTCACCGGTTTTTTCCGTACCGGCCATGTAAAATGGTTTTTTGCCCCATGCGCTTTTCGGCTTTTTTGGTTTTTCAATTGGGGTCATCTTTTCCTCCCTCTTTTCTCGTTCCCTTTCTTCTTATCATCTTTTAACTTCTTATTAGGCAATACGCTTTTTGTTTCTTTCGGGTCTTTGTCGCTCCAAAATCCGTCGTCTGGATTATCTTCATTTTTCGGTTGCGCGTCATAAAACTTTTCCAACTTTTCACCAAAAACCCCAAATTCCTTTTTGTATTTTTCTGGGACTTCTTGGCCGCGCAGAGCAAAAATTGCTTCCGCCTGCTCTAATGATTCTACTGCTTTGCCACAATGGCGTTCGCGCGCGGTTGCGATCGGATCTTCCGTGCCCGGCTCCATAAGTGCGATAAGCGATGCTAAAAATGTTCCTGTCCTTCCATGGGATCCAACGCAGAAAGCCATAATCTTTTTTCCGCGAGTCAATTTCTTGGCCACAACTTTTAAGAAATCACACCAATCTTCCGGCACGCCGCCGTAATCCTCCAAGCCATAATTCCAGATTGTAACCGGCACTCTGGGTAACGGGGGTAAATTATCGGTGAGCGCGATGAGCAAGTCGTAACCCACAAGATCTTCTTCGATCAAATATCTTGTGCCGCCTAAAAAAATCGTGAAATTTCCAACTTTTACCGGATTACCACGATGTTCCGGATGATCCAGGCCTCCTTCCGGCGATTCGACTTCAACATATTCTATATCTGGAAAGTCGTCTTTTTTCAGCTCATTCTTTTTTCGTTTCTTGCCCATTGTTGCTAATCCCCCTTTTTCCAGAGTCCCATTGCCACGCCCTTACTCCAAAGTTTTTGGACAGCTTTAGAAACCTTAACTGACTCCGTTAAATCGCAAAATAATCTTGATATTGTCCGTGAGCTTTTTTTGATTCCCAACTGCTCCTCGAGAAGTTCTTCGTTGGTACTTACCGCGACGCAGGGATGTTTATCAAAAAGTTGTTCGCCATGATGTTCCAGGTCGAATACATGGTCAATAAAAGTGGCTAGTTTTATTTCGCCCGTGAGAAGTTTCAGTGGCGCTCTGGCAATTTTGGCCCAAGGCCTTCCGCCATAGCCCTCTTCCCAGCATTGTGAGCTAAACACAGCCGCCGCTTCTTTAAAAAACTTTATTTGCGTGGCCGCATCAGCTCTGCATAGAGTCTCAATCACTTTATTCTGAATTCTCGAACGATCTCCTCCGGTTACGATACTGAAGTTGTCTTTGAGATAAGCAAACGAAGGGCTAATTCTTTCCTCCGAATAATGGTCGAGGTAAGCATGACGCAGTTCACCGCCTACGGCTATGGCCAGATAAAAAGCCAAAACCTCTGCCGCTCGCAAGTGAATTTTATCACGAAGCTTTTCCGCCTCCATCTCAAGGCTCGATCCTTTCGAGTGACGCGCCATCGCTTCAGAGATGTAGAAGTCATTTAGTAATTCATTTACGGACAAGCGTTTTGTCATCCAGTTTTTATCGGTGCCGAAATGCTTAAAGGTTATCCGAGGTTTAACTTGACCGGCCTTTTTTTCTTTTCTTTCATCTAACCATGTCAAAAAGATTTGCATCGCTTTAGTCTTTTTGGTTGTTTCATAAGGCAACGCTCCACCGAATACTAATCCGGAATCACCGTCTACTGAAACGGCGTCGCCCTCTTCTAGGCGCAAGTTGTCGCTCGCGGCGCCCCTATCGGAGAAAACAAGTTTTGACACGCCGACGACCGCCGGCTTGCCTAGGTCGCGCGCCACAACCGCGGCATGGCTTGTAGCGCCTCCTGCTCCGGTTACAATAGCGCTGGCCACAATCATTCCCGGAAGATCGTCCGGAGAGGTGTCGGGTCGCATGAGAACGACATTCATGCCTTTACTTGAGAGCTCTATCGCCTTTTTGGAAGAAAAAACCGCTATCCCCACCATCGCTCCCGGGGAAGCCGGTAATCCGCTTACGAAAAATGACGCTCGCTTCCTGTTATTAACTGCTTCCTTATTGAACTCTGAACGTTCTACTTGCGGGTTATGATCAATCATGACTTTTTGGATAGCTTCATCTTTTGACCACCTGCTCTCTTCTACCATCTTTATGGCGAATTCTATAGCCGCTTCCAATGTCCCCTTGGCTACTCGGCATTGTAGGGCATACAGTATCCCATTTTCTATCGTGAACTCGACCTCTACGATATTTTCATAATATCCTTCAAGTTTTTGCGCAACTTTTTCCAATTCGTTATAAAGAGGTTGATTCCACGATTTCATTTCCGTTATCGGTCGAGGCGTTCTGGTCCCCGATACGACATCTTCGCCTTGCGCTCCGATGATGAATTCGCCATCGAGACCGGCTTCTCTCGTCCGGACATTCTGGCTAAAGACAACGCCCGCTCCCGAGTTATTATTCATATTCCCATAAACCATTTGTTGGATCGTTACCGCCGTACCCAAGTTGTGAGGAATATTATTTATTTTTCTGTACTCTACGGCCCGCGGATTATTCCAAGATTTAAGTACGGCTTTTATCGCCGCCGCCAGCTGGTCATAGGGATCATCGGGTATGGCATATCCCACCGCGCGCTGAAATGCATTCTTATATGCCACGCACAGCTCTCTAAGCTTGTGCTCATTAAGCTTCAGGTCTATAGATATTTGGGAGCCGTGTTCGGCATGACCCAGCACAGTCTTCGCATACATGGACAAAAATCGGCAATAACAATCAAGCGCCGCCCTTTGCCCGATTGATTTCGACAACCCGACAACAGTTTCGGGATTTAAACCGACGTTTAGTATGGTATCCATCATTCCCGGCATAGACACCATAGCTCCGGATCTGACCGACACAAGAAGTGGTTTTTCTCTATCGCCGAGAACTTTATTCGTCTGTTTTTCTATCAATGGCAAAAACCTTTTTATTTCTTTACCTAGTTCGTTAGGAAGTTTTTGGTTTTTATTGAAGTATCGCGAAACCCTGGTGGTTATAGTAAGCCAAGGCGGAGCTCGTAACCCCAGTTGAGTCAACTTGGCGAGTCCTGCCGCTTTACCCCCTACAACTTTGGCATCAGTCAGAACCTTTAATTTTTTAGGCAGTTCACTGCTCGAAACTACCAGTTCTCCCGCCATCGAACGCCCTCCAAACCGGCAAACTTAGTTATCAACGAGCGTTTGTATTATATAATGATTGCTAGATAAAAGCAACTTTTTTAATTTTGTGCCCTCGTGAGGAGTCGGACCTCAATCTGCTGGTTCGAAGCCAGCCATCCTATCCGTTGAACGACAAGGGCTATTATTTTATATATTTTACCATAATAAATACTTTTCCACAACTCAACTCTTCACAAAACGACTAATCCATATTACACTATGAGCAAAAGCCCCTATAGCTTAGTGGTAAAGCAGTTGACTCTTAATCAATTGACCATGGTTCGATTCCATGTGGGGGCACAAGTTAGACGCGGTGTCTTCACATGGAATCGAAGAGGAAGGGGTCGGGAAACGATAGTTTCCCGTGGCGGAAATACTAAAACCGAGGGGTTTTAGAGCGCAGTCCCGACCGTCTTCGTGTCGGGACGAGCAGTGAGATAGCGAAGCGTCCATGTGGGGGCACCTTAAAATTTCAGCGTAGCGCAAAATAAACTTCTATACCCTTTCAAAATTTCGTCGGTCATTAATTAGGTTAATTAGAATAATTAGACATTAGAAATTAATACCCGTGATACAGACAGATTGTCAAGGCGCTAAATCATATGCTGTCAGTTAATACTGAAATCTCAAAAATCAAGGATCTCCCTCCTCGTTTTGCCTCTAAGCTTCAAAAACTTGGCATCAAAACCGTGAGAGACTTATTGTGGCACTTCCCTACGCGCTACGAGGATTTCACGACCGTCACCAAGATCAGCGATTTGGAAGGCAACCAAAACACAACCATTCAAGGAATGGTTCGCCGCGTCGGCGTTCGCCGCACCGCGAGAAAACACATGGTTATAGTTGAAGCCGACATTATGGATGATACGGGGAGCATCAACGCCATTTGGTTTAATCAACCCTATATCGCCAAAAGCTTGCGCCCCGGCCGCTTGGCGAGTTTTGCCGGCAAGGCGGTCTTCGGCGAGGATGGTTTATATCTTTCTAACCCCTCATACGAGCTCATTTCAAGTTTTGAATCCGAGACTAAGCACACCGCCGGATTGATCCCGATTTATCCCGAAACCAAAGGTCTTACGTCTAAAGGCATTCGTTATCTTGTAAAGCCGGTTTTGGCGAATCTCGGCGCGCTTGAAGAATTTATTCCTGAAGAGGTTTTAAAAAGAAGTAATTTTCCTGATATAGATTCTGCCCTCCGCCATATTCACTTCCCAAAAAGTTTGGAAGAAGCAACTTTCGCCAAAAAAAGATTTTCGTTTGAAGATTTATTTTTGCTCCAAATTAATAACATCAAAGCCCGGCTTCAACTCGCCAAAGAAAAAGCTCCGTCTTTGAAGCTTCTTGAAGGTGAACTGCAAGAAATTATAAAAAATCTCCCGTTTGAGCTGACCGCGACTCAACGGCAAAGCATGATGGAAATTTTAGAAGACATTGCCGCCTCTCGTCCCATGAACCGCCTGCTTCAAGGCGATGTGGGTTCGGGCAAAACCGTGATCGCCGCCATTGCCGCGATTGCCTCCGCCAAGCGCGACCATCAAGCGGCGTTCATGGCGCCCACTGAAGTCTTAGCCAATCAGCACTACAAAACACTGGTGCGGAGCTTCGGCCATCTGCATATTCCCATCGGGCTTTTGACAGGATCCACCGCCAAAGTTTTTTTTGATGAAGGATTAGAAAGTGAATTTAAAAAAGCGGAGGTTCAAGAAAAAATTAAGAAAGGAGAAATCAAAATCATCGTCGGCACCCACGCCGTCATTCAAAAATCGGTTGATTTTAAATCTCTTGCTTTGGCGATTGTTGATGAGCAACACCGTTTTGGCGTGGCCCAACGCGCGGCGCTTTTAAAGCAAAAACAAAATTTCATCCCACATTTTCTTTCAATGAGCGCGACCCCAATTCCCAGGACCCTTATGCTCACTATCTTTGGCGACCTAGACCTCTCAACCATCACCGAGCTCCCCAAAGGCAGAAAGTCAATTATCACTAAAATCGTCGCGCCCGAAAATCGCCCCAAGGCCTACACATTTATAAGAGAGCAAATTCAAAAAGGCCGACAGGCATTTGTCATCTATCCAAGAATTGAGAAGAGCGAAGAAAACGAAAAAGGAGAAAAAATCATAAAGCATTTGAATTGGAACGAAGCCAAGGCTTTGAAAGTCGAGTTTGAAAAACTGGAAAAGAAAATTTTCCCCGATCTCCGGCTCGCCATGCTTCACGGCAAGATGAAACCCAAAGAGAAGGCGCAGGTAATGTCCGACTTTGCCGCGCGTAAATATGACGTGTTAGTTTCCACCTCTGTCATCGAAGTCGGAGTGGATATTCAAAACGCGACTATCATGATGATCGAGGGCGCCGATCGTTTTGGCTTGTCGCAGTTGTATCAATTCAGAGGCCGCGTCGGCCGCGGCGAGCATCAGTCTTTTTGTCTTTTATTCACCGACTCGTCGTCGGAGGTTACGCAAAAGCGTCTGCAGTCTTTAATAGAAGCTAAAAATGGTTTTGAGTTGGCGGAAAAAGATTTATCCATGCGCGGGCCGGGCCAATTTTTAGGCGAGAGCCAAACCGGGTTGCCTGATATGGCTATGGAGGGTTTAAATAACATGGATTTGGTTAAGTCCGCCCGAGACGCCGCTGTTATGGTTATCAAAAAAGATCAAACTCTCAAAGCTTATCCGGCATTGAAATCTCGTTTTGATTTATTCCACAAAAAAATCCATTTGGAATAAAGATTGACTTTAGTAGTGTGTTATGATATACTATATTGTAGTCATAACCGAGTTATCGTGGCTTTCGCAGTTAAGAGGAGAGGTGAAATGGCCGAAAGAAAGACGTGTTACGCTTCCATCGTAGTCGATCCTTCTAGTCCGTTCAGTTATTCCAAGATGGAAATCCCCTTGAGTTACCAATGCCACAATTGCGGCATAACCGGCTATAAGCTCTGGCGCGAGTACAACACTTTTCTGGACTATCAGACCCTTCTGTGCGCTAAGTGCGCGGCGGAGGACCAAGAGAAGGATGTCTGTGATATTGATGCGCAAGGCAGGCACAGTAGTGATTACGGACATGGAGTACGCGAAAGAGCTGACCAGATCGGTTGGTACATCCCAGCGGTCCCCTCGGAGGAGAATGATACTTTCTGGGGGTACTCGTCGGTTCCACAAGCGGGGTGTGAGTGGTGGTATAATTTGCCTACGCTACCGTTTTGGATTTTGGCGCGCTATGCAGCTCGTCAAATTGGAGCCAGCCTACGCGAGCATCGTTCTCGAAGCGCTTCTTTGTAAGAAGAGTGCCTAGAATGATATACCAAAAACCGGCCAAGTGGCCGGTTTCTTTTTTGTTCTTATAGTAAGCTAGCGAAGCTAGAAGCTAAGCAAGCTATTTCAATAATGTCTTGTATTTAAATATTCTATCTGATATAGTGTATCAAGCACACCAAATCATAATAGGAGGGAAAGTGACTCGGGACAGAGTGCGTGGCATGCTCTTGGGTGCGGCTATTGGTGATGCTTTTGGAATGCCGCTTGAAATTCTATCAGCCGAGACCATAAGCGCGAGGTACGGGAGAGTAACAACTTTTATAAAACCCGGCGACAATCATAAATTTTTTGCAGGCAAGCCCGCCGGTTATTGGACTGATGACATGGCTTTGACTCTTGCGATTCTCCAATCTTTTATTAACAAAGGCCGTTTTGATATGGACGATATCGCCCAAGAACACATCAACGCTTTGGAAATTGGCGGCGATAAAGGTTTTGGCAATTCTACCAAATTTAGCATCCTGAATTGCAAAGCGGGCGCTCATTGGTCTAAATCGGCTATGACTGGCCGTGATAAGAGGGGCAATCCTTATGGCACAGGTAATGGTATCTCCATGAAGATTGCGCCGCTCTCGGTGTTTCTCGCCCCTCACGGACTTTTCGATGATGAGCTCAACAAGAAAATTGCTGAACTCGCTTGGATGACTCACAAGACTGGCATGGCTCTTGCTTCGGGGCTCGCTCACGCCTATGTGCTTCGTTATTGTTTGAGCGAACATCCGGCTACTTTCGATCGCGATATCTTTACCCGTTTGGCTTATGAAGCCGCTAAAATAGGCGAGTCTATGATGAAAGATGATTTTAAAGAAAAGCTCTCCGATCGTTTTGCAACTCTTATGTCCATGCGCGGAGCCGACTTCCTAACGCCCAATATTCGTAAAACTTTCGATAACGGCACTTGCTTTGTTTACAACTCGCTTCCTTTCACTCACGCCTTTTTCTTGCGCAATTTCGATGATATTGAAAGCTTGTACGATGTGGCGAACGCCGGCGGCGACACCGACTCTAACGCCTCAATGTTAGGCGCTCTCTTGGGCGCGCTTCACGGCGAGTCCATTTTCCCCAAACATCTCGTTGATGGCCTCTGGCAGAAAGAAAAGGTTTTGGATGTAATTGACCGCTTCTGCGACAAGTTTGAGATCAGATAAGATGATCCCCCTCCTCGTTCCTCCCCCTTTGAGAGGGGGGAGGAAGGGTGGGGGATTTTTCTCCCTTTCGTAAAGGGAGTACCCCGAAGGGGGGAGGGATTTTTTCTCCGTCATTGCAAAGACAGAGACTCCTCTGTCATTCCTGTCCTGATTTTCATCAGGATAAACTCCAGTAGGAATCCAGATTAATCTTAACAACCTGGATCCTGGGTCAAGTCCAGGATGACAGCCCTTCTGCAATTCTTAAAATAAAAACACCGGCATCCCTGCCGGCTTTGGAAGCTCCACTTCCCCATATTGTCTTCGTATTTGGAAGTGGAGCTTCCCCAATGCCTGTGGTGAGCTTGTCGAACCATTGATTTTCATAAAAACACCGACACTCTCGTGTCGGCTTTTTTTACTTCTACAACCTACAACCTAATTCCCTCTATCGCCTTCAGCGTCTCTTCCCACGAACGAACTTGAATTACTTTTGGCACGAACTCCGCAAGCTTCTCTAGCTCAAACGGCTTTGGCTTAAACCAGATGCGATAGCGCACCAGATCATCCAGGATGAAATGCCGTAGAACATCCAGCTTGTCATCAATGAAGATATTGATTCCTAGTCTCTTGCAAATCGGCGCTTTATCAATTCTCTCAAGGCAGAAATTAAGATTTTCTTTCAAAAATCCGGTCTGCTCATAAAACTTGTTATGCTCCATCCAGTGGCGAGTCCGCCTTTCCATATCCGGCGATGCCTTAGAAACAATAAAAACATTTTCCGGTCCAAACCATTTAACAATCTGCGTGACCGCGGCTATCGCGCCTTCTGTCGGCTGGGTTTTCAGATAAGTATTGGGATAAGGCGAAAACATCGTGTCTTCCCTCTTTTGGCCAGGTGTTCTGGCGTTCCCTCCCACAATCACCCCGCCAATATCAATCCCGATTTTCACTTTTCCCTCCTCTCGTCTTTCAGGCGATCTTAATCATCATATAGAAGAAGATAACGGTCAAAACTGAACCAGCTAAAGCAACGGCTGCCCATACCTCACCAAACTTTTTTTCGATCGGAACGTACACCAATTTCACGGAGAGTAGGGTAAAAACAAACGCGCACACAAGCTCTAGTATCGCAATCACCTGGCTCATTGCTTTTCCTCCCATATTTTATCCTTGCTATATTATAGCGCCATCAATCAAAAAAGTCAAATGAGGTGGTTGTAACCCCCACGCTTGTGAGCCGGCATTGAAAGATTACCCAGAAGTAATGCCTTCTGGAGACTAAGACTTGGGCAAGCGCCCTGGAGCGGGCTCCAGAAGGCATTGCTTCTGGGTAATCTGTTACTGTGAATTGTGATGGGTTGCACGTGGTGCTCTCAATGGGAGTCGAACCCATCTTTCCTCCGTGAAAGGGAAGCGTCCTAGCCGATAGACGATGAGAGCAAAACTTACTTATATATTATACGATAATTATGAAAAACTCAAATGAATGAAAAAATCCGCCCCTCCGGCGGATTATGCCTCAACTGACTAACTACAAAATTCCTTTGGCATTCTAAAGCACAACCTAAACTTCTTGTTCCCATCAACAATCCCAAAAGCAAAATGGCACATAAAGGACAACATTAAGCCCATCGGTCCCAAAAGGCCCATCATCCAACAAACCGCTTCATCAATAAAAATATACTTATCTTGCTCCTCAAATTCGCCTCTGTCCCTATAGTATTCAAAAACATTCAAGCAGTCTCCTTTCGCCGTCCCATAAGCCAAAACGGAACAAACGATATACACAAGTATCGCCACTGCCCACATTTTGCCACCCCCCTATTGAGTTTTGATGAATCCTGCTATATTGTATTATCAATCATCAAATATGTCAATTTTTCATAATACTAATCTACGAATGATATTCGAATGCTACAAATAACAAATCTACGAATAAAAAGTTTATTCGTAATTTGTATCATTCGCATAATATTTGTAAATTAGCATTATATTCATGTTAATTCTATCCATCGAAACCAGTTGCGACGACACTTCCATCGCTTTAGTAGAAGTAAGTCAAAAAAAAGGACAAAAATCGCTAGGGCGAATGCGAAGCATTTTAGCCCCTGAATTTAAAGTTATCAAAAACATCGTTTCGTCCCAAACTGCTATTCATAGCCATTGGGGCGGCGTTGTCCCATCTCTTGCCAAGCGAGAGCATCTGAAAAACCTCCCAAAAGTTTGGAAGGCTATACAAACCCTATACCCTAAAGGGCGAGCCTCGGGCTCTAGCCCTAAACCCTATACCCTAAAGGGTGAGCCTCGGGCTTTAGCCCTAAGCCCTGATTTGATTTCTGTAACTGTCGGCCCCGGTCTCGAACCCTCCCTCTGGACCGGCATTGAATTCGCCAAAAAACTTTCTCAAGAATTAAAAATCCCGCTCGTGGGCGTGAATCATCTCGAGGGCCATCTCTACAGTTTTCTTTTGCCAAAGAAAACTGTAATTGCCAATTGCCCCGCCCGCCATGCAAGGCCAGGCGTTGCGGGCGGGCAATTACCAATTATTAATTCTAAAAATAAATTAGTTCCTGAGCGAAGCCGAGTCAAGCTCGGCGAAGTCGAAGGACTACCAAAATTGGAAATTGGAAATTGTAAATTGGAATTTCCGGGAGTTGTACTCCTCGTCTCCGGCGGTCACACCATCTTGACCTTAATGAAAGACCTGACACATTGGGAGAAGCTAGGCGAAACCCGCGACGACGCCGTTGGCGAGGCGTATGATAAAGTCGCGAAGATGATGGGGCTTCCCTACCCCGGCGGGCCGGAAATAGAAAAACTGGCAGCCGAGGGCGACCCCAATGCCATAAAATTTCCCCGCCCAATGGTTCACGAAAAAAATTACGAGTTCAGCTTCTCTGGATTAAAAACATCAGTTTTATACTATTTGAAAAATTTTGGAAATAGTCATTCTGAGCGAAGCGAAGAATCCGATAAGCCCTATACCCTATACCCTATACCCCATACCCTGATTTCTAACATCGCCGCTTCCTTCCAGTCCGCCGCCATTGATGTCTTAGTTAAAAAAACCATGCGCGCGGTTCGCGCTTTTGGCGCCAAGTCGGTATTTTTATGCGGTGGAGTGGCCGCTAACAAAACTTTGCGGAGCGAACTGGAGAAGCATTCCAATCAAAACGGAGCTCAATTTTTCGCCCCCGATTTTGAATACAACACCGACAACGCCGCTATGATTGCCGTGGCCGCTTACATGCGTAGAAAATCTAGGAAAAAATCCTATTCCATCGAAGCCAATTCGAATTTAAGTTTGTAGTAGAGAATTTATTCCTCCTTTTCTAAAGGAGGTGCCCGCAGGGCGGAGGATTTTTCTTTAAATCCCTCCCCGCCTCGGGCGGTACTCCCTTTAGTAAAGGGAGAATAAGATTCGCATCATTCGTTCTTTATTAGTAGATTTGCATTATCTAAAAAAAGACCGCCGGCTCCTGCCGGCGGTTGTCCGCTTTCCGCGGACTTGCAAAACTAATCCTCCACACCCTCCATCGCCTTGATGATTGCGGCGATGATGAGAGGCAGAGTGATTGCCACTACTCCGAATTCGAACATGCTGTTTTTCCTTTCTTTGAAATGCGTTTACTTTCCCACCAACCACGTCTTCGTCTTGCCCGTGTCGTTCTTGATCGTGATCTCCTTGAGCTCTTCGCCCAAGAAGACTTCATCGCCCATTTCGATCGGCATTCCATTCGCCTCCACCGCGCAGGTCACGATGACCTGTCGCGCGACAGATAGGCTCGGAACGCCGGTCAAGTGGCAAACAAGCTCGTTGACACCGATTTTGTCGCACCCCAGATGAACCTCCGTCATGAAGTTACCTCCTCTTAATTGCCCACATGAGGGTCCCCAACTCCAATATTTGGGGCTTCCCTGCGTCGATGATTTCGCTCTCGGCTCCCTCCATGCGAGGGACGCCATTTACCCAAACCGATCTCGCCGCGAGTAATCTCTTTGGCACTTTCTCGCAGTCGAGAGGTCGGCTCATCACAACGTTGATTAGTTCCCGAAGCGTCATCGGACGCTCCACAGTGAGTACTCGGATTCCTGCCACGACCCTCCTCCTCTCAATTCCTTGTTTTTGCAATTCACTCCTCCACTTAACATATATTATAGCAAATCATAAGACAAATGTCAAATAGGCCTTGACACGCGCTACTTCATAGATTATAATAGGTGAAAGCCGAATGTATCGGCTCCCTTAGCCGCAAAGGGCTGAAATTGCGGTAACAGATTGGAGGTTTCTTTATAACATGGAAGACAAGAAAACCGGCGCGCCCACTCCTACGAATGCTGCCCCCGAAACTAGCTCCAGTGGAGCCGCTTGGATTTTTGTGGCCGTTCTGGGTCTAGTCGCTCTTGCTTGGGGCCTCGGCTGGTTCAATGAACAGGCTCCGGCCGCGAAGACCGATGCTACTCAACCCGCGGCCGCGACCGCAACTGACGCGAAAACCGACGCAACCGCCCCTGCCTCACCTGAAGTGACTGCCCCGAAGACGGATGCCACCGCTCCCGCGAGTGGCGCTGGTTCTGCCCCTGCCGCTGGTAGCGACTCTAAGGCGGGCGACGCTCCCAAGAGCGATGCGACCCAGCCTGCGGGTGACGCGACTGCTCCGGCGAGTGGATCTGCTGACAAGCCGGCTGACGCCCCTGCTGATGCTCCCAAGTCCGGGGACAGCAAGTAACGAAAAATAAATAGTTCATAGTGAGTAGCTTACAGACGCTCCCCGACAGTTTCGGGGAGTTTTTCTTTTCCCCCGAGATGCGATGTCCCAAGTGTTGATTTGGACATCGCATCTCCTAATATTGGGTATTTACAGCCTAATCTATCGACATCGCAAGACGATAGATTGGGTTTTCGCTGTTTTAATAAAGAAACACTCTAAAAGTCAATAGTGATTTTTTGCTGTTTTTATGCTTAAATAATAGAGTATTTTGAATATCCTATAAAAATCAAGTTATGTCTCAAAACAATATAAAAAATGATAATTTAGAAAATAAAGAAAGCGCCGGTGTGCCCTCTGCTTACGATCCTCATTCCGTTGAGTCGCGTATTTATAGCGAATGGCTCTCTCGCGGTTTTTTCAGCTCCGATTTTCTTCACCCCAAACCCCATACCCTAAACCCTAAACCCTTTACAATTCTTTTACCCCCTCCCAACATCACCGGTAGTCTCCACATGGGCCACACTTTAAATGCCGTTACTTCTGATATTTTGATTCGCTATCATCGCATGAAAGGTTTTAAAACTGCTTGGCTTCCTGGCATAGACCACGCCGGCATTGCCGCCCAAAACGTAGTTGAAAAACAATTACGTAAATCAGGCCAAAGCCGCTTTGAGTTGGGGCGAGAAAGATTTATTGAGAAGGTCTGGGAGTGGAAAAACCAATCCGGCGTAAATATTTTAGAGCAATTAAAAAGTTTGGGGGCGTCAGCCGACTGGTCTCGCACTCGCTTTACTATGGATCCAGGCTACAGCCAAGATGTTTTAAAGGCCTTTGTCCATTATCACAAAAAAGGTTTAATCTATCGTGGCAAGCGCATGGTCT
>Ga0209515_10001187_pt1 | contig 44948 bp, 45 predicted proteins | sample Subgroupgradi54m_FD_187454 | JGI IMG/M metagenome (GOLD analysis project Ga0209515, IMG submission 187454) | Subsurface groundwater microbial communities from S. Glens Falls, New York, USA - GMW60B uncontaminated upgradient, 5.4 m (SPAdes)... ... | reverse complement strand
CGAGTACGCGCGCAGCTTGTGGCCGAGCCCGATGCCCCGGCCCTCGTGCCCGCGCAGGTACACCACGACCCCCTCGCCGGCCTCGGCGACGCGCCGGAGCGCGAGGTCGAGCTGCGGGCCGCAGTCGCAGCGCAGGGAATGGAAGACGTCGCCGGTGAGACACTCCGAGTGCACGCGTACGAGCACGCGCTCCTTGCCGGCCACCTCGCCGCGCACGAAGGCCATGTGCTCGACGCCGTCGAGGAGCGACTCGAACACCGACGCGACGAAGTCCCCGTACTTCGTGGGGATGCGCGCCTCGGAGACCCGGCGCACGAGCTTCTCGCGCTGGCGCCGGTAGCGGACGAGATCCGCGATCGAGATGAGCTGGAGCCCGTGCTCCTGCGCGAAGCGCTCGAGCTCCGGGAGGCGGGCCATGGTGCCGTCGTCGTTCACCACCTCCGCGAGCACCCCCGCCGGATAGCAGCCGGCCAGGCGGGCGAGGTCGATGGCGGCCTCCGTGTGCCCCGCCCGCTTGAGCACGCCACCCTCGCGGTAGCGGAGCGGGAAGATGTGGCCGGGCCGGGCCAGGTCGTCGGGGCGGGTGGCCGGATCGATGAGGGTCTGCACGGTCATGGCGCGATCCGCGGCCGAGATGCCGGTGCTGGTACCGCGTCGGGCGTCGACCGACACGGTGAACGCGGTCCGGTACTGGGCGGTGTTGTCGGCCACCATGAGCGGGAGCGCCAGCTCGTCGAGCCGCTCACCCGTCAGTGGCATGCAGATCACGCCGCTCGTGTGCCGCACCATGAACCCCATCGTGTCGGCCGTCACCTTCTCCGCCGCGATGATGAGGTCGCCCTCGTTCTCGCGGTTGGCGTCGTCGACGACCACGACCAGCTCGCCGCGGGTGATAGCGGCGACCGCGTTCTCGATCTCGGTGAACGGCATCTCGGATCCTCTCAGGGAGCGGGCGCGGCAAGGAGGCGCTCGACATACTTGGCGAGCACGTCGACCTCGAGGTTGACGCGGTCACCGGGCTGGAGCGAGCCGAACGTCGTGACGTCGAGCGTGTGCGGGATGACGGCGACGCCGAAGCCCGTGTGGTCGACACCGGTGACGGTGAGGCTGACCCCGTCGACGGTGATCGAGCCCTTCTCGGCGACGTACCGGAGCAGCTCGGCCGAGGCCTCGACGCGCAGGCGGCTGGACCCGTCGGGGAGCGAGGCCCGCTCGGCGACCGTGCCGACGCCGTCGACGTGTCCCTGCACGACGTGCCCGCCGAGCCGGTCGCCCGGCCGGACCGGCCGCTCGAGGTTGACGGCGTCGCCGGACCGCAGTGCGCCGAGCGTGCTGCGATCGACGCTCTCGATCGCAGCGTCGGCCGCCCACCAGCCCGGGCCCAACGCGACCACCGTGAGGCAACAGCCGTTCACCGCGATCGAGGCACCCACGGCCGCGTCGTCGAGCACGGTGTCGGCCTCGATCTCGATGCGCGCGCCCCCCTCTCGCCCGACGACGGCCCGGACCCGACCCCGCTCCTCGACGATGCCGGTGAACATCAGCCTCGCCCGTCCATCAGGCTCTCCCCTTCGGCGGGCCCTCGTCGGGCTCGTACTCGAGGCGGGCGTCGGCACCGACAGGCGCGACCGCGGCCAGGCGCCAGCGCGCCGCGCCATCGATCGACTCGGGACCGGGCAGCGCGAACGCGGGCGCGCCCCGCTCGCCGAGCACCGTTCCGCCGACGTAGACGACGATCCGGTCGACCAGACCCGCCTGCAGCAGCGCGCCGTGCACGCGGGCGCCGCCCTCGACCAGGGCCTGGAGCACGCCGTGACGGCCGAGCAGCTCCAGCACGGCGGCAAGGTCGACACCTTCGCCGAGCGATGCCCTCTCGACCACCTCGACCTTGGCCCCGGCCGCCCGCCACTCGTCGACGGCCGCCGGCGTGGCGGCGCCGGTGGTGACGACGAGGGTGGGCGCGAGCGCGGGGTCGAAGAGTGGCCCGCGGGCCGGGACGACGCCCCGGGCGTCGAGCAGCACGCGCACCGGCTGCCGGTCGGGCGGAGGCACGTCGCGTGCCGTGAGCGTGGGACGGTCGGCGAGCGCGGTGCCCGCGCCGACGACCACGGCCTGCGACTCGGCCCGCAGCCGGTGGGCGTCGGCTCGGGCGTCGGGCCCGGTGATCCAGCGCGACGAGCCGTCGGCCGCCGCGGTGCGGCCGTCGATGCTCATCGCCGTCTTGAGGAGGCAGTACGCGCGGCCGGTGCGTCGGTGGTGCAGGTACGGAGCGAGCGACGCCTGCGCTTCCTCCGCGCCGGGGCCCACCGTGACCTCGACCCCCGCGTGTTGCAGCCGCGCGATGCCCTCGCCCGCGACCCGTGGGTCGGGGTCGTCGAGCGCGACGATCACGCGGCGCACGCCCGCGGTGACCAGCGCGTCCGCGCAGGACGCCGTTCGGCCGTGGTGCGCGCACGGCTCGAGGCTGACGTACGCGGTAGCGCCGCGGGCCCCATCGCCGGCCGCGGCGAGCGCGACGACCTCGGCGTGGGACTCGCCGGGCCGCACGTGGAACCCCTCGCCCACCACCTCGCCGTCGCGTGCGAGCACGCAGCCGACCCAAGGGTTGGGCGGGGCGCTGCGGCGGCCGCGCTCGCCCAGCCGGACCGCCGTCACCATCAGCTCACGCTCGCCGGCCTCGCCGGGCATCCTCGACCCCTGCACCGTCGACCTCTGCACCGCCTCTGGCCCGCAGGGTTGGACGCGGAGACGGCGCGGCGGGCGCGCCGACGGCGCGCTCGACCGGTCGCCCTCTCCCATCCGGACTCTCACCGTCGGCTCAGGTCTCGCACCTGATCGGCCCACGGCCGGCTGCCGTGGGTTCGCGGGCTTCCGTGGCCACGAGGCCACGGTCACCGCCGGTCGGGACTTGCACCCAAACCCCGAGGGCTCGTGACTGCATTTTCTTGACTGGGTTTTCTTGACTGGCGGGTCAAGTGTACCGCTTCAGACGCACCCGAGGTCAGTGGGGCCCGTCAGTGTGGCCGCCCGCCGGCCAGCAGGTCGAGGGCGTGCGGGAGCGCGGGGAGGATCACCTCGAGCGAGTCGACAGACCCGCTCGGCGAGCCGGGGAGGTTGCACACGAGCGCGGCGCCGACGGTGCCGCACACCCCTCGCGAGAGCATGCCGAAAGGGCGGCCGTCGGCGTTGCTCGCGGCGCGGATCGCCTCCGACATGCCCGCGGCGTGGCGCTCGATCACCGTGCGCGTCCCCTCGGGCGTGAGGTCGCGCGGCCCGAAGCCGGTGCCGCCGGTGGTGACGACGAGCCCCGTGAAGCCGCGGGTGAGCTGCCGGAGCGCGTGCGCCACCGCCTCCGCGCCGTCGCCCACCACGCGGTGCTCCACGACGTCGAAGCCCGCCTCGCCGAGCCGCTCCACCAGCGCGGCCCCCGACGCGTCGTCGCGCGTGCCGGCCACGACCCCGTCGGAGACGGTGAGCACCTTGGCCCGGAGCGCCACGGCGGCTCAGCCTCCCCGCCGGTCGACCTCGTAGGCCGAGCACCCCAGCCGCTTGGCGTGGCCCTTCAGCTCCGTCGCGATCACCGACGCCTCCCACTGGGTGCGGATCGGTCGCTGCGACGTGGTCGCGACGCCGATGGCGATCGACGTGAGCGGGAACCGGTGCGTGTCGCCGCGTCGGTCGGCGATCTCGACGTAACCGCGCGCGACGTCGGCCGCGTCGTAGAGCTCTCCGATGTCCTGGTCGAAACGGGCGATGATGTCGACACAGACCTGCTCGGCCGGCTCGAACGGCTTCACGATGTAGTCGTCGTCGGCGATCAGGATGAGCTCGGCCACGCCGCCTCCCTGATGCGGCGAGCAGCGGTGGCGGGATCGGCGGTATGGAAGACCGCGCTCCCCGCGACCAGGATGTCGGCGCCGGCCGCCGCGGCCGCGGGCGCGGTGTCGACGCTGATCCCGCCGTCGATCTCGAGCTCGACGGGGAGCCCTCGCTCGTCGACGATCCGGCGGGCCTCGGCGAGCTTGTCGAGCACCGCCGGGATGAACGCTTGGCCGCCGAAGCCGGGATGGACGCTCATGAAGAGGAGCACGTCGATCTCCGAGAGGAACGGCACCACGGCGGTGAGCGGAGTGTCGGGGCTGAGGGTGAGGCCGACCCGCAGGCCGAGCGCCCGCATGCAGGCGAAGAGCGGGGTGGGATCGCCGAGCTCGACGTGCACGGTGCAGCCGTCGGCCCCCGCCTCGGCGAAGTCGTCGAGCAGCACCCCGGGGTTGTCGACCATCAGGTGGCAGTCGAGGTAGAGGTCGGTGCGCCTCCGGAGCGACTGCACCACCGGCGGCCCGATGGTCAGGTTGGGTACGAAGTGGCCGTCCATCACGTCGACGTGGAGGAGGTCGGCCTCGGCAGCTACCTGCTCCACCTGGGCCGCGAGCTCGGCGAAGTCGGCAGACAGGATCGACGGTGCGATCTTCCCGGGCGCGATCTTCCCGGGCGAGATCTTCCCAGGCGCGGTCTTCATGACGTTCAGGGTAGCCGTGGGCCCTCGGGTCCCGATCCGCGCCGGAGGACGAGCGCGAACATGCCGTCGGTTCCCGCCGCGGCCGGGAGCAGGAGCGCGCCGCGGCCCCACGCGCGCCACGGTGGGCCGGGCGGCGGCTCGGAGACGAGGTCGGGCAGCCGGCGCGCCGCCCATTGGTCGATGTCGAGCGTCTCCTCGTGCGTCAGCGTGCACACCGAATACACCAGCCGCCCGCCGGGCCGCACGAGCGGCGCGGCCGCCTCGAGCAACGCGCGCTGCAGGCCGGCCAACGCGACGACGTCGTCGAAGCCGATTCGGAAGCGTGCCTCCGCCCGCCGCCGGAGCACGCCGAGCCCCGTGCACGGCGCGTCGACGAGCACGCGGTCGAAGCACCCCGCCCGCAGCGGCGGCGTCCGCCCGTCGGCGACGAGTGGGGTCACGTTCCCGAGGCCGAGCCGGGCCGCCGCGTCGCGCACGAGGCGAATGCGCCCGGGGTGGAGGTCGAGCGCCACCACCAGGCCGTCGTCTCCCACCCGCTCGGCGATGCCCGTGGCCTTGCCACCGGGCGCGGCGGCGACCTCGAGCACCGACTCCCCCGGCCTCGGGCCGAGGGCCACCACCACCGCCTGGCTCCCCTGGTCCTGGGGCGTGGCCCGGCCGGCGGCGACCGGCGCCAACCGCTGCGGGTCTCCGCTACCCCGCACGAGCAGCGCGTCGGGCAGCAGGCGCCCGGGCTCGACGTCGATCCCCGAGGCACGCAGCTCCGCCGCGAGCGCCGTGACGGTCGTGCGGCGGGGGTTGGGCCGCAACGTCACTGCGGGCGGCACGTTCGCGGCCTCGAGCGTGGCGCGCGCGTCCTCGGCGCCGAGGTCGGCCACCAACCGCTCGACGAGCCAGGCGGGGTGAGAGGTCCGGATCGCCAGCGCCTCGGTGTCGTGGCCCCGAGGCCACGGCCAGGGCGGTCCGGAAGCGGCGACCGCGCGCAGCACGGCGTTGACGAAGCCGCGGGCGCGAGGCGTGACCCGACCTATCGCCTCGACGGTCTCCCCCACCGCCGCGTGCGCGGGAACGCCGTCGACGAGCTGATACGCACCGAGGCGGAGCGCGGCCCGGACCGCCGGCTCGAGGTCGCGTGACGGTCGGTCGAGCACGAGTGCCAGGAGATGATCGAGCGCGCGCTGCCGGCGGAGGGTTCCGTAGACGAGCCCGGTCGCGAACGCGCGGTCCTGCTCGCTCAGCTCCGACTGGCGCAACAACCTCGGCAGGAGCACGTGGGAGTACGCGCCGCCCTCCACGCGGATCAGGGCCTCGAGCGCGAGGTCGCGGGCAGTCAACACGGGGCAGTCAACACGGGATCGGCATCACGGGATCGGCGTCACGCGATCGGCAACGACAGGTGCCGCCTCCCGAAGCCGGCCAGCCACGCGTCGGCCGCCATCGGGCGCTTCCCCTCGACCTGCACCTCCTCGAGCACAAGGTGCCCGGTGCCGGTTGCCAGCGTCGCGCCGGGCCAGGTGAGCACCCCCGGGGCCTCATCCAGGTCGGCCCCATCGACGGGGCGTGCGCGCAGCACCTTCACCCGCTTGCCGTCGACGGTGGCCCACGCGCCCGGACGCGGGTTGCCGGCCCGCACGACGCGGGTCAGCTCGACGGCGGACTGCGCGGGGTCGAGGTGGAACTCCTCGACGGTGAGCTTCGACGCGTACGTGGGCTCGCCGACCTGGGGGGCCGGGGTCCACTCGGGGACCATGGGCACGGTGCGCACGAGGAGGGCCGTCCCCCGCTCGATCAACCGGGCGCGCAGCTCGCCCGCGGTCTCGTCGTCGCCGATCCTCACGCGTTCCGTCGCGTAGACGGGCCCGGTGTCGAGCCCCGACTCGAGCTCCATCACGCACACGCCGGTCTCCCTGTCGCCCGCGAGGATGGCGCGCTCCACGGGTGCCGCGCCGCGCCAGCGCGGGAGGAGCGAGAAGTGCAGGTTCACGAAGCCGTGCGGGACGGCGTCGAGCAGCGCGTCGGGAAGGAGCTGACCGAAGGCCACGACCACGCCCAGCTCGGCACCGCTGGCCCGGACCGGCTCGATCACCTCCCGGGCCCGCTCGGGAGTAAGCACGTCGAGGCCGAGCTCAGTGGCGGCCTGCTTCACCGGGCTCGGCGCGAGCGATGACCCACGCCCGCGGCGACGATCGGGCTGGGTGATCACGAGTGGGATCAGGTGACCGGCGGCGTGGAGCGAGCGCAACGCCGGGACGGCGTCGGCGGGGCTGCCGCAGAAGACGAGCCTCAGAGCCGCGGGCCGCCTTCGGCCGGCCTCGGGCCCGCGCTCACGAGGTCCTGCTCGCGGATGGCCTTGAGCGCCTGCCGGCGGACCTCGGGCTCGACCCGGTCCAGCACGAGCACGCCGTCGAGATGGTCGATCTCGTGGAGGAACACCCGCCCGAGCATCTCGTCGTCCTCCAGCACGAGCTCGTGGCCGTGCACGTCGAGGCCCTGGATCACCACGCGTTGCGGGCGGGCGATCTCGAACGAGAGGCCGGGCACCGAGAGGCAGCCCTCGTCGTAGACCCATTCGCCCGCGGTCTCGACCACGACCGGGTTGACGACCGCGTGCGGGCCGTCGCCGCCGGCGTAGGTGAAGACGCGCCGCTGCACGCCGACCTGCGGCGCGGCGAGGCCGAGGCCGACCGCCTCGTACATGGTGTCGTACATCGTGCGCACGAGCTGCTCGAGCGCGCCGTCGATGTCCTCGACCTCGCGCGAGCGCTGCTTCAGCACCGGGTCACCGAAGAGGCGGATCGGGTACGTGCTCACCACGTCAGGGTACCAGTGGGTCCGGCGCACACCGTACGGTCGAACCCCGAGCGGTCACACCCGGAGCGGGTCGACCTCGACCCGCAGGCGACCGCGGCCCCGGGCCTCCGGGACGACGGCCTCGAGCGCGTCGCAGAGGGTGGTCACGTCGCGCGCTTTCACGAGGGCCTGCACGCTGGGGCCGACGGGCGTCGGCCCCAGCACCGTGACGCCGGCGACGGCCTCGAGCGCGATGGCCGCCGACCCGACCGGCTTCTCCTCGCCCCGCAGCTCGGCCAAGCCTCCGAAGGGCGGGAATCCGAGGGCGCGCCGGCGCGCCCGCTCGGCATCGCTCACCGGCGTGGGATCCGCACCGCGCACCGCCTCGATCACCTCGTGGTCCGGCAGGCGGGTCTGCACGAGGACTCGCCCGCCGCCGGCGCGCCCTCCGACGAGACGCGCGGCCCGCACCACGAGCCACAGGGCCTGCTCCGCCGCTCGGTAGCGGGCCGCGAGCAGCTCCTGGTCGAAGTCGAGGAAGGCGACCAGCCCGACGGGGCGGCCGGCCACGTGGGGCACGCGGTGCAGGACCGCCTCGGTGCCGACGAGCACGTCGGCCGGCGTGACCCCGGCGGGCGTGACCCCGGCGGGCGTGATCCCAGCCCCGGCGACGTCGACCCCTGCCGCGTCGATTCCTGCCGCGTCGATTCCCGCCGCGTCGATCACTGCCACGCGGGCGCGTGGCAAGAGCGCGGCGAGCTCGTCGCGGATCCGAGTCACGCCCGCTCGCAACACCTTGAGGCGGGTGCCGTGGCAGTGGAGGCAGACGCGCGGCCGGGCCGCGAGACACCGCGGGCACGCGAGCCCCGCCTCGTCCTCCGTCACCGCCGCGCCACACCGCTCGCAGCGAGCGAGCTCGCCGCACGCCGCGCACGCGAGCAGTCGGGCGCGCCCACGGCGGTTGAGCACACACACCGCCCGGTTCCCCGCCTCGAGCGTGCGGTGCAACGCAGCGGCGAGGCCGATCGAGAGGAGGCCCGGCGCGCGTCGCTCGTCGCGCCGGTCGATCACCTCGAGCAGCGGCCAGCCTTCCCGCTCGACCGCCCGCCCCGGCCGGACCGCGGCGCCGGCGGCCGCCTCGGCCTCGAGCGTGGGCGCCGGGCTCACGAGCGTCACACGGGCCCCCGTTCGCCGTGCCCGCTCGAGCGCGATCTCGCGCGAGTTCCAGGCCGGCACCCGTTCCTCCTTCAGCGCCTCGTCGCCCTCGTCGAGCACGATCACGGCTCGCAGGTCGGGCACCGGCGCGAGCACCGCGAGCCGGCCACCCACCACCACGCACGACCCGGCCCGCGCCGAGTCCCAGGCCGCGGTGCGCTCGGCGTCACGCTGGTCGGCGCGCAGCACCAAGGCGCGCCGACCCACGCGCGCGAGATCGTGTGCGAGCGCGGCCACTCGCCGTCCGTCGGGGAGCACCACCACCGTCGATCCCTCGGGTGCGAGGAGCCCCGCGATCAGCTCCCGACGATCGGCGGCCGGGGGCCAGGCCACCACACGAGCCGCGTCGTCGAGGCCGAGTGCCAGCGGGAGTGGTGCGGACGGGAACACCGCTGCCTCGGGCGCGGGCGCGGCGCCGGGCGCGACGACGTTGGGCGGCGACGCGGCGCGCAAGATGGCGACCATCGAGCCCGCGTAGCGCCACGCCGCCCACGCGCTCAGCTCCACGATCTCGGCCGTCGGGCCGGCCGAGACGGCGGCGGCGAGCGACCGTAGCCGCCCGGGTGCCTGTGGCTCGACGTCGTCGGCAACCAACCAGCCCCGCACCCGCCGGCCATGCAGCGGCACCCGCACGATCGTGCCCACGTCCACGAGCGTGGCGAGCGCGTCGGGAACCGTGTAGTCGAACGCGCGGTCGACCGCGGGAACGTCGGGCCGGACCCGACACACGCGCGAGCTCACGCGGCGTCAGGCGAGGTCTTCGGCCGCCTTGCGCAGGGCGTCGGCGTGGTCGGTCCGCTCCCAGGTGAAGTCGCGATCGGGACGGCCGAAGTGCCCGTAGGCCGCCGTCTTGCGGTAGATGGGCCGGCGGAGGTCGAGGCGCTCGATGATCGCGGCCGGACGCAGGTCGAAGTATTCCTGGACAAGCGCGGCCAGCTTCACCTCGTCGATCTCGGACGTGCCAAACGACTCCACCATGATCGACACCGGCCGGGCCACGCCGATCGCGTACGCGACCTGCACCTCGCATCGCTTCGCGATGCCGGCCGCGACGACGTTCTTGGCCGCGTGCCGCACGGCGTAGGCAGCCGAGCGGTCGACCTTGGTCGGGTCCTTGCCCGAGAACGCGCCACCGCCGTGACGGGCCATGCCGCCGTAGGTGTCGACGATGATCTTGCGGCCGGTCAGCCCGCAGTCGGCGTGGGGCCCACCCAGCTCGAAGTTGCCGGTCGGGTTGCAGAGCACCTCGAAGTCGTCGGACCGGAACTGCTCGGGCAGCAGCGGGCGGACGACGTGCTCGATCAAGTCGGGCTTCATGAGGCTCTCGATGTCGATCCCGGGCTGGTGCTGGGTCGAGATCAGCACCGTCGCGAGTCGCCTCGGAACGCCGTCCTCGTATTCGATCGTGACCTGGGTCTTGCCGTCGGGGCGCAGGTAGGGCAGGACACCCGCCTTGCGCACCTCGGACAGCCGGTGCGCGAGCCGGTGCGCGAGCCAGATCGGCATGGGCATGAGGTCGTCGGTGTCATCGCAGGCGTAGCCGAACATCATCCCCTGGTCGCCCGCGCCGACCTCGTCGTAGTGGTCGCCGGTCCCAGCTCGCTGCTCGACGGCTTTGTCGACCCCCATCGCGATGTCGGGTGACTGCTCGTCGATCGACGTGATCACACCACACGTGTTGCCGTCGAACCCGTAGGACTCACGGTCGTAGCCGATGCCGCGGATCGTGTCGCGCACCACCCGCGGGATGTCGACATAGGCGCTGGTGCTGATCTCGCCGGCCACCACCACGAGCCCGGTGGTGCACATGGTCTCGCAGGCCACCCGGCTCTGCACGTCCTCCTCGAAGATGGCGTCCAGGACCGCGTCGCTGATCTGGTCGGACATCTTGTCGGGGTGGCCCTCGGTGACCGACTCCGACGTGAACGTGAAATGGTGGGTCACGGTCTCTCCTCGCGCTCCGGTCTCCCGTCACCGGAGCGCAGGCGCTCGACGACGCGGTCGAGGATCACGCCGGCCAGCTCGGCCTTGGTCTGGAGCGCCAGCTCCTCGACACGGCCTGTCGGGTCCGGGCCTCTCCAATCCGGCGAGTACAGCAGGATCGCCCGGTTCGTGTCGACCTCGAAGCCGGCGTCGGAAGCGGAGACGTCATTGGCGACCATGAGATCGACTCGCTTCGCGGCCAGCTTCTCGGCCGCGTGCTCGGTGACCCGGTCGGTCTCGGCCGAGAAGCCGACCAGCACCTGGTGTGCTTTCGCCCCCCCGAGCTCGGCGAGGATGTCGGGCGTGGGCTCGAGGACGATCTCGGGAACGCCGTCGCGCTTCTTGAGCTTGACGTCGGAGACCGCCTTCGGCCGGAAGTCGGCCACCGCGGCCGCCATGACCACGACGTCGGACTCCGCGTAGCGTGAGAGCACCGCGTCGGCCATCTCCTCCGCGGTGGCGACCCCGACGATCTCCATCCCTCGCGGTGCAGGGCGACCCGTGGTCGTGACGAGCGTGACGGCCGCGCCGCGCCGCGCCGCCTCGGTGGCCACCGCGTAGCCCATCTTCCCCGACGATCGGTTGCCGACGAATCGCACCGGGTCGATGGGCTCGCGTGTGCCACCCGCCGTCACGAGGACCCTCGTGCCCGCGAGATCGCCGGCGGTGGCGCGCAGCACCGCCGCGGCCGCCCGCACGATGCGCTCGGGGTCGGCGAGCCGGCCGTCGCCGCGGTCGCCGCCGGCCAGACGCCCCGCGTCGGGGTCGACCACGTGGACCCCCCGTCGCCGGAGCGTGGCCACGTTCTCCCGGACTGCCGGGTGCTCCCACATCTCGGTGTGCATCGCCGGTGCCACCACGACCGGGGCCCGGGTGGCGAGAAGGGTGGCGCTCAGCAGGTCGTCGGAGATGCCGGCAGCGAGCTTGCCGAGCAGCTTGGCCGTCGCCGGGGCGACGACCACGAGGTCGGCGGACTGCCCGAGGTGGGTGTGCGGGATGGGCTCGGGGCCGTCGAAGAGCGAGGTGCGGGCCGGCTCGGAGGCCAGCGCGGAGAAGGTGAGCGCGCCCACGAAGCGCAGGGCATCCTCGGTGAGCACCGGGGCGACGTGCGCGCCGGCGTCGACGAGCCGACGGCACACCTCCACCGCCTTGTACGCGGCGATGCCGCCCGAGACCCCGAGGACGACCCTTCGGGCGGCGAGCGAGGTGAGATCCCCGGATGCGGGACCGCCGGAGGGGGGCATCGCCTACCCGGCGGGCTTGTCCGCGTCGGCCGGCGCGCTGGCCACCTCGGGCGCCTCGGGAACCTGCGCGTCTCCGGCCGCCTCGCCCTCGGCGCCCTCGCCGGCCTCGTCGTCCGGCTCGATCCGCTCGTAGACGATCTTTCCGGCCTCGACCTCTTCCAGCGAGATGGAGAGAGGCTTGCGCGACACCGAGGTGACCTGCGGCGGAACGATCTTGCCCAGGCCCTCGCCGAGCTGGTTGTAGTAGTCGTTGATCTCACGGGCGCGCTTGGCCGCCAGGGTCACGAGAGTGAACTTCGAGTCGACCCGGTCGAGCAGAGTCTCCATGCGGGGCTCCATCAGGGAAGCGCGTCGGTCGGCCATCAAGCATGCTCCGGTCCGGTGGGGGGCGAGGCGCCGGGATCACGGGCGCGACAATCATCCAGGATAGCAGCCACCTCCCCCACCGCTGTGTCGAGGTCGTCGTTCACGATGACGGCGTCGAAGCGGACCGCCAGCGCCTCCTCCGCATCGGCCTCGGCGAGGCGGCGCTCGATCTCGGCCGTGTCGTCGCCCCCACGTTCGAGGAGCCGACGATGTTGCGCGTCGCGCGAGGGCGGCTTCACGAACACCAGCACCGCACCCGCGAGCGCCTCTCGCACCGCCAGCGCGCCTTGCACGTCGAGCTCGAGCACGACGTCGCCGCCATGTGCGAGCCGCTCTTCGACCGGAGCGCGCGGCGTGCCGTAGAGATCGCCGTAGACCTCGAACCACTCGACGAATCCCCTGGAGTCGCGGAGGCGCTCGAACTCGTCGCGGCTCACGAAGTGGTAGTCGCGGCCGTCGACCTCGCCCGGTCGTGGCGCGCGGGTGGTCGCGGACACCGAGTACCAGAAGCTCGGTTCACGCTCGAGGAGCCGCCGGACGATGGTGCCCTTGCCCGCGCCCGACGGGCCGGCGACGACGAGCAGGATGCCCAGGGCCCCTGCCTACTTCGAGAACTGGTGGAGCAGCGCCTCGCGCTGGTTGCGACCCAGCCCGCGGAGGCGTCGGCTCTCGCTGATGTCGAGCTCCTCCATGAGCCGGCGGGCCCGCACCTTGCCCACACCCGGCATCGACTCGAGCACGCTCACCACCTTGAGCTTGGCGAGGATCTCGTCGCGGTCGCCCTGGTCGAAGAGCTCCCTGAGCGACAGGGAGCCCATCTTGAGCTTCTCCTTCACCTCCGCCCGCACGCGGCGCGCCTCGGCGGCCTTCGCGAGTGCAGCCTGGCGCTGCTCGGGAGTGAGCGACGGCGGGAGCGGCATGTGCGACGAACCTCCATGTCATGGCCGGCGACGGCGTCAGTATATGCAGCAGGTCCGTCGTCGCAACCGGGGCGCCGCGGGCGTCAGATCGCGGGCCCGCCGTCGAGCGCGGAGGCGGCCGAGCGGGTCACTGCCTCGGCTGCCGCCTCCGGATCGGCCGCGGCGGTGACCACGCGTCCGATGACCATCCAGTCACCACCGCTACCGACCACGTCGGCCGGCGTCGTGACGCGGGCCTGGTCGTGCGAGTCGCTGCCCGGGAGGCGCACCCCCGCCACCATCGTGGCCATGGGCCTCGGTCCGACGGACTTGACGGCAGTGATCTCGTCGGCCGCGCACACGACGCCATCGCAACCGGCCGCCGCTGCCCAGGCGAGCCGCTCGTGGAAGGCATTCGCGTCCGTGTCGCTCGTGAGCACAGTCACGGCGAGGGTCACCGGAGGCTCGAGCCCGGCAGCGCGCGCACCCTCGACGCATCCGGTCACCGCGGCGCGCAGCATCGTCTCCCCGCCGACAGCGTGGAAGTTGAGGAAGTCGATCCCTCGGCGAGCGTGCACCCGAGCCGCGCGTTCCACAGTGGTCGGGATGTCGAGCAGCTTGAGGTCGGCGAAGACGCGGAACCCGAGCCCCCGGAGCCGCTCGAAGGCCTCGGCGCCGGTCTCCGCATACAGCTCGAGGCCCACCTTGGCGATCCCGAACCAGGGTCGGAGCCGGTCGGCCAGCTCGAGCGCCGGGCCGAGACCGCCGACGTCCAGGGCCAGCGCGAGCCGGTTGCGCACCGCCGGGGGCGCGCTCATGGCTCGAGCGCCCCGGTGAGATCGGCGACCCGGGTCACGCCATTCGTCGCGCACCATGCCCTGAGCTCGTCGAGGATGCGGAGCATCGCGCGCGGATCGCGGAAGGTCGCCGTGCCCACCCCCACCGCGCTCGCGCCGGCCAGCAGCATCTCCACCGCGTCGACGCCGGTCGAGACGCCACCGGTGCCGATCACCGGCGTGTCGGGGAACGCGCGCGTCACGTCGAAAACGCAGCGCAGCGCGACCGGCTTGATCGCCGGGCCCGACAACCCGCCGCCACCCGCCCCCAGCTGCGGCCGGCGGCGAGCCGCGTCGACGCCGAGCGCGAGCACCGTGTTGACGAGGGTGAGCCCGGTCGCTCCCGCGTCGAGCGCGGCACCCGCGATCTCGCGCAGGTCGGACGCGTTGGGCGAGAGCTTCGCGAACACCGCGACGCGAGGGCCGTGCTCCACCACCGCACCGACCGCGGCCGCGGTGGACGCGGCCGAGTGCGCGAACATCCGCGACCGGTCCTCGAGGTTGGGGCAGCTCACGTTGACCTCGACCGCGAGCAGATCGTCTCCCGCGGGCGCGAGCTGCTTCGCGGCCAGCGCGAAGTCGTCGAGCGTCCGACCCCAGAGCGACGCGATCACCCGCGCGCCGAGCTGTCGCAGCGACGGCAGCTCGTGCTCGAGCCAGTGCTCCACGCCCGGCCCTTGCAGCCCGACCGAGTTGAGCATCCCGGCCGTCGCGAGGTGGAGACGGGGCGCGGGGTTTCCCGGCCACGCATACGGTGCGAGCGACTTCACAGTGACGGCACCGAGGCGCGAGGGATCGCAAAGGCGCGCGACCTCGTCGCCGTGCCCGAACGTCCCCGATGCGGCCACCATCGGGTTGGGCAGCTCGATCGGGCCGAGCCTGACCGTGGTGTCGACATCACCCCGCCGGAGCACGATCACACCTCCAGGCGGAGCTGGCCGTCGCGGTGGTACTCCTGGAGCGACCGGACGGTGGGCTCGTTCGCGGTCCACTCGGCGATCCCAGCCGCGGCGGCCAGCGCGGCCGCGGTGGTCGTGAGGCACGACACCCCGTGCACGGTGGCGGCCCGGCGGATGTGGGCGCCGTCGGCCCGCGGGCCGCGGCCCCGGGGCGTGTTCACGACCAGGTCGACCTTGCCCGAGGAGATCAGCTCCACCGCGTCGACGCCCACCCGCTCGCCGACCTTCGCCACCACCGTCTCGACCGGTACCCCCGCGGCCTCGAGCGCAGCCGCGGTCCCTGCCGTCGCGAGCAGGGAGAAGCCGAGCTCGGCGAAGCGCCTCCCCGCGACCAGCCCGGCCGCCTTGTCGCGGTCGGCGAGCGAAAGGAACACGGTCCCACCGTCGGGCAGGCGGTTGCCGGCCGCGGCCTGGCTCTTGGCGAAGGCGAGCCCGAAGGAGCGGTCGATGCCCATCACCTCGCCGGTGGCACGCATCTCGGGCCCGAGGAGCGTGTCGACGTCGGGAAAGCGGTTGAACGGGAGGACCGCCTCCTTCACCGCCACGTGCCCCCCCTCGGCCGGCGGGCGCAGCAGGCCCTCGGCCGCCAGCTCGGCCAGCGTCGCGCCGAGCGTGACCCGCGCCGCGATCTTGGCCAGCGGCACGCCGGTCGCCTTGCTCACGAACGGCACCGTGCGGCTCGCGCGCGGGTTGGCCTCGATCACGTGCACCTCACCGTCCTTGACCGCGTACTGGACATTGAGCAGTCCCACCACGTGGAGGGCCTCGGCCAGCGCGCGCGTGTGGGTCTCGATGGCAGCCAGGGCCGGCGGCGAGAGCGTGGGCGGCGGGATGGCGCACGCCGAGTCGCCCGAGTGAACGCCGGCGGCCTCGATGTGCTCCATGATTCCGCCGACGAGCACCTCGCCGGCCACGTCGCGCAGTGCGTCGACGTCGACCTCTACCGCGTCCTCGAGGAACCGGTCGATGAGCACGGGACGCTCGGCCGAGAGCCCACCCTCACGCCCCAGGCTCCCTGACGCGGCCAGCTCGGCCATCGCCGCGCCGAGGGCATCGGCGTCGTACACGATCTGCATCGCGCGGCCGCCGAGCACATACGAGGGGCGGACCAGCACCGGGTAGCCGATCCGCTCCGCCACCTCGAGCGCTTCCGCCGCACCCGTGGCGGTGCCACCTGGCGGCTGGGGGATCCCGAGTCGCTCGCACAGCGCGTTGAAGCGCTCGCGGTCCTCGGCCAGATCGATCGAGTCCGGGCTGGTGCCAAGCACGGCGACACCTGTTTGCTCGATGGCACGCGCGAGCTTCAGCGGCGTCTGGCCCCCGAGCGACACGATCACGCCGTGGAGGCGCTCGCCGAGAGTGTCGCAGACGTTGCGCACGTCCTCGAAGGTGAGCGGCTCGAAGAACAGGCGGTCGCTGGTGTCGTAGTCGGTCGAAACCGTCTCGGGGTTGCAGTTCACCATCACCGACTCGAAGCCCGCCTCGGAGAGCGCGAACGCGGCGTGCACGCAGCAGTAGTCGAACTCGACGCCCTGGCCGATCCGGTTGGGGCCGCTGCCCAGGATCACGACCGCGGGGCGTTCGAGCGGAGCGACCTCGTCCTCGTCCTCGAAGGTGCCGTAGTGGTAGGGCGTGCGGGCGGCGAACTCGGCGGCGCAGGTGTCGACCGTCTTGAACGTCGCCCCGACGCCGGCCGCGAGCCGCGCGTCGCGCACGGCGCCCTCGTCGACACCCCACAGATAGGCGAGCTGGCCGTCGGCGAACCCGAGCCGCTTGGCGCGGCGCCAGTCGACCCGGCGCATCGGGGCCGGGCCGAGCGCGGTGAGCCGTTCGCGCTCCTCGGCGATCTGGAGCATCTGGTCGAGGAACCAGGGGTCGATCCCGGTGGCCTCGTGAAGGCGTTCGACGGGCACGCCGCGCCGGAGCGCGGCCTCCACCACGAAGACGCGCTCGGGCGTGGCCGTCGCGGCCGCGCGCACCAGGTCGTCGTCGGAGAAAGCGTCGAAGGCGAGCTCCGCCGGGTCGGCGTTGAGGCCTCGGCGCCCCGTCTCGAGCGAGCGGAGCGCCTTCTGGAGCGACTCGGGGAACGTGCGGCCGATGGCCATGACCTCCCCGACCGACTGCATCATCGTGCCGAGCACCGGCGCCGCCCCGGGCAGCTTCTCAAATGCCCAGCGCGGGACCTTCGTGACCACGTAATCGATGGTGGGCTCGAAGCTGGCCGGCGTCTCGCCGGTGATGTCGTTCATCACCTCGTCGAGGCGGTAGCCGACCGCGAGCCGAGCCGCGATCTTCGCGATGGGGAACCCGGTGGCCTTGCTGGCCAACGCGCTCGAACGCGACACGCGCGGGTTCATCTCGATGATGATCATCTCGCCGTCGGCCGGGTTCACCGCGAACTGGATGTTGGAGCCGCCGGTGTCGACGCCGATGCGGCGGATGCACGCGAACGCGGCATCGCGCATCCGCTGGTACTCGACGTCGGTGAGGGTCTGCGTCGGCGCGACGGTGATCGAGTCGCCGGTGTGTACGCCCATGGGATCGACGTTCTCGATCGAGCAGACGACGACCGCATTGTCGGCGTGGTCGCGCATCACCTCCAGCTCGTACTCCTTCCATCCCGCCACCGACCGCTCGACGAGGATCTCCGATACCGGGCTCGCCGCGAGCCCGCGCCGGGCAACGTCGCGCAGCGCGTCGGCGTCGTGCGCGATCCCGGTGCCACCCCCGCCGAGGATGAACGACGGCCGGACGATCAGCGGATAGCCGACCTGCTCGGCCACCTGCATCGCCTCGTCGAGCGTGTACGCGAAGCCCGACCGCGGGACGGCAAGGCCGATCTCCTCCATCGCGACCTTGAAGCGGGAGCGGTCCTCGGCGGTGTGGATGGCGTCGATGCTCGCGCCGATGAGCTCCACCCCGAAGCGCTCGAGCACGCCGGCCTCGTGGAGCTCGACCGCGAGGTTCAGCGCGGTTTGACCTCCGAGCGTGGGAAGCAGAGCGTCGGGACGCTCGCGCTCGATCACGCGCGTCAACGAGCCGACGTCGAGCGGCTCCACATAGGTCGCGTGGGCGAACTCGGGGTCGGTCATGATGGTGGCCGGGTTGGAGTTGACCAGCACGACCCGGTAGCCCTCGTCACGCAGCACGCGGCAGGCCTGCGTGCCCGAGTAGTCGAACTCGCAAGCCTGCCCGATGACGATCGGGCCGCTCCCCACGATGAGGACGGTCTCGATGTCGGTACGCCGCGGCACGGCTAGGAGACCCCCATCATCGGGTTGCAGCCATGAGGTCGACGAACTCGTCGAAGAGGTAGCGGGCATCGTGCGGGCCGGGGCCGGCCTCGGGGTGGTGCTGGACCGAGAACGCGGGGATGCCCCGCACGCGCAGGCCCTCCACCGTGCCGTCGTTGAGGTTCACGTGGGTGACGTCGGCACCGCCGGGCACGGTGTCGTGCTGCACCACGTAGTTGTGGTTCTGGCTGGTGATCTCGACCCGCCCCGTGGAGAGCCGTCGCACGGGGTGGTTGGCGCCGTGGTGCCCGAACGGCAGCTTGGCGGTGCGGGCCCCGAGGGCGAGGCCCATGATCTGGTGGCCGAGGCAGATGCCGAAGACGGGCACCTCGCCCAGGAGCGCCGCCACCCGCTCGGCCGCGCCCGTGACCGCGGCCGGGTCGCCCGGCCCGTTGGACAGGAACACGCCGTCGGGGCGGCGAGCGAGCACGTCGGCAGCCGGGGTCGAGGCCGGCACCACCTCTGCGAAGCAGCCCGCGGAGCGGAGGTGGCGCAGGATCGTCGTCTTGATCCCGAAGTCGTACGCGACCACGTGGAACGGCGCGTCCGGGTCGCCGGCGGCGTACGGCTCCGACACGGTGACCTCGGCCACGAGGTCGACGCCGTCGGTGCCCACCGCGCTCTTGGCCGCGGCGCGCACCGCGGCCTCGTCGGTGCCGAACGCGCCCGGGAGCGCGCCGGCCTCGCGGAGGTGGCGGGTGAGGCGCCGGGTGTCGATGCCCGCGATGCCCGGCACTCCGTGACGGCGGAGGAACGCGCCGAGGTGGTCGCTGGCGCGCCAGCTGCTCGCCCGGCGGGCCAGGTCGCGCACCACGACGCCACGGCAGAAGGGCCGCCGGCTCTCGGCGTCGTCGGCGTTGACGCCGTAGTTGCCGATGTGCGGGTAGGTAAAGGTGATGATCTGGCCCGCGTAGCTCGGGTCGGTGAGGATCTCCTGGTAGCCCGAGAGCGCGGTGTTGAACACCACCTCGCCCACCGCCACGCCACCCTCGGCCTCGGCCCCAACCGCCTCACCCTCGAACAACTCGCCGTCCCGCAGCACGAGCGCCGCTTCTCTCATCGCGCCGCTTCTCATCGCAGGGCCTCGCCGTCGAGCACGACCGGCTCGCCCCGCAGCAACGTGTGGCGCACGCGCCCGGTGAGCTTCCGCCCGGCATACGGCGTGTTGCGAGCCCGGCTGGCGAGGCGGCCCGGGTCGACCTCCCAGGCCCGGGCCGGGTCGATCACGCACAGGTTCGCCGGGCGCCCGGGCTCGACCGGGCCGCCGTGCCCGCGGGCGTCGAGCCCCGCGATCGCGGCCGGCCGCCACGAGAGGACGGCCAGCGCCTCGGCCAGGGTCAGCAGGCCCGGCTCGACCAGCTCGGTGAGCGTGAGAGCGGCCGCGGTCTCGAGCCCGAGCATTCCCGGCGGAGCCTCCTCGAACGGCCGCTCCTTCGCCTCCGGCGTGTGCGGCGCGTGGTCGGTGGCGATGGCATCGATCGTCCCGTCGGCGAGACCGGCACGGATCGCCTCGACGTCGACGTCGGAGCGCAGGGGCGGGTGCACCTTGTACGCGGGGTCGAAGCCGGCACACGCGGCGTCGGTGAGCGTGAAGTGGTGCGGCGTGGCCTCGGCGGTGACCCGCATCCCACGCGCCTTCGCCTCGCGAACCATGTCGACCGCGGCCGCGGTGGACAGGTGGAGGAAGTGGAGCCGGCCGCCGGTGAGCTCGGCCAGCAGGAGGTCGCGCGCCACGATGGCCGACTCGGCCGCGGCCGGTCGGCCCGGGATGCCGAGCCGGCTCGACCACTCCCCCTCGTGCATGTGCCCGCCCGCGGCGAGCGACGCATCCTCCGCGTGCTGCGCGATGACCGCGCCGGGGAGCGAGCGCGCGTACTCGAGCGCCCGCCGCATCACACCGGCCTCGGTCACACAGGCGCCGTCGTCGGTGAAGATCCGCACCCCGAGCGAGTGGAGCTCTCCCATCGGCGCGAGCTCGGCGCCGGCCCGACCCCGCGTGATGCAGCCCGACGACACCACATCGCACACGGCGCGCGCGCCCTTGGCGAGCACCGAGCCGACCACCGCGGCGTCGTCGAGCGGCGGGTCGGTGTTGGGCATGGCGACGACGGCGGTGAAGCCTCCGAGGGCGGCGGCCCGGGCGCCGGTCTCGATGGTCTCGGCCTCCTCGTCGCCCGGCTCGCGCAGGTGCGCGTGCAGGTCCACGAGTCCGGGTGCGACCACGCATCCCGAACCGTCGAGCACCCGGTTCCCGTCGAGCCCCTCGGCGACTTCGGCGATCACGCCGTCGCGCACGAGCACGTCGGCGACACGCTCGCCGGTCGCGTCGACGACGCGCCCACCCTTGATCACCAGCGATTCAGACAACCGGGCCTCCCGAGCCGAGGAGCGACCAGAGCACCGCCATGCGGACGGCGACGCCGTTGGCGACCTGCTGCGTGATGATCGACGCCGGCCCGTCGGCCACCTCGGCCGCGATCTCCACGCCCCGGTTCATGGGGCCCGGGTGCATGATCAGCGCGTCGGGCCGCAGGCGCGTGGCACGAGCCGCGGTGAGCCCGTAGCGAGTCGTGTACTCGCGCAAGCTCGGGAACAGGGCCCCGGCCCCGCGCTCGCGCTGGATGCGCAGCAGATAGACCACGTCGACCTCGGGGAGGACCGCGTCAAGGTCGTCGTTCGCCTCCACGGGCCAGGTCTCGAGCGCCTCGGGCAGCAGCGTGGGCGGGCCGACCAGCGTGACGCGCGCGCCCATCGCCACCAGCGCCTTCACGCCGCTGCGCGCGACCCGCGACCGCCGCACGTCACCGACGATCGCCACATGCAAGCCGTCGAAGGACGGGCCGCGGTGCCGGCGGAGCGTGAGCAGGTCGAGAAGTGCCTGGGTGGGATGCTCGTGCGCGCCGTCGCCGGCGTTGACGATGGCGGCGTCGATCCAGGTCGCGATGCGATGGGGCGCGCCGGCGGCCGAGTGGCGCACGACCACCGCGTCGACGCCCATCGCCTCGATCGTCTGCACCGTGTCGCGCAGGCTCTCGCCCTTGCGCACCGAGGAGCTCCCGACGGTGAAGGTCATGGTGTCGGCACTGAGCCGCTTCGCCGCGGTCTCGAACGAGAGACGGGTGCGGGTCGAGTCCTCGTAGAAGAGCGACACCACCGTCTTGCCCCGGAGCGCGGGCACCTTCGGGATGTCGCGCTGCGTCACCTCCACGAACAACTCCGACAGCTCGAGGAGCTGCTCGATATCCGCCCGGCTCAGGTCGTCGATCGAGAGGAGGTGCTGCATCATGCGTCCTCCGTGGCGGGCGGGCCCCAGATCTCGATCCCGTCCTCGCCCCCGTCGACCTCGGCCAGACGCACCCGCACGTCCTCGGTCTCCTTCGTGGGCAAGTTCTTGCCGACGAAGTCGGCCCGGATGGGGATCTGGCGGTGGCCGCGGTCGACGAGCACCGCCAGCTGCACCGAGCGCGGGCGGCCGAGCTCGGTGAGCGCGTCGAGCGCCGCTCGCGCGGTGCGACCGGTGAAGAGCACGTCGTCGACGAGCACCACCACCCGGCCGGTGACGTCGGGAACCTCGGTCGGCCCGAGGGGCTGCACGGGCCGCAGGCCGATGTCGTCGCGGTAGAACGCGACGTCGAGCGCGCCCAGGGCGACGGCCACGCTCTCGAAGCTCTCGATGGCCGAGGCGAGGCGGCGGGCCACGGCCGGGCCCCGCGTATAGAGGCCCACGAGCACGAGGTCGGTCGCGCCGTGGTTGCGCTCGACGATCTCGTGGGCGATGCGGGTATGGGCCCGGCGGAGGTCGTCGGCGTCGAAGACGCGGGTCCGGAGAACGAAACGACCCCCATCGGGGGTCGTGGAGGTGCGGCTCGGTTGGGTGCCACCCGGGTAGGCGGCGTCGTGCGCGGTCATCGGCGCTCCTCCGTGGGGACCTCACAGGATCCCCTTCACGGTCGGTCACATCACGGTAGCACGCACAGGAGCGCGTCGACTGCGAGACCGAGGTCCAGAGCCTCGCCGCCCCAGAGCGCCACGCAGGCGCCGGGGCCCGTCTCGATGCCACGACGCTGGTTCTGCTCGACGACGTCGACGCCCGCAACGACCGGCAGGGCCGAGGCGGGAATGGGCTCGCCGCCGGGCCGACGGAACACGAGCTCACGAGGCCCTGTCACCTCGAGCCCGAAGCCACCTTCATGGACGAGGCGGTGGTGATGCCGGCACAGCAAGACGAGATTGGCGAGGCTCGTCTCCCCGCCCTGCGCCCAATGGCGGACGTGATGCGCGTCGACGAAGCGTCGCTGCGTGCAGCTCGGGAAGCGGCAGCCCTGGTCGCGGGCGCGCAGTGCGCGGCGGAGGGCCGGGGGGACCGTCCGGCGCTTGCGCCCGACCCCGAGCGGCTCGCCCTGCGCGCCGTCGACCAGGGTGACGGCAGCGGCGTCGCAGGCCAGGCGCCGGACGGTCTCGGGCGGAAGGCTCGGCCCGTCCTCGAGCTCGCAGCGGTCGCCGTGTTCGTCATCGGCGAGCGCTTCGGCGTCGACATGAACGACGACCTGGCTCCGCTCCCCGCCCGGACACGGGGTGGACCCGGCCGCGAGCAGGGTCTCGGCCATGACGACGAGCGCGTCGGCCATCGAGGCGCGGCGCGGGTCCGCCGGCATTTCCGCGGAAACGCCCTCCTCCGGAACGCGGGCCGCGTCCTGGGCAGCCTCCAAGGCCGCGACGACGAGGGCTCCGTCCTCCGGCGAGAGCCGACCCCGGATCACGAGCGAGCCGTCGTCGTCCCACTCGCAACGCAGGAACCGGCGCGCGTGACGATCGTTGGCTGCCTCCAGCTCCTCGCGGCGCCGAACGCCGCGATAGGCGCGCACGATGCGCTCCAGGTGCGCGGCGGTCGCGTGCCGGGCCAGCTCGACGAGCTCGCCCTCGGTCATCGGCGTGGCCACCCGAACGAGCGCGCGCACCTTCGAGTAGGACAGCTCCCCCGCCGCGAAGGCGGCGCGGACGGCGGGCAGATCCGCCAAGGCGCACCCGACACGCACTTGGTCACGCGCCGTGGCCAGCTCGACCCCACACCGCCAGCTCAGCCAGTGGGCGCAGGACTTGCACCCCCAACTCTTCCAGCCCTCCCGGCGGTCGAGCTCGCCGACCAGCAGGAGCCACCGGCACGTCGCCGCCCAGAGGTTGGCGGCGAGCTCGGTGATCTCGGCCTCCAGCCGCTCCAACGGCAGGGTCGCCGCCCGGTCACACTCGTCTGTCAACAGCTCGTCCATCCCTTCCTCCCCTGTCGGTCCGGCGGGGGGAAGTGTGACGAACGTATGTTCGTACTCTAGCCAGCGGGTCGCCCCATGTCCAGCACGGGCGGTGGGTCAGCTCGGGGCGGTCTTCGAGACCTAACGTCGAACAGTGTCATGACCCCACTTCGCCGCGCACTGGCCCTCGTGGGCACAGCCACGATCCTGTCGGCGTGCAGCGCAGCTTCGGGGCCGGAAGCGACCCGTGTATCACTCGTCCCGTCCGCGCCGGCCCTGCACGCTCAGTGCGTGGACGCCGCACGCGTGCTTGGCTTCCCGGTGCCGTGCCCCGAAAGGGTCCCGACCGTGCACGGTGCCGCCGCGATGTGCCCCACCACGTATGTTCCATCGGCCGGAGATCCGATCTTCTTCTGCGACATCGGCGGTTTCGACGTACCGGCGAACTATCGAGGAGTCGATGACAGGCCGTTAGGGCACCTCATCATCGAGGCGAGTCGCGCAGCCGACAGTCCAGCGCGCCCGTGCTTCGATGGTGTCGCTACAGGCAGTGCGGTGGCCGGCCCTTGGCACGTCCGTCTGTTCGAGTGCCCGGGCCCGAGCCTGCGGGCCGAGCGGGAGATCCGCCACGGTGAGGGCGCGCACGTCCATCACGTGCTCGCCCAATGGTGGAGCGGAGGAATCAGCTACGTGGCGAGCGCGCACGGTCATACGCACACCAACCGGGATCTCCTGATGACGATGGTCCGCTCGATAAGGCTGGTCAGCGCCTGAGCGAGGCCACGATCACCCCGAGAGCGCGTCGACGAGCTGGCCCTGCATCACCGTGAGCCAGTTGTAGACGACGTAGGGCATGGTCTCGGGGTCGTCGGGGTCGACCGCGTCGAAGTCGGTGTCGTCGGTGATCCCGAGGCCGACGCCGAGGGCGAGGCGCGCGTCGTTGAGCGCGCCGAGCCAGGCCTCGGCCTCGTCGGGCCCGAGCTCTACCTCCACCTCCCCCCTCGTCTCCGCGCCGCGTTCGAGGCTCGCGGTCAGCACCGCGAGCGCCTCGGTCTTCTGGCGCACCAGCTCCGGGTGCACCATCTGCTGCCACTGCTGCTCGGCCTCCTCGGCGGTGGGATCGAGGTAGGCGCGCGGGAAGAGCCGTTCGCGCACGGCCGCGCTCCCCTGTCCCGCGAGGAACGGGCGCAGGTCGTCGGGGAGCCGGCGCAGCAGCTCGCGCTCGGCCGGCGCGAGCACGACGACGATCGCCTCACCGCGGCGACGGAAGCGCTCGCTCACGGCGTGTCGCGCTCCATCGTGGCCCAGAGCCCGTGCGCGTGGAGGCGGGCGACGTCGGCCTCGGCCTTCTCACGGGTGCCGTGCGAGACGATCGCCTTGCCCTTGTGGTGCACGTCGAGCATCAGCTTCGTGGCCTTCTCGTGCGAGTAGCCGAACAGCTTCTGGAACACGTACACGACGTACGACATCAGGTTGACGGGGTCGTTCCACACGATCACGATCCACGGCCGGTCGGTGCCGATGCCCTCCTCGCCGACGGGCTCGTCGGGGGCAGGCTCGTCGAGGATGGGCTCCTCGACGGTGTCCGGGGTCGCCGCTGCCGTCACCCGTCCGCGCGCACGTCGTCGGCGATGCGGCCGAGCATCCCGTTGACGAAGCGCCCCGAGTCCTTGGTGGAGTACTGCTTGGCCAGCTCGACGGCCTCGCTGATCACGACTGCGGTGGGGATGTCGGGTGCGTGGGTCAGCTCGAAACAGGCCATGCGCAGGAGCGCGCGGTCCACGACCGGCATGCGCTCGAGCGCCCAGTGCTCGGAGTACTTCCGGAGGATCGCGTCGAGCTCCTCGCGGTGCTCCTCGACGCCGCGCACCAGCTCGACCGCGTACGGGTCGGGCGGGGCCGGGAGGCCGGCGAGGAGATCGTCGACCGTGAGCAGACGCTGCTCGAGCTCGTAACAGAGGCTCAGCGCTCGCTCCCGGGCCTCGCGACGAGTGCTCATCGCTACGCGCGGGTGAGGTACTCGCCCGTGCGGGTGTCGACCTTGATCTTCTCGCCGACCTCCACGAACAGCGGCACCTGCACGACGAGCCCGGTCTCGAGGGTGGCCGGCTTGCGCGCGCCGGAGACGCGGTCACCCTGGATGCCGGGCTCGGCCTCGGTGACCGTCAGCTCGACCGCGGCCGGGAGCTCCACGCCCACGACCTGGCCCTCGTACACGGGCAGGATCGCGGTGTCGCCCTCCTTGAGGTAGGAGGCGGCCTCGCCGAGGTCGGCACCGTCGACGTGGACCTGGTCGTAGCTCTCGGTGTCCATGAAGACGTAGGCCGCGCCGTCGCGGTAGAGGTACTGCATCTCGCGCTTGTCGATGACCGCGAGCGGCACCTTCTCGTCGGCGCGGAAGGTCCGGTCGAGCACGGCGCCGGTGCGGAAGTTCTTCAGCTTGGTTCGCACGAACGCGCCACCCTTGCCCGGCTTCACGTGCTGGAACTCGACCACGGTCATGAGCCCCTCCGGGAGGTCGAGGGCCATGCCGTTCTTCAGGTTGTTGGTGGAGATGCTCACAGGAGCAGGTCCTTCGGGAAGGTCGTCAGCGCGTCGGCGCCGTCGGGAGTGACGACCACGGTGTCTTCGATCCGGACGCCGCCCACACCGGTCAGGTAGACGCCGGGCTCGACGGTCACGACGTAGCCGCTGGCCAACGTATCACTCGACGTGGCGGCCACCCGCGGCGCCTCGTGGATCTCGATGCCGACTCCGTGCCCGGTGCCGTGGAGGAAGGCGTCGCCCCAGCCGGCCGCCTCGATCACGTCGCGACACGCGCGGTCGACCTCCACACAGGTGGCCCCGCTCCGCACCGCGGCCCGGCCCTCGGCCTGGCTCTCGAGCACCACCTCGAACAGCCGGCGGGCGTCGGGACCCGGGTCGCCGACGCTCACGGTGCGGGTCATGTCGGAGCAGTAGCCGTCGACGACGCAGCCGAAGTCGATCACGATCAGCTCGCCAATCCCGATCCGGCGGTCCGACGGGCGGACGTGCGGCTTGGCCCCGTTGGGTCCCGCGGCCACGATGGTGTCGAAGCTGGTGCCGGAGGCGCCCCCCTCACGCATCGCCAGCTCGAGCCGGAGCGCGAACTCGCGCTCCGTGGGCCGACGCGCGAGGGTCGGCGCGAGCTCGGCGAGCGCGTCGTCGGCCAGCGCGCACGCGGCCCGGATGCGGGCCACCTCCCCCGCGTCCTTCACCCGGCGGAGACCCTCGACGAGGTGCTCCGTAGGGACCAGGTCCGCCTCCGGGAACCACTCGGCCGCGAAGTCGCGCTGCTGGGCCCACGTGACGCCGTGCGCCTCCAGGCCGAGCCTCGCCCCGGGCTCGACCACGCCCGAGAGCGTGGCCCGCTGGCCGGCCTGGGTGGTCGAGATCTCGATCCGGGCGTCGACCCCGGCCACGCCGAGCTGCTCCCCGGCCTGGTCGCGGTAGCGCCCGTCGGAGACGAAGACCGACTCCTCTGCCCCGACCAGCAGCATCGCCGCCGACCCGGTGAAGCCGGTGAGATAGCGGACGTTGGGGAGCCGGGTCACCAGGAGCGCGTCCACGCCCGCGTCGGCGAAGCGCTCGCGGAGTCGACGCGTGCGCGCCGGGAGGTCCATCGGCGGCAGCGCATCGAGTCTCACGCCCGTCTCGCCAACGCCGCGCAGGCCGCCTCGACCGCGAGGCGGTAGCCGGCACGACCGAACCCCGCGACGGTACCGGTGACGACGGGAGCCACGACCGACGTGCGCCGCCAGGCCTCGCGCGCCGAGGGGTTGGAGAGGTGCAGCTCCACCTTCACACCGTCGAACGTGGCGAGCGCGTCCGCGAGCGCGTACGAGTAGTGCGTGAGCGCGCCCGGATTGCAGACGATCGCCGCGCAGCGACCCCGGGCGGCCTGCACCGCGTCCACCAGCGCGCCCTCGTGGTTCGACTGCACGTGCTCGATCGTGTACCCGTGGGCCTCGGCGGCGGCACGGGCGTCGGCGACGCACTCGTCGAGCGTGTCGGTGCCGTACACCTCGGGCTCGCGCTGGCCGAGCAGGTTGAGGTTGGGGCCCGAGAGCAGCAGGAGCGTGGCCATCGGGCTCAGCCCTCCACGCCCACGTAGCGGAACGCCTGCTCGAGCGCGCGCGGGCTCGGATCGTCGACCCGCTCGATGCCGTCGCGTCCGCGCAGCACGAACGTGAGCCCGCCGTGCGCCTTCTTGTCGCGCGCCATCACGGCGAGCAGGTCGGCGGCCCGGGCGCCGTCGGGCACCGTGGTGGGCAGGCCGAGCGACGCCACGATCGCCAGATGCCGATCGACCTCCTCGAGCCCGGTCCGCTCCAGCACTTGCGACAGGCGGGCCGCGAACAGGAGGCCGATGGCCACCGCCTCGCCGTGCGTGAGCTCGTAGCCGCCGGCCGTCTCGAGCGCGTGGGCGAGCGTGTGGCCGTAGTTGAGCGTGGCCCGCAGCCCGGTGCGCTCCTCCTCGTCGGCCGCGATCACCGCCGCCTTGATGGCCGCGCAGCGGGCGACGAGATCGGCGAGCGTCGGAGGGTCGCGGGTGAGCACCTCACGCGTCTTCACCCGCAGCAGCTCGATGAGCCCGCTGGGATCGGTGGCGAGATCGCCAAGGAGCGCGTACTTGGCCACCTCGCCCAATCCCGACCGGTACTCACGCTGCGGGAGCGTGGCGAGGGTGTCGATGTCGGCCACGACCCCGATGGGCTGGTGGAACGCACCCACGAGGTTCTTGCCCTCGGGAAGGTTGACACCGGTCTTGCCGCCGATGGCCGCGTCGACCTGCGCGAGCAACGTGGTCGGCACCTGCACGACATCGATGCCACGGTGGTACACCGCGGCGGCGAAGCCGGCGACGTCGCCGACCACGCCGCCCCCCAACGCGACCACCGCGTCGTCCCCCAGCAGCCCCGATACCGCGAACCGCCGGCACAGCCCTTCGACCGTGGTGAGCGTCTTCGCCTCCTCGCCGTCGTGGATGAGGAACAGTTCCGCCGGCGTGTCGCCGAGCGCGGCGCCCAGCCTCTCCGCGTGCACACCCGCGACCGCCTGCTGGCTCACCACCGCGACCCGCCGCCGCTCGCCGAGCAGGCCGGCCAGCTCGGAGAGCGCGCCTTCGCCGACCACGACCTCGTAGGGGTGAACGCCCGCGCGCACCGGAATACGGCGCATGGTGCTCATGGCACGAACGCCGCCAGCACCTCGGCGACCACGTCGTCGATCGCGCGCCCATCGGTGTCGACAGTCACGTCGGCTGCCGCTTCGTAGGCCGCAGCCCGCGCCTCGGCGAGGCGCTCGAGCGTGGGCGCCGGCCCACGCACGAGCAGCGGCCGTCCGGCCCCCGTGCCCACGCGGGCGGCGAGCTCGGCCGGGGCGGCCCGCAGCCACACGACAAGTCCCGCCGCCCGGAGCCGCCCACGGTTGTCACCGTCGAGGACCGCGCCGCCACCGCAGGCGATCACCGCGGGAACCGGTGAGCTGCACGCGTCGGCCACCGCGGCCCGCTCGAACTCACGGAAGCGGTCCTCGCCGCGGGTCGCGAACAGCTCGGCCACGGTCGCGCCGGTCGCCGTCTCGACGAGGTCGTCGGTGTCGACCAACGGGCGTTCGAGGCGCGTCGCGCACCGCTCGCCCACTGTCGTCTTCCCGGCGCCCATCAGCCCCACGAGGATGAGATGGCGGGGCCGCGACGCCTGCACCGCGCTCATCGCAGCGTGTCGAGGTACGCGCGGTGGTTGCGCAGGAGCTCGGGGAGTGAATCGCCGCCGAACTTTCGCAGCGCCTCCGACGCCAGCACCAGCGCCGTCATCGTCTCCGCGACGACGCCAGACGCTGGCACCGCGGTCACGTCGGTACGCTCCTTGAACGAGACGGTCTCCTCCTTCGTCTCCACGTCGACCGTCCGCAACACCGGGCGGTTGAGGGTGGAGAGCGGCTTCATCGCGACGCGCACGACGAGCAGATCGCCGGTGGTCATGCCGCCCTCGGTACCGCCGGCCCGGGTCGAGCCACGCCGGTACTCACCCGTCTCCTTGTCCCAGAGGATCTCGTCGTGAGCCTCGCTCCCGCGCCGGCCCGCGACGTCGAACCCGTCGCCGAGCTCGACGCCCTTCATCGCCTGGATGCTCATGAGCGCCTGCGCGAGCAGCCCGTCGATCTTGCGGTCCCAGTGCACGTGCGACCCGAGGCCGGGGGGCACGCCATAGCCGAGCACCTCGACCACGCCACCCAGCGAGTCGCCCGCCTGCGCGGCTGCCTCGACCTCGACGATCATCGCCGCCTCCGTCTCCGTCTCGAAGCAGCGGACCGGCGACTCGTCGACCCGCTCGAGGTCGGCCGGGGTTGGTCTCGGCGCGTCGGGCGCGACCCGGGCCTTCCCCATCTGGATCACGTGGCTCACGATCGACGTGCCCAGGTGCGAGAGCAGGGCCTTGGCCAGCGCGCCGGCCGCGACCCGCGCCGCGGTCTCCCGCGCGCTCGCCCGCTCGAGCACGTTGCGGGCGTCATCGAAGCCGTACTTCTGCATGCCGACGAGGTCGGCGTGACCGGGCCGGGGCTGGCGGAGGGGCTCGGTGGTGACACCCGGCGCGGGCGACATCTCCTCCTGCCACTTCAGCCACTCGGTGTTATGGATCACGATCGACACCGGCGAGCCCAGTGTGGCGCCGTGGCGAACGCCACCGAGGAGCTCCACGTCGTCGCGCTCGACCCGCATGCGCGGGCCGCGCCCGAAGCCGAGCCGACGCCGGGCCAGCTCGGAGCCGAGCTCGTCGACAGTGATCGGAAGACCGGCCGGGAGCCCCTCGACGACGACCACGAGGGCCGGGCCGTGCGACTCGCCGGCGGTCAGGAAGCGCAGCACGCCTACCTCCGCGGGCGGGACCGGACCCCCAGCCTACCGGGGGCCCTCCCTCGCGGGCCCCGACTACTTCAGGACCTGCTGGCCCACGCAGAGCGGGAAGGGCGAGTCGCCGAACAGGAACTGGCCACAGTTGTTGGCGAGGCTCACGACGCGGTAGCTGGTCGCGAACGTCTGGCCCGCCTGCACCGTGTAGACGGTCGAGCCGACCTGCACACGCGCGGTCGTCACGCCGCTCTGCTGGAACACCTCCAGCATCGCGACCGCGGTGCCGGCCGACGGAGCCTGGCTCGGCGGCAGGGTCGTCCCGGTGCTCCCGCCGGTCGGCGCGGTGGTCGGCGGGGTGGTCGTGGGCGACGGGCCGGGCCCGCCGGGCGGGATCGGGCCCACCACCGGCTGGAACGGGTTCTTGGTCGCGAACACATCGAAGCTCCCGGTGGGAAGGGTCGGCGCGCCGGGCGCAGTCGTGGTCGTGGTGGCCGGCCCGGGACGGGTGGTCGAGGTGCTCGGACGCGTCGGCAGCGTCGAGCTGACCGAGCTCGCGGTCGTCCCGCCCCCGCCGCCCCCGCCGCCGGAGAGCACCTTGAAGAGGAGCAGGCCCGCGAGGAGCGCGCCGCCCACGGCGACGAGGATGACGAGACGGCGACGGTCGCTGGACTCGGCCATGGCTACGAGATCTTCGGGCCCGTGGTCCCGGTCGTGCCCGAGGTGACCGGCGGGGTGGTCGTCCCGGACGTGCCGCCCGACGGCGAGGTACCACCGGCCGTGGGGCCTGCTGTTCCGCTCGACGGCGCGGCACGGGTGAACATCCTCGCGCTGAGTGTCGCCGCGAGCGTCGGTGGACCCGTCGAGGACGCGGACGACGACGTCCCCGGCGTGGAGCTTCCCGACGTGGGCTCGCTGGCCGCGACGTTGATCGTGTCGATGACCACGATCCGCTCGAGCTTCTCGAGGCGGTTGAGATAGTCGAGCACCTGGAAGAAGCCGCCCTGGATCTGCACCGAGAGCGCGACCACGCTCGGCCCGCCGGTGGTGTTGGCAGCCGGCGGCGTGGGCGCCACCGACAGCCAGTCGATCCCCGACTGCGACGCGATCTGGTTGGCGGCGAGGATGAACGCGGCGAGCTCGGGGGTCTCCGGCACCGCGGCCGAGAGGCGCCGCAGCGTCGCCTCCTGCTGGGGCCGGGTCTGGGCGAGCGCACGCAGACGGGTGAGCGTGGCCTGGAGGCTCTGGTGCTCCTGTTCCGCCTGGGTCAGGTTCGCGTTGGCCTTCTTCAGGTCGTCGCCCTTCGGCTTGTAGAGCGCGAAGTACCAGAGCAAGACGACCGCGAGCGCGCCGGCCACGATGGCGATCATCGTCTGACGCTTCATCGCCCGGCCTTCTTCAGCTTGTCGAGCCGGTCGGAGCGGGATACCGGGGTGATCGCCGCCGTCGAGGTGAACTGGACGTTGGCACCGACACCGCCGCTCCGGCTCGCGCTCGGCACCCACAGGTTGTTGAACGACGGGATCTGGCTGAGGCGCTGGATCCACGCCGCGACCGACGTGTAGTCGAGACCGACCGCGGTGAACGTCACGGTCCCAGTCGGGCCGGTGGCTGTTGGCGCCGCGGCGCCGGCAGCGGGTGAGCCGGTCGACGGCGTGCCCGGCCGCGTCGTGCTCGTGGTCGCCGTCGCGGCCGCGCCCGACAGCCCGGCCGCGGTCCCGGCCGCGGGCGAGGTGCCGCCGGCCGCCGCCGTGGGCCGGGTCACCGTGCCCTGGAAGGCGGTCAGCCAGACGTCGTTGGGCTCGCTGCGCGCGATCTCCTGGAGCATCCGCGACCACGACACGTCGGTGCGGAGCAGGCTCTCGACCGAGACCTGGATGGCCTCGAGCTGCTGCTGGTTCTTCTGCGCGTCGGCGAGGCCCGCGATGTCGGTCTGCACGCGCGCGTTGGCCGACTTCTGGGCCGCGAGCTTGTCGCGGGCGACCGAGACCGTGTTCTGGCGCTGCACGGTCAGGAAGCCGATGCCCGCGATCAGGGCCAGGCCGGCGGCGGCGGCGATCATCACGATCCGGCGCGTGTCGGCACCGATGCCCTTCTCGCCACCCACCAGGTTGATCCGTCTGCCGATCGCCGCACCACCGAGGGCGAGGCCGACGGGCACCGGGAGGTACGGGTCGAGGGCCGCGATGTCGTCGGGCGAGAACCCGATGTCGCCCACCGACAGGGTCTCGCGCGGCTCGGCCAGCTCGACCGGCAGGCCCACCAGCCGCCCGAGGCCATCGGCGAGGCCGGGCTGGATCGAGGCACCACCGGTGAGCACGACGCGCAGCAGCGGTGCGGCGTCGGGCTGGGTCCGGTAGTAGTCGATCGAGCCCCGGACCTCCTCGAGCAGGTCGGCCAGTGGCCGTTCCAGCGCGGCCCGAACCCGCGGCGCGAGATCCTCGGGCGCGAGGTCACCCTGGCGCTTGAGCGCCTCGGCGGTCTCGTTGCTCAGCTCGAGGTCACGCGCGATCGCGTCGGTGAGCGTGCGCCCGCCGGTGCCGAGGATGCGCACGAAACGAGGGAGCCCACCCTCGTGCGCGACCACCACGGTCACGCCGCCGCCCACGCACACGATCGCCTCGGCACCCTCGCCGTTGCTCGCGACCCGTCGCCCGATGGCCCGGATGAGCGCGAGCGGTACGAGGTCGACCGCCGCGACCCGCAGGCCGGCGGAACGCACGGCGCCCACGAGCCGCTGCACGGTCTCGCGGTGCGCGGCGGCGAGCAGCACGCGGTTCAATGCCGCGCCCTCGCCGGCCTCGCCGGCCTCGCCCGACGGCCGCGCCGTGCCCTCGCCCTCGCCTTCCTGCCCTGCGTCGCCCGAGGGCGGAGCCGGGCCGAGGGTCTCGAGCACCTGGAAGTCGAGGACCGCGTCCTCGAGCGGGATGGGAATCAGCTCCTGCGCCTGGAAGCGCAGCGCGCCGGCGAGGTCCGCCTCCGACATCGCCGGGAGGTCGACCGGTCGCACGATGACCCGCGGGCTGGCGACGCCGACGCGCACCTCGCCCTTCCGGAGACCGAGCTCCTTCCAGAGCCGCTGGATGGCGGCGGTGACCGCGGGACCGTCGAGCACCTCGCCCTCTCGCATCGCGGCGACGGGGAGCGCGACCTGTCCGAAGGCGCGCAGGACCGGGACCTCGCCGATCTCGATCTCGGCGACCCGGACGGCGTTCGTCCCAACATCGAGTCCGATCAGGCGGCGGGCCACGATCCACTCCCTCCGAGCTGGTCATCCCGTCCGGTCTCGCCACTCCGTCCGATCTCGCCACCCCGCCCGATCTCGTCTGGCCCGCCGCCGACCGTGCGGGCGTCGAGGTAGGCCGCGAGATCCCGCCGTCGGATGCGGAAGTGCTTGCCGACGCGAATCGCGGGCAGGTCCTCCGCCTTGATCAGGCGGTACACCGTCATCGTGGACACCCTCATGGCCTCCGCCACCTCTCGGACCGTGAGGAGGCCATCGGGGGAGATCGCTGTCACGCTGGTATCCCCTCGTTGACTTTAAGCACAGTAAAGCTCAGAAGCAACAATCGTCAACAGCGGCAACAAGCTTGAGCGGGGGCGGGCGCGAGCCCTCTGTTCATCGGCATCTCGGGGCTCATCGGCATCTCGGGGCCCCCGGGCGCACTCGAAATCCGGGGAATCCGCCGGATCTCGCGATCCCGGGCCGTGGGCCCGGCCAGCACTCCGGGCACCCCAGCTAGCGGTGGAGGTACCAGTCGAGGAGCTGGGGGCCCCAGAGGACGGCGATGAGTGTGCCCACGGCGAGGAAGGGCCCGAACGGGACGTGGTCCTTGCGAGTGCGCAGGCGCAGCGCGATGAGGACCAGCCCGACCACGGCCCCCGACAGGAAGCCCAGGAAGAGCCCGAGCGCGAGCACGCCCCAGCCGAGCCAGGCGAGGTACAGCCCGAGCACGAGCGCGAGCTTGACGTCGCCCATGCCCATGCCGCGCGGCGAGATCAGATGAATCGTGAACAGCCCGCCGTAGGCGACCAGCCCGCCGAGCAGGGCGCGCACGTACGCGTCGCCGTCGCCGTCGAGGGCCGCGGCGAGGCCGAGGAGGGCCGCGCCGAGGCCGGCGAGCGGGAACACGATGCGGTTCGGCAGGAGGTAGTGCTCGACGTCGATGGCCGACAGCGCGAGCAGCCCGGCCGCGAGCACGAGGTACGCGGGGAGCGCGGCGGAGTCGGCGAAGCGCGCGCCGACGGCGCCGAACAGGACCGCGCAGCCGATCTCGATCACCGGGTACCGGACCGAGATCCGTGCCCGGCACTGCCGGCATCGCCCGCGCAGGACCAGCCACGAGAGCACGGGTACGTTGTCGGCCGGCTTGATGCGCGCCCCACACGACGGGCAGTGCGACCGCGGCCGCACGATCGACTCGCGCCGAGGTACCCGCCAGATGACGACGTTGAGGAACGACCCCACGGCGAGACCGAGCACGGCGCAGACGGTGACCACGAAACCAGTCACGACGGACCAGTCATGAGGAGCGGGTCACGAGGTGCGTCTCACAACGGGGATTCCATGCACGACGGGAATCTACGGGGACGGCTCCGCTCCGGGCGCGGATCCCCGCGGCTCGGGCCGGCTCGATCGGTTGTGGGTCCGGGCCTCGGCTACCAATTCGGCCCGGTCGCGGCAAGGGCCGCGGTGCCGGTGCAGGGGGCTCCGGTTCCATAGAACGTGCCGGCGCCGGCGCCGGCCCCCACGTCCTTGATCCAGAAGCAGGCGCCATCGTCGGACTGGGCCGCGGCCGCCCACACCTGGCTGTCACCGGCGACCACGTCGGCGATCCTCACGCTGATGTCCTTGGGCCCCTTCCCCGGCGTCGGCACCGCCGTGTCCCCGGGCTCGTAGGTGAACGATGGCCCGAACGAGGGAAGCTCCGCGCTCGTCGCCTTCGAGAAGTTCCCGACGTCGGTGGAGGCGACCTTCGCCGCGGTCAGCGCGTTGCGCAGGCTCGTCTGGGGGAGCCGCTGCTGGGCCCTGGCCCGGGCGCCGACGACGGTCGGGATCGTGATGGCGATGAGGATGGCGATGATGCTCACGACCATCGTGAGCTCGATGAGGGAGAACCCGGCGTCCCGCTGGGCCCCGGATCGGGCCGCCTGGGATGGCATGGTCTCTGCGGTTCGCACTCTCGTGCACCCCCTCGTGGTGGGGAATTTTTTGACACCGCGAGCCGCAGCCGTGCCACACGGTCCCGGGCCGCTCCCCACCCACGGGGCCCGGGGCCTCTTACACGACCACCCGCGTGGGTCGGGGCGGTCGGAGGCGGTGGGCGCCCTTCGGGCGCCCCTGTCAAGGGTGCACGACTCGCTGTCTGTCGTATCGGCCTGCCAGCAGCGGAGTTGAGCCCGGGGCGGCTCCGGTGGTGCGGGGGCGCCGGATCGGCGTGAGAATGGCCGAATGGCAGCCGTCCGTGGGCCCCCCGAGGCCGCCGGCGAGGAGCGGTCGCTGCTGGCCCTGCTCGCCGAGCTGGAGGCGCACGGCTACGCCGGCCAGTTCGCCACCCGCCCTGGCGGACGGCTCCTCTGCTTCTCGTGCGGGCGGGTCACCGATGCCCACGCAGCCTCGCTGTTCGCGTTCCGCCGGCTCGAGGGTGCCTCCGACCCGGCCGACATGGTCTCGGTCCTCGCCCTCGCCTGCCCGGCGTGCGGGAACCGCGGCACCCTCGTCGTCAACTACGGCCCCGAGATGACCGCCGAGGACGCGGAGGTGCTCGCCGCGCTCGCCGATCGCCGCGGCGCGAGCCCGGAACGATGGACCGCGTGACTACTCGCGGAACACGACCTTGATCGCGCCGGAGCCGCGCTTGTCGATCGCAGTGGCCACCGCGTCCCGCACCGACTCGAGCGGGAACTCGTGAGTCACCACCGCCTCGTGCGACAGCAGCCCGGCGGCGAGGACGTCGAGGGCCCGGTCGACGGAGTGGCGGCTCGGACCGCCGGCCGGACCGCCGTCGACGGCGTGGTTCACCGCGCCGACGAGCGCGACCTCCTTCCACCACACCGGGGTGAGGTCGACCTCGCTGATGCCGGCCGCGCCGAGCAGGAGCACGGTGCCCCAGTTGTCGACGATGCGCAGCGACTCCGTGACGGAGCCGGCGACGCCCACCGCCTCGACCACGTAGGGATAGCCGCCCGCGAGCATCGCCTGGTCGCCCCGGCCCGTGACCCGGGTGCCGAGGCGCGCGGCGAGCTCGTCGAAGTGCGCGAAGTCGGGCGCCGAGCGCACGACGTGCGCGGCGCCGCTCGCGGTCGCCGCGGCTGCCTGGTGGTCGTAGCGGGCCACGACCGTCACCTCGGACACGGGGAACAGCGCGCGAACGGCCCCCACTGCGGCGAGACCGATGATCCCGGCCCCCACCACCGCCACCGGCGCGCCGTCCGGCGGCGGGGAACGAAGGAGGCCGTGGACCGCGATCGACACCGGCTCGTGCAGGCTCGCGGCGCGGTCGGGCACGGCGTCCGGGAGAGGGTGCAGCATGGAAGCGTGGGCGGCGACCTGCTCGGCCCACCCGCCGCCGAGCCCGGACGTGAACCCTAGCGACATCCCCGGCGTGAGCACCTGGCTCCCCGTGTTGAGGCACGACGACGCGTGCCCGGCCGCGCAGTTGGGGCAGATGGGCTCGATGCCACGCGCCACGCACGGGATGCAGGGGTCGATCGCGACCCGCGTGCCGGGCGCGATGGGGCAGCCGGGTCCGGCCTCGATCACCCGACCGGCGATCTCGTGGCCGAGGACGAACGGGAATCCGCCGCTCGCGTAGGGGATCAGCGTCGGCGACGCGCCGGTGGTCTGCTTGAAGAGGTGCAGGTCGCTCCCGCAGATCCCGCCCACCGTCACCGCGACCCGGGCCCACGCCGGCCCGGGCACTGTGGGCTCGTCGAGCTCGACCAGCGACGCGGGGAACTCCGGGTCGGCCAGGTCGTACTGCACAGCGCGCACCGCGCGCAGGCTAACGCGCCCCGCCGTACCGAGGCCGCTAGTTGATCAACACCGGGGGGAACGAGGGAGAACTACTCAGCAAGGCACAAGCGCCTTCGCGGCCCGTCGAACGCACACGAGGCAGTAGCGGATCGGATTCGGCTCGTCGGGCGATCGTCATCAGCTGGAAGTGGAATCGCATCTGAGGCATGCCGCCGGCGCTCCCCCTGACGGCCAAACTGACAGCAGCGGGTCGTGTACCCGGCCCGGAGCCATGACGGCGTGCTCGCCTGGATCGCGAATCGACGCGCGGGCAGGCCGCGTGGGCGCGACCTGCCCGCTGACGGAGTCCCCGCAGAGGCGATGAGGACTGCGCCCGGAGGGAGGGGGCCAAGCCCATGGGCGTGTAGGACCCGGCGGCCAAGAACCTCCCCGCCCCACTTCCTAGAGCACGACTACAACTCAAGTCAAGCGGGGTGTCCGAAACGGCTTGATTCAGGCGGGGGTTGGCTCCGACTCACCTCGAGAGCGGCGTGCCTTCGACGATCTCGGCTCAAGTCAGCCCGCCGCCGCGACGATCCCACCCCCATGGGCCGGAAGATCGACGTCGAGGATCTCGTCGGAGCTGCCGAGATCGCCGAGCTGCTCGGTCTCGCGCATTCCCAGAGCGTTCACACCTGGCATCGTCGATACGCCGACTTCCCGTCGCCCGTCGCGCGCTTGAGACAAGCCCTCGTCTGGTATTGGCCCGACGTCGAGGCGTGGGCGCGACGCACCGGCCGCCTCACCTGACCGTGCGGGGCAGGTGAACCCCGCACGAGACGTCACGTCGGCGGCGGCGTGATCGGCGGCACGGTCGTGGTGGTGTCGGGTGGCAGGGTCGTGGTCGTGGTGGTGTCGGGTGGCAGGGTCGTGGTGGTGCCGGGTGGCAGGGTCGTGGTCGTGGTGGTGTCGGGTGGCAGGGTCGTGGTGGTGCCGGGTGGCAGGGTCGTCGTGAAGGGTGGACTCGGCACGTGCGTCACGAGCGACGACAGACCCGCGACAAAGGACCGGCGACTGAGCGTGCGCGTGGGCGGCGAGGTGCTGTTGAATGGTTCCGCGAAGGGCGTTGTCGGGAGGATCGGGATCGCCCCTCGGGATCCCGACGGGTTGGACCGGCCGGTGGGGTGAACCGGCGGCGTTGGCTTCAGCTTCGTCACGCGGGCGGAGGCGACCGACGACCTCGACGCCGCCCTCGGCAGCGCCAGCGCGCCCACGACGTACACCAAGCCGACGATCACGAAGGCGGTGAGCATCCCCGCGGCGAGATGGTCCTCGGGTGGCTGCTCCCGAAACCGACTCAGCCAGCCCTTCCCGCGCCCCGTGTCCGTATCGTCGGGCCGCGGAAGCACATCGTCGGACCGCGGGAGCGCCGCGGAGCCCTCTACCTCTTCCCTTGAGGGATTCGTGGAGGGATTCCGTTCCACCGCCGCCCTTCTTAGTGGTATATCGGGGTCGCTGTCGAGCGAAGGTTGTCTCGGGCCTTGTTGAAGTGAGGTGGCGGTCCCCCGCCTGAGACCTGCCGGCTGGTAGGTGTCGGGCGTACCGCCAAGTACACCGAGCAAGGGAGGGGACCGCCATCAAGAACGTACCTGGTTTGCGTCCTTCCCTGGACCCAACCCGCAGCTACCAGCCCATCAACCAGCCATAACCTGTCTGCCATCAAGCGCGACAGACGTCCACTGTCGCGGTGCCGGCGATCACGAGCTGGCCCGTCTCGAGATTCAGGTGCTTCCACTTCAGCCTTCGGCAACAGATGCTTGCCGAGCACCATGTCGTAGCGCAGCAGCTCGTGCAGTTCGCGAAACCGTAGGTCAGAGCCTATTTCATTTGATCAGCTTGATGATGTTGAACATCGGCAGGTAGAGGCTGATGATCATGCCGCCCACCACGATGCCCATCACGACGATCAGGAGCGGCTCGATCAGCGACGTGAGGGCGTCGACCGTCGCCTCCACCTCCTGGTCGTAGAAGTCGGCGATCTTGTCGAGCATCTCGTCGAGGGCACCGGTCTCCTCGCCGACGGCCATCATCTGGACCACCATCGGCGGGAAGACCTCGTGCTGCTCGAGTGGCCTCGCCAGCGAGTCGCCGCCCTTCACCGCCTGCTGTGTATCGCGGACCGCGACCGACACGACGTGGTTGCCCGACGTCTCGGCCACGATGTCGAGCGACTCGAGGATCGGCACACCCGACCGGGTGAGCGCGGCGAGCGTGCGCGAGAACCGGGCCAGCGCGCTCTTGCGTACGAGGCCGCCGAACACCGGCACCCGCAGCCTGAACGCGTCCCACTTCTTGCGGCCTTCCGTGGAGCGGATCCAACGCCGGAACAAGAAGGCACCCACTCCCCCGAGCACGATGAACACCGGGAAGAACTTCCGGGCGACGGCGGACACGCTGAGGAGGATCCGCGTGGGCACCGGGAGCTTGCCGCCGAGCGACGCGTACATGTTCTTGAACATGGGCACAATGAACACAAGCATCGCGGCGGCGATGCAAAACACGAGAACCGCGACCACGACCGGGTAGGTCATGGCCGACTTGATCTTGCGGCGCAGCTCGACCTGCTTCTCGATCGTGTCGGCGAGTCGCATGAGCACGCTGTCGAGCACTCCACCCGCCTCGCCCGACTTCACCATGGCGACGTAGAGCCGGTTGAACGCCTTCGGATGACGGGCCAGCGCGGTCGACAGCGAGCTGCCTCGCTCCACGTCGAGGCGGACATCACTCACGATCTGAGCGAGGATCTTGCTCTCGGTCTGCTCGGCGAGGATGCCGAGGCTGCGAAGGAGTGACAGCCCCGAGTTGATCATGGTGGCGAACTGCCGCGAGAAGATGGCGACATCCTTGAGCTTGACCCGGTCAGTGACGCCGGGGATCCTGAGCTCGGTGGTGAGCTTGCTGACGTCGCGGCGGTCGATCGCGATGGGCGTGTATCCCATCGCTCGGAGCTTGCCGACGACCAGCGTCGCGTTGTCGGCCTCGAGCTGGCCCTCGACGACCCGTCCCGCCTTGTCGCGGACCTTGTAGGTGAAAGTGGCTGGCACGGAGGCTCCGTTCCGCTCCTCAGACGGCGGTCAGCCGCCGGAGGTCCTCTTCGTTGTGGCAGCGCTCGAGGGCGAGCTCCATCGTGATCTTCCCGGCCTTCGTCAGGCGGGCCAGCTCCTGGTCCATCGTGACCATCCCGTACTTCCCGCCCGCCTGCATCGACGAGTAGATCTGGTGCACCTTCCCCTCGCGGATCAGGTTGCGGATGGCCGAGGTCGCCACGAGCACCTCGGACGCGACCACGCGGCCCGTGCCGTTCACGTTCGGGATGAGCTGCTGGGTCACGATCCCCTGGATCGACGCGGCCAGCTGCACGCGGATCTGCTGCTGCTGGAACGAGGGGAACACGTCGATCACGCGGTCGATCGACTGCGGCGCGTCCTGCGTGTGCAGGGTGGCGAACACGAGGTGGCCGGTCTCCGCCGCGGTGAGCGCGGTCGAGATCGTCTCCAGGTCGCGCATCTCGCCGACCAGGATCACGTCGGGGTCCTGGCGCAGCACGTGCTTGAGCGCGTTGGCGAACGACTCCGTGTCCTCGCCGACCTCTCGCTGGTTGACCAGCGAGCGCTTGTGGCGGTGGAGGAACTCGATCGGGTCCTCCACCGTCATGATGTGCAAGGCCTTCTCGCGGTTGATGATATCGACGAGCGAGGCGAGCGTCGTCGACTTGCCCGACCCGGTCGGGCCGGTCACGAGCACGAGGCCGCGGGGAAGGTCGGCGAAGGTCATCACCGCGGGCGGGAGGCCGAGCTGATCGAAGGGCACGATCTCGTAGGGGATTGCCCGCATCACCGAGCCCACCGCGTCGCGCTGCAGGAAGACGTTCACCCGGAAGCGGCCCTTGCCGGGAAGCGCGTACGAGGTGTCGAGCTCGAGCTCGTTTTCGAACTTCTCGCGCTGCTTCTGCGAGAGGATCGCGTACACCATCTCGCGGATGTCGGACGGGTTGAGCACCGGCATGTCGGCGACGGGGCGCAGCTCGCCGTGGACCCGCACGATCGGAGGCGAGCCGGCCGCCAGGTGGAGGTCGGAGCCGTGGGCCTCGAGGAGGTGCTCGAGCAGGATGTTGACGTGCAGCCCCGACTCGAGGTCGGCGTCGGTCTTCGGGGCCGGCTCCGCCCCGGGCACCTCGCGCAGCGCCGGCGCCGACGGCGGCAGCGGTCCGTACACGGAGTCGATGGCCTGCGCGAGCTCGTAGCGCCCCGCCGCGGCAGGGATGATCTCGTAGCGCGTCGCCGCGCCGACGGCGGCGAGCGCCTCGTCGTCTCCCGGCTCGGCGAATGCGACGACGAGCTTGTTGTCCTCGAAGTTGACACCGAGCGCCTGGTGGGCCCGGGCCACGTCGGGTGGCACCAAAGTCGCCGCATCCGCGTGGAGGGGCGCCTCGGTGAAGTCGATGAAGCGCAGGCTCTGCGACTCCGCGATCGCCGCGGTCAGGTCCTTCTCGCCGACCAGGCCGCGGCGGCGCAGAATCGCGGGAAGGGGGTCACCCGTGCGACGCGACTCCGCGATCGCCACCTGGAGGTCGTCGCGCGACAGCACGTGTCGCTCGACCAGGAACTCACCCAGCACCCTCTGCTGACTCGCAAGCATGTCCGAGGCCTCCCTCCCCCGAGGTATCGGTCGGATCCCGCTCGGGCTTGACGCCCTTCCACCCGCCTCACGCCACGACCCGGAAGACCTCCTCGAGGCTGGTCTGGCCGGCGCCGACCTTCCGGAGCCCGTCCTCCCGGAGGGTCAGCATCCCCTGCATCACGGCGACCTTCTTCAGGTCCTCGGTGGAGCGGCGCTCGATCACCAGGCGCTCGATCTCCTCGGTCACGTGCATGACCTCGTGGATCGCGAACCGGCCCCGGTACCCCGTGCGTCCGCACCCGGCGCACCCCACCGCCCGGTGCAGCGTGGGCCACTCCTTCTCGTCCATCTCCTCGAGTGGCCAGCCCGCCTCGATCAGCTCGGGCTGGGTCGGCTGGTACGCCTCCTTGCAACGGTCGCAGAGGCGACGGGCGAGGCGCTGGGCGAGCACGCAGTCGAGCGCGCTGGTCACGAGGAACGGCTCGACCCCCATCTCCACGAGCCGCAACGGTGTCGAGGCGGCGTCGTTGGTGTGCAACGTCGAGAGCACGAGGTGGCCGGTGAGAGCGGCCTCGACCGCGATCACCGCGGTCTCGCGGTCGCGGATCTCACCCACGAGCAGGATGTCGGGGTCGGCCCGCAGGATCGACCGGAGCGCGGCGGCGAACGTCATCCCCGCCTTCGTGTTGATTTGGATCTGGCTGATGCCCGACATGCGGTACTCGACCGGGTCCTCCACCGTGATGAGGTTGCGCTCGGGCACATTGAGGATGTTGAGGGTGGCGTAAAGCGTGGTCGACTTCCCGGAGCCGGTGGGGCCGGTCACGAGGATCGTGCCGTACGGCTTGCGGTACGACGCCTCGTAGCGGCTCAGCGACTCGGGGAGGAAGCCGAGATCGTCGAGGGTGAGGAGCGCCTGGCCCTTGTCGAGGATCCGCATCACGACCTTCTCGCCGAACACGGTCGGCAGGGTCGCGACACGAAGGTCGATGGGCTTCCCCGCGACGGTGAGCGACATGCGGCCGTCCTGGGGCACGCGTCGCTCGGCGATGTTGATCTCCGCCATGACCTTGAGCCGGCTGATCACGCCGTTCTGGATCGACTTCGGCGAGTGCATGACCTCGTGCAGGACGCCGTCGATGCGGAACCGGATGCGCAGGTCGCGCTCCCCCGGCTCGACGTGGATGTCGGACGCGCGATCGGCCACCGCCTGCGTGATCAGCAGGTTGACGAACTTGACGATCGGCGCGTCCTCGACGATCTCGCTCAGCGTCGAGATCTCGGCCTCGTCGCTCAGCTCGTCGGCGGCGGCCCGGGCAACCGTGTCGACCTCGGTGTCGAGCCGGTGGAAGCGGTCGATGGCGTCGGCGAGCTGGCCCGACATCGCGACCACCGTGTGGATCTCGGCCCCCGTGATGGCCCGGATGTCGTCGACCGCGAACACATTCGCCGGGTCGGCCATGGCCACGACGAGCCGGTGCTCGTCCCACGCGATCGGCAACGCCTGGTAGCGCCGGGCCAGCGACTCGGGGATGAGCGTCGCGACCGACGCGTCGATCGCCTGCTCGGAGAGGTCGACGAACTCGAGGCCTACCTGCAGGGCGAGCGTGCGGACGAGGTTGATCTCCGAGATGTGGCCGTGATCGATGAGAATGCGGCCGAGCGGCTTCCCGCTCTTCTGCTGCTCCGCGATGGCCTCGTCGAGCTGGGCCTTGGTGAGGAGGCCCTCCTGGCAGAGGAGCGTTCCGAGCTGGCTTCCCTCCGACAACGCGAGGCTCCTGTCCGCGCCGGATGCCCGTCCGTTGGGCATCCCCTCCGGCCGGTATCGGCGCATTTCGGGGTCACCTGAAGAGCGCGGTGGGCGGCCCCGGGGCGGGCGAGGCCGGGGCGGGTGGGGTCAGTTGTCCCGGAGGCCCGAGAAGAGCCGGAGCAGGGCGCCGCGGTCGGGGGCGGGCTCGGGCGCCTCGGCGTCGTCCTCGGGCTTCTCCTTCACCTTCGGGGCCGGCTTGGGCCGCGTGGCCGCCTCGGGCTCGGCGGGCGGCCGTGGGCGGGCCGTCGGCGCAAGCGCCGGGGGAGGGGCAGGGGCGGCCCGCGGGGCGGCGGCGCGCTCCGGCGCGGGCCGCGGCGCAGCCTTGGGCGCAGGCCCGGCTCTCCGCGCGGTGCGGGGCACGGGGGGTGGGGTGGCGGGGGCAACCGGAGCGGCTCGGGCCACCGGGCGCGGGACCGCCGGCGCGGGCTCGGGCAGCGTCGGCTCGAGCGGGGTCGCGACCGCAGCTCCCGCGGCTGCGTCGACCAGCTCGGCCGGCGGCACGATCCCGGCGGGGACGGCCTTGACCTGCGGGTCGATCGGCACCTCGGCGGGTTGGGCGACGGGCTCGGCCGGAAGGATCAGCTCGTCCGCGACCGTCGGCACCGGCTCGCGGGCGATCTCGACCGCGCCCGAGTCCACGAGCCCCTTGATGACGCGGCAGATCTCGAGCACGCTGCGGCCGAGCTCGCGAGCGAGCGTGCGCACCGAGCGCCGCCCGTCGACGGCGAGCATCACCCGCCACGCCGAGCGATCGACGATGAGGCGCTCGTCGCCGAGATCGGCGACGAGCGTCGGGCAACAGTCGAGCGATGGGATCACCGCCTCGATGGCGAGCCAGTCGCGGCGGAGCTGCTGGACCTGCTCGATGAGCGGGCTGATCTCGCTGCCGCCCCGCACCGGCCAGGGCGGGAAGCGATCACCCTCGAACTCGAACATTCCGCTCTCGATCCGGAACAGGGAGAAGCAGACGTCGATGAGCCGCGCGTCGAGCTCCTCGGACGAGTCGACCGGGCCGCACAGGTCGCCGGCTTCGGCGCCGCTGAAGCGTCCGCCCGCGATGTAGAGGACACCACGGCTCGACGGGTCGCGCACTTCGAGCGCGCCGGTCTTGCGAGCCTTCTCGATGAGCACGAGGACCTCGGCCAAGGAGAAGGTGTCGAGGGTGCCCTGGAGCGACAACCTGGAGCCTTCCGACGACTTCGAGAAGCCTTCCGACGACTTCGAGAAGGTTGTCGGCAGCCGGGCCGGAATTGTTGAGCGGCCCGGGGGGGGGTCCGGG
>Ga0209515_10001186_pt1 | contig 44949 bp, 52 predicted proteins | sample Subgroupgradi54m_FD_187454 | JGI IMG/M metagenome (GOLD analysis project Ga0209515, IMG submission 187454) | Subsurface groundwater microbial communities from S. Glens Falls, New York, USA - GMW60B uncontaminated upgradient, 5.4 m (SPAdes)... ... | reverse complement strand
TGTGCCTGAATCGGCGTCGGTACAGTATACCCCTCTTCAGCTATCGCTCGGTGCAGCGGTTCGATTAACGGTAATTCTTTAAATGAATGCATAACACTAAAAAATAGAGGTTCAGATATAAAGCTTTAGGAAAATAATCTGTCTCAGTCAGTTATAACAGCTTTTCCAATTCAAACAAAAATTCTTTTGCTCTCTGAATAGAAGTTTTTGCTTTGCCATGCAGTTCAAATTCTTTCATTTCATACTGTACTTCGCTTCTCTTTCTTCGTTCCAAATCAAAAGTGGTAATCAAAGAATCTGCTTTCATGCCACTTAATGCTTCTTGTTGTGCCTCTTCATATTGTTCAATAAGCACTTTTCGTAATTTATTACGGATAAATACAATTAACGCATCCGCTGTTACTTTATGTGCTATCTTTTCACCAACTTTGTAACCTTGTTTATAGAGCACGGCATTAGCCATATAATACATTGCATAATACGAAGTGACAATAATCCATATAGCTAATGTGTGAAATATTCGAATATTATTTTACACATTTGCTTATTAGTAACTGTGAACAAATGTTCGAAAATAATTCACAGTTACTATAAATCAGATTTATTATGTTGCAATAAGAATTCCGCAACTTCTAGACTTTCATGCGCGTTTCGTAAGAGAATAGTATAAATATTCTTCTCATATACCTCTTTTTTAAGCATACCATCCGCTAAATACAACCTCACATTTTGTTCCGCTTCTTGTATTCGTTTTTCATTGAGCATTATGAATCATTCGATAATAATCTTCTATTCCAAAAAGAATAATATTTTTGTTCATAGCTTCCGACACCACTGTAAATTCTTTTGATTTAAGCATCGTTTGAAAATCAGCATAAGTTATGTGAGTCAGATGAATTGGAAGAGGAAGGAGATCTATTTGTGTTTTAATCTCTTCTGGCATATCAGAAATCAACAGAAGATCAATATCTGATTTTTTGGTTTGTTTATTTTTCGCATATGAACCAAATAACAACAGAATAAATTGAGTGTTTATTTTTGTAAATCGTGTATACATCACTTGAAAATTCTTATTTTTAAGTAATTCCTGTAAACGATAATATTCAACTTCAAAAACAGTTTCATTAAAATTACGATTAAACTGACAGTTAATTGTATTACCATATCTAACCAAACTTATTATCTCATTTTTGTGAAGTTTTTGCACTGCTTGATACGCCGATTTGTAGTTTATGTTTCTTTTAATCGAGATTTGCCGAATACTAAATTGTTCTTCTTGATGTTCAATAAGTAATTGTAAAATATTTAATTGTTCATTATCCATTGTAAACCATACTATTATGGCTTTAAACCATATATATAAATGTTTTGGTGATTTTTTTGTTTAATTGGTTATATTTCGTAACTGTTTGACTTTTTTCTTGTATATAGTGAGATGAAATAATGCTGTTAAGAAATTAAAAAATTACTTTGTCACTGTTATTTCTTTCACTTTTTTGAAGATTTCTTCCCCTTTTGTCGTAATCTTATAATGTATAAAGAATCTTCCTTCTACTTTAATGCTTAAAGCTTCAATAAGACTATACCTCTCCAATTCTTTTAGTCTTTGGCTTAAAGTTCGATCTGAACTAACAGTGGATTTTAACTCGTTGTATCTTTTTGGTTTCTCTTTCAAGAGTTGAAGAATGGATAAAGAACCTCGCTTTGATAGCGCTTTAAGCGTTTCAATTTGTTCTTCTAACTTTACTTCCATATAGTAAACTATCTTTATTAGTCTTATTAGAATAACTGCACATTTGTAAAGTAAACTTTCTCTCAGTAAAGTTTATATAGCCGTGTCTAATTTTAGTAGTGATTGTGTGGTTTCTGAAGGGAATGAGGATTATTATGCTAGAAAAAATTATACGAAAAACGATTGTTGCAGGAGCTATAGTCTCTGGATTGTATGGATGTAGTGGAGAAGATGAAAGTACCCTCAAAATCAAAGAAACAGATACCCAAAATTATAGCTCAGGAAAAGATTCGAATACCATATCTGCTTCCGATACTGGTGATTCTTATTTTACCGGTGATTTACCTTCTGAAGTAACACAATCATGTTTAGAAAAAACATATTATAAAGATTTTGATAAAGATACATTTGGCAACTTGTATGATTCTAAACTTTCCTGTGTCGCATTGCCAAACTATGTGACCAATTCATCAGATTGTGACGATACTGATAAAAACACTTATCCTGGAGCTCCCGAATTATGCGATAATAAAGATAATAATTGTAATCTGATTGTTGATGATAAAGTACAGTTTGTTAATTTTTATAAAGATGGGGATAAGGATGAGTTTGGTTCTGGCGCATTTGTTGTAGATTGTAAACCTTCTGGTCTTTATACCGCTACTACTAACACAGATTGCAATGATGATAATCTTTTGATTAATCCTGGTGCTACGGAGTTATGCGACAAAATAGATAACAATTGCGATGGAAAAACAGATGAAAAATATAAACTAGGCGATATTTGTTCAAATGGCATTGGCACGTGTAAACAAGAAGGAAAATATATCTGCAAAAATGATTTAGAACAAATCTGTGATGCAATTCCCGAAAAACCACAGACTGGCATATGCAACTGTTCCGATAATAATTGTGATGGTGCAATTGACTGTGATGATTTGAAAGGGAAGATATTATTTTCTACATCTTCCATTGGATCAGTAGATTTTGAAATTTTTCGTATGGATGCAAATGGTTGCAATATACAAAATTTAACCAATTATCCTGGTGCAGATGATTATTTTCCTTCGTTGTCTCCTGATGGAAAAAAGATTGTTTTTCAATCAAATCGAACGGGAAATTCAGACATTTTTATCATGAATGCTGATGGTACTGAACAGAAAAATATAAGTAATAATCCATTTGTCGATGAACATTCTCCGAGTTGGTCTCCAGATGGAAAGAAAATAACATACATTGTGTCAGGAGTTTACATAATGAATATTGATGGAAGCGAACAAAAAGTCATGACAAAAGACTCTAGTGGAGATAATCCTGTTTGGTCACCAGATGGAACAAAAATCGCTTTTTGGACGCAGTATGATGAAAAGAATTCATATAATCCTGAAATCTTCGTTGTCGATATTATGAGTGGTAAGAAATCAAATTTAACAAACTATCCTGGGGCAATTGATTTTCATCCGGCATGGTCTCCAGATGGAAAAAAAATAGCGTTTGCATCTAATAGGACTGGAAAATCTCAAATTTATGTGATGAATGCAGATGGGAGCGGACAAATTAAGATAACAAATAGTCCTGCATCAAATATACAACCAACCTTTTTTTCTGACGGAAAGAAAATTGGATACGTTTCTTATGGTATGGGCGGAATATATATTATAAATGCAGATGGAACTGATAATAAACTCATCACCAATCCATCTTCAAGTATGTTTGATAATAAAATAGATTGGAAATAAAAGGAAATAAACATGTTAGAAAAAATAATTCAAAAATCAATTATTGTCGGAGCTATGTTATCTGGATTATATGGATGTAGTAGCGAAGATGTTACAGTGAGCGGTTCTTCCGAAGTATATGCTGATGTCAAAATAGATAATGGGAATGTTTATTCAGATAGTACAAATTCCTCCAATGAAATAGCAAATGATTCTTTTAATGACAACTCCACCTCTGATTCTGTACATCTTGACACCGCCACCAAAGATTTTTTTCAAAAAGATCTAAATACTGAAATAATTATAGCTAAAGACACATCAATTGATATGTATGAAGTAAAAAATGAAAATCATTGCCCTGTATTTCTTCCTATTGAGAATAAGAGTATTAATGCGGGAGAAAATATAAGTTTTCTTGTAGCAGCATCTGATCAAGATAATAACAATTTAAAATTTACAACCGAAAAAATTCCTTTTGGCGCAAACATCACCCCTCAAAACAATACAATGACTTTCTCCTGGACACCAGAATGTGACCAATCAGGACAATATTCCCCTACTTTTAAAGTAACTGATGGTTATTGCGATGTAACACAAACAGTTTCCCTAACTGTTAACTCAGTACCAAATAAAATGTATTACGAAGATAACGATAAAGATGGATTCGGTTCCAACATAACCAAAGAGAATTGTGTCCAACTTCCCGGTTTTGTTACAGTTACCGCAGACTGTAACGATAAAAATTCCAAAATTAATCCTCTCGCCAAAGAATTATGCGATTATGTTGATAACAACTGTGATAATGTAGTAGATGAAACGTATGATATTGGCAAACCGTGCTATGCTGATGCACTTGGGGAATGTAAAACGCAAGGAGTATATGCGTGTAAAAGTAATCTAGAGAGTATGTGCAACGCTATTCCCAAAAGTCCTCTTTTAAAAGAAGAGTGTAATAATCTTGATGATAATTGTAATGGTCAAACCGACGAAGATTTAACAAAATCATGTATGAATCAATGCGGTAAAGGATTGGAATATTGTGTGAATGGTGCTTGGCAGAATTGTAACGCACCAACACCCATAGATGAAATTTGTGACAATTTGGATAATGATTGTAATGGCATCACAGATGATCTTTTTCCTATACAACAACCATGTGGAGTGACTGAAGTTGGGGAATGTACACTTGGGATGGAAACGAAATATTGTATAGAAGGAAATTATATTATTGGTTCAAAATGTAACGCTGTTTTACCAACACAAGAACTGTGTGATGATAAAGATAATGATTGTAACGGTAAAACCGATGAAGGACTTGAACAATTCACATTTTACAAAGATAATGATGGAGATGAATTTGGGATAAGTGCGATAACAACGTTAGCTTGTAAACAACCAAAAGGATATGCCTCAAAAAACAATGATTGTGACGATACAAATAAAGCAATTAATCCATTCGCTGCAGAAAAATGTGATGGAGTCGATGATAATTGTAATGGCATTACAGATGACGGAGTAATAAAGAATTTATACAAAGACAACGATAAAGACAAATTCGGTGATGCAAATGATAGCAAATTATCTTGTACTGAAATTGCGAGTTATGTTTCAAATAAATCTGATTGTAATGACAAAGATCCACAGATTAATCCAAATGCAAAAGAACTATGTGATGCTATTGACAACGATTGTAATGGTCAAACAGATGATGGACTACCATTATTTAAGTGGTATTATGATAAAGATGGGGATGGATTCGGTGGATTAGAAAATATTGCTTTATGTAGCAACCCCAAAAATGGAAAACCCGCTACCTTACCAAAAGATAGCACTCCTGTAATCTCTCTACAAGATGATTGTGATGATACTCAAACAGATCAAACCAAAATAAAAGGAAAAGTAGTCTGGAAATCAAAAGAACAATGTGATGAGACTAGTTTATTGAGTGTGGATGACGTAGGAAGAATATGGATAAGTACTAAAGATGGCCAAATTAATGCACTTTCTACGATTGATGGCACAAATGTAGTAAAATTTGGTGAAGGTAAAGACCCAGCGTACTATAAAGGATTGTTGTATACTAAAAATAAAAATAATCAGAACGTAACAACGATTGCAAAAGTCTTTGAAGTACAAGATATACCAAAAATGTTAGGATTTTATGCTGTGACAAATTGTAATAATGATCCAATCGCTTATAGTTGGTTTGATATGTCAATAGCTTTTGATGGGACGATGTATTTAACGACTAGTTTAGGAGATACCGATCCATTATTTACTGATTGGTGTGGTATGTTAGAAGCAGTAGGGATTAATCAAAATAATAATTTATCGAAATTATTTTCAGCATATATAAATAATGGTAATAATGGTTCCTCAATAGGCCCTGGAGAAATTATTTATGTTTCAAGAGATGGTGGAGTATTTGAAGCATATTATCCTAATGGTCAATTAAAAGCTACAAAAAACGTAAGTAGTAATAATCCGCCTATTTTTGGACCAAATGGTGAAATGTATGTAACTACATCAGATGGAAAGCTACAAAAATTAGACCAAAATCTTAATTTAAAATGGGGATATGCAAGTCAAGGAGAAAAGATTCCTGTTGTCAATTCTCAAGGAGTAATGTATACTTCCAAAGGCATTTTAAAAGAATCTTGTGGGATATTTGGCTGTAATCCTAATGTTTCTTTATACGATAAAAGTATAACTGATGTTACCGAACCACTTATTAGCAAAGATGTATTATATTTGGCAAGTAAAAATGCTCTTCATGCAGTTAATCCAAAAACCGGAAGTCTTCTTTGGACAATAAATGTTGATCCAGACACCAAGAAATTTATCATGCCAACACATCTTAATATTGACCAAGGTGGGCATTTATATTTCTGCAATGCTACAGATAACAAAGTCTACTCCGTTTGCGCAAACTCTCCATTAAATCCCAATGATCCTTGGCCGATGCAAAGACACGACCCAGGGAATACAAGAAATTTTAATGTGCCGATAAAATAGAGAAATGGGGGATAAACAATGAAATGTCCTGAATGCAAAAATGAAATGGTTTTAGGTTACTTTATGGCCCCTTACCGTCTTTATTGGTCAAGTAAAAAGAAAAAGTTGAAAATAGCAGCGGCTATCGATAGTGAAACTATAATTCCTTTGTCTTGGTTTAACATGAAACAAATTCCGAGTTGGCGTTGTTTTCATTGTAACTTATTTATCTTCAAAAAATTAGAAAAATAGTAAGATTCTCATAAAAATTAGTAAAATAAGCACCATCACTCCACCTTCCTCACCACAATATTCTCAAACGCCCCCGAATCCATCATCTCCTGCGCTTTTTTATTCAACTCATCTGTATATAAAAATAACAACGGCAACTTCTTCATCTGCGCTTCCATATACGCTGCAGATAAATCACGCTCATCACACTTCGCCTTATTCTTCGCTTTACAAAAATATCTCATCTGTCCTACAACTGACGGCACTTTCACAAAATAATTCATCTCCGCATTCTTGCGCAGCGTCTCCTTCTGCTCAATCACAATCTTCAACCGCTTAAAAAAAAGCTCAATATCCTCACTAAATGTATCCTCAATCACTTTTTTTTTCCGTGGTTTCTCTTTCACCTTCGGCACTGATCTATCTGTTCGTAACACCTCAACCACTTCCTCTTTTTCCACAACCCGCACCGGTTCGTCCGCAACCAATTTCGTCTGCGCCGTCGCTTTCTCAAACTCTTCCTGCATCAGCATCGAATCAGAAAGTGGAGATACTGGAGCCTCTTGAGTCGCCGGCGTAAGCATAGTGCGAACAAGTACATCCCGTTCATCATCCGACACCAAATAAAACTTCCAAAACAACTCCGTTTCCCCATGCATCGTCACATTAAACGGCACCGCAAAATCCTTCAACCCTCGCAGCGCAACTCTAGGCAATAACTCCAACTCCTGCTCGCGCAAAATCTTCTTCTCTTTCAAAAACTCTAATACTTCAAAATCCTTCGGATTAATATTTCCATGAGCAAAAGTATATAACCTCTCTTCCTGCCCCGGAATGTAATATAACGGCGTCCCCCCGATTTTCAGATTTGACACCCTCACTTTCTTCTGCGAACTCAAATCCGACAAATGCGCCGACGCCAGTAAAGAATCCGTATTGATCATCTTCGCCACTTTAGACGGCGTCGTCGGCCCTGACGTACTAATAAACTGCAGAATTCTATCTTGATCTAACATAAAAATATAGGACTAAACTAAGTTTAAATAGTTTTTGATGGTCTAAAAGTTAAGAACAAATAAATCTACGGTCTCATCCACTTAATCTCATAATAGGTAACATCTCCTTCATCATCCACAATACCCATCAATAATCTTTTTTTAGTCGAATGTGCCACTCGATTCTTCGCCGCAAACTCATACCACGTCAACGTCTCGCCTTCATGCACTGGATACACAATCCATCGCGCGTGATCTTCACCAGGCTTAACTCCTCGATCATACACGCGAAAATCCGCTCCAAACTTCAACGCCGTCTTAATAATATATCCTCGATTTCGCATATCTTTAAACACACAATAGCGAATCCAAAAATTAGGTTCAACCTTTCGCGCTTTCTTTAAATACTGCTCAAACGTAACTAATTTGCCCGACTCCGTCTGAATCTCTAAACGTCCTTTCTCCATCAAATACAACGCTTCAAGTAACGACAATTCCACTTTCCCGCTCTCAAGCAAATTACCAAACCGTGATTGATTATAGAACTCTCGCGCCTCATCTGACACTTCTGTAAGTACTCGTTCCCCACCTAATACTGCTGGCACAACTTTCTTTTTTTTCTTTTTCTCAGAATCAATCTCTTCAGAACTAACAATAGGAATATCAACGGGTTTTGGTCCTTCTTCCTCTGGCAAAGATTCTGGAATCTCTTCTGCAGCTTCGTCAGAGTGTGTTTTGGCTTTACTCATGAATGAATAACAATTATAAGAGCTATTTTTAAAGGTTATGTGCAAAATTAGAGAGTTTGTTCCCTCCAACTCCACCACGTCCCTTGCCCCAATATAATATGATCAATCACTGGAATCTGCATCATCTCTCCTGTTTCCTGTAACACCCGCGTCACTTTCAGATCTTCTTCTGATGGCGTCGGATCACCAGAAGGATGATTATGCAAAATAATAAGCGAATGTGCACAATGCTTTATCGCTCCATGAAACACCTCTCGCGGATGAATCAATGATGAATTCAACGTTCCTTTCGTAATTATCTGATCAGCAATAACCCTATGTTTCGTATCAAGATACACTGCTATGAAATGTTCTTGCTTCTCATCAGCAAATCGTTTTAAATACACCTCTGCCACCTCACGCGCATTTTTAACACTCTTTTCTCCCATTCGCGGTGCTAATCGCTTCCCCAATTCAAACACCGCAAGTAACTGTGACGCTTTCGCCACCCCAATCCCATGCTCCTGCTGTAATTGTTGTAATGACGCCTGCCCTAATTGCTCTAATGAATACTTCGCAAGTAACTTCTGACATAAATCTAAAATATTCTGTTGTGCCGTACCAGACTTCAGAATCAACGCCACCAACTCCGCATTTGAAAGTGCTCCCGCCCCCTGCGCTTGCAAACGTTCGCGCGGCAAGTTCTCTGGAGCAAAAGATGTTAAGTTCATACGTTTTTGTATACCTCTACTTTATTCTCTTTTATTTTCTTATTTGATTCCTAACTTCTCTAACATACTCACCGCCTCTTTGTCAAATTTTGAGAATCCAAACCATTTCTTTCCAAAATCTTTCAGCGATGCCCCAAAATGATACACATTTGTATCATCAATAATCAAAAATCGGTCGTGTGCCTCTTTAAATTCCCGAACTTCAATAGGTGGATACTGTAAATTATACTTAACTACATCAAGTGCTAATTGTTTAGATATCTCTTTGGTAAATATAATCACCTTAACCTCTTTCTTTCGTTTACTCAACAACGTTAAAACAGAATCATCAATGTAATTATCAATTAGAACAATTGACATGTGCGCACTTCGAATCAAATCAGAAACAAACTTGTACGCCTCAAATATCTGCCCCTCAAAAAATATTCCTTTCTCTGGCTTCAATTCCCTCTCTTCAATAAGATTAAATAATTCATCAAATTTAGTATCATGCTCTAAGAGCTTTTGTTCATTTCTCTCCATTCTTTGAAATAACTGCATATGAGTTAGCATAAATTTTCTCATTGAAATGAACGCTTCAATAATTTGGATACTAACTTTAATCGCGATTTCACTTTTAAGTACAGCAGAGAGCATGGCTACTCCTTGTTCTGTAAAAACAAAAGGCATCGTGGAAGAGAATTTAAGTGGGGTAAGGTGGTCGCATTTTGCGACCAGCTCCTCTTTTTCAGATTTACTCAATTGAAACATAAAACTATCAGGAAATCTGTCCTTATTTCTTCGTACTTGTTCATTTAATCGTTTTGTTTTAACAGCATACAGTCTCGCTAAATCAGTGTCAATCATTACTTGACGTTCCCTTACAATATGGATCAACTCTTTGATTGTATCTGTGCATATTGCTACAGTCATAATTGTTTATTGGCCAAACCCCTATATAAACCCTATCCGCAAGTGTCCAGTGACCAGTGGCTTTAGAATTTGGAGTTTTAAAGCTTAAAAATCGAGAAATATTGCAGAATAAGCAGTTGACCAGTGGTGTCTTGTGAGTTATGATACGATTTCTTCTTTGACTTTCCTGCCTTTTTTGGTTAGGGTGTAGAGTCTGCCGGTTTTTTCAGTTGGATTAAAGTACGTGATGTAGTTGTACTATCTAAATCTGATACCTGGTTAGAGCAATTTCTCCAACTGTTCAAAATCTTCAACAGTTGAAATAACCCTCTTTTCTTCAAAATTAGATTTTTCTAAAAACATAAGTTCTTCTGTATCAATGACCTCTTTATATTTCACTTCGAGAGCAATTTTTCTCTTTTGCATTTCTATAATAAAATCTATCTCTTTTTCATTTTCATAAAAATAACTTATTTTTTTATTTTTAAGCTTTAAAAAAACTACATTTTCAAACAGTGCCCCTTTATCTTTAAAGCCAACAAAAACACTGCGTATGCCGTTATCTGCAATATATATCTTTTTAGGTGATCGTATAATCTCATTTTGTGATTTAGCATACCGATTTAATTGATAGACTAGATAGGTTTCTTCAAAATAAGAGATGTATGAGCTCACCGTTTCAATATCAATACCCAAGATATTTGCGAGCTTATTATACGTCACTCTTTTTCCAACTCGTTCGCATAAAAGTAGGAATAATTCTTCTAACTTTTTCCCATTCTTAAGATTATGCTTTCCCACAATGTCTTTGTATATAATATCACTCACTAATGCGGTTATTCTCTCAGGGTTATGTGACAGAACATACTCGGGCATACCTCCGTTTTCCAAATATTCTAAAAAATGTTGCTTTAATCTTGGCGTGTCTGCACGAAATACTTCTTTTTTTGTGAATAAAAGATATTCTTTAAACGAGAGAGGATTTATGGTTATAACTCTATTTCTTCCGGTAAGGAAAGCTTTGGTATCATTAAGCATTAATGAATTTGAACCTGAAACAATTATTTTTACTTGTTCATGATCGTGAAGAATTTTAAGATCTCGCTCAAAATGAGGATGATATTGGATCTCATCAAAAAAAAGATAAATCTTTTCTTTTACTGAAATATTTTTAATTTCACGATACTTCTCTACAATATCTAATAAATTCATTGGCGAAAACGCACTATGATCTAACGAAATAAAAAAAATATGGTGTTTATCTATTCCTTTTTCTAATAGTCTGGCAATTATCTGTTTCAGAAGAGTGGTTTTTCCAACTCTGCGTAATCCTGTGACAAACGTGATTTCTTTATTGTCTATTTCTTTTAATAAAAGTTGAAGATAGTTTTCTCTAGGAATACATTCAAAAGAATAGTTCTCTTCCCACCACGGGTTAAATCGATAAAATATAGTGTCGAGCTCCATATTTAGTTAGAAAACAGTATTGATTTATAAATGTTCCGATTGTGAATCGGCAAAACTTGGTTATTTCCCCGATTATTAATCGACAGATTAAAAATTGATTTTTTCTTTGACTTTCTTGCCTTTTTTGGTTAACGTATACAACCTTCCCGTCTTCTCGTCTGGATTCAGACACTCTGCTAAAGAGTGTATCTTAAACTCCCGCAGCACATCGCTTGTATTGTTTAAGGTGATGTTAGGGTTATGTTTCTTGGCGTGGTGGTAAATGTCAGTTGGGGTCATGATTTTTTCCATAACTTTGAGGACGGCTTTACGCTGCGAACCTCTCACAATCCAAGAATAATCCTTTAGCTCTTGCTTCTTCATATACTGTAGTGTAGAATTAGTATTAAAATGGATTACACTACATATACACTGAAAAACAACTGAAAGATTTATATAGAACCGTTCTTTTTGAGTGGTGATTGGTGGTTCTTTGGGAGTGGAGGGATTTATTTATGTTAGAAAAGATAATTAGAAAATCGGTCATCATCAGCTCCGTATTAACTAATCTAATTGCGTGTTCAGATACTTCTAGTCCGAATACGAGTTCTCAACCAGATTCTACATTTCATTACTCTATTGATTCTATTTTAACCAATAAAAGTGATACAGAAACGTATGACATTTGTAATAAAAAAACATACTTTCCAGATAAAGACGGCGACGGCTTTGGTGTAAAAGAAGGCAATATCCATGCCTGCGTAAAGCCCGAAAGCTATGTTGATACCTTTCCTTTTGATTGTAATGATGATAATAAAAAAGTATATCCTGGCGCAAAAGAAGAATGTAACGGAGTGGATGATAATTGCAATGGAGTAACGGATGAAGATATTCCTGTTGGATATTGTAAAACCGCTTGCGGCGAAGGTCAAATTATCTGTAAAGATGGGAAAATGCAGGAGTGTACCACGCAACCAAAGCAAGAGTTATGCGATTGTTTAGATAACAATTGTAACGGCATTACCGATGAAAATGTTGAGATTACAACAAAATATTACAAAGACAATGACGGTGACGGATTCGGGGATTATAATGATTATATCTTGAGTTGCTGTCCTAAAGAAGGATACGTTAAAATACCTGGTGATTGCAACGATAATGACATTAATATACACCCGGGGGCTGAAGAGATTTGTAATGGGAAAGATGATAATTGTGATGGGTTGATTGATAAAAAATATAATATAAAAAGTTGTCTCTCATACGATTTCATTTTTGTAATAGACAATTCTGGTAGTATGGGTTGGAACGATAAAAATAATAACAGATATAAAGGATTGAAAGAAGTTGTCAATGTTCTCTGGGAGAATGACGATCGAGGACTCATGGTTCCGTTTGGTGACAAGTATGAAATTATAAATTCATTTACTTCCAATAAATCAGAACTAAGTCAAAATATAGATACTGCCCAAAGTTGTAAAACTTGTGGTTGGGGAACAATGATTGGTCCTGCAGTTCAGGCAGGGATTAATCAATATGAACAGAATAGTCAAAAGAGAGTACTTTTTTTGCTTACAGATGGTGATACTGGAGACATTATATCTCCGACATCTTTAAATCAATTAGCCACAAAAAATAATGTTGAAATTTGTGCTTTTGGTCTTGGAGATGCAAATGGTTCATATCTTAATACTTTAACTACGGGAATTGGAGATTATCAAAAGATATATTCTGCAAATGACATTCCAAAATTTTTCATTAATAGTTACCTTTCAATAAAATGTTCAACTTACGAAGAATGTTCCACCTCAAAGAAGTGGATTGAGAAAAAGAAAAAGACTATTTGTGGCATTTAGGAGGATTACAATATGTTAGAAAAAATTATACAAAAAACATTATTACCCGCGTCTATGATCTTTGGATTATCTTGTGCGTCTGGAGGAAATCTTTCTGATGATAGCACTATTTATCCTTTTTACATGAATGATACTAGCAAAGATATTTCGCAAGATACAATCAAAACATGTGGAGTAGATTTACCTAAGAAAAAATTTTATTTAGATAATGATCATGATTCTTATGGAGATAATAACCATTTTGTGTTAGAATGTTTGCAACCTGAAGGATATGTTACAGATAATACAGATTGCAATGATAAAAATCCCCTAATCAATCCTGGTGCAGAAGAAATATGTAATGGGAAGGATGAAAACTGCAACTTACAAGCTGATGAAGGACTAAAATATTTTGATGTGTTTAAAGATGATGATGGTGATGGCGAAGGAGATCCAGAGCATAAGAAGAATGTGTGTAGTGAAGAGAAAGGCTGGGTTAAAAACAATAATGACTGTAATGATGATCCTAAAAAAGGAGGAAAAGATATCAAAACAGGAAGTGTTTTATGGCGATCGGATATAAGTTGCTCTCCTTTGAGTTATATCTCTTTGATTCATCTTGGTCAAGATAAAAATGGACTGCCTGCTGAATATGTTATAAGTGCCAATTCTTCATATCCAAAAGGAAATTTATACTTATTAGATTATAAGACCGGTGAAGTGAAAACAGAATGGGAAAATAAATCCTCCTCATTTTCTAATCCTGTAGCTTTTAATGGTATAATTTATGTAACAGAAGGAATGAGTAATGTTTTGACATTACAATCAAAAGATAATACTTCAGTAGATAAAAGCTCTTTTACAGAAACACACATAAATTTAAATAAGTGCAAATTCGGATGGGCAAGTGGAGGACCTGAATATTCATTTTTTGATTTTGTGATTTCTCTTAAAGGAGATATTTATGGACTTATTAGACAAGTCGATACTGATTGGGTGGATGAATATTGTTCCTATATTATCGCTGTTGATAAAAATGGTCTGGGAAAATGGACTGTTAATTCCTCTGGTGCTATTTCTGTTGGTCCTGGGGAGATACTTTATTCACAAGACCATAATGTGGGGCAGCATACTCTCAACATGTTTTTCCCAAAAGATGGTAGTCCTAAACAGAATTCAGGGGACATCTCATCCATTATAGGAGCATCAACAGTGATGAGTGGATATACTATTTTTTCTAAAGAGAGTATTTATGTAACAACTGAAGATCATAGTTTATTCTCACTAGATAAAAATTTAAAAATAGTATGGAAGAAAAAAAAGTCAAGTGGAGATTTAATCCCCCTACTTGATTCAATGAATATCTACACTTCAGAAGGAGCTATAGAACAAAAAGATAGTAATCTTCTCTGGAATTTAAACAAAACATTAGGAATTGTAAAAGATATGTTAATTGCTTCAAACACATTGTATGTGGGTTCTACAAATGGTCTTTATGCCCTAGATTCGTCAAATGGAGAAATTAAGTGGAAATTAGAGATAGATGACTACACCAAAGAAGAAATTTCTCCAACTCAAATGAATATTGACCAAAAAGGGAGGATATATTTTTGTAATAAAGCTAATAACTTAGTCTACTCTGTGTGTGCGAACTCCCCTCTTAATCCTAACGACCCATGGCCAATGCAGAGGCATGATCCCGGGAATACACGAAATTTTAATGTGCCAATAAAGTAAAATTATTACAATGACACTTCAAACGCAAAATACAGGGTTTACTCCGATTAGTAGTCTAAAAAAGAAGCCAGTATATAAAGAAATAACTATCGAGTCAGGTCATCCAGATAATGCTATCCATAATCTCATTGAAAAATTAGAGGATATGGGATTTACTATCAGAAAGAGCGGTTCTCGGGTGTCTCAAGATAATGTGGCAGAAGGAGTTAAAGATTATGTTGAGAATATTGAAGCAAATAGGTTAGAGAGAGTGTATAGAGAAAACGCAAACGAATATAGAACTTATTTTTGGGCTTCATTATTTATTACTCTTGTTTCAACTTCCTTATTTTTTATAACCCGAAAGAACTATTTTCTTATTTTTGTACTCATTTTTGGGACTTGTACTTATTTTCTTTTTTTATTTTCTTTACCACAAATAAAGAAAGATACAATTTATGTTAAAGCAGAAGGGAAAGTATACACAGGAACAAAAGCAAGAGAGCAAAGAGAAACAGGAAAACATAAAGCAGGCGTAACAAGAACGGCTATCTCTGTTTATGTTTATTCGGAACTTACTTTTTTCATTGCGGGAGACTCGCAGATTGATGTACAACGAATACGGGATGATATAAATCAGTTGTCAAAACAAATACAAAGATTATAAACCATGAAACCCACCACCCTCCCCATCCTTGCACTCCTCTCCTGTTCTGCCCACCAATATTATGACAACGCTTACATTTGTGAGGTGAAAGTAGAACGAAAACAGGAACAAAGTGTAGCTAGCACATCACAAACGGTTTTAGAACGAAAAAAAGAGGTAAAAGTATTAGAATTGTATTTTCCTAGTGGATCTGCCATATTATCAGATGAAGATTATACCAAACTTGAAGAATATGCAAATTCTCTTCCTGAAAAAACGTCCATGTTAATTGAGGGATATGCTGATTATCGCGGTTCGTTTCAAATAAATAAAGAAATAAGTGGGAAACGAGTGGGGAATGTAGCGAGTATTTTAGAGGTATTAGGGTATGATTTTCAATTACATAAAGTGGCGTTGGGTGAAAAAAAAGCAACGCAAAATACTGAAGATGAAGAAAAGCTGCAGAAAGATAGAAAAGTAAGATTAGTGGCACCTGCGGAGGTTATTACGCAAGGACTAGATACGATGTTGGCAGCGACATATTTACTCGACCAATCTCGCTCGATGAATGAAAGGAGTACAAATGTGAAGCGGAAATGGGAAGAAGTGCAACAGTATCAATTCCCGCAAGGATCAGAAGTATATACTTTTTCTACTGAAGGGAGAGTCTGTGGTGGGTTAATCGGTTTGGAAAAACCTAGAGGATCAACACCATTGTATGTATCGATGTATAATGTTCTTACTAAAATGAAAGAGAATTCTGCTCTGACCGTTCTGACGGATGGTGAGGATAACCAAGGAGGAAGATCTGTAGAAGAAATTGTGTATCTTGCTCATCACAAAAATATTACTGTTTCGATTATTGGTGTTGGATTATACCACAATCAAAGCCAGTTAGAATTTATTACCACAGAAACAGGAGGAAAGTTTTATTTATCAGAGTAAATTTAGAGGTCAAATATGAAATTACAACAATATATTACAGGATTATTACTACCATTATCTCTAGGCTGTGTTCCAAATCACGATCGATGCGAGTTTATGTCTGAGAAGAATAATCCGGTGTGTGCAGCGTTTTTTGATGCGGTGGAGGATGTTGATGATGGCGTTATTGATTCGCTTAGAATAACAAATGATGATGTGAAAAATGAAAGTATTGATCAAGTGGTGCAGGATATCTACCTCACGGAGGAAGGGGATACGGTGTTAAATGAAAGCATGGGTGATAGTACTCCAGAAACCATAGATAGTCTTCCTGAAATATCACCAAAAGTATTACTCCCCTACACAAAAGACGAACATTGTATCGCTCTTTGGCATTTTGATTGGCCAAATGAATTTGGTGATTCTTGTAATGGATATAAATTAGAAGACCATAATACCACCGAAACAGTATCAATGAAAGGGATGGGCAGTGCACGAGTTTTTGATGGAAAAAGTTATCTAGTACTCCTTTATGATAAAATTCAGAATTTAAATTTTAATAAATCAATTACTATTGAAGCTTTGGTGAAACCAAATACGGTTGGTAAAAATTGGGAAGGAGATTTTGCTAATATTTTAAATAAAGTGGGAGGAAATGATTATTCGACCGATTATCAAGGATTTGCTCTTACTCTGGGAAAAGAGAGTATTGTATTTTATATTGGTCTTAATACCGGAACACCTGAGATAATACAAACATCATATATCTTTTCAGTTGATAGTTTTACACATATAGCCATAACATATGATGGAATTAAATTAAAACTGTATGTCAATAAAGAATTGAAAAATGAAAAAGAGATTGTGGGAACAATATACCCTGCAGCACCACAAAACTTACTGATTGGCGGAACTTATGGATACAACGGCTTCATCGGCACCATCGACGAAGTCCGCATCAGCGATATTGCACGAGAATTTTAAATTCAAATCGATAAAAAAATGAAACAATTACACAAATATATTGCAAGTGTACTTACACCCTTATCGTTAGGCTGTGTGCCAACTCCTAATCGATGCGATTATGCGTCAGAGAAGAATAATCCTGCGTGTGCAGCTTATTTTGATGTTGTATCTGATTCTGAGGATGTGCAGGTTGATTCGATAAGAGGAAGAAATCCTAATGATTTAGAACAAGTGGTGCAAGATGTGTATCAAATTAATGATGCAGGAACGGATATCGGAGATGATGCACCATTGGACTTATTTGTTGTAGATTATGAAATGAATGAAGGAAATGATACCTTTCTTGATACATCTACGTTTGATGATGGATTGAATGTGGAGATTGCAGATAGTATATTTATGACAGATGAAATCGGTGGAAAATTGGATGAAGTGAATTTGGTGGATGAAACGGCGGGAACGGGGATTGATAGTATTCTTTTAGATAGTGCAACAGATGTGGTGTATTTAGATGCGTTAGATGGAGAAGTTGATGTTGCAGTTGATGGAGGTATGGAGATAGTTGTTCCTCAAAATACGAAACCTGTTTTTAATGCTCTGGGAAATAAGAGTGTTGCTGAAGGACAGAAATTGGTGTTACAACTTTCTGCAACAGATGCAGAGAATGATACGATTGTCTATACGATTTCAGCGAATGCATTGACAGGAACAACGTTTAATGCGAAAACAGGGAAATTTACATTTACGCCTGATTATACGTTTGTGACGCATCCAAATATTGTGAAGAGTACTTCTTTTACGTTTGGGGCGTTTGATGGGAAAGAGTATGCTGAGCCTCTTACGATGCAAGTAACTGTACAGGATACCAATCGTCTGCCAAAAATTACTTCTACTCCTGCGTTAGAGGCTATGGTTGATGCACTGTACACCTATCAGATTGGGGCAACGGATGAGGATGCTGAAGATGTGCTTTCGTATACGTTGGTTAATGGTTTAACGGGGATGACGTTAAAAGATAAGATATTATCTTGGACGCCGAATAAAAGCCAAGTGGGGAAACAGGCGTTAGAGATTGCGGTGAGTGATGGGATGGATACGGTTAGTCAGAAGGGGATGGTTGAGGTGAAGGATGTACCCTGTTATACTAATTCTTTTGCAACAAAATCGGATAGTGATTTATTAATTACGCAAACAGGGAGTTGGTCGTGGGATCCAAATGGTTATATTCAGGGTACAGGAATTGCTTATCTGAATACAAAAGAGTGGTCTGACTTTGAAGTAAGTGTGAATATAAAACAAGTGAGTCCTGGTAGCACACATGCAACACATTTCTTTATTCGCTATACACCAAACGGAAATCCTGACAAAGGATACGATCTGATCTTAAGTAATTGGCCTAATGAGTGTACATATGATGGAAAATGTTCTACTGGTAATTCATTATATTTTTCAGGTCTTGGTGAGAAAAAAGATTTTGTAATTGTTTCATTGCCTTTTACGGATAATGAAATGGGGCAATGGCATACGTTAGGAGTAAAAGCAGTAGGGGATAAGATAACTGGTTCTATTGATAATAAAGAGATGTTCACAGTAACAAATACCAGTTATTCTTCTGGGAAATTTGGCTTTGCAACTAATAATACAATCTCTTATTTCAAAGACCTGAAAGTCTGTCCGTTATAACAAAAATAGTTTCCGCATCAGCGACATCGTCCGAGAATTCTAATTTCTCCCAAAACCTTTATAAATGTTTGAATAATATCAACAACTGTTTGAATAATGAAAACAATACTGAAACCAACTGTGTACAAAATCATAAAATTATTTTATAATCATAAAAATACACCTCTCCATTTGCGGGATATCTCACGAAAAACAGGATTAAATGAAAGCAGTGTTTTCCGCCAGTTGCATCTATTAGTAAAAGATAATGTCCTTAAAACATATCCTGAAGCCAATTTAAAAAAATTCAAAATAAATCCTTTAATTCTCCCTATTATCTTTCCCTTGTTTGATGAAGAAAAAGTAAAAAATCTTCCTCTCTTGCGAAAAAATGCGCTCAAATATTATCTTGAACAATTGCCCGAAAAACCAGTAATCGCCTTTGTATTTGGTTCAACTGCCAAAGGCACATTTCGCGATGATTCAGACTTAGATCTACTTATTGTTACCAATTCTAAAAAGAAAGATATAGAAGCAAAAAAATATGTCAGTGCTCTTACAACTATGAGAATCCAATCATTTACTCTTACAGAAAAAATATTCAAACAAGAACTTCTAACCAAACAAGACAAAGTAATTCAATCCGCACTAGAAACCGGATTTCCTATTTTCAACGAGAAATATTTTTATGAAGTAATCTACCATGAATGAACAAGAACTTAAAAAACTTCTTAAAGATCAAAAGTATCTTCAATACAAGATTGATTTCTATTTTTCCACAAAAGTGATTACCCCGCAGGACATAACACTTGGAGAAATTCAAGGTCATATTCAAAAATCAGACCATAACCTTTTGTTTGTAAAAGATAATAGCACAAAATATTCTGATTGGGCGTTGGTTGGCTGTTACTATGCAAGTTACCATGCCGCGTTAGCTCTTCTATTACAAAAAGGCGTTTCATCAAAAAACCATGATGCCACTCTCTGTCTTCTCATAAAATATTATTACCAAAAAGATTTAACACAAGAAGATTTTGAACTGTTAAACTTTGTATATTTAGATAACCAAGACATCTTATTTTATATTGAATCAAAACAAGAGAGAGAAAAAGCATCATACTCTTCACAGATAGAATTTGATAAAAAGAAAATAAGTGAATTAGTTATGAAAACAGTTTTATTTGTAAATAAATGTAAAGAGATATTAACACAGAAATAAATCTACTTCATCGGCACCATCGACGAAGTCCGCATCAGTGATATTGCACGAGAATTCTAACAATTAATCTTTTAACTCCCTCATCCCTCTCCGCACATCTAAACTCTGAGCCAAATACGATCCCACCACAAACATATCTGCTCCCGCCCGTCGCGCAAGCGCAATCGTCTGCGGATTCATATGCCCATCCACTATTACTTTAACACGTGGATTCAATTTCTTCACCTGCCCAATCTTCCGCAGCTGCCCAGGTAAAAACGTAGCCCCATAATACCCCGGATGCACTGTTAGAATCAAAACATAATCCACCTGTGAAATATATTTCTTCACCTTCGCAACCAAAGTCTCCGGTTTCAACGCGAACGCTACTTTCTTTCCTCGCTCACGCATAAAATCAATATACTCCTGCGGATCAGAAAACGCCTCTATTTGCGGAATAAATAAATCAATCTGAGAAAAATACTTCTGAACAAACACCATCGGCGAATCCACCATCAAATGCGCCGAATATGTAAACGACGGAGACAATCGCAAATTAAACTGCAGCACTTTCGTTGGCACAAATTTTCCATCCGCCACATCTAAATGTATCTGTTTTGTTACCTTCCTAAATTTATTAAAAAGTTCATCCATTTCTTTCTGACTTTGCGCCATAATCGAAGGTAGTATCAATTTCATATATCTCCTCATAATTTTTCAATAAGTGTCATTGCATAATCCCATAACGCACTATTAAGCCAATTTCGTTTAAGTGTAATCGCACCAATATCATCCTGCAGCTGTTCTTTTGTAATTCTCTTTTTTTTATATAACAAAAGCAGGACATAAAAACTCGGACGAGAAAGAAGACGTTTTTTCTCCCATGCAATACGCGCCGCATGAAGATCATCCGTAATAGCCAAGCAATGTTCTTGCTCTGCCAGAGAAAAAACACTATTTTCTGCAGGTTCAATTTGTAAAGAAAGTATTAAGTTACTTTTTTTTAGATAATATTTGCTTGCCAGTACTTGTTGCGCTTTCTCACCAAGAAAATCATCGTACACAGTAAAATGTTTAAGTTCTTCAATAACTTGCGGAGTAGTAAGTAGAGTATATTCTTTTTGAACAAGAGTATAATGATGCGAACAAGCAAGAGAAAGAAACGCCCCGGTGTCAATGACGAATTTCATGAAGTGTTTCCTCAATCCAGCGTTTGCCAAACTTGAGATCTTTAATCTCCTCTTCCGAAATTACTTTTTTAAGTTGATGCTCTGGAAGTTCTCCTTTCAACCATAATTCCGCTGCAATGCGCTTAAGATTTCTCTTCTCCTTTTTTTCTTCCAAGATTTTGTACATTCCATCTTTAATAAGCTCTGTGCGGGTTTTGTACTCTTGTTGTGCTTCTTCATCAATTTCACGTAGTAATTCTGTGTCCATACGCAATGAAAATTGAGTTGTATCTACCATAACCCAACGTATATACAATGGGATTTATAAACATTTCTTCTTTTTTCCTAATTCACCACATCTGCAATTATTTTCACAAAAAGTGCAAAAACTAAAGATGCCGCCGTCAATCCCCAATCTAAAGAACTAGAACAATCACTTTTGATTGCATTAATGTAAAGACAATGACAAGCCCGGTAATCAACTCACTCATCCAATTTAATAAGTGCACGCTATCCATACATTTTACCTTAATAAAGAAAGGATAAGCCCAATCAATGCCACAATAATCCCTATAATCCCGATGACAAATCCAATTATTTTTAATGTTTTTTTCGTTTGTTTCTTCATAGTCTCATCTGTTCCATTTTCTTAATTTTATTAATCCTACGAATATGACGAGATGCACCAGAAAACGGCGTCTGCAAAAAAGCCGTCATCATTTTCGTCGCAAGAGAAAACACAACCGCCGGCTGTTTTTTCCTGCTTCCTCCCCCTGCCAGACAAAGTATATTCGCATCCTCGTGCGCCCTCGCAAATTCAGTTTGAATCACACTTGCCGGATTCACCGCTCGAATACTTTTCACTTTATTTGCCGCAATACAAACACCTTCCGCAGATGCACAACATAAAATTCCTTTGCCACCACTTGACACAACTTTTTGCGCAACTTTCAACGCATAATCCGGATAATCATCATTCTTATCTAACTTCAAATTTCCCAAATCTTCAAAAGAAATATTTTGTTGCAACAACCACTTCTTCAATTTCTCTTTCAACAAAAATCCCCCATGATCTGCACCAATGTATAATTTGCTCATGCTTTCCCTCCACATCCAAACAATCTTATTCGTTGCTCAACCACTTTCTGAATCATCTCTCTTGCCGGACCTAACATATGCCGCGGATCAAAATCATCTGGTTTTGTCTGCACAACTTTTCGCAATCCCGCATCAAATGCCAATCGTAAATCCGTATCCGTATTAATTTTACAAATCCCTCCTCGTATCGCCTGCCTAATCTGCTCATCAGCAACTCCTTTCACTCCTTTCAACTTCGCACCATACCGCTGCGCCATCATAACAACTGAATGCGATACTCCACTCGCCCCATGTAACACCAATGGCACAGCAATCTTCGCCCGAATCTCCTGCAGCCGTTTCTGATCCAACACAGTCTGACCTGCAAATTTATACGCCCCATGCGATGTTCCGATTGCAATCGCTAAAAAATCACATCCCGTCCGTTCCACAAACTCTTTTGCTAAAGTAGGATCAGTATAAAGAATCCGACGCGCCGAAACTTTATCCTCAACTCCTCCAATTGTACCTAACTCCGCTTCTACACTAACTCCTCGTGCCTGCGCCAACTTCACAATCTTTCGTGTCAAAGTAACATTTTTCTCAAACTCCTCATGCGACGCATCAATCATCACAGAAGAATAACCAGAATTAATCGCCCGCTTAATCACATTCCAATCACGTCCATGATCCAAATGCAACGCTATAGGTACTTTACTCCATTCAGAAGCCGTCTTCGCCAACGCTACTAAATAATTCATCCCTGCATACGAAATCGCCCCCTCTGACGTCGCTAACACCACTGGCGATTTCAACTTTTCTGCAGCCGTAACAACCCCTTGCACAATCTCCATATTATTTACATTAAAATGTCCAACTGCATACTTCTCTCGCCGTGCTTTATCCAATAACTCTTTAGTCGACGCAAACATCTTAAAAATCATCCTCATCATCATTCTGATGCTTCTCTTGATACATATAATTCCCCACAAAAGTAATACCCAGCGTAAATAACGGAATCGCTAAAAAATATCCTATATTCAATTGTTTTCCCATTGCAACAATCACACTCGCCGACCCTAAAATAAGGAAAATAATCCCCCCAATCGGATCACTTTTCCAGGCAATCAGCATTGTAAAAAACAAAATCAACCATACCATCAATCCTACCATAAACTCCTGCCCAAAACCAAACGTGTATACAACTCCTGCAATAAACGTAAACACTAAAAAGAGCGCCAAAGCCCGTGGCAGCCAGAACAATACACTGGAAAGATTAATTTTTCTCAACTCAAACATACATTTCACCCTCTTTTGAGACAGAAAGGAAAACGCCTTTAAATTAGTTGCGGTTAGAACCGTAGAAACATCAACGCTTTTGCCACATCTTTCGTTTCAATCACAAATAACGTATCTGTCCAGCAGGATAGAAATTCCATAATATTCACTCCATTTTCTGCAAATAACGAAGTAAGATAGGCAATTACCCCCAATTGTGTTTCAATTTCTTTTGCCGACTTAATCATAATCAACGCCAGATTCTGATGTTTCTTCACAATTTTTCCTCTCAATTTTGATTCTAACAAAGCCAAATATTTATCCTGTACAATCAACGTATAATTATCCGATCCCTCCAGAAAATAGAACAAATTATGTTCTTGGTTGACCATTTTTTGAAAATCGCCAACCGGTCCAAGATTGATAGATTTCTCCACAATCACCACTGCAATTTTATTACGCAGTTCCACTTCCGATTGAGCAAGAAGATTTTTAATCTGTTCCGCCTGCGATCTATCTTTGCCTAACTCAACCTGAAACCGTCTTGCCGCAACCAAAATCGCCTCCATCGACGTCTTCTTCTCAATCCTCAGCTCCAGAGCAATATGTCGTGACAGCGCCGAATAATTAATCAGCCCCATCCCTAAACAATTTTTGATTGAGGGATGTTCTTTAATGTACTCTTTGGTCAATTCTGTTGTTGATTTTGGTGCAGCCTCTTTATGTTTCATCATTACTATCCTCCATAGTTTGGTTATTTATAAATTTAACTCATCTGTTCTATTTCGAACATATTTGTTTAATTATGTTCGAGATGGGACGATAAGTATATGTTTGAGTTATATCTTTAATTGTTCATGACAAAAGTAATCTTAGCATATTCTGGCGGACTCGACACTTCTGTAATCTTACATTGGCTTTGTAAACAAGGCTATGATGTAATCTGTTTTCTTGCCGATGTAGGCCAAGAAGAAGATTTCGAAAAAGCAAAAGCAAAGGCGCTTCAGATTGGCGCAAGTAAAGTATACATTGAAGATTTAAAACAAGAATTTATAGAAAAATACATCTTTCAAGCGCTCAAAGCAAATGCCATTTATGAGGGGAGATATCTTCTAGGTACTGCCTTGGCTCGCCCCCTCATCGCAAAAAAACAGATAGAACTCGCCAAAAAAGAAAACGCCACCATAGTTGCGCATGGGGCAACAGGAAAAGGCAATGATCAAGTCAGATTTGAATTAGCCTATTTAACTTTATTTCCGGATGTTGAAATAATCAGCCCTTGGAAAGATCCAATTTTTTATAACCAATTTAAAGGCAGGTTAGACCTCATCAAATATGCTCAAGAAAATAATATTCCCATCACCTCAAGTATCGAAAAACCATATAGCATAGATGAAAATATCATGCACACCAGTTATGAATCTGGAGTATTAGAAAACCCTGCCCTTCCCGCCCCCCCCACAATATATCATAGAGTAATAAATCCTCAAAATGCTCCAGATATTGGCGAAGCAATAAGTCTCGAATTCAAACAAGGAATACCGATTTATCTTAGTTTAAAAGATGGTTCTAACATTAAAGGATCATTAGCTATATTTAATGCGTTAAATAAATTAGGACAAAAACATGGTATTGGGACAATAGATATCGTTGAAAATAGATATGTAGGTATGAAATCCCGTGGCGTATATCAAACTCCTGCTGGGACAATCTTGTGGGCTGCACATAGAGATATAGAAAGTTTAGTAATTGACAAAGAAGTATCTCACCTCAAAGATACATTTATCCCTAAAATCGCCGAGTTAATTTATAATGGTTTTTGGTTCAGTCCCGAACTCAATTTTATGATGGCAGCAATAGAACAAAGCCAAAAAAATGTAGAGGGTATAGTTCATATTTTCTTGTATAAAGGAAATATCATGATTACAAAACGTGAATCCAAAAAATCATTGTATAATGAAGAATTAGTCAGTATGAATGTCTTAGGAAAATATGATCAAGCAGACGCCAAAGGGTTTATTCAGATTCAAGCATTGAGGTTAAAATTACACTCATGAAATTATGGACAACTCAACAAAGAATGGACCATGACATTGAACTATTTACTATTGGAAATGATCCTATTTTAGATAAAAATCTCCTCTCTTACGATTGTCTTGCATCAATGGCCCATGCAAAAATGCTCCATAAAATTGGCCTATTAAGTAATTCCGAATTAGATTCAGCCCTAAAAGGACTACAAGAGATCATAAAATTACACTCCCAAAATTCATTTCCAATTCTTTCGGGAGAAGAAGATTGCCATTCTGCCATCGAAAGATATCTTACCGATAATTGCGGCATAGTTGGAAAAAAGATTCATCTTGGCCGATCTCGAAATGACCAAGTACTTACCGCATTACGTTTATATGAAAAAGAAGAGATACAGCAAATTATTAATCTGATCAATAAATTGAATGAACATCTCACTCAACGAATAAACGCCGATGGCCATATTGCCCTACCTGGTTATACTCATATGCAGCGTGCCATGCCAACAACAATTGGGGTGTGGTTAGGGTGCTTTTTAGCTGCAAATAAAGATAATATAAATCTATTAAACTCCACCTCAAAAATAATCGACCAATCACCTCTTGGCAGCGCTGCCGGTTTTGGCGTTCCAATATTAAATATTGATCGAGAATGTACTGCGAAAGAACTTAACTTTAGCAGCGTCATGGAAAATCCATTATATGCTCAATTATCTCGTGGAAAATTCGAGGCACTGATTCTAAACGCGTTAACTCTTATTTTATATGATATCAATAAAATTGCAACAGACCTATTATTATTTAGTACTGCAGAATTTGGCTACATTTCTCTTCCTCTTGAGATGTGTACTGGGAGTTCCATAATGCCTCAGAAAAAAAACGCTGATGTATTAGAATTACTACGTGCCAAATATCATGTAGTCTTGGCTGAAGAAATAAAAGTGAAGAGTATAATTGGCAATCTAATGTCAGGATACAACCGCGATCTTCAATTAACAAAAGAACCTTTATTTAATTCTTTATCCATAACTAAAGAATGCTTATCTATCATGGGTAAAATTATATCAAATTTTACAATAGACCCCCCTCGTTGTTCCAAAAGCCTAACTCCTGAACTATTCGCCACAGAGAAAGTAAATACTTTAGTACTAAACGGAATTCCTTTTCGCGATGCATATCATCAAGTAGCTAAAGAATACAATCCACAAAATCTAATTCATAATGGGGGAAAAAAATGAATCTGGACTTCGTCATCCATCCCACTTTCGCTGAAAACAGTCTCAATTCTAATCCAATTTGGCATCAATATTTAGAAGATATCTTACAGCAAGTTTCAGGGAATGAGTGTGTTATCTTACTTAAACCTAAAACAAATTATTACAACAATCATAAACTTGATTTTGAAAAAAAATTAAACGCACATTACATTTTCAACACAGAAATAGATCATCATCAAATTGAAGGGAGTAGAATGGTATCACATGAAGACACTGGATTTATAGTCCAAGAAGAACTTGAAAAACTAAGTAAAATAGTAACTCAACCATTCGAACATCAAATTAAGATTCACGGATCTTATTTAGGGTATTGTTTGTCCGAATTTGTGTTACAATTATATTATCTCCAAATCTTACAAAAAGAACTAACCTCAAGTAAATTCAGAGAAAAATGGTTTTCAGAAGAAAAAAATGTTGTTGACGAGCCCGTAAATTTTTGGAAATATGCTCCTAAAATGCCCAAGAATTATAACTGGGGGGTTGTATTTACTATTCCACAAGGGCTTACAAAAATACATCTGCCAGGAACAAATGATCCTAACAAAAGAATAAATTTTCCTTTTGGGAGTATAGAATATCAATTACTTTGCCCACAAACAAAATTATATACTCTAGCCCCTCCTAATTATACCAAGACAAACAAACCACCACAAGTTTCTTAAAGCCCCCCCCTTAGTCCATACTTGAGGCACATCTACTATGAAACTACAATCTATCGCTAAAAAAATACGTAAACCAATGACCAATAACACAACAATCAGCCCTTTATTCTATACCCGCTGGTCGCCACGCGCCATGACCGGCGAATCACTCACTAAAGAAGAACTCCTCCCGCTATTTGAAGCCGCACGCTGGGCTCCTTCATCCTACAACAACCAACCCTGGCGTTTTATTGTTGCCACAGGAGAACAAAAAGAAAAATGTATGGACTTTTTAGTTGACTTCAATAAACAGTGGTGTAAAAATGCCGCCGCGTTAGTTGTCATTCTCTCCGCCAATAATTTTGCTCATAACAACCAACCTGCCCAGACCCATTCATTTGATACAGGTGCTGCCTGGATGTCCATAGCGTTAGAAGGCGCCCGCCGAAATCTCGTCGTGCATGGCATGCAAGGCTTTGAGTATGACAAAGTCAAACAAGTTCTCAACATCTCGGATAATTACACTATCGAAGCCATGTTTGCCGTTGGCAAATTCGCCAAAAAGAAAGTATTACCCAAAGAGATGCAAGAGAAAGAAACCCCCAGTGGACGTAAAGAAGTTTCTGAATTCGTCAATTGGGAAGGAGAATGTAAATGGCTCTAATTTTTATTTATTTTTTGTAAGATAATACACCTTATCTCTCATCACTTCTTTTCCCTCAAACAGCCGCGCCTGAAATCCCTCATTACTCTTCAAAATCTTCCTCATTTTTGCAAGCGTCAACAACCCCGCTTGCGGTCCAATCTGTTGAATCACCGCTGCCGAATTAACAGTTCCCCATCGCAACGCCTCTGCTACAGATTCCCCATACTGCAGCGCACATAAAAAACCCGTCGAAAACGCATCCCCACTTCCCGTTCGCTCAACAATCGGCACTTTAAATATAGGACAATAATAATAGTCTTTTCCATCATAACAGTACGCCCCATTCTCCCCATCCGTTATAACAACAATCTCCACTCCAATCTTTTGTAAAGCAGAAAGTAAAAACTTAAAATCCCTCTTCTCAGTTTTCAGCAATAGCTGTACTTCTTCTGTATTCAATATTAGCACACTACATCTTCCAATCAACGGCCGCAATTTGTCCAATCCTAGATGTAGTTGATATGTTCCCGGATTGAACGCTAACTTCACTTTATTTTCCGAAACATAAGAAAGTATTTTAGGAAATAATTTTTCACCTCCTTTTGCCATCGACGTAAGATATACCCACTTCGCCGCATGCAAATGAGGAAATACATAGTGACGCAATTCATGATGCACCAGAATCGTTCGTTCCGCATGATGATTTAATACCACACTATAATTCGTTTTTTCACTTTTTTTCCGATTAAAATATATCGTAGACACTTTATTCTCTCGTAACGACCGATACAATAAATCTCCTTGCGCATCTTTCCCTACCTCTGCATACAACGCAATTCGTAACCCTAACCGAGAAGCCCCTATCGCCATATTTCCCGCATTACCCCCCAACAACTTATCTACGCGAGAAACCCCTAACTTTGTGCCAAACGGAATATGCAACTTACAATGATGATTATGTTGATCACAGACAACGGTAGCTATATCATCAATTTGCAAAAACACATCCTCTGTCACATCACCGATCGAAATAAGATCCAACATATTCCTAATACCTCTATAACAATAAGTAAGAATACAGACTATTTTAATCTTTCTTTTTTAGATGTTGACGTTGTCGTTTTAAAGAATCATGAAATAAAAGAGGAAATAGTTTTCGAATCAAATTAGAAGAGATATTACTTTTCTTTCCTAACTCCTCATATTTCTTCAACAACTCATTTTCCCTCTGTTGCTGATGAAGCGCCAATCCCATTTTTCTCTTCACCGAAGCAAACTGCGGTGCCAATTTTTGCCTTTCTCCAATTAAATTAATAATCTTATAATCTATTTTTTCTACTTTCTTGCGCAACTTTTGTAATTTATTATCCATTATCCACCCTGTAATATTTCCACAATTTTCTTGCCAAAATCCCGTGCTGCTCCCGGTCCGTTCGCCGTAATTATCTTGCCATCCTGCGTCACTGCTTTCCCTGTAAATGTAATTCCCATTTTTTTAAACAACGGCGCTTCTTCCCCATCCTCATTCCACACCGTCGCCTGCTTATTTTTCAGCACTCCCGCATACGCTAAAATAGTAGGTGCAATACAAATCGCCCCTAATAATATTCCTTTTTCCACTGTTTGCAAAGCAATCCGATGAGCTTCTTTGTCCTGTTGATATCTCACCGCTCCTGGCCCGCCAACAAAAATAATTACCTCATAATCCTCAACTCGCACCTCTCCCAACGCCAGTGTTGCCATTGTCGAATGCACTTTTCCCGAAGCCACCCCTTTCACTTTCGCCGCCGTCACCGTTTCAATTCCCGCCTGTTCTAAAATCTGCTTTGGCACTCCATACTCTAAATCCTGGTACCCCTGCTGTGCCACAATAAATAAAGCTTTCATAGTAATATTCAAATTACCTCTTCTGTTTAAACGTATCGTTCTTATGTTTAATCTCAACACTTCTCTTTTTCGGCACAAAATCTCTCACATCCACATCCTCGCCTGATTTCTTTCCCAACTGCTCCTGCGCCGTCGCCAAAATCACATCTGCCGCTTGCGAAGCTGGAATTCCTTGAAAACCCGTCATCTTCGTCGCCGTCAACCCCGGATTCACACAATATATTCTAATATTTTTCGGCAGCTCCAACGCCAATGCTTGTGTAAAACCACGAACCCCGAATTTACTTGCACAATAGACCGTTCCCTGTACAATCGACTGTTTAGACAATACACTTGCAACATTAATAATCACCGCGTCAGATTGTTTTTTCAAATATGACAAACACGCAGACGTCATCAAAATAGTCCCCCCTAAATTCACCTGCAACTGTCTTTCAATTTCTTCCGTCGTTTGCTTCTCCAAAGATTTATACACAAAACACCCCGCATTATTAATTAAAATATCAATCCTGCCAAACTGCGCAATCACTACATCTACACTCTCTTGAATAGATTTTGTATCCATGACATTCAAATGAATTAACAATGCTGGAGAATACTTCTCGCACTCTTTTTGCACCTCTTCTCCTTCTTGTTGTGTCGCATGATACGTAACAACCACTCGCGCACCAGCTTTTGCCAAAGCAAGAGCCGTTTCTTTTCCTATACCCGTACTTGAACCCGTAATCAATACAACTTTATCTTGTAATTCCATTTTTGTTATCTCTCATCAATCAAACCACTGTTCAATTTATAGTTAACGCATTAAATAATCAAACAATGCGTTAACTATTATCTGAAGGCACTAAGTATTTTATTCAATTAATTAGTGCTTTCAGTATAAAAATCTTCACCACGCAAAATACCTTTCTGCAATCGCCACTTTCTTCCGCAACAACAGCTTTCGTATCTCATCAAAAAAGAAAATAAATATCGCAAACGGCAGCCCTAACATCAACTCCAATCCGCTCAACGGCTGCGTTCCAAAAAAAACATGTGTCTGTGGCAAATACACAATAATCTCTAAAAATACCACCTCAACTAAAACCCCTAACCACAAGAACTTATTAGTAAACAACCCTGTGCGAAATAACGATTGTCTTCGTGTTCTACTCACAAACACATTTGCAATCTGACATACAATCACCGCCGCAAAAAACGCCGTCACCGCTTTTTGATATATTGGATCATTATTTCCTAACTCTATCCCCCATCGCCAACCATGACTAAACAAAACTCCAAAAAATGCAAAAAAACCCGCAAAAGTTTCCACAACACCTATTAAAAGATAAGAATGAATTAACAGGTTTCTCGTAAGAATATGCTCCGTTCTCTTAATTGGCTTCTGCTTCATCACATCTGATTCCGGTTTTTCTGAACCCAACGCAATCGCCGGCAGCATCTCGGTAAACAGATCGATACTTAAAATCAAAATAACTGTAATTGCCAGCGGAATATTCAACAGTGCAAACGCCGCAAATGGCACAATTTCCGGTGTAAGGTGTGTCAAGATATAATTTAAAAACTTGCGGATATTATCAAAAATTGTTCGCCCTTCTTCAATCGCATTCACAATTGTCGCAAAATGATCATCCATCAAAATCATATCCGCCGCCTCTCGCGCCACTTCTGTTCCCGACGCCCCCATCGCCACCCCCATATCTGCATGTTTTAACGCTGGCGCATCATTCACCCCATCTCCTGTAACTGTAACCACCTCTCCCATCGCCTGCAACGCCTGGACAATTCGTAACTTCTCCGCCGGATTCGTTCGCGCAAACAACACATTCTGTTTCTGCAGCACCTGTTTTAATTTTGTCTCATCCATTCGTTCCAATTGATCGCCCGTAACCACGACTGCTTTAGCATTTTTCTCAACCAACCCAATCTGCCGTGCAATCGATTCTGCGGTCACACTATGATCACCTGTGATCATAATCACTCGAATTCCTGCTGTCTTACATTTTTCAATTGCCGGAATAACTTCATCTCGAATCGGATCAACCATCCCCGTCAATCCAACAAACACAAAATTATCTTCTTTCAACTTTACTCCTGTTTCTTTATACGCAAACGCCAACACTCTTTCTCCTCGTGCCGCCATTCTCAGCGCTGCATCATGCAACTGCCTCTTTTGCTTCAAATTCATCTTCTCAACTTTCAAACCAATTCTCACCAAAGAACATTTCTCAATCACCACTTCTGGCGCTCCTTTCATATAGGCAATCATTTTTCCCTTACTCTTATTCAACGTAATCATCCGTTTTGTTCCTGACTCAAACGGCAGCTCATGTATTCTTCTATCTTTCTTAAACAACATCCCCACATTCATATAATTCGAAGCGAATGATAAGAGCGCCGTTTCGGTTGGTTCTCCAAAAAATCCTTTACTTTTGGTCTGTGTATGCGCATTATTACATAACACCATTGTCTTCAACAACAGCATAATCTGTTCACGAGTCACTTTCACTTTGTCTAAAATATGTTCCTCAAACCCCATATACACCGAAGAAATCTCCATTTTATTCTGCGTAAGTGTTCCCGTTTTATCAGTGCAAATAACCGTCGTCGATCCTAACGTCTCCACAGCCTCCAGGTCTCGAATCAGCGCCTTCTTCTTCGCCATCCGCTTCGCCCCAATACTTAATGCTAACGTCACAGTTGGCAGTAACCCTTCTGGCACATTAGCAACAATTATTCCAATTGCAAAAATTAAACTTGCCAATAAATTATGCCCTAACATATATCCAATCCCAAAAAAAGCCACCCCCAACACAATCGCAATAATTGAAATAATTGAAATAAATCGTTTAATCTCTAAATGTAGTGGTGTTGTACTCTCCTCTGTCTTGCGTGTAAGTTGTGCAATTTTCCCAATCTGTGTTTGGTTTCCTGTTGCTAACACAATTGCCTTTCCATCCCCCGATTGTACTAATGTTCCTGATAATACTACATTCCTCGTTTCTAATATATTTTCATGCGTCGGCTCAATCGTTCGTAACTGTGGTTCTGATTCTCCTGTAATTGCCGAATGATCCACTTTCAATTGATTCTGTTCCAATAACCTTGCATCTGCGGGAACTTTATCCCCTTCACTTAAAAAAATAATATCTCCCAACACTATTTCTGTCAACAGCACACTCTGTCGTTTTCCATCCCGTAACACTTCTGCTTGCGCGGGCAGCATCTTTTGAAACGTCGCCATAATCCGCTCTGACTTATATTGCTGCAGAAATGTAAAAACCGCATTAAAAATCGTCACTCCTACCAACGCCATTGCAATATAATTATACCCCTCTCCTGGTGCCACAGTTTCTGCAAATATTGCAATTCCTGCTCCGAATAATAACAACAACGCAAAAAAATTAGTAAACTGCTTCAAAAACTTCAACAACAACGTATGCTTCTGTGTAATCTCTAACTTATTCTGACCATACTGCTGTAATCTCTTCTCAACTTCAACCGCATTAAGCCCTTTCGCTGAAGAATGCAATGAGCTATATACTTCCTGTAACGGTAATTTGTGCACATCCATCAAACCAACAAAAGAGAAAAGAGTATTTATAGTTAACGCAATAAATATTCGAACATTTTACTGCGTTAACTATTATGCATGATGAAGAAACTACTCTTTCCTACAGGAAAGTCACGAACGAAGTGACTAGATCATCAGCACACCAGTGAAGTCGTTGCTTCACTGTGTGTCTGAAGGCACTACAAGCGGTATGATTATTTAGTGCCTTCAGTATATAGGTTTTTGGGAAGATATGTGATATAATTGTGTTGACAATAATAACTTCAACTCCAATGGAAGTTATCCAAAATTATATAAATAGTCTTAACATTACCAATCACATGTCTGAAAACCACTTCCTCTTAGTTGACCTCAACGACCCCAAAACCAAAAAGCTAGCCGAAACCATTACATCCGACACCAGCCGTAAAATTCTTAACAGCTTAGCTGAACAAGACGAATCCGAAGAAAAATTATCCCACAAATTATCCATTCCTATCTCAACCCTCCATTACCATCTAGAAAAACTCAAACAAGCCGGCTTAGTCATCGTTGAAGAATTTCGCTACAGTAAAAAAGGTCGTGAAATCAATCAATACAAATTAGCAAAGAAATATATCCTCATCGCTCCCCATAGCGTTGAAAACGCCTGGGAAAAAATCAAAGACCTTCTGCCTTTAGTTGGTGCCGCGATTGCCATGGGCACAATTATTAAAATGATCCAATGGTGGAACCAACAATCAATTCAAGCAACAGAAACATTTGCTCAAGAATCATCTCAAGCTATCCCTCAAGCCGCCATGATGAAAGCTGCTCCCGCAATCACAGACACTCTCCCAACTATCACAACAACCTCCTCTCCCGACCTTGCGTTATGGTTCTTTCTTGGCAGTTTAGCAATTATTGGCGTCTATACCTTACGTTTGTGGTATAAAAAGAAATAAAAATTAAAACAGTTATTTCGAAAGCAAATACTTCAATCCTTCTTTATATTCATCTATCGTTTGATTTGATTGAATCCCTGCATTTGTAGCTTCTTTCATCATTTCCCACATTGTGATTCCTATTTCTTCCGCCGCTTTATCCAACGAACATCTCCCCTCACGGTATAATTGCAAATACTTTTGCAGCAAATACTCTTTGCGACCTAAAATAACGAGCTGTTTCAATGCTTTTGTTTTATCAACCTGTTCTTCTTCTGCCGTTTCTTCAATCATATGTACTATTTCTTTTTCCATCCGTGCACCGACAAATTCAATTTCACTCATTGTATATCCTCCTTCGCTTTATCAATTAAAGATGAATGAAACCATCCTTCTTCTGATAGAATCGTCAATGCTTTTTTTGCTTTCTCAATCGTAATTTTCTTTTTCTTTACCAGGCTTACTATAATATCAATACTTCCGATCAATATTACAGTATGAACTTTTGCTGCATTTCGTGCCTGTCGATTATCTGTCATAACAATACTTTTATTGGCAATTCCATATGCTAACATCGACGATTCCCCTTCTCCCATATTAAAATCTCGTTTTATTTTCTTACTCAACTCATTAGGACTTTCCACTATAATAATCTTTTTTTCTTGGAAGAGACGTTCAATAAGTAACGCATCAGGGTATTGTTTCTTTTTTCCAGCTAATATCTCATGATTTACTGGTGTAGTAACCGCAAAATTATACTCTTTTGTCGCAGTTTCTATTACAGAAGCTTTCGCAAGTAATATAGCACTGCACGCATCAACAATTATCATTTAACATTATTAAATATTGTTTAATTTATAAACATTTTGGTTAAAAATGAGGAAAATAAGCAAAATTTTTAATATCCTAATGTATAACTTCAACTCCCCTCGAAGTTATCGCTGGGTATTTATATAAGCCCCTCTTTTTATAAAAATAAGAATCAAAATTAACACAAACCAACAGGTGAATACACATGAATGAAAAAACAATACATATAACCATAATGGGAGGCATCATCATCATCCTCGCGTTATTATTTTACTCGATGGGTGAAAAACAGATCATCCTCACTACCTCTGGCCAAGCCCCTACGATAAGTGTCACCGGCGACGCCGAAGTTGATGTCATGCCAGACCAAGTCGTCATCAGCTTAACTGTTCTTACTGAAGGCAAAGACGCCGCCTCCGTTCAGACTGACAACAGTAAAAAAATGAATCAAGTCCTGGACGCTTTGAAGAACGAAGGCGTAACCGAAAAAGAAATCGAAACCCTCAACTATAATATTTACCCTTGGCAAGAATGGGAACCTACAACTCAAAAAATGGTTAACAAAGGCTATCGCGCCCAGCATACCATCCAAGTCAAACGAAATGACATTAAAAGCGCCGGAAAAATTTTAGATCTTACTGTCAAAAATGGCATTAATACTGTAGACAACGTTTACTTCACTCTTTCCGACGACAAAGAAAAAGAAGTCAAAGAAGAACTCGTTGCGCTAGCAAGTCTGAAAGCAAAAGAAAAAGCCAACTCGCTTGCCAAGAACCTCGGCGTCTCTGTAGGCAAAGTCCATATGGTTAGCGAAAGTAGCTACAACCCACCTATGTACTACGCTTCCTACGCTAAAGCTGAAATGGCAGCTGACATGTCTCCAATTCCATCATTGAGCCCAAAGAGTGTCAAAGTCAATTTGCAAGTCAATGTAGAGTATGGGATTGAGTAGGTTTTTTATTTTCTTATTTTTTCTTTCTATTTTTTTGTTATTTCTTTTTTCCCTTGCTCAACAAGATACTGTATGACTTCTTGTAACACAGGGCGAAAGACGTCTCTTATGTCGTAGTGATCGCTGGGGTAGTTTTCTGGTTTTAGAGCGGAGTGGATGTTTATTTTTAATCCGATATTGTGGTTGGGAAACGCTTCGCGCATTTTTGCTTCAATATCGGGTGTGGCATTTTTTTCGCTATACGGATAGGTGTGGATATCTATTGCTTGATAATGTGCGCGAAGAGCTCGATATGTGCCATCGGGATTGAGGTGGTCATAGTGATTTACGTATATGACATACCATTCTGGTCGTCTTGTGCTCCCACATTGAATGGGCAAGGTTGATCTATCGGTTAAGTTGAGTTCTACTTCGAGCTGGGTTGGCACTTCACGGGTATAAAATTCACGTTTGTCTTCTTGTGTGTTCCAATCTCCTTCTACTTGGAATGGATGTACAAATATATCAGTTACATAGTCTAATGTTACTGCTTTCTTTTTTATGTCAATTTTCATGTTTATTTTACCTCTTTGTTTTTGTTTATTTGTTTTTACTTGATAGTAGTTATACTACTATATATATAAGTCTTGGTGGTGGTGAGTACCACCCTAGATGCGAAAAGTTTAAAAGGGTAGGGTACTTACTCAACCTAAAAAAGAAGATTATACCATCTAAATAGGAATATTTATAAAAGAAGTAGTATTAAGAGCATATATGGATATAGAAATATGTAAAAAGATACTTGAACATCGCCAGCAATTAGTGCCTGCTCTCTTTACGTTACGTCAAGTTAGTCTTATTCAAAAGTATACTTCCCATCAGAAACTGACGGCGAGCGAACGAACTTATTTTTATTCAGACATTCGCCGAAAAATGGAAGCATTGCATGCATTTCGTGAAGAATATTATATAACTGGGGTAGATATGATCTCCAAACGTGTTGATGAGGCAAAAAATACACTTAAAAAACTTAAATATGAACGGGCGTTTATATCAGGCTCTTTTCTCTACAAAAAAGAATATAATGATATTGATATATTTATCATGAGCACACGAAGAAAAAGCTATCGTAAAGGCAATAGGCATTTTACATTTATTACTGAAAGCGATCTACATAAACCGCTCTTCAGCTCTGCGGCCAGATACTCCGTTGCTACATTTCCGGCAGTTGTTAACGCAGTGTCCAAACGACAAAAATTAGATGCAATCTTATTTACCTATCAATGGATTATAAATCAAATATTAGAAAAAGAAGATCAAAAAGAATTACGTGACTTGATTTTTCAATATTTCCTATATGTTCGAAATGAAATATTAGATGCACGTAGCTTAGATTTACAGGTTCAAGAAATAAAGAATCTGCCTCAAGAACAGAAAATCGATAGGGTAAATGCGCTTACTAAAGAGCTTATTCTTAAAATATATTCCTTTAAGTATGTTTATAGTGTTTTGTTGGAATTTACAAAGTCTATTAAAAAGATGGGAGAAGAGTATAAGACAGCTAATATCCCTATTTTTTTACATTTCGCAAAAGAGGTGCAGCATGAATGCCGAAGGTCTCAAGCATAAAATCAAAGAAATATTTGGGAACCAGATTATATTTAATAAAGAATTTGATTATTATGCTGAATCAATTAAAAATATTGATGCAACACTCATTTCATGGTGTATGCTTATTAAAGAAAGAAAAGTCTTTCCTATATCTAAATCTGTGTTAGGGGATAAAATTGTGTTTATTAAGAAAATAGGTTCTTCAAATCGATGTTTAATTATTAAAATAAAAAGTGGTGAATTTAGTGAAGTTCATCTTGCTGATCATGTGTATTATAACAAGTTAACGCAAGATTTAGGAATAAAGAGAAGTAGTGAGACCTATTAACATGTACCAAGAACTACTGCAACAGCTAGGATTATCGCTTAATGAGGCGAGAGTGTATGAGGCGCTGCTCTATTTAGGAGAGGCGAGTGTGAATACGATTTCGGTGAAGTCAAAAGTGCATCGACGAAATGTGTATGATTCGCTGAACAAACTTATGGAGAAAGGCTTAGCGTCAGAGATGTTTGTGCAAGGAGAGAAGTTGTTTAAACCGATTGATCCGCAACGGTTACACGAGATGATCAAAGAGAAAGAGATGGCGCTTGAGGGGTCTCTTGCGCAGATGAAGAAGTTATATAGTTCGGTGCAGCCGGAGGCGGAGGCGTATTTTTTTCGAGGGGTTGAGGGGTTTAAGAATTATTTGCAGTTGATTTTAGAGGAGAAGCAGACTGTGTATTTTATCGGAGCGAAGGCGTTTTGGCTTGATCCTCGGTTGCAGCATTATTTACGGCATTTTGATGGAGAGAGGAGGAAACGAGGGATTAAATTTGTGCATCTGTTTGATGCTGAAGTGAAGATGCAGAAGCCGGAGATCTTGAAACTGGTGGGCAAGCCGTATAAGTTTCTGCCGGCGAAATATTCCAGCGCCACTGCAGTAGATATTTTTGGAGATTATGTCGTTATGTTTGTAGGGGTAAAACCAGGAGAATTATATGATGAACCATTACAATTCATCCTCAAAAGTAAACTATTAGCCGACGGCTACCGCAAATTCTTTCAATGTATGTGGGATAGTTGCTAAGTGTCTTCCCCAATGGACTTACACAACTTAATTTTTCACATTTTCCACCCTTATAATTTATAAACCCCTCTCCTATTCTAAATGTATGGCATTTATAAAAAAAGATAAATTTTCACACAACGACTCCAGCAAAGGCAAACGATTCCAAGAACGCCCCTCCTCTTTTCGTGGGAATAGGACAGATCGTGCCGAAGCTAGTGAATCATCTGATCGCTTTCGCCGCAGCCAAACCACATTTGGTCACGACGAACAATCATTTGGCAGAAATAGGCCTGCAAGAAAAGAAGAAACCCAAGCAATCTGCGCTCGCTGTGGCAAATCATGTATCTTACCCTTTCGCCCAACTGCAAATAAGCCAGTCTATTGCTCTGACTGCTTTCGCAAAAACGACTCATTTCAAGAATCAAGACCAAGTAATAGATCATTTGACAACAATGCTTCACCAAATTTAGAAGAAATAAATCAGAAGTTGGATAAGATTATGAAAGCATTGAAAATTAATTGAGAATTCTAAGAGTATTTTTTTTAAATTCTTTATTCATTCAACATACACTCTTTTTTCTCTCTCAAAGCACGGACTAGAAATAGCAAGCAGCGTTAAGCCTTTCAAATGTTTATATTTGGTCCCTTGAGGATACACCACACAATCACCTTTTTTAATAGGGTATTTTTTACCATTGATGACACAATCTCCTTCACCTTCGAGAACATAGTAGACGTTGTTGCTTTCGGTGTCGTATCCTGATTTTATGTCGTTGCCGATTTTGCGCACTTTAGCAATACTGAAAAATGGCCAATCTTTGCTGTTGAGAATAGTCGTAGTTTTCGTATCACCATGATCTTTTTCTTCTAGTTCTTTTGAACGGATGATGGTTGGTTGCATCCTATAACCTTCCAATCGCTTCTAACAGCTGTTTATGTTCTTGAATCGAGTTAATAATATGCTCACGTTCTTTTACACTTAGTCCTTTACTTTTGTTATCTTTCAAACGGTTTGATTTTACCATGTTTTAACCATTCTTTAATTTCTTCTGTACTATAAAAACCTTCCCTCACTCCAAGCAGAATTCGTGCTTGGGAAGGATCATTTTGTATTTGAAATGCATAGCCATTATCCTCTAAAAAGTCTTTTGTCACCATAAATGCAGTTCTTCTATTTCCGCTGGCGAAAGGGTGTTTTTTAGTTATTTCTTTTAGGAGAAAAGTAGCTTTGTCATGAATATCACCATCTAAAGAAATGCAACCTTTGATTAATATTCTTAGAGACTCAGCGTTTAAGACTTTAGGTTGATCTTTTTTCTTTACAGGAATTAAGTTCAAAACTAATATATTTATTTCAATGACTTTTTCAACAGAAGGATAAATTATTTTGTTCACAGGACGTTATAAAATAACCCTAGAATATAAATATTCCTTTACGGCCTATCCCTCTCCGGATCCCGTGGCAATAACACCGCTTCACGCACATTCTCGAGTAACAGCAACCGCTGCGTTATCCTATCAAGACCAAACCCTGCTCCCCCATGTGGTGGCATCCCATACATAAATAATTCTGCATACTCTTTCATCTGTTCTGGATTCAACCTTTTCTCGCGAGCCTGCGCACACCAAATATCATACCGATGCTCGCGTTGCGAACCAGAACAAATTTCCACTCCATTAAATAACAAATCAAACGACTTGGTAACAGTTGGATTCTTCTCATCTTTCATCTGATAAAACGGCTTCACTGCAAACGGAAAATGCGTCACAAATACAAATTCACTGCCATATTTTTCTTTCACTAATTCACAAAGCAGCTTCTCCCCTTCCGCATCTAAATCTGCATCCACTGCATACTTCTTCCCTTTCGCTAATAGTAACTTCTTCGCCTCATCCAAAGTTAATCGTGGAATTTTAACAGGTGTCTTATGCTCAACTCCTAGCAATTTCAACTCCGTAGCCGCTTCCGTCTGCAAATTTGCAATAAGATCAATAAACATCTCTTCAATTAGATCCATCACTGTCGTATGATCAACAATAAACCCCATCTCAAAATCAACACCCGTAAACTCAGTCAAATGCCGTGTCGTATTTGACTTCTCCGCACGAAATACTGGTCCAATCTCAAACACTCGCTCAAACCCTCCTCCCACAAACATCTGCTTATACACCTGTGGCGACTGCGCCAGATACATCGGCCTGCCAAAATAATCAACCTCAAATAATTCGGCACCGGATTCCACTCCAATCTTTGTCATCTTCGGTGTATTAATATTGGTAAATCCATTTGCATCAAAAAAATTGGTAAGAATATGCACAATCTTACTTCGCACTTTAAAAATCGCTTGGGTCTTCAAATTCCGTGTATCTAAAAATCGGTGATCAAGACGTTTATCAATTTGCGTCATACTCTTATCACTATTATCGATAGGCAGCGGCGTCACCGCTTGATTAATTAACTTAATTCTTTTGATTAATACTTCTATTCCCCATCTCGACTCTTTATTCTCTTTCGGCATACCAACAATTTCAATAACCGATTCTTTTTGATAGGTTTGAATTGTATCAAACGTTTCCTGTTCCGTATCCCCTTTAAACGCAATCGTCTGCATATCTCCAGTTCTGTCGCGAAGAATAATAAATTTGATCTTGCTTAAATTCCGTATCTCTTGAATCCAGCCTTGGATAGTTACTTCTTGATTCAAATGCTCTTTGAGGTCTTTAATAAGTGTTCTTGCCATAGTAGATGCTAGAATAAGAGGGGCTTTTTATAGTTAACGCATTAAATTTTCACACAGCAAATTGCGTTAACTATTATCTGAATGCGATAACAATTAAGATTAATTATTTATCGCCTTCAGTATATGGTTTGTGGTGGAGAACTAACACAGTTATGAAGAAAAAAATAAAAAATAAACCTAGAAACAAATAATAAAAAAATTACCGTCTATTTCCAAACGTCGAACTTCGTCGTGGTCCGCGAGATGAACCTCCCGAACTCCCACCATAAGACCCGCCACCCGAACGGCTTCCACCATACGAACCGCCAGATGAACCAGAAGATCGTTCGCCATATGAACCTGATTCAGACGATCGTCCCGATGTGCGATCCAATGCTCGTGATCGATTCTGTGGCCGTGAACCTCCATAACTCGAGCCGCCAAAACGTGAACCACCTGATCGCGGTCCAGAAGACCCATATCCTCGTCCTCCTCCGCCAGAGCGTCCATAACCCCCTCCACCGCCCGATCGTCCATAGCCGCCGCTTTGACTATCCTCATACCGTGATCGTTCTTCAGAATGCCTGCTAAACACCACTCGTTCAAACACCGGCGCCGCTAACTCTTCAATTTTCAATGATCTGTCATGCAATACTCGTCTAAAATTCTCATGATCCCGATCTGCAAGTAACGTCACTGCAAATCCTTCTGCCCCAGCTCGCGCTGTTCGTCCAATTCGATGGATATATTCTTCAGATGTTTTTGGTACATCATAATTATACACATTTGTTACATTTTTAATATCTAACCCTCGTGCTGCTACATCTGTTGCCACAAGCACTGACACATTTTGTTTATGCAACGCTTCAATCGCATTCAAGCGTCGGTTTTGCGTTAAACCCCCGTGAATCGCCATCGCATCAATCCCATTCTTACCTAAATTATAGGTTACAATATTCACTTCTTCTCTTGTACCACAGAAAACAATCGCCAGTCCTTTCGTCTGCTGCTTCAAAAAATGAACTAACAACGAAAATTTATCTTTCCCCTGAATATTATAATACCCTTGATGTAATAAACTTTTATCTACATGAATTTGCCCTTTCACTTGCATTGGATTTTTCAAATGTCGCTGCATTAAATTATAAATCGGTTCTGAAATCGTCGCGCTAAATAATAACGTCTGTCGTTCTTTTGGCAAATGGCGAATAATATCATCAATATCTTCCTGAAAACCCATCTCAAACATCTTGTCTGCTTCATCTAAAACCAATATTTTCGTTGTCGTAAAATTAACATTTCGTCGATTGATATGGTCTAACAATCGTCCTGGTGTTCCGACTACAATCTCTGAATGATGCAATGCTCGTGCTTGCGGCTCTAAACTTACTCCTCCATACACTTGCACCACATGTAAATTCAATGGTTTAGCAAACTCTTCTAACACTGTTGCCACTTGTACACATAACTCCCGTGTTGGCGTAATGATTAACGCTTGAATCCCTGCTTTTGGTTGAATTTTTTCAAGCAACGGTAATCCAAATGCCAGCGTCTTTCCAGAGCCAGTACCTGATTGGCCTACTACATCTTTACCCTGTTGGATTAATGGGATGCATTTTTCTTGAATTTCTGTCGCTGTGCTAAATCCTTGTTGCGCCACCATTTTTAATAACGCCGGATGAATCTGTAATTCATTAAAGTTCATATATTTCACTCTCGTTGTATTTATTTTTTTTCTAGAAAATGAGTTTTAAGTTCTAATCTATTCTTAAATTAATGCATAGAAAAACAATAGTAATTATACCTTGATTCTCATACGCAACCCATCTTCAGGAGATGTCGTTAAAAATTCTCGAACAAACTCCATCTCGGGTTAGGAGAATTTTTACGATTATTTATTAATTTGTGACTCTATTTATAAATGTATGTGAGAAAATTATTCAAAACAAAAAAAGACAAATCACACCCTTCCTCGCAACCTCTCTGCCGCCAGAATTTTCTCAATACCATAGATATACGCCGCCGTTCGCAGCGAATACGGCTTCGCCTGCCATTGATTATACACTTCTCGAAACGCCTTCTTCATCTTCTCCTCCAAGCGTCCCGCCACCTCTTCATCCGTCCAATACAACCCTTGATTATTTTGCACCCACTCAAAATATGACACACTTACCCCTCCTGCATTTGCCAAAACATCTGGTATCACCACAATCTTCTGTTCATATAGGAAATCATCTGCATCCGCCGCCACCGGCCCATTCGCCAACTCCAAAATAACCGACGTATTCAACAGCTTCATATTCTCTTTGGTAATTACTCCACCTAATGCCGATGGAATCAAAATGCTGCAATGCGTCGTTAACAATTTTTCATTTGTCACCCGCTGCGCATGTAAATAATTAACCACTGAACCCGTTTCTTTTTTAATTTGCACAACTTTAGGAATATCAAGCCCATTATGATTCACAATCCCTCCATGTGAATCTGACACTCCTACAATCTTAAATCCGCGTCCATATAATATCTGCGCCACATTCATTCCCGCATTTCCAAACCCTTGAATAACGACTGTTTTCGGCCCAATTTTTATTTTCTGCAACGCCTCATCTAAAATATACACTCCTCCAAGCGCCGTCGCAATATCTCGCAACCGTGACCCCCCTAACTCTAACGGCTTGCCTGTAATCATTCCTGGCGCACTAACTCCCGTCAATTTTTCATACTCATCTAACATCCAGGCCATAATCTGCGGATTGGTATTCACATCAGGCGCCGGTATATCTCGTTTTGACCCCAGTTGCTTATAGAACGCTCGCACATATCCTCTACTCAGCTGCTGCAACTCTTTTACTGACAATCCTTTCGGATCAACTGTTATTCCCCCTTTCGCTCCACCAAATGGCACATCCACAATTGCTGTTTTCAGCGCCATCC